>OGXR01002919.1_pt1 | contig 10343 bp, 10 predicted proteins | sample 1576331 | NCBI WGS metagenome assembly OGXR01 (sample SAMEA3541473, study PRJEB24748) | human gut metagenome | biome: human gut; feature: human-associated habitat; material: faeces | place: China | collected 2012
GTTTCAGGGAGTGCTGTTTGCTCTTTCAAATGTCATTATACAGTCGTCGATTAACAGTTTTGGTAAATACGTAATGGCTGGGAGTGCGGCGTCGTCAAACCTGGAAAATTTCACATATTTTGCGATGAATGCTTTTTATCAGGCGGCAATTTCGTTTACGAGCCAGAATGTCGGAGCGGGAAAGTACAAGCGCGTGAAGAAAATTCTGATTTGTGCGGTAACATGTGCGGCAGTGACCGGAATCACGGTGGGAAATCTGACCTACTTATTCGGCAGTCCGCTTCTTGGCATTTATTCAAAGAGCGCGCCTGTGATACGGGAAGGGTTGAAACGAATGCTTTTCATTTGTGTGCCGTATTTCATCTGCGGCATCATGGATACGATGACGGGCATGATTCGAGGACTCGGATATTCGATTCTGCCGATGATTGTATCGCTTCTGGGAGCTTGCGTGCTTCGTATTATATGGATTTTGACGGTATGCCGGCTGCCTGCGTTTCATCATGTTGAATTTGTGTATGCGTCCTATCCGGTTACATGGGCAATTACAACGGCAGCACACATTATTTGTTATGTAATTATCACAAAAAAAATCAAAAAATCCATTGAATTACAACAAAAAATGGGTTAAGATAAGACATATAACTCAGGGAGGAAAGAAAATGAGAAAAATGAAACGACTTACTTCGGTATTTGCGTTATTACTCGTTGCATCCCTCCTTGTAAGCAACGCGGAGGTCCTCGCGAACAGTTCTGATGGCAAACATTATACATATACTTATGATTGCTGGGATGTTGACCGTGAGTCTCCGGATGCTTATTCGGTTGAGCGAGTAATTTCCGGTTCTGATTTTAAAGATTGTGGCAACTTTTCTGAGCCACAAGGTCTTTTCTCGACTGGAAATAAGATGTATGTTGCAGATACAGGAAATAATCGTATTTGTGAATTTACATATGAAAACAATGAGTTTACTTATGTAAAAGAGGTAACCGGTTATAAAGATGCTGAGGGAAAAGATGTAAAATTGAATGGTCCTCAGGATGTATTTGTAACAGATGATGGAGCAGAAACAGATTTAGACTTAGGACATTACGAGAGATTTATAGACGAAAACTTAACACAGAATTCAAGTGTAACAATGGGAAAAGTCTATTCATCAGTAATTGAAAAAGAAAGAAGAGGAGACTATTTAGGAAAAACAGTTCAGGTAATACCACATGTTACAAATGAAATAAAAGAAAGAATATACAGTTTTGAAAACACAGATACAGACATAGTAATAACAGAAGTTGGAGGAACAGTAGGAGACATAGAGGGACTATCAATAATTGAAGCAATTCGTCAAGTTGGGCTTGAAAAAAATCCAGAAGATGTAGTATATATACATGTAACACTATTACCATACATATTTGGTTCAAATGAAATAAAATCAAAACCAACACAGCATTCTGTAAAAGAATTACAAAGTTTAGGAATTCAGCCAGATATTCTTGTATGTAGAACAGAACAAGAAATACCTGATACTGTAAGAGAAAAATTAGCATTGTTTTGTAATGTAAGAAAAAGTAGTGTAATTCAAAATAAAACAGCTGACAATTTATATGCAGTACCATTAATGCTAGAGGAAGAAGGATTAGCAAGAGAAGTATGTAATCATATGAGACTTGATAGATATGTACCAGATAATACAGAATGGCAAAAAATGATAGATAATATAAGAAATATAAAAGATGAAGCAGTAAATATTGCGATAGTTGGTAAATATATAAAATTAGAAGATTCGTATTTATCAGTAATTGAAAGCTTACATCATGCAGGTTTTGCAAATCATGTAAAAGTAAATATAAAATTAATAGATTGTGAAACAATAAACGCAGAAAATTCCTCAGAGAAATTAAAAGGATTACAAGGAATCATTGTTCCAGGAGGATTTGGAAATAGAGGAATTGAAGGAAAAATACAAACTATAAAATATGCAAGAGAAAACAATATACCATTTTTAGGAATATGTTTAGGAATGCAAATGGCAGTTGTAGAATTTGCGAGAAATGTATTAGGAATAAAAGATGCAAATTCAGCAGAATTCGATGAAAAAGTTAAAAATCCTGTAATACACATTATGAATGAACAAATAGGAATTGATAAAAAAGGTGGAACAATGCGTTTGGGTGCATATCCATGTATATTAAAAGCTGGAACATTAGCGAGAGAATTATATCAATCAGAGAAAATTTCAGAAAGACATAGACATAGATATGAATATAATAATCAATATAAAGAAAAGTTGGAAGGAGCCGGATTAATATGCTCAGGAACATCACCTGACGGAAAATTAGTAGAGATTATAGAGTATAGAAAACATCCATATTTTATAGCAGGACAGTTTCATCCAGAGCTAAAATCAAGACCAAATAGACCAGCACCATTATTTGTAGGACTAGTTAAAGCTGCTAAGGATATAAAATAAGAGTATTAATATTAAAAATAAAAAGAGGGAGTTCTAATTTGAACGCCCCCTTAAATTCTGTTACCAAAAGTTAAAAGATAACTTTACTGGTTATCGCTTTTTTGATTCTTGCAATTGAAATTGCTAAATTGTCAATCATGTAATCAATCTGAGTATCGGTTACTGGATTGATGTCATAACTTTTAGATGTTGCCCATGCCAAACCACTATTAAGGCTGATGTTTAAACTTTTTTCACCAGAGTTAAAATTGCAAATATTGATGCTTATAATTTCATCTAATCCATTTAGAGAAGAATAGCTTGTGTAATAATGTCTGACAGATGTATACCCAGTATATGAGCTTTTAGACTCATCATTCAGATATTCTGCATAATAGAGCAAACTATTAGGGGAGAATATGAATTCAGTTGTTGCTTCTGAATTAGAAATTGCAAATCCTGCATTTGGTAATTCATAGGTGTTTGAGTTAGAAACAAATTCAAAACTCACATCATTTAAGCAGCAATATGGATCTTTTATCTTGCTAAAGTCTTCTGTGAATGGATTGATAGCATTGTCAAAATTCTTAATTAAATTATGAAGCATATCGGCTCGCTGAATTGACGAATGCATATGTTGTGGTAACTTCAAATCAGAATGAGCTGAATTCTTCAAAACTTTTTTATAGGTTTCATTAAAAATTTTTCTTAAGGTATTTTCATTAAATTTGTTTTCTAATAATAAAGAAAATAATAATAATCCGTATAAAGAACGAATTTCATCCAAATTAATGATGTCGTTTTGCCGTTTCCCAAGTTTAAACTTAGCCAGTTTCATAACTTTCATAGAAAATGGTGTACATTTGTGAATAACAAAATCAGTTCCTGAGTGAATAAGCAATACACCGTTTACCTCGTAACATGGCACTAAAAGATTAAACCGAATTTCTCTGTCTAATAATCTTTTTGCACCAAGATTCTCCATTGCTATTTTGAATTCTTGAATAGCGATACCCATGTTGCATTTTCCTCCTTAAATAGAATTTTTATAAATTTACAACGCTAATCATTATATCACGATTTTATGTTAAAATCAAATTTTTATAAAAACTTGTAATAATTATGTGAAATTTGCATAGAATTATTTCAGCAAAATGTGAACTTTGTGTGAAAAATTAATAAAGCTATTGACAATAATAAAAAATGGGTATATATTATTAGCAGTCAATATAAAAGAGTGCTAATAAATAATTAGCCAAATTAAGGAGGTAATATTTATGATAAAACCATTAGCAGACAGAGTATTGGTAAAAATGAAAGAGAGTGAAGAAACTACAAAAAGTGGAATAATCTTAGCAAGTTCAGCACAAGAAAAACCACAAATAGCAGAAGTTATAGAAGTAGGACCTGGAAGATTAATAGATGGAAAAAGAGAAGAGATGGAAGTAAAAAAAGGAGATAATGTAGTAGTAAGCAAATATGGAGGAACAGAAGTAAAATATGAAGGGGAGGATTACATTATTTTAAGAGAAGAAGATATATTAGCTATAGTAAAATAATTAAAAGAAAGGAATGATTAGTATGGCAAAACAAATTAAATTTGGAGAAGATGCAAGAAAATCTTTATTAGAAGGTGTCAATAAATTAGCAGACACAGTAAAAGTTACATTAGGACCAAAAGGAAGAAATGTAGTACTAGATAAAAGTTATGGAGCTCCATTAATCACAAATGATGGAGTAACAATAGCAAAAGAAATTGAATTAGAAGATAAATTCGAAAACATGGGAGCTCGTTTAGTAAAAGAAGTATCAACAAAAACAAATGATGTAGCAGGAGATGGAACTACAACAGCAACGGTTTTAGCACAAGCAATGATAAAAGAAGGAGTAAAAAATGTTGCTGCAGGAGCTGACCCAATGGCAATAAAAAGAGGTATAGAAAAAGCAGTTGATGGAGCTGTTACAGAATTAAAGAAAATAACATCACCGGTAAATGGAAAAGAAGATATAGCAAGGGTTGCAAGTATATCTGCAAATAACTCAGAAGTAGGAGAATTAATAGCAGATGCAATGGAAAAAGTATCAAAAGATGGTGTAATAACAATCGAAGAATCAAAAACATCACAAACAGAATTAAATGTAGTAGAAGGAATGCAATTTGACAAAGGTTATGTATCACCATATATGGTAACAGACACAGAAAAAATGGAAGCAATAATAGATAATCCATATATATTAATAACAGATAGAAAAATAAGCAATATTCAAGAAATATTGCCATTACTAGAAAATCTAATGCAATCATCAGGAAAACTAGTAATTGTATGTGACGACATCGAAAGTGAAGCACTATCAACATTAATATTAAATAAATTGAGAGGAGTATTGAATGTTGTCGCTGTTAAAGCACCAGGATTTGGAGATAAGAGAAAAGCAATGCTAGAGGATATGGCAATCTTAACTGGTGGAGAAGTAATATCACAAGACCTTGGAATGGAATTAAAAGATACACAAATAGAACAATTAGGTAGGGCAAAACAAATAAAGGTACAAAAAGAAAATACAATAATTGTTGATGGTGCAGGAGACAAAGAAAAGATTGCTGCTAGAGTAAAACAAATAAGAGCTCAAATAGAAGAAACAAAGAGTGAATTCGATAAAGAAAATTTACAAGAAAGATTAGCTAAAATTGCTGGAGGAGTTGCAGTAATTGGAGTTGGCGCAGCAACAGAAGTTGAAATGAAAGACAAGAAATTAAGAATAGAAGATGCACTATCTGCAACAAAAGCAGCAGTTGAAGAAGGAATTGTAGCTGGTGGAGGAACAACATATGTAAATATTATGCCATCAGTAGAAAAAATTGCAAAATCTTTAACTGGTGGAGAAAAATTAGGTGCTGAAATTGTATTAAAAGCATTAGAAGAACCAGTAAAACAAATTGCAATTAATGCAGGATTAGAACCAGCTGTAATTGTAGAAAAAGTAAAACAAAGCCCTATTGGAACAGGATTTAATGCACAAGATGAAGTTTATGTAGATATGAAAAAAGCAGGAATTGTAGATCCTACTAAAGTATCTCGTAGTGCTCTTCAAAATGCAGCATCTATTGCATCAATGGTACTTACAACAGAAAGTATTGTAACAGATAAAAAAGAACCAAAAGAGTGTGGATGCGGAGGACACGAAGATCCAGCAGCGGCTATGGGTGGAATGTATTAAAATAAAAAACAAAAAAACAATCATCAAAACTGATGATTGTTTTTTTGTCTAATGTTGAAAAAAGCGTTAAAAGATGATAAAATAGGTGCAATAATTTATAATTGAAAAGAGGAAAATGATGAAGAAAATAGCATTTTGCACATTAGGGTGCAAAGTAAATCAATATGAAACAAATGCGATGATGCAAAAGTTTGTAAATTCAGGATATGAAATTGTTGGATTTCATGAGTTTGCAGATGTTTATATTATTAATACATGCACAGTTACAAATATGGCAGACAAAAAGTCGAGACAAATGTTGAGAAGAGTAAAGGAAATAAATAATAATGCTGTTGTAGTTGCAGTAGGATGTTATGTACAAGTTGCTGAAGAAGACTTAGAAAAAATAGATGAAATTGATTTAATTTTAGGAAACAATGAAAAGTTAGATATTGTTAAATATGTAGAAGAATATATTTCTAACAACAAAAAACAGTATGAAGCATCAGATGTTATGCATCAAAACGAATTCTTAGATTTTGGAAGTATTACATATACTGAAAAAACGAGAGCTGTTATAAAAGTACAAGATGGATGTGACCGTTTTTGTTCGTATTGTATTATTCCATACGCAAGAGGAAGGGTAAGAAGTAGACAGCCTAAAAGCATTTTACAAGAGATAGAAAAAATAAGTAATCAGGGAATAAAAGAGGTAGTTATTACAGGAATTCATATTGCATCTTATGGTAAAGATTTTAAAACAGAATATAGACTAATTGATTTATTAGAAGATATTAACAAAATTGACGGAATAAAAAGAATTAGACTAGGCTCGCTTGAACCAACATTAATTACAGAAGAATTTATAGGTAGATTAACAAAGATAGATAAAATTTGTGATCATTTTCATTTATCATTACAAAGTGGTTGTGATGAAACACTTAAGAGAATGAATAGAAAGTATAGTACTCGGTGACTTTTTAAAAGTAGTTAATATTCTAAGAAGAGCATATCCAAATGTAGCTTTAACAACAGATATTATAGTAGGGTTTCCAGGAGAAACAGATGAGGAATTTAATAAAACATATGAATTTCTAAAAAAAGTAGCGTTTTATAAAATGCATATATTTAAATATTCGCCAAGAAAAGGAACAAAAGCAGCTAAAATGGAAAATCAGATTGATGGAAATATAAAAGAAAAAAGAAGCAGAATTTTAATTGAACTTTCTGATAATAATGAGAAAAAATATAATCAAAGCTATATTGGTAAAAAAGTTGAAGTGCTTTTTGAAGAACCAGATGGAGAATATATAAAAGGTCACACAACTAATTATATTATGGTAAAAACCCAAAATAACATTTTAGAAAATACTATTAATAGTGTTAAAATAACTAAAATGGATAATCTAGAACTAATAGGAGAATAGTTTCTAGATTAAAGCTTTAATATTGTATATTGTAATTTAGATAAATTTATAATATAATTTTAGATGAATTTTTTAGGAAAAGAAGGGAAAATATATATGAAAGATATAAATTTAAAAGAGGAATATTTAAAATTTTTTGAAAGTAAATCACATAAAATAATTCCAAGTGCTCCAGTTATTCCAGAAAACGATCCAACATGTTTATTTAATACTGCTGGAATGCAACCACTTGTTCCTTATTTAAAAGGAGAACCACATCCAGAAGGAAAAAGATTAACAGATGTTCAAAAGTGTTTTAGAACTAATGATCTAGATGAAGTGGGAGATAAGACACATCATACTTTCTTTGAAATGTTAGGAAATTGGTCTTTGGGAGATTATTTCAAAAAAGAGGCAATTTCTTGGAGTTTTGAGTTTTTAACTAAATGTTTAGAGATTCCAGTAGAAAAATTGGCTGTTACAGTATTTAAAGGAAATGACATGGTTGAAGCGGATACTGAATCTGTAGAAATTTGGAAAAGTGCTGGAATAAAAGAAGAAAAAATTAAGTATCTTGGTGAAGATGATAACTGGTGGCCAAATATGGAACTAACAGGACCATGCGGACCAGATACAGAAATTTTTTATTGGAGAAGTGAGGAACCAGTTCCTGAAAAATTTGACCCTGAAAATGATAATTGGGTAGAAATTTGGAACAATGTTTTTATGCAATATAACCATGAATCAGATGGAACATTTAAACCACTTAAAAATAAAAATGTAGATACAGGTCTTGGAGTTGAAAGAGTAACAGCAGTTTTAGAGGGTGTTACAGATAACTATAAATCATCAATTTGGAAAAATATAATAAAGAAAATAGAAGAAATTTCAAACCATTCATACCATGATGAAAAATATACTAGAAGTATGAGAATAATTGCAGATCATATAAGGGCTATTGTTATAATTAGTGGCGATGATGCACAAATTAAGCCATCAAATACAGATCAAGGATATATTTTAAGAAGATTAATACGTAGAATGATTCGTTATGCTAAGAAATTAGATATTGAAATAAATAGTGATTGGGAACAAGTTTTAGCAGAATTGATTATTAATCAATATTCAAAATATTATCATGAATTAGAAAGAAATAGAAAAAATATTTTAGATGTTTTAAAAAATGAAAAGATTAAATTTAATAAAACATTAGAAAAGGGATTAAGAGAGTTTGAAAAGGCTATTCAAAATATAAAAGACAATAAAATTGATAAAGATATAGCTTTTAAATTATATGATACATATGGATTCCCAATAGAGCTTACACAAGAACTTGCTAAAGAATCTGGATTAGAAGTAGATGTTCAGGGATTTAATGAAAAATTTAAAGAACATCAAGAAAAATCAAGAGCTGGATCAAACCAAAAATTTAAGGGGGGACTTGCTTCAACTGGTGATATGGAAATAAAATATCACACAGCTACACATTTATTAAATACAGCTTTAAAAAAGGTATTAGGCGAACATGTTCATCAAAAAGGTAGCAACATAACAGCTGAAAGAATGAGATTTGATTTTTCACATGACGAAAAAATGACGCCTGAACAAAAACAAGAAGTTGAAGATTTAGTTAATAAATATATTAGTATGGCAATTCCAGTTGAAAAATTAGAAATGAAAAAGGAAGATGCTGTAAAAATGGGAGCAGAAGCAATGTTTATGGATAGATATGCAGATATTGTTACAGTATATAAAATTGGAGATGTTTCATTAGAAGTTTGTGGTGGACCACATGTGAAAAACACATCTGAACTTGGTAAATTTAAAATAAAAAAAGAAGAATCAAGTTCGGCAGGTGTAAGAAGGATAAAAGCTGTTTTAGAAAATTAATATAAAAAATATTACTGTTTAATGTTAATTATTTAAAAATTTAGCTTTAATATCTTAATGTAAAAATCTAAAAAACATACTTCAAAGAGTTTAAAATAAAGGAAAGAGGAGATAAAAATATGGAAGATTGTTTATTTTGTAAAATTGTAAAAGGTGAAATTCCTTCTGAAAAAGTATATGAAGATGATGATATATTAGCTTTTAACGATATTAACCCAGCAGCACCAGTTCATATTTTAGTTATTCCTAAAAAACATATTAGTAATTTATTAGAGGTAAATTCAGATGATGGAATATTAATTTCAAAAGTTTATGAAGTAATTAATAAAATTGCGAAAGAAAAGAAAATAGACAAAGACGGATTTAGAGTAATTGTAAATTGTGGGAAAGATGCTGGGCAAGAAGTAATGCATTTACATTTCCATATGCTTGCAGGAAAGAAAATGGGAGATAAAATTGTAGGATAATATGTACAATAAAAATATACTTGTGTTATAATAAAAAGAGGTGTATTTTTGGAGGAATAAATATGGCAAGTAAAAAATATAAAAAATTTTTAAATGTAATATTAGGAATTGTAATTGTTGCAATTATTGCTGTAGTTGCATATATAATTTATGAGTATGTTTATTTAAGAAATGAGATAGATTCAAATGCCAATGAAATTCTAGGTGAATTTGATAAATATATGAATACAATAAATAATGAAAATAAATCGGATGAAAAATCAGAAAATCAAGAAGAACAGACGAATCGGAGAAAACCAAGCAAATCAGGTACAAACAGGCAGTAAAACTAACTATAATAAATCAAGAAGTAGTGCGACTGGATATGGATTAACATATAAGGGATATGGAGTACTTGGAAAGATTGAACTTCCAAGAGTGGGTCTTAAGTATCCTGTTTTAGAAACAATGACAAACGCAAATGCAATAGATGTTTCTGTTGCGGTTCAATATGGAGTACGGACTAAATAAAATAGGTAACACTGTTATTATAGGGCATAATTATAGAAATGGAGCATTTTTTGGAAGTAATAAAAGATTAAATGAAGGAGATAAAGTATACATTACAGATAATACTGGACTTAGAGTAGAATATACGATTTATAAAAAATACTTAACACCTCAAGAGGATTATTCATATGCTCAAAGAGATACGAATGGAAAAAGGGAAGTAACTCTTGTAACCTGTCATACTGATAATAGATATCGTTTAGTAATATGGGCAAGAGAAGGATAGATGGTAAACTTTACAATGAGTTACAAAAATTTTTGAAGAAAAGTAGTTGACAAAAGTAAATAAATGGGTTAAAATTATAAATGCATTTGATAAGGGTGCTATTTGATGGTGGATGTAGCTCAGTTGGTTAGAGCGCTAGTTTGTGGCACTAGAGGCCGTG
>OGXR01002920.1_pt1 | contig 10340 bp, 16 predicted proteins | sample 1576331 | NCBI WGS metagenome assembly OGXR01 (sample SAMEA3541473, study PRJEB24748) | human gut metagenome | biome: human gut; feature: human-associated habitat; material: faeces | place: China | collected 2012
TTGGACTTTTCGCTTGCACAGAAATCAGCTAAACGCTTTTTTTCTTCAATATGTAAAAACACGGTCGGTTTACGACTGCACAAAAATAACAATTTCCCTATAAAAATGTTTCCTATTTAGAATAATTTTTTCTTGTTTATCAGATAAACAACAAGCTACATTTCTATATACTCAATATTTTCCAAACCATATAACGGGATGATATTCCGAAAGAACACATCTATTGCTAGAGGATGGTTTTGAAAAGCAAGAAAAGATTTCCCCGCTACGGATTCCAGCCGGTAAATGGTCACTTCATCTTCTTCCCCAAACTGTTTCCTTAACTTATCATTGATCGTTTTCTGCATCTTAGACATAAGTTTAACCACCGTAACAGGATTCCAACGATCCATTTCTACAGTCACCTGCTTACTGTCGGAAAAAATAGAAATGCTTTTCTCAATTCCTTTAGAAGCTATATAGTAAGAAAAGAACAAAAGAGCTTCCATGCCGTTTTTGCCTACGTACAGATTGATCCTAGCGTTTCTCTCCTGCGCTTTCTTGCAGACATGCGCACAAAGGATAGGATTAGAAGAAGGCAGAAGATAAGAAGTATTCTGCTGCTCTGTCTGTCCTTCTAATATACTAAAGATAGCAGGATTCCAGCACACGTTTACGACATCAGAAGTTACATCTTCATATATCGCTGCACAGCAAATATCATTGTCAAACACGAGCTGATACTCTTTACTTTCCGGGTTGAACTGGTAAAAGTTCCGAATCTTATGCGCACTCTTCAGTTCAAAAAGGAAATAGCCCTCGTTATTTGAAACCTTTCTCACCTTCCGGATCTCCGTTTTTCCTTCAGTAATATCAAAGAGATAAGCTATCAGATCTTCTTTGCTACATACGTGATCAAAACTAAACTCCTTCAATTCCTCGCTTTCCGATTGCACCTGTACTTTCGCTTGGATGGATATAGATAATTGATAAGCGCTAAGATCTTTGAAATCGAACAATTCCAAACAGGATATCTTGTTTCGTTCCGGTGAATAAATTATATACTCCCGGTCATTAATATAATACCGGTACATGAAATCACCGGTTTCTAACGGCTGGTATGGATTTAAAACTTCGCTGTAATTCATAATATATCTTGTTATTAATCAATTACAATAAACTTTCTTATCTTCTCTGCAAGTGAATCATAATATTCTGATTCATCCTCTGATAGACCAATACGCCATAGCTTCTTGTATAGGTAATGATACTGTTCTAACATATCAAGTTGCTTTTCGGTAAAAGCTCTCCGGGTTACTTTCTTTATCTTCTTCATATCGAATTAGTTATACGTTAATCTTCATCTTCAGGCATTAATTGTTCTGCTTCATAATAATATTCGGAACAGTTATCCGTAACTTCATTAGATAAACAGTCCTGTATCTCCGAAATTTTATTCAATAACTTTTCACGGGTATCCACATCCTCCGGTTCGATACTAAACCCAGAATACTCCTCGAATGATTTTATCAATTCTTCTACACTTTTGAAGCGATTTGCTTCCATACTAATTTGCTTCTTTTTTTTGCGCATCTTCTATTCAATTTTGTTATTAATATGATAATCCTTTATTTCGCTTTTTCTTTTTCTTGTTATCCGGAAGATCTTCATCACCTTTCCGGTGCTTCCCTGATCCGTTATCTAAAGCCATTGACATGGCAACCGGGTACATATAGATAAGATCCTTCTCCCACTCGTGCGGATTACTCGCATAACACACAATAACCGGATCGATGGGCGTTGCTCTCTCCTGCTCTTTTCCCTGTTCCGGATTCTGCTCTTTTTGGAAGAAGTCTTGTATGTTCTGATAGGTTAATCTCCTTGATACATCAGAGCTTTTAAAGATTTCCGGAGTATCGACATTTGTAAGGGCAAAGGATATGCCGTATATCCCTTTACCGTTGACGTGCTCGATCAAGTTTATATTATGCTCCGCTAGCCGGTCTTTAAAATCTTCATAACTGGATGAACCATTAAGAACTGCAAAGATCTGGTTATACAGGTAATGCTTTTGCTCGTCTGCGGTCATCTGTTTTCCGGCGAACAAAAGTTTCCCAAACCGGTACGATTCCGGAAGGGCTGTATCTTTCAGATAAAAGCCTCTATCAGGAATGCCATATACATAATGAGATTTCCCCTTGTCCGATACCAGACGCATATAATACCCTTCTTTTTCCAATCGATCCCGGAACTCTTTCACGTTGTCGCATTCCTGACGCAAACGATCCATGACGGAAAGCAACTTGTCCTTGAGTAATGGATTAAAGAACTTTCCTTTTGATAACATATCTAACATATTTTCGTATGTATCTTCCCCCAATATGATTTTCCATTCCGCATTAGTATAAGCCTTAGTCATATCAGGATTAATCGTTTTAAAGGTTTCCGACTGCCCTAGAAGATCCTTCACCCGTTCTTTTGCATTATGGCTGCGCAAAGCCTTGTGCAAAGCTGTGTCAAAGAAATATTGCCGGTACTGGGATTCTCCCAACGTCTTGTTCCGGGAAGACTTTCCTTTCTCCATAACTTCAAGCCCATGTTTAAGCTCTAGCTCTCGCATGATCTTTCCGGAACGTCCCTTGCTGTAACTATCAGAGATCCACAAGCCGTTTAAGTCTATCGTAGTGGCAAGTATATGTACATGCCGGTGGTCTTTATCATCGTTCTTTATGATGGTGTAGCAAGAATCACCGTACCCCATTCTTTCTAAATATTCTTTCGCTATTTCAGAAAACTTTTCGTCCGGAAGATCCTCCCCTATCGGGCTGCTAAGAATAAATTCTATATATGGTGATTTCACACGATCATTCAGACCAGCAACAAGGGACATATTACGATACATATTAATAAGAGAATCACCAGAAGAATTATATAATTCCCTAGCTACACCGCTTTCAATCTTCTTTAACTGATAATCGATTTTGCGGTTTAATGCTTCTCCTACAAACGGGTCTTGTATCTCCGCTATCATATTAGTTTATCTGTTATTTGCTTCAACTCTTTAATGTACATTTCTATACTTTCCAATGAAATACGAATGTTTTCATCAACAGGCAAAGAGTTAACGTGCTTTGCAAGTTGATTCAAATTAGTACCTATTTTTTTCAGTTCAAAGACGGTTTGAATATCCGCTTTTGAAGTTATCCTTTCCCCTAAAACAGATTTTCTTAAATACATAGAAAGTGTTACACCTTCAGCTTTAGCTCGTCTGAAAACCTGTTCCTTTTCTTCTTCAGAAAGACGTGCCCGAATAACTTTAGTTCTATTCTCTTTCATTCTATATTCCTATTCTCTATTCTAATGTATGTGAGTGAAACGAACATCACTCGGCAGCTCGGCTGTCGCAAGGTGGGTTTTGTAGCTACAAAACCACACCTTGCATATACAAAGATAGATAAAAATTATAAAGCACCAAAACTTTAAGATCTATACTTTCGGAAAAATCAACCCAAAGAACTGATTCCCTAATTAACCAAGTAACCAGATAACTCAACAAAAGGAAGAACTGAAAGCACGGCAACAAAAAAACAACTAGTTAACTAGTTTATCAGAAAACTAATTAATCCATAAACTAATTAACTAATTAATAAATAAATCAAATAACTTATTAACTAGATAACTAATCTATTAATTGTATAATTAACCACTTAATTAACTAATTAGTTTATTAAATGGTTATGTAATAAGATTATTAGTTAATTATTTGTTAAACAAGCTGATTAATTTGTTAGTTAGATTATTAATTCATATATTGCGAAAAATTTAAACTCGTAACGTTATGGGAAAAATATTACCGGGTATATTCGTAGCATTCGAGAACCCAAAAGGTGGAACAGGTAAATCAACATTAACAGCCTTGTTCGCAGGATATGTACATGAGAGCCACGAGCAGACAGGTTTAACCATTGGCGTTGTCGATATAGACGATGCGCAAAATACAATGGGGGAGTTAAGAGCTTTCGATGAAGCACAACAGGAAGAGGATATAAAAGACGAGTATGAAGTAATGAGTATATCTTCATCAGACTTCATTAACAGCATAGAATTTCTCAAAGAAAGTTTCGATATAATAGTGGTTGACTTTCCGGGAAACTTGAAACAGGCAGGAGTAGTAGAAACCCTGATGATGATGGATGTGGTCATTATACCTTTTGCTCCTTCAAAAATCGAAGTATTGCACACTGTAAAGTTCTACAATTACTACAAGGAAAATATCTTATCTAAACGAGAAAGTCTAGGTTACAAAACAATAGTAAAAGGATTGCCCAATAAGGTAACACCTAATTTGCTTGAATATAAAGAGCTTATAGCAAACAAAGACAATTTACCTTTCGAGCTACTGAACAATCATATCAAGGAAAGCAAAGTTAATTACCAAAGAAACCTTTCTACGATAATAAACAACTATAATCACACCTGTGATGATTTCGGAGAAGAAATGATACAATTATTAATCAATTACGTTAAAAAATGAAATTATGGCTGAAGAAAAGAAAAATACAGGAAAACCCAAAACATCAATGTTCGCATTGGTACAGGCTGGTAAAGAAGAAGCTAAGAAAGTTCAAAGTATAAAATCTGTTTCATCACAACAGACTTCAGAAGAGAAAATTCCGGAAGTACAACCAGAAGCCAGCACCACAGAACCAGCTAAAGTTGTTGCTCCAGTACAAGAAGAAGAAATCATTCAGGAAAATGAGAATATGACAGAAGAACCTTCAGAATTTCCCGAATCATCTTTTCCTAAAGGTCTTTCTTTGCTTTTCGCTAAAAGAGAGATAATAGACACGGAAACGATAAAGATACCTAGAGAGTTCCATCAAGAACTTAAAATACTATCTACAATGTCAAAAGTTCCAATGATGCAAATGCTAGGAAATCTGCTTGAAGCATTTTTGGAAGAAAATAAGAAAGAAATAGCAAGCTATAAACGCAAATTCATAAACGGTACTTTAGGAAAAAAATAGCCATAAGGAAAGGTAAAACAACCTTTCCTTATCATCTTAATTAGTAAATCATTGGCAATAGAAGACATGTAAATAATCAACTAAAAAATATATATGGGAATAATAAAAGTGCAATGCTCTTGCGGTATGCTATGGCTAAGTGAAACACTTGGCGGTTATGATACCATTTGCGACCATGACGGAAAGATTTGCGGTGCGGTCAACTACCAAGATGAACAGTTCCAAATCATTCAGCCGGAAGAATGCAAGAAGCACAAAAGGGACACAATGAAAGAACTCAAAGGGGCTTTGCAACAAGTTAAAATGGAAATAGGGTAGGGGATTTCCTACCTTACTTTCCATTAAGAGATAACCGGTTACTGGTTTTGTTTTGGTTCAACCCCAACAGAACGCAAATATTTATACAAAGTTCTCGTGGAGATATTGAGAATTGAAGCGATCTCTTTTGCTGAATAGAAGGGATCTTTTGACAGATACATTTTCTTTGCTTGCTCGGCTTTCTTTTTCGCTAAATCATTTAAGCCGGGCTTTCTTCCTCCTGTTCTTCCCTCACGTTTTGCGACTTCCCAACCTGCAACCGTTCTTTCTGTACGTAAAACCTGATCGATTTCTGCCAACATTGAAAATATCGGGATCAAAAGTTTCCCGGAAGGAGTGGACGTATCGATATTATGCGTTACATCGACAAGATGCGCTCCCTTATTCATTATTAGATCTACATTCGTCCGGATTTCCTTCATGGATCTGCCTAAACGATCCAACGACCAGACATATAAGATATCCCCAGTTCTAAGATCTTCTAATGCCCGGATTAATTCAGGACGTTCTTTAAACGCTGATTTTTTTTCTTGATAAATTTTCTCACAACCAGCCTTTTCTAATGCTTCCAATTGCAAAGCTGGATTCTGATCCGGAGTCGATACACGTGCATATCCTATCTTCATTATAATACGAGGATTTTAATTCTTCATTAAACATTTATTGAGGATTTTAATTCTTCACTTTTTATTTAATGAAGAATTAAAACCTTCATCTTTCATTTGCTTTAGAGCAGCTTCCAACTGGCTCTTTCAAAAATAACTATAAAAGATACCTCACTGTATATCCTAGATATAGCATGAATGCAATAAAAAACACTCCAGAAACAAAGAATGGTATCTTTTCACCTACTATCATATTAATCAAAGTATACAGCATGAAAACTGTCCCTGCATATGCAAAATAAGGGAATGTTCCTTGAAGGAATATTCCGAGAACTGTTAAACATAAGCTTAACAGAAAACAACCTCCAGTTGCTAACCGTTGATCTTCGTGCATATCTGTTTTCCCAAGTAAAATTATTATATTGCAAAGCATAGCACAGGCTCCAATGATACAAACTAACGAGGTATCTAAACTATCCATTTTATACTAATTTACATTATTTAGCCAATCTAGAGCCTCCTGCAACGTATAGGCATACTCCGCATGATAAATATATGAAACTTCATCACCTTGCCTATATTCACGGTTATTGTCTGTTTCTCCTAGAATGTACTCCATGTTTGGAGTTCCTAATCGATGCACACCTATACAATAGGTCAGATTTTCCACTCGTTGGCTTTTTTTAGTTGCTAAAAGAAATATCCTTTCTGTATCAATTGCCATATTATTACTCCTTTCTTATTATTTGAAATTATTGCAAATGGCTTATATTTAACCACCATCCATCAGTTTCTAGTACATTTTCCCTACTATTATTATCCTGTATAACTATATGATCATCGTATAATCCATATGTATCACTACAGTCTGCACAAGTGAAGCCTATGGAAACATTGTACTTCATAAACAACTGAAGTAAATCTTTCTTCAAATCTTTAATATCATCATCAGTCATATCTATTATGCTTTTATCATTTTACTTTTTGTAAAGGTAGTAAAATAATTTAGTAAAACAATAAAGTAAAACGTGTTTTTTCTTGATATATGCCCAAAAAAACATTTTACTTAACGTATACCAAAAGTAAAATAGCTGTTGTTTCTCTTTCTCACCTCTGATTAAATGAGATTGGAGAATTACTACTTTCCTCAAAATATGACAATTTGTCATGCCCGATAGTATTTTTCCGAAAGTATGATGATATAAACTGAAGGAAAAATATCATTTTTCCGGTCATTTCTTCTGTCCCCCTTTGGGGGATTATAGGGGGGTTAGGTTTTTAGGTTATATTAAGAAATATGGTGTAGCCTTTTACACAGCTGGGAAAAATCACTTTTCATTAATTAGCTAAAAATCAACACTTTATTTTTTTGCGATATCTTTAATATGGTGTAGTATTTTACACAGCTAAATTGAAAAGTGTAGTGTTTTACACAGCTAAATTTTCAAAAGTGTAGCATTCTACACAGCTGGAAACCTAAAAGTGTAGTGTTTTACACAGCTGGAAACCCAAAAGTGTAGTGTTTTACACAGCTGGAAACCTAAAAGTGTAGTGTTTTACACAGCTGGAAATGTTAACAGAATTGAAAAGTGTAGTGTTTTACACAGCTAGATAATCTTTTCCGGTTCAGGTGTCACAGTAGGTGGATTTTTAACTATAAATTCCTTTGGCTCACGTGTCACAGTCGGGGCATTACTAGTTAATCCAAACTCTTCAGGGGTTTTTCCAAATACCCGAAAGAAATTTTCCCTATATACTTCCTCTTTCAGTGCTTTGTTTTGTGGAGAATTAGCCCATGCCAAATAATCTTCATACAAGTTTCGATCAGATTTTATATCTTCAACTTTGTTAACCCGATCTCTGCCTACCGCACAATTAGGAAAAGCTAAACCAGCGTATCTCCATAACAGATCACTATAGAATCTTTGAGTAAACATAGCGGTATAGCGTTCATCAAAATAATCAAGCGTTTCTTGAGAAAATTCAAAATCTACCGTATATGCCCATTTATCATTAGCACCTTTAACGTACTTAAATTGAAAGTTGGTAAATCTCAAGTGTTCATTTATCCCCTTCAAAACTTTTGTTACATTTCTTTTCCTTTCCTTATTCTCTTCAAAATTGAGGTTGAACAACTTAGCCAACTGATCAACGGTTAATCTGTAACTAGGTGCATCTCCTGTTTTGATTTTATACTTAATAAGATATATCATTTTCGATAGTTCCAAATAGAAATATCGATATTTGGAAGGTAACTCTCTATAATCCTGACTTTCAATTAGATTATAGAGAGTATAAACAGAATCCTTTATCAGATTATTCAGAGTAGCACTATATAATCTTTTCGTTCCTTTCTTGGTTTTAAAATTTGTCCGGATTTCAAATTTGGTAAGGATCTGAATAAATATATATGAAGTGCCTTCGCTTGTAGAAACAGGATAAGACATATTTTCTAAGCCAAGTTTATAAAGGGCGGCTTCAAAAACGGTTTCTATGGGGTGGCTTATTTCCTCCCCGTTTATATCCTTACAGATATAATGAGGTGAGCGTTTTCCAAAAAGATCCTTCAGCTGTTCCTTAGATAGTTTTCTTTGAAGATTTGTCCGATTATAACCCATTTTATTACAAAAATCCTCTATTGAGAACCATGATTCACCAAATAGATCTCTAATATGATTCCCACAAAGGTAAATTATAATATCTAGCATTACACTACCGCCAGAATCATATAAGCGCTCAATTAGCCCAGAATTGTAACTTTCACTTAATAGGCGTGGAACCCGGCTTAATTCTTTTTCCATAATAAATTATCATTTATCCTTTTTCCGTAACTCTGACTGTACTTTTTTATCGTATGCTTCCCCTCTTGATACTAGATATTCAAATTTAACTGTATCATCTACAATCTTAACGTGGAAAATAAAGAATGCTCTATAATCTCCTATACGAATCCGATATACTGATTTATAGGCAATGAGTTTCTTGCAATTAGTAATTTCATCAATACCATTAGCATTCTTCACTTCCCGGATCATATCAAGGACAGAAGACAGAACTTTCCCTGATAATTTATCTACTGCCTTTAAAAATGGCTTTGAATATTCTACATTCATGATAAACCATATTTCTGTTCAAAGGCTTTTTGTTCGGCTTCACTAACCATGACACGCGCAGGATCTTTTCCGCCGGGACGGTCTCGCTGCCGCTGACCTCAAAATCCCATATGAAGAAGGAATTGGCAAAGAACAGCGCGAGCATGAATGCCAGCCCCGCGAGCAGCGTGTAGCGGCGACGGAAGCGGCGCAGGAAAAAGGGCGCGCCCGCCGCGCGCTCGATGGTCAGCGCGGCGTCGAGCGGCGCGAGGAGCCGTTCGAGCTTTTTTCGCTCGGCGGCGCGGACGGTGAAGGACAGCGCGCTCGCGCTCTCCCATCGGAGGTCGGAAAAGGCGATGCCGTGCGCGCCGCAGAGGTTGAGCACCCGCTCGGGAAAGGCGCTCTCCACGCGCACGCGCAGCGTGCCGCGCAGCAGTCGGGCCGCACGATCCATGGTCCTCTCCCTCCTCCCTACCGCAGAAATTCAACGCCGTCGATGCGTCCGCCGATGCGCACCTCGCGCTCGGTCATGCTTTTGAGCGTCAGCCCCTCGCCGGTCACGCGCAGCACCGCGCCGCCCACGCTCACGTCGATGAGCTCCGTGCCGTAGGCGAGCAGGCCCTCGTGCCCCTCCAAAAGGAGCTGTCGGTCGCCGAGCAGCTCCATGTGGCTCAGTCCCGCCGCCACGTCGGCGGGCAGATCGAACAGCTCCGCCATGCGGGCCAGATATTCCTTTCCGTTCATATCCATTGCGCTACCTCCCTGTGCGTTTGTCCCTGTCAGGCAAGGGTATGCGCGCGGGGGCGGAAACTTGCCTGTCCGCGGCGCTTGCATTTTCGCCGCCGCGCTTTTATACTATGGGCAAGCAAATGCAAGGAGGCACGCCATGGGAACGAACATCTTCCGCGCCGTCAACTCGACGCTCATCTATCTCGAGCGCGGCGACGAATATCTGATGCTGCACCGCACGAAAAAGGAGAATGACCTCAACCACGACAAATGGATCGGCGTGGGCGGCAAATTTGAGGACAGCGAGTCGCCCGAGGACTGCGCCCTGCGCGAAACGCGGGAGGAGACCGGTCTGACGCTCACGCGCTGGCGCTACCGCGGTCTCGTGACCTTTGTCTCCGATCGCTACGAGACGGAGTATATGCACCTCTTCACCGCCGACGGCTGGACCGGCACGCCGAAGGAGTGCGACGAGGGCGAGCTGGCATGGATCAAAAAGAGCGAGCTTTTAAAGCTCAGGCTTTGGGAGGGCGACAAGATCTTCCTGCGGCTGCTCGACACGGACGAGCCGATTTTCTCGCTCAAGCTCA
>OGXR01002923.1_pt1 | contig 10328 bp, 9 predicted proteins | sample 1576331 | NCBI WGS metagenome assembly OGXR01 (sample SAMEA3541473, study PRJEB24748) | human gut metagenome | biome: human gut; feature: human-associated habitat; material: faeces | place: China | collected 2012
AAACGGGACTATAAGCGTCATGCCGAACAATCCGTAAATGACCGACGGAATCCCCGCAAGCAGGTTTACCATTTGTTTAATCGGCGCGACGAGTTTTTTCGGCACGAATTTGTAAAGCGCAATCGCCGTGAACAATCCGATTGTCACGCCGATGATAACGGACAGGGCGGTAACGTACAGGCTTGTTACGATCATCGGGAATATTCCGTACTTCGGATTGTCTGCAAGCGGCGCCCATTCTTTCCCGAATATGAAATCTGAAAACCCGACTTTCGAAATAAGCGGAATCCCGCTTGTGAACAGGAATACCGTTATCGTAATAAGCGCACCTACGGAAAAAACTGCTGAAAGGAAAAAGATCCCTTTCATCAGCTTTTCTCTGGCGTTTATGAATTTATAAAATCTGCCCATATCAGTTTGCGGACGCTTGTTTCCAGGTTTTCACCGCATTTTCGCCGGCATCGACGTCGTAAATGTTTTTAAGCGTTGCAAGCGATACGTTTTCAATGGGATTTGCACTGTTTACGATGATTGCAATGCCGTCCATGCAGACTTCGTAATACGTGCAACCTTCGGCTTTTGCGGGTTTGAAGACTTCCGAAATCATACCGAAATCGACAACTCCGTTCTTCGCGTCGTTATAGCCCTGGCTTGAACCGGTGCCGCCGACGTTGATGCTTACGCCGCCCTGAATCTGTTCAAACTTTTTCGCAAGTTTTTCCATAAGCGGGGTAAGAGAAGTGATGCCCGTGATGTTAATCGTGCCCGACAGACCTTGTTGAATCTGATATGCTGCGGTGTCGTCGTGAGATACTACGTAGCCTTCGTTTGCGATAATTTTCTCAGCGTCGCTGCTTTTAAGGAAGTCGAAGAACGCTTTGTTAAGTCCGTTTTGTACGTTTTCTTCTTTGTAAACGACGTTAAGAGGACGGGCAAGGCGATATGCGCCCGATTTGATGTTTTCGACCGTCGGCGCAACGCCGTCCACTTTGATTTTTTTGACGTCGTCGGTAACGAATCCGAGGCTGTCGTATCCGATTGCAAGGGGATTGCCTTTGACTTCCGCCATGATTGCGTCGGTTGAACTTAATACGATTGCGCCCGATACGTCCTTTTTGCCTTTAAGTCCCAAAAATTCCATAATTGCCGACTTTGTGCCGCTGCCGTCGGTGCGCGTTACGACGCTGATGTTTTTGTTTTCGTCGAATTTGCCTGTCTTATTGCATGCACACAGGCACGTCAGAAGCGTTGCCGTCATAAGCAAGCACGATATTATCAATACGATTTTCATTTTCTTTTTCATAAATTAGCTCCTTTTTATTGATTACGCCTTCATTGTAGGCAATGTGGGAAAAAGAAAAAAGTATGTTTCGGTAACGAAAACGTAAAGTTTTTGTAAAGTCATAAAGCCTTGTCGATAATTGACTTTTAATTTGATTTACTTTGAATATTTATTGTGATAAGATATAAATAATCATTATTTTAGGAGCGTTTTTATGTATTCCACATACGAAAGAAAAAATATTTATAAATCGGCTGACGAAAAAACCTTAAAGGCGATTTTCGATTATTCCGAGGGCTACAAATGTTTTCTCGATAACGGCAAGACCGAAAGGGAAACCGTTGAATATACCGTCGAAATGCTGGAAAAAGCGGGCTATAAGGAATATAAGCTCGGCGACAAAATCAATCCGCACGACAAACTTTATTTCAATAACCGCGGCAAAGCGTTGTTCATCGTGAAAGCGGGCAGCGCGGAAAAAATCAAAGAGGGTGTGAGAATTCTCGTCGCGCACGTCGACAGCCCTCGTCTTGACCTGAAACAGGTCCCCCTTTACGAAAAGAGCGAACTTGCCTTTTTGAAAACACATTATTACGGCGGCATCAAAAAGTATCAATGGCTCACGATTCCTCTTGCGTTGCACGGCGTCGTTGTGAAAGCGGACGGCACGAAAATCAACATTAAAATCGGCGAAAAGGATACTGATCCCGTGTTTTATATCACCGACCTTCTGCCGCACCTTTCGCAGGAGCAGGTCAAAAAGACAATCGGCGAAGGCTTCGACGCGGAAAATATGAATCTTGTTGTCGGCGGCTTATCCCTTTCCGGCGAAGACAAAGACGCCGTAAAGAAAAACGTGCTTTCAATCCTTATGAAAGAGTACGGAATGAGCGAGGAAGACTTTTTGTCTGCGGAACTCGAAGTCGTGCCTGCTTTGAAGGCTCGCGACGTCGGTTTCGACAGGGCGTTCGTCGCGGGATACGGTCACGACGACAGAGTTTGCGCTTATCCCGAAATCACCGCAACCCTCGACACCGCAACCGACAGAACGGTTATGACGATCCTTGCCGACAAGGAAGAAATCGGCTCGGAAGGCACGTCGGGCATGCAGTGCGTGATTATCACCGACATTCTGGACGAAATCGCCAAAAACTTCGGCGTATTGCCGTCGGTACTTCGCGAAAACTCGCTTTGCCTTTCGGCGGACGTCACCGCAGGCTACGATCCCGACTTCGCGTCCTGCTTTGAAGACAACAACGCAAGTTTCGTGAATAAGGGCGTCGCAATGTGCAAGTTCACCGGCGCACGCGGCAAATCGGGCAGCAACGACGCGTCTTGCGAATTCGTAGGATACGTCCGAAAACTTTTCAACGAAAACGGCGTAATCTGGCAAACCGCGGAACTCGGAAGAGTCGACCTCGGCGGTGGCGGAACCGTTGCGAAATACATCGCCAAAAACAATATCGAAACCGTCGACGTCGGCGTGCCCGTGCTTTCGATGCACGCGCCTTACGAGCTCATAAGCAAAGCGGATATTTATTCGGCGCACCTTGCCTTCTCGGCGTTCATCAAAGACTAAAATGTTTACCACACAAGGACGGCTTCATCGCCGTCCTTTTTTATGTGACGAATTCGGTACATTCGATGACATATTATGTAAAATAGAAAAAATTAAGGAGATAAATTATGATTACTGATTATTTTTTTGATGTAAGATTAAGTGAAAAATACGATAAAATTGCCGAAGAAAAATTCGGAAGTAAATTTCATTTTTACTCTTTGCAGTATAAAGAAGAATTCGAGGAATATGACAAAAATCTGAAAATTTTCAAATATTTATTCTCGCTCGGCGACGAAGCACGCATATATTTATGGAATACTATTGCCATTTCTAGCCTTTTTGATGATATATATAAAAATATTCAACGGGACGATTTAACAAAAGAAGAATTTGCTTTTTTTGAAAACATTAATAATACGTTCAAAGAACTAAAAACTAAATATAACGAAATTTACAACGGGGTAATCAACATTAACGGTGCTTTTGAAACCGAAAGACTAGTATTAAAACCGTGCGACGAATCTTCAAATAACATAATGAGGGAGTATTGCAAAAAAAATCTAAATCAATTTAAAGATTTGTATAAAATCGATAATTTTAACGAAAATAAATTACCGGTTGGCGTCGGTTACAGTTCAAAACTAAAATTCTCAATATTTTTGAAAGACTCAAACGAACTTATCGGAACGATCGACCTGGACGATTGTATCTGCGAAGTAAAATACGTATTGAAAGTTTTTATATTCGATAAATTCAGGGGGAAAGGGTATGCGACCGAAGCGTCAAAAGCGATTGTTAACAAAGCGATGAAAAAAGAGTTATTCTTCCTTGATGATACGATAAGACACTATGTATATGAAAAAGTAGCGCTTGATATAAAGTGTATCGAAGCCGTTGTCGACGAAAATAACGTCGCGGCAAACAAAGTTCTTGAAAAATGCGGATTCAAACTTACAGGTAAGAACTATTACGCGCATCATTACAAAAACGCTTATTTTAACGACAATATTTATTGTTATTTTATTTGAGCAAGGTTTTTCACAAAAAAAGAAACACAAGAAATCTTGTGTTTCTTTTTTTTGGTGGAGATAACTAGATTTGCTCTGCATAGTTTATTACTAAATTAAATAAACAAAGCGACGCAGGGTGCCTTAAAAATCAAACACTCTGCATAATACAAGTGTTATATTCATTTAATCAAATGAAAAGCAGGGCATAACCCTGCTTTTTAAATTTTTTTTATAGAAAGGATAAATTAATCATTACCTAAAATATAATTCGCATCTAAATCCAGTTCCTTGCATAATTTTGCGAATGTGTCAAGTTTAGGTAATTTTTTGGTGGTACTGTATTGAGTAACCATTTCGGGTGATACGCCGATTCTTTTGGCGATTTCTATTGTTGTTAAACCGCTGTTTTTGAGTTCTTCGCTTAACCGTTGTTTTATTATTTTATCTTCCATATCGTTATTTTATAACTAATAGTTAGAAATAATACTTGACACTAACTATCGGTTAGTTTATAATTTAGAAAAACAACAAAAAAGACCAAAAAAATGTAACTATTTGTTGTACATATACAATAGGAGGGAATTATGAGCAAAAGAAAAAAGATTATTATCGCGTCGGTTGTTTGTTTTGTTGTTGCGCTTACTATTATTTTATCTGTTTCTTTAACCGTCGGAAGTTTTGAAAAACGTTTTATCAAGACAATGACAAACCTAAATTATAATGTAGTCACATATTCGGTGCGCGTTTATCTTGAATATTGTACATCATACTGTACATTTATCACGGCTTATAGTGATGACGATGATGGTTATGTGTATATTTTTCAAAGAAAAAACGACGCAACAAAGTTTTATGGAAAATCCATGACGGAAAAAACAGATGATGAACGCATTGTCCAAAAGGGCAATAAAGTTTTTATCGGAACTGAACAATTTTTTATAGATTTTAAGATATGATTTCGGGGGAAATTGCGATATGAAGAAAAAGATTAATATTGTATTGTTGATTGTTTTGGTTTTCAGTATGATGACGATGCTTGTAGCGTGTAATTACGAAACAAAATACGCAAAAAAACTGCAAAAACTTGGCTATACAATTGTTGCAGATAGTGAAGAAAAGTTTGATTCAACTTGCGAAGGTGGATTCTATACAATAACGGCAAATAATGAAAACGATGATTGTGTTTATATTTTAGTTTTTAAAAAAAAGGATGACGCTACAAAAGCATATTATACTTTATTGTCGACAAAGGGTAACGATAGAAAATCATATCAAATATATTGGCCGCCGAATTTTTTTGATGATGCACAAGTAATTCAAAAGGGCAAAAAAGTTTTTATTGGCAATAAACAAGGAATTAAAGACCTTGGTTTATAATGCGGGGGAAAATGATATGAAAAAAAAGATAAGTATTTTAGTTTTAATTGTATTGATGTTCAGTATGTCAACCTTACTCGTTGCATGTAATACGGAAGCAAAATATGCAAAGAAACTTGCAAAACTCGGATATTCGATTGAACAAAAAGACGGTAAGTATTATGATTCTGATTTAAAAGGTGGTTATCGAGAATTTAGCGCAGGAAAAAACAATGATACATGGGTTTCTGTTGAAATATATGATAATATTGACGACGCAAAGAAAAAGTACAGCGACTATATGTCCAATATAGATGACGAACGTTCTGTTTATCGTGATGGGAAAGTCGTTATCTATGGCACAAAAAGCGCAGTAAATGACGCCCGGAGCAAGTAAGAACAAAAAAAGAAAGTGAACGACATAATTGGCTTGAAAATTATACAATACTTATAACGCAAGCGTTTTCCGAACGCCAACTTTTTGGTTGGGTTCACCATCTTGGGTATTTCACAAAAAAAGAAACACAAGAAAACTTGTGTTTCTTTTTTTTGGTGGAGATAACGAGATTCGAACTCGTGACCTATGCGTTGCGAACGCATCGCTCTACCAACTGAGCCATACCCCCACGGGAGATTTACAAATAGCATTATAATAAAAACTCAAAAAAAATGCAAGCATAATTACATAAATCGTTTTACAAATTTTAATTGTTATGGTAAAATATTCTTCACTTGGAGGCATGGCTCAGCTGGTAGAGCATTCGCTTCACATGCGAGGGGTCACAGGTTCGAGTCCTGTTGTCTCCACCAACAACCCGATTGTCGGGTTGTTTTTTTATACAACGGACTCGAATGGCGATTACATCGCCTTTGCGCAATGTTTGCGCAACCTGTGACCAAGGTCACACTGCACGCGATTGACCTTCGGTAACAATCGCTGTTGACGAGTCCTGTTGTCTCCACCATCTGAATTACCTATTGTAATCTGAACATTTTGTTCGTGACAATAATAGGTAATTTTTTTATTCTGTCTTGTTTTTCGGTATATTTATTATGTTTTGTGATGTGTTTTAATTGCTTTTTGGAAGAAGCAAAATGTGACACGTATTTTGAAAATAGTTGAAAAGAGAGATATAAAAGAAAAAACAGTCACATTTGAACTCTTGATTTGATACAAATCTATTTTGATAAGTATTCGCTTTTTTTTGATGTGGGCGTTGTAACAGATGTTGCAACGCCTTTTCGGTTTATAAAAGTATTGACATTACAAAATGTTTGATATAAAATAACATCGCTACAAATCCGAATATTAACCACAATGAGAACACCATTCCATTAGGTAACAGGTGTATGTTTGGCACATAGTTTTATTGTGGAAATTGTGGATTTGTAGCAAAATCGTCAGACGTGCACTTGTTATATTTTGCGCTTATTTCAATTTGCTCGTCAAAAATAAGAGGAGGAGCAACAATGAAAAAAAGATTATTGGTTACTGTAGTAACATTATTATTACTGTTTTGCACGATTATTTTGTTTGCTTGCGGTGGTGATGGCAAGGGTGATGATAAGATCGACAATAGACCCAATTTAACACTTACTTCAAACATTGATGGCATTGCAAAATTGACAGGCGGGGGGCATTATGATTATAACGAAGATGTCAGAGTTTCTGTTGAATTTTCGGATGAGTATACTTTTTTGGGGTGGTATTATGGTAAAGATTTATTGTCTAAATCTGCTAATTATAATTTAAAAATGTGGGACAGAGACGCAACTTTAACCGCCACATTTACAAAAAGAATTAAAGATGAATCGGGCGAGTATGTCTCGTCTGATGCGGACGGAAAGTATAACCTTGTAATCAGGTCAAACATTTATTCTCTCGGATCTGTTTCGCTGAATGATTCTTCAAGCATTGATGAACACAAAACTAAAGAAGCGGTTGGTGAAAATGTTAAAGTAGTCGCATTTACGAAATCTGACAAACAGTTTTTGGGTTGGTATGATGGCGAAAATAATTTGATAATGACAAATGCGTCATTCGAGTTTTCAATGCCGGCAACTGACTTTACTCTTATTGCGAAATGGAAGTGTGATCACAAGTGGCAAAATAATTATATTGAGACACAGCCTACATGCAGTTCAAAAGGCTTAAAATATGACAGGAAATGTACTATTTGCAACGAAGTTGAAGGAAAGACAGTTCTTGCTATTGATCCCAATGCGCATAATTTTGTAAACAATATATGTAAACTTTGCGGTGTATCAAATGGCGCGGTTGGTTTTACATATAGACAAAGATCAGATGGGAAATACGAGATTACCGGAATTACAGAAGATAATATTAGTTCTGAATTGACCATTCCCTCAAAATTCTTTTTTGGCGACATAGTCGCAATTGCTAAAAATGCTTTTTGTCAAAATACAACGATAAAGTCAATAACAATCTCTGATGGTATTAGCGAAATAGGGTGGAATGCCTTTGGCGATTGCGCTAATTTGACGAACATTACATTACCTGATGGATTGCGTTATATAAGCGACCATGCTTTTAACAATTGCACAAGATTAGAAAGTATTACAATACCATCAACCGTTGTAGCTGTGGGAAAATATGCTTTTAATTCGTGCAAAAATTTGAATAGCATTACTGTGCTTGGTGAAATTAGCATAGGCGAAGGCGCATTTGAATACTGTAACGGTTTGAATAAACTAACTGCAACCGGTGAGGTTGCAAGTGCAATTGTTAAACAAAGTTACTCTACATTGTATAGTACAAAATACTATGATATAGATATTTTGTCGGGTCTAAACAATATACCCGATGAAGCTTTTTCAGATTGCAAAATACTTCGTAGTGTTAATATACAAGATGGCGTTAAAAGAATCGGTTCAAATGCTTTTAGAAATTGTACTTCGCTATTAAGTATATCTATTCCCAAAACGATATGTAGCACAGGTGATTCTGCTTTTAGAGAGTGTACGGCACTAAAAGAAGTTAATATCTCGGATTTGAATAAATGGTGCGAGATCGGTATGGGATATAAGGGCAACCCTCTAGAGTATGCTAAAAAACTAATTGTAAATGGTGAAAGACCAACTGGCAATATAGTTATTGCAAACGGCGTAAAAGCTATTCCGTCATACACATTTTATGGTTGCGATATATCAAGTATTACTATACCTGAAAGTCTAGAGTTGATGGGGGAATACGCCTTCTCTGGGTGTACAAATATTCAGTCATTTTATATTAATGATTTGTCAAAATGGTGTGACGTTGTTTGTGAAAACAAATTCGCTAATCCTATGTATTATGCAGATAAAACGATAATAAATGGTAAAACTTTGACAGAATTGGTTGTGCCTAACAATGTCAGTAAGATTGGAAAATATGCATTTGCAGGATTTAATGGATCAAATATTACACTAAACGATAATTTGCGTAGTATTGGAGAAGGTGCTTTTTCCAATTGCCAGAATCTCATTGAAATAGAAGTTCCGAATAGTGTTGAAAGTATTGATGTGTTCGCTTTTTATGGATGTAGTAGTTTGAAAAAAATCACAATACCATTCATTGGACAAAGCAGCAGTGATAAATCTAATTATAGTAGCGTATTTGGTTTTATTTTTGGCTATATGCGTGAATTTGTACGCAACGGATCATCCTTAACAGTTGCAAATGATGTTGAAAATTACCATTATGCAGATTATGATTTCAGATATACATATCATATACCCACGTCACTTGAAGAAGTGGTTGTAAAGAATGCAGAAGCTTCTATACCTGAATATGCTTTTAATAACAACAAATATTTGTCTAAAATCACTTTGCCGAGTAGTATAACAGCTATTCCTAAATATGCTTTTAACGGGTGTACAAACTTAAAAGATATAGAAATTCCGGATAGAGTACTCACAATCGGTGAATGCGCGTTTAAGAAATGTAGTTCATTGACGGGCATTACAATCCCCAACAGTGTGACGAACATCGGCAATTGTGCTTTCCTAAACAGTGGGTTGACAAGTGTCACAATGTCTAATAACGTAACGAATATCGGCTCAAAAGCATTCTTTGGCTGTACCGAATTGTTGTGTATTACAATTTTCAATAGTATAAATAGCATCGGTGAACGTGTCTTTGAATATTGTAAAAAATTAAGTACAATTAATTTTGAAGGTACAATTGAACAATGGAACGCTGTGTCGAAAGATGAGATTTGGTCTTATGGCGTTCCAAGTACTTGCGTGATAGTTTGCACTGACGGCACGATTTCACTTTAAGTATTCAATCCATTGATTCTATATCAATTGTGAATTGATGGAAATATTATAAAAGAGGATATAAAAATGGATTTTAAGACGTATACGCATGGGTTGGTCGATATTATAAATACGTATGAGAACAATCCCGATGAGATGGTGGAAAAAATTATTGATTTCTATGATACAGCCACTCAGAGTAACAAACTAAAAATGAGAGAAATAAAGCACTATTATAGGATTGCAAAAGAAAGGCTTACTCAAATAAGTGATAGTCACCAACTAAGTGCACCGTCAAGATTAAGAATTGAGATGTTTGAACTGTAAGCAAAAACAAAAAAAACAGTCGCCGAGTGCGGCTGTTTCTTTTTTTTTGTCGTTTGAAACATATGCCACCACCATATGTAGCAACAGTTTTTTGTTTGGTTTTTGAAACTTTGCGGAAATTTTACAAAAGATAAATCGGCAAGTAGGTTTTTGTTGCTTGTGTCAAAACAAATGATATGATATTATTAATATATCTTTTTGTATGAGGTACAACGTGAAGAAGAAGGAAAAACAGGTGGCTGTCCCCGGCGACGCGAACTATATCGTGCCCGAAGACAGAGTGCCGCTTAAAGAGAAAATTTGTTACGGCATAGGCGGTCTTATGGACGGCGGCGGCGTTGCGCTGATGTCGTGTATTCTTGTCAAATACATGACGACGATGGGCATCCCGATGAAAATCGCGACGACGATATTTATGATTGCGAAGTTGTGGGACGCCGTTACCGACCCCGTGATGGGCTTTATCAGCGACAATACGCGCGGCAGATGGGGCAGACGCAAGCCGTATATGTTTGCGGGCGGCATTTCGATT
>OGXR01002925.1_pt1 | contig 10324 bp, 11 predicted proteins | sample 1576331 | NCBI WGS metagenome assembly OGXR01 (sample SAMEA3541473, study PRJEB24748) | human gut metagenome | biome: human gut; feature: human-associated habitat; material: faeces | place: China | collected 2012
AACACCGTGAGCAGTACCGGGGCCTCCAAAGGTTATTGGCGTGAATTTCAGAACGGCGCCGATCCCGGCGGCGGGGGAGAAGGCGGGGGCGGAGAGTCCGGAGCGATTGATGTTGCGATCCGCAGATTTACGGTAGTCTTTAAGCGTCCCAACGGGAAAACGTATACCGCAACCTACTTTCCTTCCTATTGCAATGGATGGTGGTATTTTAACGATAGTGAGTTTTATCGTTGTGATGAAATCCTTGGAAATTATCAGCAGTATTTTAAAGCTGGCTATTGGGCGCATATTACGCACATCCAAAATATAACGGCGTTGAATGTACATTTAACAGGAGGTTCGGATGGTTAGCACTTTTACGAATTTGGACTATCAAGTGGGTAAGTATTTTAAAGTAAGAGAATTTCAGTCAAAAGATGGATATCCTACCGTTTTAATCGATGATAATTTAGTCGATCTGTTGGATCAAATCCGAGAATATTTTGGAAAACCTGTGGTCATTACTTCGGGATATCGCACGAAGCCGCATAATGCGGCAGTTGGAGGTGTATCAAATTCTCAGCATACGCTTGGAAAAGCCGCAGATATACAGGTAACCGGTGTTCCCCCAGCCGCAGTGCAGACCTATGTCTATGATCATAGTAAATATACGGTTGGAACTTATACGACGTTTACTCATGCAGATACCCGAACAACAGTGAAGTTATTCCGTGGGAATACGGAATTTGTTCGAACAAATTATGAAAAATATAAAGCCGAAGAAATTAAGGAGGAAACAGAAATGGCAGAAAAAAGATATCAGAAATTAGAAGAAATTCCTGATTACGCAAAAGAAATTATTGAAGATTTGATGAAATCTGATATAATTAAAGGTACAGGTGAGGGATTAAATTTGACAGAAGATATGCTCCGTGTGATTGTTATTTGCTATCGTATGGCTCTTACGAACGCAAATAATATTTATCAGCTTGCGAAAAATTTAGGAGGTGAAACGAAATGACAGTATATGAAGCGTTAGACATTGTAAGTCAGGGCTTCGCGGATTCTGATGAAGGGTTGACCGCAGTTAAAACGATTGCTGATTACAACAAAGAATTAGAAGGCAAAATTGTTGCTTTGGATGAAGCATTAGCTTCCGCTCATGCAGAAAAAGATGATGCTTTAAATTCTTATAATGATTTAAAAAGACGGTATGTAGAAAGGTTTATGAATGGCGACGCTACGGTAAACTCGGACACTGCCGTATTAGACGAGGAAGAAACTGCTCATAGTGCAGAAGAACTTACTTATGATGATGTCTTTGTGACAGAAGAAAATTAAGAGGTGTAAAATGGCAACAAAACCAAAAAATGTGAAATTAGCAAAAAACGGTGTAGATATTTTAAATGCGATTCGTAATGACGCATCCCTTTCCTTTCAGGAAAGAGTTCCTGTAGCAACGCAGGAAGATATTAAGACTTACGGTTCTGCGGTTCTCAATTTTCCGGGACTGGCAAATGAGTTCCTCGATGCACTGGTAAACCGTATTGGTAAGGTGATTCTTACTTCGAGGCTATACAAGAATCCGTTTGCGATGCTGAAAAAGGGTATGCTTGATTATGGAGAAACCATTGAAGAAGTATATACTTCTCTTGCTAAGGCAAAGATTTATGATCCGCAGACAGCGGAAACGGAGTTCATGAAACGTGAAATTCCAGATGTAAAGTCTATTTTCCATAAGCTGGACTATCAGAACTTCTTTAAAACGACGATTCAGAGAAGAGATCTGGAAAGAGCGTTCCTTTCAGAGGACGGCGTTTACAATCTGGTAAGTGATATCATTTCCAGCCTTTACTCTGGAATGGAATATGACGAATTTATTACAATGAAACAGTTAATCGTAGAATATGCAAAGAAAGGCTTATTCTATGAAGTGGAAATTCCGACGGTTACCGCGGACAATATGAAGTCAATCATTTCTACCGTAAAGGGATACAGTAATAAGCTGACCTTTATGAGCACTCAGTACAACGCGATGGGAGTTCCGACCTATACGGACCGCAGTTCACAGATTATCTTCATCGACGCAGAATTTGATGCAATGATGGATGTCGAAGTATTGGCTTCCGCATTTAACATGGATAAAGCAGAGTTCATGGGAAGAAGAATCTTAATTGATAACTTCGGTGAGCTTACCGGAGCAAAACTGCTTCTGTGTGACGAAAGCTTTTTCCAGATCTATGACGTACTTCTCCAGTTTGAAGATGTTCGCAATCCGGAAGGACTGTATTGGAACTACTTCCTTCATAAGTGGACAGTATTTTCTGTTTCTCGTTTTGCAAATGCGATTCTGTTTACTGTTCCAGATAATGAGATTACAGGAATTACACTGAATCCATCTAACAGTGTCATTCAGAGATCTCAGTTGCCAAAAGATGTGACCATCAATGCAACGATCAAGTCCACGGGCACGGTAGATGATACCCTTGAGTGGGAAATGACCGGAAATGAATCCACCGAAACAACCATGACGGTTGTAAATAATACTCAGGTTCGAGTACATGTTTCTGCGAATGAAAAGATTCCAAATTCATTTAATATTATCGCAAAATCGAAGTATTTTCCAGTTAGCCAGACGGCTACCATTTCGACACAGGAAAATGCTTAACTCTACTCCTTTCCTTTTACTATATGATAGCCTGCCAAGAAACGGCAGGCTATCACTGAATTGGAGGTAAGAATATGATTCGTCCTTTAATTGGTCCATCGACAACGGTTCGTGTATGTCAGTCGATTCCGTTAGATAATACCTATACGGACACGATTTTGTTTACGTCAAAATCTGCACAGGAAAGCTATTTTGCATCGAAAACGAAAAAGACGTATAGCGGTTTAACCTATCAGCGTCTGGCATCGAATAGTTCTACATGGGCAATCTTTCTGGAAGATGTAGCCGATTATTTTTACGATTGTAACTATTTATGTTTCCAGAATGGGGGCTTTGGTAATAAATGGCTTTATGCCTTTATTTCCGATATTTTATATATCAATGAAAACTGCACTGCGGTTACGTTTGAAATTGACGTCATGCAAACATGGCTTTTCGATTTTGAAATTAAAAAATCATTTATCGAGCGTATGCATGTGTCGGATGATACCATATCAAGGAATGTGATAGAAGAAGATCTGAATTTCATGCAGAGATATGAATATTACAAGGTGGAAAATTCGGGTTTATTTGAAGGTGGCACTCGCGCTACACCGGGTGAATTTGATAATAATTTAGATTACAGATCATTAATTTTGGTTACCACCTCAGAAGATATTGATGATGAAGATGAAGTAAAAGAGGGTCAATTAATCCAAAACACCTATCAAGGATTAAAATATATTGGCTTCGATTTGGAACAAGATGGAGTTAAAAATTGCAACGCTTGGTTAAAGCGAATGAATGAAGGTGGAAAAGCTGGGGCGATTAGCAGTATTAGCATGGTACCGTGGAAAGGCATTTCTGTTTCTCCGGCAGATCATGGGAAATATGAGGTAACTGCTATTTCCGGTACCGCGGTTGTTGATGAAAAAGAATACGACATCAATTATTCAACCCTTGATGATGATTACATTCCGAAAAATAATAAGCTGTTCTGCTGGCCATATCACTTCTTCACCATTACGACTCTCGACGGTCAAAGTTACGATTATAAATATGAGGATATCATAGAAAGCGATCCTACTCCGGGAGCAACGAAGATGAAGTTTAAATTTAAGTTTGCTTTCGGCGCAGATCCTACCTATTTTATGTATCCTTCCTACTATATGAAGTGCAATAATAACTATGATTACGGAATCAAACTTTCTGGTTTTCCGAAATGCAATTGGAACTTTGGTGTATGGGAGAACTACTATGCACAGCAAGATACGAATATTACCTTGAGTATGATCGCTTCGATGCTGGGTGCTGGCTCAGCTGGAGCGGGCACTGCCGCACAAGGGCTTACCTCAAAAGCGGGTGCAGGTGTGTCTACAGCGGTAGGAATGTTGCAGGCTGGGATTGGTGCGGTGCAAGCTGGTCTTTCCACTTTCGGAGGGTTATCTGTAGTCAAAAGTCAGCCAGATCAAAGCAAAGGTGCAAATAATGTCGGCGGTGTGAATTACAACATGGAAACAATGGATTTTTGGATTATTCATAAGCGTCTCCACTGGGGCTATGTTGTAAAAATTGATGATTACTTTACGAAGTTTGGATATCGCGTCAATAGTACCGGGGTACCTAATTTACATACAAGAAAATACTGGAACTACCTGAAGTTAGATCAACCATCGGTGACCGGAAACATGCCTGTAGGAGATATGCGAATGATCAAGCAGATTTTATCCAACGGGATCACGTTCTGGCATACCACAGATGTTGGAAATTATGATCTAAATAATAATGAAGGAGTGTTAGGACATTGAAAAACCGAGGATTGCCTTTAGAATGGTCGGACAAAACAATTCTAAGGATGAAAAACGCGATATTTCACGATTATTACAATCGGATTCGAAATATTGCATTATCTCGCTATGAGTGGAGAGATCTTCCAGAAGATATGAATGAAAGATATATCGAATGGTTGCTATTTTACAACGGAAAATGTGTCTTCTTTTACGATGAAATTCTGGAAAAATATCTCTCACTGCAGTGTACCACAACCGGCGAGATGGACTTTTACAATCTGCCGAAAAAGGTTACCGCATATAGTACCAATGTAAATTACACCTACAAAGAATTAGATATGAAAAACTGTGCTTTGTGTTTTAATAACTTGAGCTGGTTACCTGATGAACCGACGGCTTATCTCTTTGCGCAGAAATTGACCAGCATTGAAATGAATATTCTGTCTAACGTTGAATTGCAAAAGTTCGCGCTGATTGTCAAAACACCAGAGAAAAAGAAACTTACCTATAAGAATCTGATGCAGAAGTTCTTTGGCTATCAACCGTTTATTATGACTTCGGAAGGAACACCGATTGATAACATTGAAATTTTGAATCAAAATATCCCGTATATTGCGGATAAGTTACAGATTCAAAAGATTAATACGTGGAAAGAAATGTTATCTGCCTTTGGTATCGTTACCCCAGCATCGGAAAAGACCGAGCGTCTCGTATCAAATGAAGTAACCGCTGGGTTAGGTTATTCCGAAATGGCGCAGAATGTAGGTCTTGTTTCTCGTCGGCAAGCAGTAGAACATTTCAATGAACTTTTTGGTACGAATGTATCCGTAGACTTTCGTTCCAACCTTTACGCAGATATTCTGGGAGAAAATACGCAGGGTTATACCTATAATACCTATCAGGATAATCCAGAAGACGATACTTTCTCTACGCAAAGAATTGCACAACAGTCTAAGGGGGTGAGCAGTAGTGAGTAGCACAACAACTATGGTGCGCTGGTATTGCGAATATTTATATAACCAAGTAATTAATGAGAATACCAAACCCCCAAATAATTGGGTCACGGATGTAAATACCATCATCCCCGCCGTATGGGAAAAGATCTTCTATGATTTTCCCATCTGGGAAGAATCCTATCGTCCTACCCTCTGTCAAAAGATTTTACGACATTATTACTTCCGGGAAATTGGTGAAGAAACTGTTGAATTTTGGAAACTACGTTTACAGCAAACCCTCGGCGAGATCATGCCGTACTATATTCAACTGTGGGAAACAACACAAGTAAAATATGAAAAACTTTGGACAAGAAACTACATTGAAAAATATCTCGGAAATGAAAATCGTACCGAAGACAAGACATCAAACGAATCAAGCGACTATCATGACACTGCGACAACTTCTGATACAGCAAATACGTTAACTGATTTTACCGACGATGCCAAGACCAATATCAAACAGACGGGAAAAACACATGACGAAGGTACCAGAACTTATTCCGAAACGGTAAAAGATGTGGCATCCAACACCCCGATGAATCAGTTGACGTGGAACGATCTGGAGAATAATCTATATGCTACCTCAACAGATTTTCGTTCCACTTCAGGAAATGAAAGCACAACGAATGACGGCACCTCAGAGAATACAACGGATCAAACCTACCACGACAATTCAAACACGAAAGTTGATTCTACTTATGATCGTCATTTTACCGATGAAAATAGCCGTGATACGGATTACACTCACAATGTCAAAGGAAAAACGAATACTGATTATATCCGTGAAATCACCGGGTGGGACGGTGTAAACCCGAACGATCTTATTTTAAAGTGGAGAGAAACCCTTTTAAATATTGATGTGATGATTATTGAGGAGCTGGAAGATTGCTTCCTCGGTGTATATTATTAGGAGGTAACCATGAGATATTTAAACCCACTTCGCTATATCCACTATCATACACAGTTAGCCATTCCGACCATCTATGATGATTCTCTCTCGTTTTACGAGATCATGAATAAGACGAATCTGCACTTTAATGAAGTGATCAATGACATGAATGAGAATTATGAGATCATTGATAAAGCGTTTCAAGAGGTTCTTGAACAGACCAACAAATGGATGGAAGAAGCGAAAGCGCAAGCAGACCGAGCAGAACAGGAAGCGAATAAATCTCAAGCGTCCGCAGAAGCTTCTCAGCAAGCCGCAGAAGACGCAAGAAATCAGGCAAATCGTGCCGCCTCGGAAGCGGATCGCGCAAAGAATGAGGCGGATAATTCCGCCGCTTCTGCTGTAGAAGCCCAGAAACAGGCAGACAGAGCATCCTCGGAAGCCGATCGCGCCCACACAGAAGCCGAAAACGCAAAATCTCAGGCGGAAGCCGCGGCAAACTCCGCCCAGGAATCCGCATCGTCCGCGGCCGCATCGGCAGACAGCGCATCGGAAAGTGCCGCTTCTGCTACCGCTTCACAGAATAGTGCAAACGCTTCTGCCGCTTCTGCTACAGAGTCGAAAAACAGTGCGGATGCTTCGGCCGCTTCTGCTACGGCTTCCCAGAACAGTGCGGTTGCTTCTGCAAACTCTGCTTCACAGGCGGCTCAGTCCGCCACGGATGCCGCAAACTCCGCAAAAGAAGCCGCTGATACTCTTGACGAAGCAAAGGAAACCTTTGTGAAAAAAGCTGGGGATACCATGACGGGTAAGCTTACCATCTCTTATGGAGGTCTTTCTGTCGATGGCTCTGCTGGGGTAACGGGAGACTTTAACACAGGCAGGTTACAAGTTGGCACCCCTTCCGAAAAGGGAAATTCCTATCTATATGGTGACCTTGATCTGAATGGTATTTTGACTATGTCCCTTGGTGGGAATAGCGCCCTTGCATTTTCTGATCTTACCGAAGGATTGAAACTTTATGCGCCGTTAAAATTTGATGGATCTCCTCAGAATATTTCCAATGTGGCAAACCCTCAGGAAGCTCTCGATGCTGTAAATAAGCAGACGTTAGATAGTTCTGTGACATCTATTAATGCTTCGCTTAGTCAAGTAAATGAAAAGATTACTTCTCTTACTTCGAGAATGGACACTGCGGAGAGCAATATTGCAAAAAATACTTCTGATATCACTTCACTTACAAGTCGTGTAAGCACGAATGAGACGAATATCAGTAACATAAATACTGAGATCACTAATATTAAGCAGGATATTACCACGGTGGAAGGTGATTATGTTAAAAAGGCTGGTGATACCATGACCGGCAATCTGACTATGGGTCTGAATCAAATCGTAATGGATACCGGTCATATTGCGGCTGGAAATAATACGCTTCTCTTTGAAGGTTATCCGGAAATTGATGTTGACGGTGCAAAGATTTCTATGGTTGCTGATCCCGTGGATGTGATGGATGCGACTAACAAAAAGTATGTCGATGACGCTGTAGCAAATGTAAAACCTACTGGAGATTATCTGCCACTGACTGGCGGCACGATGTCAGGCGATATCAATATGGGAGTAACTAATTCCGTTCGATTCGGAGTGGCGAATTATGCTCTCTATCAGAATAAAGGTACTGGACATTTAGTTCTTACAGGTAACTCCAATACTGACATTGTAGAAATGAACAATATTGGCACGGTTCAGTTTGGAAATGAAACAACAATCCAAAATGTGAAAACTCCTAAGAATAACGGAGATGCCGCGCCGAAATCATATGTTGATGGCCAGATTAGTATTGCTAAAAATGATGTACAAGAACAGATGCAAGGATATTTGCCGTTAACTGGCGGAAAGCTCTCAGGAAATCTCTTAATGGGTACAGGTGCGCAGATTAATTTCGAAGAAGGTGCACATTTAGCATATACTACAGAATTCGGTTTTGGTGTACAGACAAATGGAGGTTCTGTTGGAATCGTTTCAAATAACATTGTTCATACGGACACCCCGATCGCTCTTAATAGTAAATTAATTACTTATTCCATTAGCGATGTTTCGGTCGTACCGGGCACTACTGTTAAACAGTATAATTGTGATGGAACAGGCTTTCAGCAGATGAGATTTTCTGGATTCCAGAACGTAAAATTTGCTTCTTCTCTGTTGGTAGATGAAGATCCAAGCGAAGCAATGCAGGTTGCGACGAAACAATACGTAGACCAGCATGCTGGGGGCGGGGGTGAACAAACGTATTATGACGCGAGTGCTCAAATGGTTTTTAAAATAAAGCTTTTGCATGAAAGTACTGGATTATATACCTGCGATTGTTATTATATCAGTACAGCCACAAAACTTATAACTATTAATAGTGGAAAAACGAACGGTTCTTTGGAACTTTCTCACACTTTAAACGATTTTTTAACTGAAAATGGTTATACATTTCATACCTCTTATATGAATCTTGTTTCAGTTAATACAGAAACAAGCGGTTTTAGTAGTAACCAATTATGCTCTTTAGGGAGGGATCACGTTACTCTTTGGTGCACAAGCCCGACACCAGTATCTTCAAATATTAATATAACTTTCAGGTTATACAATGGTTTATTATGTTCAGCAATTTTAAGAAAATAAAAAGGGGAGTTAATCCCCTTTTTATTTTTAAGATTACATTATTAACCTACCTTTCCAAAGCTAAATAAAAATCTCCCAAGTCATAGTAACCTATTTCGTAAAAAGCATCCTTCTGATTTTCTAACCAAAAATTTATAATTTCAGAAAGATGTTCTTCTACTGCATCCGGAGCAAAAGAAATCAAATCAGGTATCTTGTCGAACATATTATCATAGGACACAGATTTCAGAATATAATGATCTATATCTTCCTTCATGATTTCAACTTTCTGATATGCTTCCGGAAACGTTATGTTTTCATGCGCAACAATATAAATTTTCATTTTTCTCTCCTTACACTTCAACGAAGAAATTTAATCCTTTTTTACTTTTATATATTTATCAATTGTATTAACTCCGTCTGTATAGTAAGAAAAGACGTAGTTCCCTCCTTCACGTATAGTTAATTTCGAGACATAACCTTCAGTGATTAATTTGTTAATAAAAGGAGCAATATCAACTTCTTTTAATTCTACGTAAGAAATTTGAATATCGAATTGTTCTTCCATAATTGATTACCCTCCGAAAAGGGTGAATAATTCACCCTTAACTAACCTGAAATTCTTCAGCATATGTTTCATAGTGCAATTCTACATACCTATTAATGAACTCCTGCTCAGTGCATGGTGTGAGTTCCCACGCGACACGTTCGCGAAGTTCATCATCCATATAGTGTTCAAAAGTGCTAAATTCTTCAACCTGACCAGTTCTCTTGTTAACTACTAACATGTTATTTCCTCCTATCCAATTACCATTGCGGTTATGATTGTTTTGATTTCTTGATTAGATAATTTGTAAAGCTTTAAGAGACTAATTGCATTGTTGATACTTGATGCCATCATTAATGCTTTGTCCTGATTTGGTATGAGTTGCTTTATTGCTTTTGCTGTTTCCTTTGTCATGTTTTGATCTCCTTTCCTTTTGTAATTATATTATAGCACAGGATTTAAAATTATCAATAGGTTTTACTGATGTATTATGTATACATGATGTGCTTGGATGTTGTGGATATAATCACAATGATTTAATGCACAATTCGTGATTTGCTTTAGTACTTTACTGTGATAAAGTATTTGATTAGGTAAGTACTTTAGCGCTTTAGTGTAGTAAAGTCTTGAATTAGTGAAATACTTTAGCGCTTTAGTGTGATAAAGTATTTGATTAGTGAAACACTTTAGCGCTTTACTGTAGTAAAGTACTTGATTGTGTAAACTGTTGGATATGATATATAATTGAGTAAAACAACTTTTTGCGCAGATTAGTTTTGTTGTAAGTTTTATTGCTGCATATTCATAAATGGCAGATGCTTGATATTGTTC
>OGXR01002930.1_pt1 | contig 10320 bp, 11 predicted proteins | sample 1576331 | NCBI WGS metagenome assembly OGXR01 (sample SAMEA3541473, study PRJEB24748) | human gut metagenome | biome: human gut; feature: human-associated habitat; material: faeces | place: China | collected 2012
AAATCGTAAACACTTGTCATGACAATGCCATGTACAAGCTCAAGGAAGATTTTCCAACTATGAAAGCTTCCGACACCAGGTTATTATGCTATATTTTTGTAGGATTTTCACCGCAAGTAATTAGCTTATTCATGAAGGATACGGTGGCTAATGTATACGCTCGCAAGTCACGGCTCAAATCACGTATTAAATCTACGGAAACAGCTAATAAAGAATTATTCTTAAGCCTTCTGGGATAGGTATTTCAACTTTATACTAGGTTCCAATGACTAATGCATCATCCGGTAATTAAATCTAGAATATGTTCAGATTGTTTTTGCCATAATACCGGAATGATGTAATTGTAGAATGGTTTTGTCATGGAGGTAAGCCATAACAGGTTTAATTCTCCTGGGAGGTATGTCCGGAAAGTATGAAGATGCTTTCATTATAATATCTGTTACTATTCCAGTCAATTGTCAGAAACTTATTGATTGCCCTATATTTTTTAAGGTTGTAAATCATCTGTTAGCGTCGTGTTAGAAAAATAAGAAGAACGAAGTCTTTATGTTTCTGTATTATAATGTTTTATGCAATGCGGACGTTAGATTTGTGGTTTCATTTTGTAACTCGTGATTTATGTGTTATTACTTTTGCAACCAGGAAAAACAAAACAGATGTGATAATATAAAACTGTTTCTTGTTCATTAAAATACTTCATTTTTACAGGTTGCACGTAGAATAAGAACAGTCTTATTATGATGACACAGCTTTTCATCCGTTTACTTTGGGTGCATGTTTTGTTTATCCACTTAAAGTTTGAGTTATCCTAGTTTGAATTATGAATTTGAATAGAAAAAAGTACTTTTTATGTTTTGCCTGTGTCTTGGCCTGCCTTGTGTATTCAGACAAGGTTTCCGCGCAGTTTTATTCTGTCAGAACCAATCTGGTGGGTTTAGGTACGGGGAATCTGAATGTGGAGGGTTCCATGGCTTTTTCCACGCATTGGTCCGCCTATCTTCCCGTACAGTACAATCCTTTCCGTCTTTGGGATGACGGCAAGCTTAAAAACTTCACAGTCCAGCCTGGTGTGCGTTATTGGATGCGCGAAACTTACGGAAGGGGTTGTTTTATCGGGCTCCACGGTGTGTTCTCCATATATAATGCGGGTGGTCTGTTCGGACATCGCTACCGTTACGAAGGCACAGCTTTCGGCGGCGGGCTTTCTGCGGGGCTGGTGCGCCCCCTTTCGCGTCGCTGGAATCTGGAGTTCGAACTGGGTCTCGGTGTTGTCTGGGCCGACTGGGAACGTTACCGTTGCGTGAACTGCGGTAAGCGTACCGGCAAGGGCTCCGGTGTCTATGTGACACCCACACGTACCGCCGTTAATCTGGTTTATCTTTTCTGAAACCATCTTATCTGTTGAAACAAGATATAAAAAGTTGAATGATGAATAAGTATCTCAAATCCCACATAACGGCCGCCGCTTTCTGCGCGGGAGTGTTACTGGCCGTGTCCTGTTCCACTTCCCGCGAACCGCGGACTATGCGGCTGTTTATGCAGTCCGGCCGTCCTAATATTTTTCTTCCCCACGAGGAGAGCGCACCTTCCGGAGTGCTTGCCGAACAGGTGGGGTTCACCACTTCTTCGGACACTCTTCCCGGTGAGTTCGAAGAGGTCTCCGACAGTACGGATGACGTATGGAAAACCATACACCTGGGCGGTGTTGACATCGTCGCTGCACGCACGGTCGTCAAGCAGGTCACCATGCGGGAAGGTTCCGTGCGTTTGGAATTCAATATCCATGTCCCTTCCCTCCTGATTGACAGTTGCTGGCGTGTCACACTCACCCCGATGCTCTGCACCTCTGACAGTTCAGGCTTCCCGCTACCACCTGTTGTGCTTTCCGGTTCTTCCTTTACCCGCATGCAGGAAGCGGACTATAAGGCGTACAGGCTGTTTCTTAATGGAATTGTCGATCCTTCGGCTTATGATAGTGTGTATCTTGACCGTAAAGGCATCAATAAGGATATCGCCTGCCGGCAGAGGTTCTTCTATGAACTTTACGGCAAGGAGCGCGACCGTCAGCTTGCCTACGAGAAGTGGAAACGCCTTGCCCTTGAACGCCAGAATTTCTGGAACACGCGTACGCAGGCCAACCGTGCGACACTCCGTCACCGCCTGGAACGCAAGCGGATCGAAGAAAGCGTACGGCGCTATGTGGCTGGTCGTGACACGCTCGGGTTGTGGGCCTCCTATGACCGTAAATATCATCGTACGGCCTCCTTTTGGCCGATGTACCGGCTGGAACGCGAGCTTACCGCCGATCGTGTACCTTCGAAATTCCGTGACCTTTATAACGGGGGGGCGCAGCCTGTCCAACATACACAACTATGTCCTCACCGCCACCGATTCGATGGACATCTCCCGCCACCGTTATTTCTACGACCGGATTGCCGAAAATGAGATGAATGACCGTAACCGTGATGAAATCCGCCGGCGTATGATTCCCTTCCCCTATATCGACTCCGTGATGGTCCGCCAGAATTCGGATTCAGTTTCCGGACATGATTATATCTACAACTATGTATATTCTCTGCCCGTCACCGATGGAATGAAAAAGCTCCGTGTGCGGCTAGAGTCTATCGTGGAAGCCACCGACCGCAGCACATGGCGGCCTGCCGCCTCGGACACGCTGCTCTTCATTGTGGCCTCGCTTAGCGACCTGGTTGACCGTTCCGCTCTGGACCAATATGTCATAGCTTCTGCGGAGACAGACTCTCTTGCGGCAAGCGGTCCCGTATATACTCCGCAGGGAGAAGAGTATGCCGAAGCCTTGCGGCTCCTTTCAGAGCGACAATACCGGCAAGCCTTGCCGATATTGGAAAAACGGCCTGACTATAACACCGCCCTTTGCCTGACACAGCTCGGTTATCATAAAGAGGCTTCCGCTCTTTTAGACCAGTTACCCGTAGATTCCCGCAAGGAATACCTGCATGCTGTGGTAAGCGCCCGGCAGGGCGATGATTACTTAGCAGTGGAACATATGCTTGCGGCCTGCCGCATGAATCCCAATCTTGTCCTGCGTATTCCCCTGGATCCGGAACTGTCGGACCTCATTCCCAAGTTCTTCGGGCTCCGTATGGAACTGGACAGGATAGCGGAAGGGAAATAGTGAAAAGTAGAAAGAACAAAACAGGAAAAAAAGTATAAGTACGAATTAAATATTAACAAGTGTTTTATTAGTGTTTATTTTTTTATTAACAATTTAATTACAATGATTATGAAAAAAAGTTTGTTAAGCGTGTTTACAATGGTTGCTATGGCTGCAGCATTCACCGCGTGCAGTAACGATGACATCGAAGTGCCTGACGTAAAGAACGGGGAAGCGAGAAGCGTATTCATGAAGCTGGAGTTGCCGACGCTGACGAGATCGACCGAGCCTCCTGTAGCCTCGGGAACGGTTGCTACGGTAAGTAATCTGCATGTATACTTCCATGACGGGACCAGCATTCTGAAATATGTGAACGCGACTACAACCACTCCCATCACGATTGCGAATCTGACTACCGGTACCCAAATAACGGATGTACCCGCGGCGGCTACCACTGTAACGGTATGTGGTAATATTCCTGCCGGAACTTCATTGCCTACAGGTGGAACCGTAGCTGCATTGAAAGCTGTACAACTGGAAATCACAAGCCAGTCTGCAGTTGCGGATGTGGTGTTGAGCGGCGATGACAAACCCCTGCAGACATGGACTACCGGTAGTCCGGCCCTGCCTTATGCCCCTGGAATAACGGACGGTGACAAGTATGCCGAAGTGGAAATCGGTCCTGCCGTGGCACGTGTCGAAATCGAAGGTCTGGCGACTACGGCCTCCAGTGCGGTGGATGGTTTTACGCTGGAAGGAATCTATGTGAATAACTTCTTTGAAAAGTTCAACCTGGCCGGTACCGTTGTGGGAACGAAAGTACAATATGGTGCTACTCCTGCTGCCTATGCTCAAGGACAGGGGCTTTACACCCCTGCTAACGCTGGAAAACTCTTTGACCAGTCTGCCGTCGCTGCTACAGGTATCCCAAAGGAAGTCATTCCGCCAACTGCAGGGCAACGTTGGGCATATCAGGTTGTTCCTAACGGTAACAGTACTGACGCGAACGAGCAACTCCAGCTCGTATTTAAGTTGAGTAATTTGGCTGCTAAGGCCGGCAGCAGCGTGAATTTCGGCACAGGTGACCAGTTTATCACCGTGAGAGGATTCAAAGATGGCAGTGGCAATATTGTAGAACTGGAAAAAGGAAAGATTTATACTATCTCGAAAGCCGACTTTACATTTGACGAGAGCAACCTTTCCACAATACCTAATACCAGTGCTGTCAGCGTTTGGTTGAAGGTGACGGTAAAAGCCTGGACGGTCGTTCCTGTCAAGCCTAATCTCTAACTGTCATACCATCAAGGTATATTGTATTTGTTTGTTTCTTTTACAAGTCCGTTTGCGTAGAGGAGATTTTTAGCTCATTTTACTAGTTCACCAGTTCCTCTCGCACGGCGGAATGTAAACAGGTCGTGGGTGTCTTTTGCCCTGACCTCACGACCTGTATTTCTATAACCTGTTAAATCATAACACGTATATTCATATAAAGTCATAACCACAGTTATTCACCTAAAAGATACTACGCATGAAATTGTATAAAGCTATACGCTTCCTGATGCTTTCCGGTATTTTAACCTTAGTCTTGTCGGGGTGCATCAGGGAGTCCCTGGAGGGCTGCCCTCTGGATACCCTGTTACGATTTACCTACAAGCCTCGCGGCTCTGCCGCTGACCTTTTCGGAGAGCGTGTTCAGAGGGTGAGGCTGTGTGTGTACCGTCCCGATGGCAGTATTGAGCATATGCAGACGCTGGAGAAGAGTGAACTTGACCGTTTGCAGGGTGTTGAGATGTATCTGCCGCAGGGAAACTACACTGTCGTGCTCTGGGCGAATGCTTCGGATGCACAGACCAAGCTCGGCGGCTTTTCCGAAGGAGAAACCATAAGGAACCTTTCCGCCTCACACCCGCATGCGGAGACTTCCGCTTCCATCCCCACGCTTGATCGGCTTCTTTTCGCTGTCACGCCACTTACGGTCAGTGAGCACGAGACTGGAGACCATACTGTCAATTTCAGCCCCGGCACTATCCGTGTAAGTCTTCACCTTGATGGTGTGAGCGTGCAGCCTGTGGTACACATCACGGGCATGGAGTCAGCCTTGCGACCGGTGTTCGACGAAACCTCGGGCACATGGCGTCTCCAGTCCGTAAGCCGGAACAAGACATTCCAGCCTGCCGTAGCATATGATGTCACCAACCGCCATGCTAATGCCACGACTGACATCCCCCGTTTCAAGGCCGATACCCCCGGCATGGTGGAAATTATCGATCCCACCACGGGAAACCATATCGTGCCCCCGATTTCGTTGGCAGGGCTTATTGCCCGCTACCACATACCGATGGAGGAAGATATTGAAGTAACCATTCCTATCGAGATTACCTTTACAAACGGTCATGCGAAAATAACGATCAGGAATTGGGAAAATCAGAATGTAAAACCCGGAGGAGTGTAAAAAACGCACCGGTCAATCATGAAATGCAAATCATAAAACAATATATTATGCCAAGTAGTTCAATCATCATACCGTTCCGCAACCTGCTGTCGGTCCTGTTATTACTGCCGCTCGTACTTTCGTGCCGGCAAGACGAACTCATTCTTCCTGTTCCGCCCGTGTCCGGCAAAGGTGAGACGGCCGAAGTGACACTTTCTGTCAGGATTCCCGATTTCCGGGCGGCGAATACTCGTGGTGTAGACGAGAAAGGGATAACAGAGATTACCGTACTGATGTTTGCCGATGAAGGCGGTACGGAGAAAGTCAAGGTGAAATATGATATTCTGGGCAGCTCGTTGCATACACTTTCAGGCTCTTCGGATACGAAATACTTCTCTGTGCCCGTTATTGCGGGCAGATACAAACGTATAGCTCTCATAGCTAATGCCCAAACAGAACTGGCAAATATAACAGCCGGTTCCACCTATGATGCTCTTAAGCAAGCCACCATGGTTTCGCCGGCGTTCAGCATGGCGGGAAGCAGGTTTTTGCCGAAATCATTTTGGGCATGGGGATCCTGCTCATCGGCGTTGAGATACTGCCGCAGCTTGTTCCAGCTAAAGACGTAAATGCCCATGGAGGCCAGGTTGCTTTTAGGCTCCTTGGGCTTTTCGGAGAAGGCGGTGATGCCGGGCAGGCCGTACATCTCATAGTAGGCGGCCTGCACCTTCACAACCCTGATGAGGTCGTGCATCCCTTCGAGCAGGGCGCGGTTGTACCGCAGGATGCAGGCGCAGATTTCCTGCGCGCTCCCGTCCTTCGGCGCGAATTCCGCGGGCAGATGGCTGCGCTGGGTATCAAGTCCCATCGCCGTGGGGTTCCCTACCGCAGCGATGGCGGAAGCGAGGCGGTCGGCTGCGTTTTGCATCAGAATTCCTCCCTTTGGTGGACAATCCTTCCGTCCTGGAAGGTCATGAGCACCCGGCCCGAGAGGGTTTTGCCGTCGAGCGGGGTGTTCCTGCCCTTGGAATAGAACCGCCGGGCATCCACCGTCCAGTCCTCTCCGTCGGCCAGAAACATGTCGGCGATGGCCCCGGCTTTAAGCTCCCCGCCGGGGATATTGGCGATTCTCGCGGGGTTCCAGCACATCTTTTCCACGAGCTGCTCAAGGGTCAAAAATCCGCCCTTGACCAGACGGGTATAGCAGGAGGCAAACGCCGTCTCGAAGCCGGAAATACCCTTGGCCGCAGTGAGAAATTCGCCCACCTTGTCGTCAATATGGTGCGGCGCATGGTCGGTGGCAATCGCGTCGATGGTGCCGTCGAGCAGCCCCTGGATCAGAGCCTCCTGGTCGGCCGGCGTCCGCAGAGGCGGCGCGACCTTGGCGTTGACGTCATAGCCCTCGCAGGCAGTGTCGTCGAGCGTCAGATAATGGGGGGTCGTCTCGCAGGTGACACGCACTCCGCGGGCCTTGGCGCTGCGGATCAGATCGACGCAGCCCGCGGTCGAGATGTGGCAGATGTGCACCCGCGCGCGATTTTCTTCGGCGAGGATCAGGTCGCGGGCGATGGGGCCTTCCTCCGCGGCGCGGGAGATACCCGGCAGTCCGAGGACAGTGGCGGTCACGCCGCGGTTCATCACGCCGTCGGCGGTCAGGCTGCGGTCCTCCGGATGGACGGCGATATAGCCGTCAAAGCGTCCGGCGTAAAGCAGGGCGGCTTCCATCAGGCGGGTGTTGTCCACCGGCGCGCCGTCGTCCGAAAAAGCCACCGCTCCGGCTTCGCGCATGTCGCCCATCTCGGCAAGCTCTTTGCCCTCGAGACCCTTGGTGACCGCGCCGTAAGGATAGACCTTGCAGTAGCCCGCGGCCTGCGCCTTTTCGACGATATAGCGGGTGATGGCGGCACAGTCGTTGACCGGCTTGGTATTCGCCATGCAGAGCACCGAGGTGAAGCCCCCTGCGGCTGCCGCGCGGGTTCCGGAAAGGATGTCCTCTTTATATTCATAGCCGGGGTCGCGCAGATGGCAGTGCAGATCGACAAGCCCGGGCAGCAGGTAGGCGCCCCTGGCGTCGATGACTTCGCAGCCCTCGGCCGGCAGCCCTTCTCCGATTGCCTCAATCAGTCCGTCGCGCACCAGAAGATCGCCTGTCTGCCTGCCATCGCGGTTGACGATGACGGCATTTTTGATCAGAAGGTTTTTCATTTAAGCGTCCCTCCTCGTCAGCAGATAGAGAAGCGCCATCCGAACCGCGACGCCGTTGGTCACCTGCTCGTTGATCACCGATCGGTCGGAGTTGGCGACGTAGCTCGAAATTTCCACCCCGCGGTTGATCGGGCCGGGATGCATCACAAAGGCGTCCGGCTTTGCCAGCGAGAGCATTTTCGGGTCGATCTCAAAAAAACGGGCGTATTCGCGCACCGAAGGGAAAAGCCCCTTCTTCTGCCGCTCGAGCTGGATGCGCAGCGCCATCACCACATCGGCGCCCTCGACCGCTTCCTCCACAGTGGGGGCGTACTCGGCGCCGGGCAGCTCGCAGCCGGGAGCGGGCAGCAGGGTCGGCGGACCCGCAAGGACCACCCGCGCACCCATTCGGGTCAGGCCGAAGACGTCCGAGCGGGCGACGCGGGAGTGCACAACATCCCCGACGATGGCCACCTTGAGGCCCTCGAAGCCGCCCTTTTTCTCCTGAATGGTCAGCATGTCGAGCAGGCCCTGGGTGGGATGCTCGTTGGTGCCGTCCCCGGCGTTGATCACCGAGGAGCGGACATGCTGCGCCATGATATGCGGCGCGCCGCTCATCGGATGCCGCATAATGATGACATCGGTCCCCATGCTGTCGATCGTCTGGGCGGTATCGATGAGGGTTTCCCCTTTTTTGACGCTCGAAGAGGAGGCGGCAATGTTGGCGGCGACCGCTGACATATATTTGCTTGCCAGCTCAAAGGAGAGGCGGGTGCGGGTGGAGTTTTCGTAAAACAGGGTGACGATGGACTTGCCCTGCAGGTGGGAGGTCTTTTTGTTCGGGCCTACGACGACCTTCTTCATCGTCTCGGCCGTTTTGAGGATTTCCTCGATCTCCCCGCGGGTGATATCCCGCAGGCCGAGGATGTCCTTGCGTTTCAGTGCCATTTTTTCATCCTTTCCTCAATGTGTACGGCGGATATTCATGGAAGCGGCGGCACCGCGCTATCCGACGGTTTCGATATAAACGCCGCTCTCCCCATCGAAGCATTCCTCGCAGACGTGGACGATTTCGTTGTGGGAGGTGGGCAGGTTGCGCCCGACAAAGTCGGCACGGATGGGCAGCTCCCGATGTCCGCGGTCGATCATGACCATCAGCTGGATGCATTTGGGCCGGCCCGCCTCCATCACCGCTTCAATGGCGGCGCGGGCGGTACGGCCGGTATAGATGACATCATCGACCAGCACCACCCGTTTGTCCTGAATCATAAAGGGGATGTCGGTGCCGTTGATGACCGGATGCTCCGCAAGCATCGAAAGATCGTCGCGGTAAAAGGTGATGTCGAGCATCCCGACCGGAATCTCCACCCCCTCGAACTGCCGGACCAGATCAGCCACCCGCTTTGCCAGCGGCACGCCGCGGCGCTGGATTCCGATCAGCACCAGGTCGGCGGCCCCCTTGTTGCGCTCGATCAGCTCGTGCGCGAGCCGGGTCGAGGCGCGGGATATATCCGAGGCGTCCATAATATTTTTGCGTTTCACTGTTCTTTGCCTCCTTCTATCGCTTGACGATTTGCAGCGGGCCTTCATAAAACCTGCTGTGCCGCGGCGCATCACAATGGGTATAAAACGGACTGGCGGCGGTTGGGCAGAGCCGTCAGCTTCCTCCGGCGGCGCATCGCAATGGGTGTAAAACGGACCGGCACAGGAAGCGTTCGTGCATATGGAACGTGATGCTGCGGCTTCAGGGGTGCCGCTCACTCCGCGGGCGGCATGCCAATTTTCCGCCCTTTTGCGCAGCAGAAAAACAGGCCCCCGGCCACATGCGGACATGCGGCAATGCGCCCTTGATGGTACCGGAAATCCGGCCTATTCAAATTCAGCGAGCCTTGCCGGCCTCCCGGACCGAATTAAAGGATCTCAGCGTGCAGGAAGCTCCCCGCACGTCTTTACCAGTATAACACGACCGAAAAAAGCTGTCCACACAGCGGAGCAAATTTCTATCTTTTTCCCAAAAAGGAACCGCTGTCCGCGCCTTCGATTGGCGCTGCTTCTTGCCTTTTCGGGGAATCCGCGCTATTCTGTTGAAAAGGGAGGGAAGGAGAAAAATGGAACGAGTCGCCTATGCCTACCTGCTGCGCTGTGCGGATGGCACCCTTTACGCAGGGTGGACCTGGGACCCCGGCGCGCGTCTCGAGGCACACAACCGAGGGCGCGGCGCGAAATATACCCGGTCCCGCCTGCCGGTAAGACTGGCGTACGTCGAGGCGTGCGCCGGAAAAAGCGACGCCATGCGGCGGGAGGCTGCCCTCAAACGCCTGACACGTGCAAAAAAGCTGGCCCTCTGCACCGGATGGGAGTCGGGAAACGCTTCGGACGGCGGAACGTTTTAAGGCTGGCCGCGCATAGGATATACCATGCCCCGATTAAGCGGGCTGTATCCTTTCTCAGCCTGCCAAAGGCCGGACGGTGCCCGCTGAGGCGGTCTTCGGCTCTGCTTTCGGTAAGCTGTTGGAATTTACCATCTTCATCATAAGGAGATTTATCCTATGGCTTGTAATAGTTGTGGCGG
>OGXR01002933.1_pt1 | contig 10314 bp, 9 predicted proteins | sample 1576331 | NCBI WGS metagenome assembly OGXR01 (sample SAMEA3541473, study PRJEB24748) | human gut metagenome | biome: human gut; feature: human-associated habitat; material: faeces | place: China | collected 2012
ATAAGCATGCGTTCCTTCAGCAGCGCCATCGCCTCTTCCGCGTGTCGTAGGTTCCTTTGAAAAAGACCAGATCTCCGGGCTTTGCTTCGGCTTCGGAAATGTGCTGGCTTTTGTTCCACAGACCGTTGGCGGTGGTGCGCCCCACATTGTAGCCGTTCTGGTTGTAGACCCAGCAGACATAACCGCTGCAATCAAATCCTGTTTCCGGGGTAGAACCACCCCACACATAGGGCGTACCAACATACTTTTGAGCTTCCTTGTAGATGGCGGCGAACTCCTCATCCGTCAGGGCTTCTGCCGGAATCTGATAGTCGATGCCCGGTGTACCGGAACCATCCGAGCCACCGGGCGGCAGACCACCGTTGAATAGATAAGGTCTACCGCCCAAGGTATCTTGGAAAATCTCGTAACGTTTCCATTGGTCGTTATTCAGTTCTTCCCGAATGACCACTTCCAAGCCACGGTTCACCAGCTTGGTGTGGAAGATGCGGTACTCATAGGGCACCTGCGTAGGGACTGGGATTCCTGCCGGACTGATGACCCAGACGGTCTTATACCGTATCTGCACCTCCACCCATGTGGTCAGCTTGTACTGCTTTTTGAAGGTCTCCTTCAGCTTGCCCTGCACTTCCGACCGGGTGTAATCATCATACAGAGTGGTCAGGAATGAAGTGAGCTGCCACGGGTCGTGTTCAATGGGGTCAAGGTGGTACTGGTACTCGTTGTAGCCGGGGTGGTCGGTGGGGGTGCGCTTGATCTTTTTATCCAGTTCCTTTTCCAGCTTTTTGTAGTCCTGCTCTGCACCCCAGATGTCCCGATCCTCGGCAGAGTATATGGTCTGCCCGGACACCTGTGTGCCGCCCGAAAAGAGGATACCGCAGGAGGAAAAGCCCGACATCACCATGAGGACGAGCAAAAGAAAAACGCCCACGATCACCAGAACGTGTGCGTTGCCTTTTGCGGCATTCACCAGCCCCTTTACGGCGGTGCTGACGGCAGTTTTGCCCTTTTCTACCGCCTGTTCCACGCCGGACCGGGCAGCAGATGCACCGTTGGATGCCGCTTTGCCACCTGCGGTCTGCGCCGCCGTACCCGACCGGGCGGCAGCATAGTAGCTCTGCCGGATGTCTTGCTTCTGCCGCCATCGGGAAAGCCAGTTGGAACCGCCCTCGCCGGTGCCGGATGCGCCTGTATCTTGTGCCGCAGTTGGCTTCTGCACGGAAGATTTTGCGTTTCTGGCACCCTTCTTGCCCTGCATCTTGGCTTTCCTCTTGAGCTTCCGGGCATAGCGGCTCTTGGAAATATCCCGGACATTTCCTGCCGCCTTTTCGCCCTCGCTCAGCGCCTGCGTGCCCACATTGTCGTCCTCGTACTGGTCGATTTCCCGGTGCACCGCAGACCGGGCGGCAGCAGCGGCATACATAGCACGTTTCTGCTGCTTTGTCATGCGGGATGCTTCATCCGGGGTGATCTCGGCTTTACCAAATCGCAGGTGCTGCGCCTTTTCCGCAGCTTTATCCGCATCGGTTTTCAGCTTCTTCTTTCTGGGCACCGACTGCTCCACCTTGGCTTTTTTCGGGGGTGAACGGGTCTTTTTGGCAGACGATTCCTCTTTGATGTTCAACTTCGGTTCTCTCATTTCTGTGCGCCCTCCGAGATCTCGTTGAGTTTGGTCGTAAGGATGCGGTAGAGTTCAAGGTCTTTCGGGAAGTGATCGACGAACGGCAAAATGACGTTGCCGAAGAACAGCAGCCCTTCGCCCTCGCCGGAATGGGTCACATAGGAAAGCTGGTGGGGCGAAATGTTCAGCTGCTTTGCCAAGATCTGTCGGTCTCCGTTGGCCTGATTGAGCATATAAACGAAGTCCGAATTCTCAAAAATATTTGATACTTCGGGGCTTGCCAACAGGTCTTTGACGTTCTGCGTTAGGGCTGTCGGGATGCCGCCCCACTTACGGAAACGTTTCCAGATCTCCACGGAATAGGCGGCTGTCTGCTCGTCTTTCAGCAAAAGGTGGAACTCATCGGCGTAGTATCGGGTCGATTTGCCAACGGAGCGATTGGCGGTCACACGCCCCCACACCTGATCCTGCACGATGAGCATACCGAGTTTCTTCAACTGCTTGCCAAGCTGCTTGATGTCAAAACAGACGATGCGGTTATTGATATCCACGTTGGTGTGGTGGTTAAAAATGTTCAGACTACCCTTGACGTAAATTTCCAGCGCAGCCGCCACATGGCGGGCTTCCGGTTCATCTTGCGTCAGCAGGGCGTTGTACAGATCTTCCAACAGCGGCATATTTTCCGGGGTGGGATTCTCGAAATACTTGCGATAGATCACATGGACGCAGCGGTCAATGACCGTCTTTTCCACTGGCTGCAAGCCCTCCTTGCCGCCCACCACCAGTTCGCACAGGGACAGTACAAAGTCGGCTTTCAAAGCCAGCGGATTATCTTCCTCGGAGTAGTTGGCATTGATGTCCATAGGGTTGATATACTGGGTGCTGGCAGGGCTGATGTGGATGACCTGCCCATGCAGACGCTCCACCAGCGGAGCGTACTCTGCTTCCGGGTCGCAGATGATAATATCATCGTCTGTCACGAGGAATGCATTGCAAATTTCACGCTTTGCGCTGAACGACTTGCCGGAGCCGGGGGTGCCCAGAATCAGACCGTTGGGGTTCTTCAGCTTTTTGCGGTCAACCATAATCAGATTGTTGGACAAAGCATTCAAGCCATAATACAAGCTTTCTTTGCCGTTGTCGAACAGTTCCTGTGTGGTAAACGGCACAAAAATCGCCGTGCTGCTGGTGGTCAGACCCCGCTGGATCTCGATTTGGCAGTCTGCCAGCGGCAGCGAGGACATAAGCCCCTGCTCCTGCTGAAAATCAAGGCGGCATAATTCGCAGTTGTGCTTCTGGGCAATGCTGACTGCCTGAAACACGTTGGTTTCCAGTTCCTGCTCGGTCTTGCCGGTGTTCAAAACCAGAAAAGTGACAAGGAACATCCGCTCGTTTTGCGACTGTAATTCTTTCAGCAGGGCTTTTGCATCCCGCCCGTAGGTCGCCAAATCGGACGGCAAAACGTCCATGTCGTATCCGGCGCGGACGGCTTTTTTCTGCTCTTCGATTTTGCTGCGGTCGAGTTCGGTAATGGTGTGCTTGATGGTTTTGATGGCCTTGTTCTGGTCAACGGACTGGATGTGCATGGTAACGATCTGGCTGGAATCCATGTCCAGAAAATCCTTCAGCAACTGGTCGCTCAGGTCAGAAGCCGTGATATTCAGAAAGCTGACCGCTCCGAAGATGCCGCCCATCTGAAAGGTGCGGCTGTTCTTAAACGCCAGCGCAGTGGGGGCAATGGCATCCTTTACGGACAGACCACTGGGCACAAGGTCTTTCCAGTTGAAGTGGAACTTGTTGGCTCCATCCATGTTCAGCATCCCGTGCATCAGCCGCAGACGCTCCATACCGTCCAACGGCTTTGCCAGAACGCCCAACCTGTGAAAGTTGTTCATCAGGTCGTTCTGGATGTGCTCCAACCGAGGTTTGACCTGCGCCATGCTGTCGCCCTCGATGCCGTAGGTCAGAAACTTCGTTTTCGTCAGGCCGTTGTTTCCCTTGGAAAGCTGCTGCCGCAACATCTGGCTGTACTCGGCTCGCACATCATCAAAGCCATCCTGCTGGTACGGGATGCGGATGGACTTCTCGAAGTCTGCCGAATCGGTGGCGGTATTCACGAAAGACAGTTCAAAGTGGATAGAGCTGTCGAAAAAGTTGAGAAAAGAGCACCATTCCTCAAAGATGGCGGTCTTGTCCTCCTGCTGCGCCAACTGATAGTTGATATCCTGATACTGGATGGTGCGGGTGTAGTAGCCGGGACGGACACGGCAGGTGCCGTCCTCAAACATCCGCTGGAACGGAATGCTCTCCTGTGCCGTGCGGGGCACCGTGGACTTGGGCGGCTTTTTGCCGTCCTTATTCTTTTTCAGAAACGGGATCATGGGCGTCATCTCCCTTCATAAGCAGTGCATAGTAATTGCGGGTCTTGTACGGACGCACCTTCGGGCGAACAAAACGCGCCTGAAAGTAGTACCGCAGGATCTTTTCGGCGGGCTGGTCGTTCTTCTGGTACATCGCCAGAAAGAACATGGGCAGCATGACCGCCATCATGCCGAGCGTAGCGCCGGAATTGCCTGCGGTGTCCCGCAGGACAAAGAACAGCGGCACCCCTACGACTGCCGCTGCACCAAAACAGATAAGCTGCCGGGCGGTCAGATTGAAAGCCACTTTGGACTTCACCTTGCTGAAATCGCGCGGCACGGAAATATAAGCTGCCAAAATTTCACCTCCGAATCAATGGGCACCCAGCAGAGTTTTGGCGACAGAGCTGGTCTTGAACAGCGAGAAGCAGAGCAGCACGGTATACCCCACGATGCTCCAGATCGAGTTGATGGCATCCCCGGATATTGCAACATTCTGGAGCAGAACAGCGTAGATCGCCACGCAGATCAGGATCAGGAAACCTTGAAATCCCAGCGCGAACAGAGAACGAAGATAGTTCTGTCCAACATGGGATTGCTCATGGTTGCCCCATGTTGCCATGGGCACCGGAGCCAGACTGACCATCATGTAGATCTCAATCATTCTTCCGTAGACGATGACGAAAATCACGATGGACAGGATGCGCATGGTGATACCGATGAAGAAGGACTGCAAGAACAGCCCGAACAGGGGTCCTACGTCCATCTGCATCATGCTGGATTGCAGCATCGACAAGCCGATATCGTTGACCCTTGTGTTGCCGCTGATGATGCCGCTGGAATTTGCCACCACCTGCTGCGTCACGTCGAACACCGCCATGATGATATCGAAAGTGTTGGAAATCATCCAGACCGAAATGGCAGTTTTGAAGATCCATTTCATCAGCAGCGCAGGCTCAAATTGTGCCATGTTGTTGTGCTGTGTGATCATCTCGATCAACTCATAACAGGCGATGAAGGTCAGAATCACGCCTGCAATGGGAAGCACTACGTTCCGGGACAACGCCTCGATCATAGCGAAAACGCGCGGTTCAAAATTGGATGGTTTGGTGCCGACCTGCTGTGCGATGTTGCCCACTTGGGTGTTGACGTCATCAAACAAGCCGGAGAGATTGGACATGATCGCCGCTGTCAGCAGTGACTTGATCCAATCGGAGATTGCTTTGAGAACAGTTTCCACTCAGCGCCACCACCCATCAAGAAAAATGGTTGATAAGGGTCTTGAGCAGGTTGAGCAGAAAAATAAGGTGAGTCAGAATCTGCATAATAGCACCATCCTTTCAAAATAAAGGTGAATATTCGATTTTGCAATGCGTTTCCTTTATAATAATAAATCCGTTTGCCACGGAGGGGCTGGAAATGCTTGCAAGTAAATATGTACGGGGCGGCAGACGCCGCCCGGAAAAGATTAGCCGAACAGACCGCTCAGCAGGGGGATCAGGGTGATACCGATGAGGGCAACGCCGCCGCCAGCCATCAGCTGCTTCATACCCTGACTCTTTGCTTATGTGTGATAAAGAAGTAATAGAAGTGTAAAAAATTTTGCCGTTCCTATCCGGCACTTGCGCAGGGTGTCGGATAGGTCGGGCTTTATTCTTCGGGCAAGTCAATCTTGCCTACAAAGCTGTAATAAATATCAATGCGCTGGCGGCGTACTTCGTTCTCGTCATACTCACATTCATAAACAACGATTTTCTCCACCATTTCACGCAAAAGAGTGTGTGTCAGTTCTTCGATAGAAAGGTACTTGCGGACAACGCTCATAAACTTTTCAGCGTTTACCGTAGCTTCCTGTGCCTTGTCCAGCTCGCCCTGCAAAGCGGCGGCTCTGTCTTTCAGTTCCCGCTGCTCGGCTTCGTAGTCTGCGGACATTTCCATGAAACGCTCATCACTGATTTTCCCGTTTACATTGTCCTCATACAGACGCTTGATGTAGCGGGAAAGTTCTGCAATGCGGCTCTGCACCTGTTCAAGCTGCTTGGCGGCTGCCGCCAGCTTCCGCTTGCCGCCCATTTCATTTTGCTGGATAAGCAACTTCACGAACCGGGCTTCATGCTTCTGTGCGTAAGCGGTCACTTTCCGTATGTCATAGGGCTGCAAACGCTCCGTGAAGTCGGCGTATTCTTCCTCGGTCATGCGGGTTTTGACTACCCGGCTGCGGTGTGGCGTGTTGTACTGTTTCATAGGTGGTTGACCTCCTTTCTGTGCGTGGTGTCCTCTCACTAATAGTAGAAAAACGAGGTGTGAAGCGGAACTATTTTTTGAAAAAATCCTCTCATAAGTCAGTACAAAAATCGGGCAAAAGAGGGTGGGCTGTTTTTGTCCTCCCCGCAGGGGGTAGCAGGGTTTGGGGAAGGCACTCCCCAATAAGTTTCCGCAGGGACAAAATGAGCGAATAAGCGAATTTTGGCACCGTGGTAGAAACTTGCTCTAAGAAACTCACGCTTTCCTCTGCCGGACGGTTTGTAAAATCCCTTTCACACTACAACGGACATTTTTTCGGCAAATTTGAAGTATCAATGTTGTTAATTTTTTGTGAACGACATTTTCTCGGCATCAATGCCTTTCACTTATACAGGTCTTGGGAAAGTGCGTTTTGGATGATTTCAAGAGAAAATGCAAAATGTTTTTCTTTGTTATTACACACGGCGGTACAGGCGAAATTGCCAAGAGCAAAGCAGCATTTCTGAAAATGAGCGCAAAAAAAGCAGCAAATCTTTTTCGGACTTGCTGCTCGTTGTGCCACTGCATGGCGGTGGGGCTATCCCGTTTTGGAGTGCTCCAGCGGATAGTCAGGCCGGAACTTGAATTGACGGGCGATTAACTGCTGTTTCACATAGTCCTCCACCTCGGCATTGACCTGTCCATTCACTTTGGCGAAATAACGGATATATCCGGCGTATTATAGTTCTGTTACTCAAACAAAGCAATGAACAGAATAACAAATATACAAAGATGTATATCGAATTGGAAATGAAGGGGATAAGCCCAGTTAATAAACTAATCTGTGAATTAACGATTGTCCCGGATCAGATCTTCTTCCCTGACAAACAGGTTAAAGTCCTATCCTGGAGGGAGCGTTGACAGCGGTTTCTGCCCAAAACAGCACGCCACATCTCTTGACATGACATAAAATGTTATGATATACTCCCAACATAACACTATTTGTTATGTTGGGAGGCCCTTTTATGAAACGAAAGATCATTCGTCTTGTCACCGAAAAGCAGCTGCGAGCGTATATGCAGCCCACCCGCCAGCGCATTCTCACCCTGCTGCGCAGCAGAGAGGAGGGCATGACCGCCAAGCAGTTGGCCGACCGGTTGGGTATTGCACCGTCCAGCGCAGGGCACCATCTGAAGGTGCTGCAGGAAATTGGGCTGGTGGAGGAGGCGGGCACAAAACTTGTACACGGCTTCATCGCGCGCTATTTCCGCGACGCCGATGTGGACGTGACCTTTGCCGAGCTACCGCAGGCAGCCTCCGACGCTCGCCGCCAGGCCATCCGCAGTCTGGTGATGGAGGACCTCGAGCGCTTCTTGCCCCAGCTGAACCAGAACCCCAAACCGCAGGACGCTGACCTGATGGATGGCTCTCTCTGGCTGACGCCGGAAGAAGCCGCTGCCATCTGGGTGCAGATCCGAGAATTTGCATCGGCCCATTCAGCACGGCGTCCGGGTACGCAGGCGTATAACTTTGTGGTGTTCGGCGGTCCCGACAGGGAGGAAAAGAAATGAGCGCGCGGCGGTATCTGACGGCCTTTGGGCTGGCCGGACTGGGCAAGGGACTGCTGCTGCCGGTGCTGAGTCTTCTGCTGCTCTCACGCGGACTAGATCAGAGCACGCTCGCACTGGCCACCGGCGTCTTTGCGCTGACGGTGGTGCTGCTGGAGCTTCCCAGCGGAATGGCCTCCGACCGGTGGGGACGCCGTCGGGTGTATTTGATCGCCCACACCATCGGGGCGGTAGGGGATCTGGTACTGGCCTTCACCGGGCAGGCGTTTCTGGGAATGATGTTGATGGGCGCAGCTACCGCTTTTGAAAGCGGCAGTCTGTCCTCGTTGTTCTTCCAGCGCTGGATGGACGCGCGCGGAAAGGACACCCTACCCCGTGCTGCCTCTTGGATGAACCTGATGGAAACAGGCGCCCTTGCGGTGGGTGCGCTGGCGGGCGGCGCGGTGGGCGCGGCCGCGCCCACCTTTCTTCTGCCCTATGCGCCGCTGCTGCTGGTGCGGTTTACGCTACGTCTGGGGGCGCTCGTAGCGACGGCGGGTATCCCGGCCGATCCTCCCATTCCCTACTCCGCACGCAAAACGCAGGGTTGCTGGAGGATGCTGGCATCCAACCGGCAGCTGGTTGTGCTGCTTGTCGGCGGCGTGGTGCTGGGAGCGGCGCTGGGGGATCTGGAGATCTACTGGCAGCCCCACCTGGAGCAGTTGGCTGGCGGATACACCCCGCTGCTGGGCGTGATGAGCTGCATCAGCATGTTCGGCGCGGCGGCCGGCATGGCAATCGTTGGGCGGTTCACGGCGCGTCTGCGGCTGGAGCGGGTGTATGCGGTGTTCTATCTGGCAGTGGCCGGATGGCTGGCCGTGCTGGGCCACATCACAAACCTGTGGGGCTATGTGGGCGGCTTTGGGGCGCTGTATCTGTGTATGGGTGGCGGCGACCTCGCCCGCACCTCGATGTTGCAGGCAGCCATTCCGCCTGCTCTGCGCGCCACTGCAATGAGCGTGGACAGCCTGCTCTGCCGCTTGGGCGCAATGCTGAGCAGCGGAGCGGCGGCGATGGCATTGGGGTATGTCGGCGTGCCCGCGCTGTGGACCGGTCTGGGGCTTGTGCTGGCAGTGGGCATCGGGGTGCAGTTGCTGTGCGGCGTGCCCCACACAGCCGGACTCTCGGCAAAGGGATAAGATTTCACATAGCACAAAACTGGCTAGGACAATGCGTCCCGGCCAGCGGTTCTTATTTTTGCTCAGGCCAATCACCTGTAATATACCGATTTCCTGTTTTCGGGATAAACCACTGTAACGGAGAAGCTATATGGAATAGTGGGTTGCTGTCTATCAAATTCTTGTGTGTTACTTTACGGCACATGAGCATTGGTGCAGGGGATATTATGTGAGCACGGTAGGGCGAAATCGGCGCACGATCGAGCAGTATATCCGAAATCAGCTTCAGGAAGATATCACATCGGACCAAATGAGTATTTCAGAGTACATCGACCCGTTTACGGGTAAGCCGGTAAAAGAAGGCAAGTAAATAGGCCCCTTTAGGGGCAAGCCCGGGAAATCTGCGCGATTGGCAGACCTTTCGATGAGCCTATAGGCTCTGCCCGGGACATGCCCCAAGGGGGCCCGTGCAAACCACCGGCATGGCCGGTGGTTATGATTGCGTTCACGGAAAATTAATCTTCCCGTGCTTGCCAAGCGATTGGGAATACAGTATAATAACTAAATTAGGGAAAGAGGCGCAGTCGGCGTCAAGCGTATGGGAACCGGGGGACGTGGGAAATGGACACGATCATAAAACTCTTTGATGATGTCAAAAGCATGATATGGCCCATCGGCGTCGCCGACGTCATCGATATGCTCATCATGGCCTTTGTGATCTATAAGGTCATCCTGCTGATCCGCCGCACCAGTTCCGGCGGGGTGGCCAAGGGCATCCTGCTGCTGGTGGCGGCTCTTTGGGTCTCCAGCTTCCTGCGCGGCGAGGTCTGATATGAATGTACGGTTGAAACGCGCCAAGGAGCTGGCCGGCTATGCCGTGCAGCTGACAAAGGAAGAGGGCCTGCCCACCATGGTCAAACGCGGCGCGGGCTTTGTGAAGCGCCGCTGCTTTGGCAAGCGTGCACGCTACCTGCCCGCCAAAAAGGTGCTGGAAGCCCAGCGTGCCGAGATGGCAGGCAAAACGGCGGCAGACTGCGGTCTGCCCACCATCTCGGTGCTGACCCCGCTGTATAATACCCCGGAAAAGTACCTGCGGGAGTTTCTGGATTCCTTTGTGGGGCAGACCGCGCCCAACGGACAGCTCTGCCTTGCCGATGCTTCGGACGCTGCCCACGGGGACGTGGAGCGGATCGTAAAGGAATATCAGCAAAAAAATCAACAGATCGTATACAAAAAGATCGAAAATAAGGGCATTGCGGCCAACACCAACGCCGCCGCGCAGCTGGCGACAGGGGAGTATCTGGCGCTGGCTGACCACGATGACATTCTGGCAGCCCATGCCCTTCTGCCCCGATGACGTAATAGATAACATACAGGACAGGGTG
>OGXR01002935.1_pt1 | contig 10311 bp, 8 predicted proteins | sample 1576331 | NCBI WGS metagenome assembly OGXR01 (sample SAMEA3541473, study PRJEB24748) | human gut metagenome | biome: human gut; feature: human-associated habitat; material: faeces | place: China | collected 2012
CACTTCTCGGGTTCGCTATTCGAGTGGGTACACTTGTCAATATTAACGAGGGAAAGAACCAAAGCAATCAGGAAAACATCTGCTAAACAATTACAATCCATACCATAGTTGGCTCGGTCAAGCCGAGCAATAGAAGCTCACCTTTGGCAAGGAAAGCAATTTTAGTGCGAGGCGTGGCGGTGGATGTGCTTTTGAGAAGGTTGTGGGAATGGAGAGGTTTGGTGCAACGGGAGGGGCGAGCCCCTCGCCCTACGAAAAGGGCGTGTGATAGTGCGAATGTAAAAGCATATAAGTGCATATAGATGTTGGCATTAAGAAAAGTTAGTGGGGTAGTGCGGTTTTGGAAAGGGTTGGTGCGGGGCGAGAGATGGTGGCGTGACAATCCCTTCGTCTTGACGGCAGAAAAGTATGCAATATAAAAAAGTGGGCATATCGCAAGTAAATGCAATAATGTTAAGGCTTGTGCCTTGCCGTCAAGCCACCTCCCTTTGACAAGGGAGGCAAGGACATAGTGCGAGGCGAGGGATAGTGCGAAACAAACAGAGCGTTCATTTAAAGGCAAGGGTGTTGGCGATTTTCGAGGGATAGTGCGTTTTTTGAAGAGTCGATGTCAGAGCAGTTGCACCGATACACTCACGAAAATATTAATGCCTTGTCGGTACAGAAAATGTTTTCAGCGGTGTTGGCAATATGCTTATCGGTGCGGATTTAATAATAGTCGGTTTTTCGACAGTCTGAAACAGCCTTGCGGGTTTCGCAAGGCTGTTTGTTATAATATAAGAATGGGGTCATATGCCGCAACAGCTGTCGCAGTGGTCATCCTTTATCTCGCCTACAAAGGGGGTAGGGTCGATTCCCTGTCTTGTGTAGTAGTCGGCAATAGCCGCCTTGATAGCCTGCTCTGCAAGTACGGAGCAGTGGAGCTTTGCCGGAGGCAGACCGTCAAGCGCTTCTACGACCGCTTTATTGGTCAGCTTCAGTGCTTCGGATAATGGCTTGCCTTTTATCATCTCGGTAGCTATGGAACTTGTGGCGATTGCCGCACCGCAACCGAATGTCTTGAACTTGACGTCCTTTATAGTGTTGTCCTCAATCTTAAGGTACATTTTCATTATATCGCCGCACTTTGCGTTGCCGACCTCGCCGACACCGTTTGCATCTTCAATCTCGCCTACATTTCTGGGGTTGGCGTAGTGATCCATTACCTTTTCAGAATAAATCATCAGTAATACTTCCTTTCTGATAAATCAATGTTTACTTTATTTTGAATGTTTCGCCCTTGACGATGTGATCCCACAGGGGCGACATACTTCTGAGCTTGTTTACAATAACGGGGAGAACCTCGAGCAGCTTGTCTATCTCCTCCTCGGTCGTGTACTCTGACATTGAGATACGCAGTGAGCCGTGCGCTACCTCGTGGGGAAGCCCTATACTCAGAAGAACGTGCGAGGGGTCAAGTGAGCCTGATGTGCAGGCGGAACCGCTCGATGCGGCAATGCCCTGAAGGTCAAGCTGGAGCAGTAAGCTCTCGCCCTCTACGCCCTCAAACGAGAAGTTCAGGTTGCTCGGCATACGCTTTTCTCTGTCGCCGTTTAAATGGACACGGTCAATCTTCATTATCTCGTTATATATTCTATCGCTGAATTTTTTCAGCTTTTCGTTCTTGGAATCTATACCGTTTACGGCATCTGTTATAGCTACGCCGAGTCCTACTATAGCAGGAACGTTTTCTGTGCCGGCACGTCTGCCTCTTTCCTGAGCGCCTCCGTCAATAAGGGGAGGAAGGCGGTATTTCTTGTTTACATAAAGAACACCGCAACCCTTCTGTGCGTGTATCTTATGACCGCTGAGGGAGAGCATATCTATATTCTGCTCTTTTACGTTGATGTGGACGTTGCCGATAGCCTGTACTGCGTCTGTGTGGAAGATGACACCCTTTTGCTTACACAGCTCACCGATCTCGGCAATGGGCTGTATCGTGCCTATCTCGTTGTTGGCATACATTATCGTGACAAGGGCTGTATCGGGACGGATTGCGTTTGCTACGTCCTCGACTTTAACTATGCCGTTTGAATAAACGGGAAGGTAGGTTATTTCAAAGCCCTCCTTCTTCAGAGAATCCATTGTGTGCAGAACCGCATGATGTTCGAATACAGACGTGATTATGTGCTTCTTGCCTTTTAGCGCCATCATTTTTGCGGTGCTTTTTATCGCCCAGTTGTCACTCTCACTGCCGCAGCTTGTGAAATAAACCTCGCTGTCCTCACAGCCGAGCGCCTGTGCGACCTGATGTCTTGCCTTGTTTACGGCTATTGCGGAATTTCTTCCGAGAGTGTAGATAGAGGAGGGGTTGCCGTATTCCTCCGTAAGATAGGGCAGCATAGCGTTGAGAACGTTATCGCTTATCTTTGTGGTAGCCGCATTGTCAAGGTATATCGTTGTTTTAAGCATTTATACTATCGTTCCTTTCTTCCTGCTTTATGCTAAATGCCGTTTAACGCACTGTAAAGGGATGCGTTAAAGACGACAGATTTAGTCCGATTTATATTATACACCTGATAGCCTACAAAATCAATAGGTTTAATAAAATTTTTTTAAACTTAAAAAGAACAAAATTAGCAGCTTGTAGAAATAGTCTTTTGCTTAATGTGCTTCTGTTATGTCATTCAGCTTCGGCTACGATAGTAGACTACCGATAGTTCTTTTTGGCGGATAGCACTTCTCGGGTTCGCTATTCGAGTGGGTGCACTTGTCAATATTAACGAGGGAAAGAACCAAAGAGATCAGGTGCAAGTCTGAGCCTCGCTTACGCAAGGCTCGTGCACTCCGCTAAAGCTCCGCTGGACTTGACAGCCCAGTGAAGCAAAGCGAAACGTCCGAGTGCTTGCGTAAGCAAGACTCAGCCCTATACTCTTAGGTTCTCTCCCTCGTGGCTCCCTCTTTCCTTACTCACACCCCCACCCCGTCGGGGTGTTGGCTAAACTCGAATAACCACCGGAACATTGTATATCATGTAAGTGCAGGGACGCTTAACGCTACACGTCCGCAGATTAGTACATATATCTTAGGTTAGTGGCGTTTTTTTGAAAGGTCAATGTCAGTGCAGTTGCACTGATACACTCACGAAAATATTAACGCCTTGTCGGCACTGAAAGTGTTTTAAGCGGTGTTGGTGCTATACTTCACTGTGTGGCTATAATAACAATCAGTTTATCATCAATCCGAAAAACCGATGCCCAAAAAGCATCGGTTTTTTTGTGTTTATTTTTCTCCGTCGGGTCTGAAGGTGTGTTCCTTGAATGCTATGCAGTTTCCGCCTATGCGTTTTGCAACGCTCTGGGAGCGCATCGCCCTGACATATATATCGTCATAGGTATCGCCGGGCATACCTCTTGCGGCGCTTACTGTCGCTGTTATGTTACGGTAACGGCTTGCTTCGGGGAACGGTATCTTCATATCCTTTACGGCACTGCGTATCTCCTCGCTGAGTACAATTGCCTCCTTATCGGCTTTTACCGTAAGGCAGACAAGGATAGTATCGCCCTCATATCTGCAGATAATATCCGTCTTAGGCTTGTGACATGAGCAGAAAAAAAGCGTTATTGAAATCAGTAAATACTTGATTATTGTATGTATCATAGAAAATCATAAATGTTATAAGTGAGTATCAATATTTTTTCTTCGATGCTTCTTTCACATATTCCAGTTCCGTAATAATCGGTAAATGGTCTGACAAAAGCGACTGAACAGTTTGTGTGCTAATCACACGCCATCCTTTTTGCGGGTAAGCAAACAAGTAATCAATCTTAATCACAGGTTTCCATGCCGGCATTCCAAAATCATCGTTGCTTGCAGCAAACCAGCTATCCATACCACGTATTGCCTCGGAGTAATGACGCGCGTTGAAATCACCTCCCAAAATTACAGGATATTTATAATTTTTGAAATGCCCGGTAATAAATTTTATTTGCTCCGCCCTTGTTTCTTGAGAGTTGACGTCCAGATGCGTAGAGGTAAAAACAATGGTATCATTACCCATTTCGAATAATCCCTCCAGCATGGCCCGTCTCTCATGCTCTTTGACCGGATGGGGCAGCATTATCTTTTGGACAGAAATATATGGATATTTACTTAACATCCCAATACCGTAATAACCGGTAGAATAGTCAATCGTTTTTCCGTAAAGCCCAAACATCCCTGTATGATAGGCAAGTTCGGATATAAAATCCTTCCCCTTCTGATGCGGGGTACGCTTACGGTCTGTTTTGCTATCCACTTCCTGAAGCGCCACAAAATCAGGCTTGAAGGATTTGATGTGATGAGCAAGTTCCTCTAAAGATGCCAGTTCGCCAAATCTTAAATTATAGGTCATTACCCGCACCCGTAGAGTATCTTGCGCATAGGCAACACCCAAAGTCAGGCATAAAAACAATAATAAATATTTCTTCATTGAATACATGGTTTCTATTTTTTAATGATTACTTTTCCCAGCCCGGATTTTGTCCTAACAGAGGATTCTTCTGACGCTCGGGATTAGGCACGGGCCACAAATAATGTTTCGTTGCGTCGAAGTAGCGTGCTCCGCCTTCCGCGGTAGACTTTTCGTAGATAACATCACCAAACTCATCTACTCCGGTATCGGGATACGGGTTGGCGCCCAAATCATTCATACAAACTTTCAGGCTGGGACCGGTGATGGCACGTCCAAAGCGAAGTTCGCCTTCACGCCAGCGCATCACATCGGCGTATCTTGTTCCTTCACCTGCCAACTCAATGCGGCGTTCTCTTCTCAATTCGGTTTCGAGATCCATCCCCCATGCGCTAAGTTCGTCAAGGTTCATACGATGCATATTCACACGATCTCTAAGCCTGTTGATGGAGTAATCAATCTGTGTTTGTGTCAGTTTCTTGCCTTGTAGTTCGAAAGTGGCTTCGGCATAAATCAGCAAGATTTCGGCAAAGCGGATGACATTGAGATTCCCATGTCCACCCACACTCGAACCGGCCAAATCAATATCGTTATACTTTTTCAGATAGAAACCAGTACGGCTATTTGCCCCCACACGGTTATTATCTTGCAATGAAGCAAAACGAGGCAGATTAAATATCTCGTTGGCCTTATCCGTATCAGGGTCACCGTCATCTCCTCCCGGCCATTTGTCACCCGGAGCATATAAAGTCATCTTCATTCTAGGATCTCTGTTCTGGAAGTAATCCACATAATGCTCTTCAGGCGACTTGTATAACGATGAGGTCTGCACACCGGTCTTTTTATAATATTCCAATCCGGTTTTTGCCGGTTTACCGTCTGTACACAGATAAGCATCCACTAACGACTTCGTTGGATTGAGGCGTATATAATCTGTCGGACTGCAAGTTTCATTAGGCAGACTTTGTGTACGGATTTCAGGTACAAAAAGACTATATACGATAGCTTCGATATTTTTCGGATCATTCTCGACATCCCCTTCGTGATGAAATAGTTTTTCATATTCATACAGACCATAGGGACTGTTTTCGATGATATATTCACTCGTTTTTGCAGCCAGTTCCCATCTTTCGTTTTGCAAGGCAATACGTGCCAATATGGCTAAAGCGCCCCAGCGGTCAAGCCTTCCCAGTTTATCGCCCGTATACCTTTCTTCAGGCATACGCTCTGCCGCCCATTTCAAATCCTCGACGAGCTGGTCGATGACTTTCTCTCTGGGAGTACGTTCGATATATGCATCTTCGGGCTGGATGACTTCTCCTACCCAAGGTACATCACCCCAAAACACCGTGAGGTAAAAGTACATAAGCGCCCGGATGGTTTTTACTTCTGCGGCATAAACGTCCTTCTTATTTTGAGCTACCTGCGCTTTATTATAGTTGTCCAGAAAATTATTGCAGCGATAAATATAGCTATACGCTCCTGTCCAATAGGTAGTGAAGGGGAAGCCGTCAGTATAAGAGTGCTTGCCTCCCGAAACCTTACTTAGTCCACTAGTAATATTCCCCCACATAACAGTTTCGGCCGTCGATTCGCTCCAATTCACGAGATAGTCTTTTTGTAAAGCTTCGTAACAGGGAGGCAAGGCATTTTTAAGCTGATCTTCATTTACCCAGAATGTTACATTGTCCGGCTCGTTAGGGTTCGTTCTATCCAGAAAATCGCTACATGAGGTAACTATACCAAAGAAAGCAATGATTAAAAAGTATTTTGAGTATTTCATCTTTATAGTCGTTTAATAGGTTAGAATGTTATTGATAATCCAAAAACATAGGTTTTTACTTGCGGATAGACGTCTCCGCTGGTGGTCCTCACTTCAGGGTCATAAGCTCCGAAGTAATCGGTTTTAGTAAACAAGTTATCTGCCGAAGCATATACTCTAAGACTATTAATACCAAGAGGTGCCACCATTCGGGCAGGAAAACGATAACCTATCTGAATATTCTTCAGGCGCAAGTACGATGCATCCTCTTTCCAGTAGTCACTGAAGAGCCTGTTGTGCTCCTGCGACTGATAAAGTCTGGGATAAGAAGCATTTGGATTCATAGGCGTCCATCTGTCAAGATGCTCTTTTTTAGGGATTGAGTAGTCATTGATAAATGCATGCCGAGCCTCATCCTCAAGGTAACCGGCAACTTTGCCTACGCCTTGCAAATAGAAACTGAAGTCAATGCCTTTCCATTCCAAACCACCCTTGATTGCATAGGTGTAATGGGGCTCTTTCTCGCCAAACACCACTTTGTCGTAGTCATCAATTACTCCGTCGGGAGCGCCGTCAGGACCACTGATGTCCCGATACTTAATATCTCCGGGCTGTACAATGCCGTTTTGTGACGCAACAAGAGGAAATTTTGGTTTCTGGTACTTACCTGTAGTTGTATTCACCGATTCGAAGTCATACACTTGCGCCAGCCCATCAGTCAGATAACCATAGAAAGCACCTATCGGATCACCTACCCGACGATACGAACCGGAAGCCGTACTGGTCAGCGACTCCGGAGTTCCACCCAAATCGGTAATCTTATTACGGGCGTCCGACAGATTGAACCCGAGATTGTAATTTACATTTCCGATCTTATCACGCCATGACAGATTAAGTTCCCATCCTTTGACATCAATCTTACCAAGATTGACATAACCTACGTTACTACTGGAAACCCCGACAATAGCCGGAACATCGGGACGAACCAATGCATCAATATTTTCTTTCTTATACCAATCAAAGTCCACATTCAGTCTATTGTTCAAAAAACTAAGGTCTACCCCGAAATTAAGCATGCGGATGGTTTCCCACTTGATGTCGGGATTACCGATTTTGTTTTGCCAAAGTCCCATAACAGGTGTATTAGAAGCTCCGATAGGATAAGACTCTTCGGTTATGATAGGTGACAAGTAGGGGTAGTAATTACCGGGAATGTTTTGATTTCCCAACTCACCCCAGGAAGCACGCAGCTTACCCGAGCTCAATACCGAAGTAGCGAACTCCATGAATTTTTCACGTGAAAAGTTCCATCCTGCCGAGAACGATGGAAAATATCCCCAACGATTGCCCTTGGCAAATCTTGAAGTTCCATCGGCACGCAGGTTAGCTTCAAACAGGTATTTACCGTCAAAAGCATAGTTGACACGACCAAAGTAAGAACGCAAAGCCCACTCGTCTTTTGTTCCGCTATTCATAAAATTAATCATTCCGGCACTAATAACGTGAATATCCTCAACCATCACATTATCACGCGTAGCCCCCAACGTACTTCTATTTTCCCACTCTTGCGAAAATCCCAACAATGCTCCCAACTCGTGGCGTCCTATGGTTTTATTAAAGTTCAGGGTGAATTGCAGCGTTTGGGTCATAACGTCAAGATGGCTTTGTGAGATATAGTCCTTGGCATCTTCATTTGCTTTCAACGGGCTACCGTCCGAGTAATAAGACAACATCTTCGGGTTAAACTCATCCACTTGGCGGGTATATATATTTGCAGAGTACTGCATACCTACGTTCAGTCCGTCTATAATTTTGAGATCTGCATTGAAAATACCATTGAGCACACGAGTTTTCCGTTCTTCCATTCCCGACTCATAGGCTACCTGCAAGGGGTTACGTACCGAACCGTACGACCAGTTCTCACTATCTACCATCCGGCCATTCTCGTCAGGAATTTGCCACATGACGGGAAGTAACGGAGACATACGCTGTGACAGGCGGAATACTCCTGATGTGCCGCTATAACCTAAGTCCTTTTTATAGAAATCGACATAGCTCATCTGTCCGGTCAGTTTCAGACGATCATACACCTCCGTGTTTACACTGATACGTGCATTATGTCTCTTGGAACTATATCCGTCACCTACAACCAGTCCATCCTGATCCAGGAAACCATACGACATAAAAAATCCGGTTTTCTCGCTTCCACCCCGTGCACTTACATTATGCCCTGTCTGAAAAGCCCGGCTTTTGTATATTTCGTCAATCCAGTCTGTATTGGAATATTCGTTGGGATACAGTCCCGAATCATATTTATCGAAAGCCTCTTGTGTATAGGGCTTGGAAAATCCGGCAGCACTCATGGCTTCGTTGGAGAGTTCCATGTATTCCCTTCCGTTAACAAGTTCGGGCAATGCTGTGGGAGTCTGGAATCCGGCATATCCGTTATATTGGAATACTACGCGCTCTTTCTTTTCTCCCTTTTTAGTCGTTACAAGAATAACACCGTTAGCGGCACGTGCTCCATAAATAGCTGATGAGGCGGCATCTTTCAGTACGGATACGCTTTCGATGTCCGAAGGATTCAATAAGTTGATGTCTCCCCCGGCTACTCCGTCAATCAAGATCAAAGGTGCTGTACTACTGTTAATAGTTCCCGTACCACGAATGTTGATACTGGGCACAGCACCCGGCTGCCCCGAAGAAGAAACGATACTAACTCCAGGCAACAATCCTTGCAGCCCCGTAGTTACGTTAGTTATAGGCCTGTTCTCAATAGCCTCCGCTTTAACCATAGATACGGCACCTGTTACATTCACTTTCTTTTGCACGCCGTAGCCTACAACTACTACATCTTCCAGGCTGACAGCATTTTCTTTCATCACCACGTTTATTGTCGTTGCTTTCGCTATGACGCTTTCTTCACGGTAGCCGACGTATGAGTACCGAAGTGTACTTCCATAGGGTACCTTGATGGAATACTGACCATTGATATCGGTGATTGTACCTGTAGTCGAGCCTTTTACCGATACGGTGGCTCCGATGATCGGTTCCGCATTCTCGTCAGTAACTTTACCTTTCACATACAGTTCCTTTTTCTCTCCTTGCGAATCAACAGGTTCAGTTTTATTTTGATATTCTTTATTATAAAATAAAATACTGTCATCCAGGAAACGGAACCCAATGTTAGTCCCTTTTAGCAAAAGAGTTAGCGCTTTGTTTACCTCTGTGTCTTTTACCTCCAATGACACTTTCCTACTCGTATCCACAAATTCTTTGCTATAGGCTACATTCATCAATGCCTTCTCTGCTATCTGACTGATAGCCTCTTTAAGAGGAAGCTCTTTGATACTAACCGATATTTTTTGCTGTTGTGCATAAACAAAAGCAGTGACAAATATGCACATTAGGGTTACAATACACCTTCTGCCGGTGGATGAAAAAGGAGAATCTTTTTCCATAATATTAGTCTTTAAAGTTAATAGTTCAATATCTATTAGCTAATACACAAGAGGCATTAAAAAGTATTACGGCAAATAAGTTAATGAATATTAATTCGGGAAATATAGGAGAACTTGCCGGAAATCAATCCATACTTGATAAAAAGAAAGAAAACACTTCAAAGGTATCGTTTTTAAAAGAAAATATAAAGGGGGGATATCGTATTTTCTCATTTAATGCATAAATTAGTGTCTTTACCTGAAAAAGAATGAGCAACATCCACCTCACATATGAGTGATTTCACCAGAACTCGGCTCAGTCTGAAAATTTGGGGGATTTGATTCAGGGCAATCACACCCTTAAAAATAGATTCATTCCCGGTACGGAAATGAATGAACTATGCTATCGTTAATTATACCTCGCCACTATGCTACTTTTATTTTTTCTTCTTGCCTATATTATTTTTTTGATTGCCTAATGAGTTTTCGTTTGACTTAAGTCAAGCGATAGTTCAACTTAAGTCATTCTTTCGTTCAACTTAAGTAAAACGAAAAACAGAGTACTAATGAAACAAATGTACGTAGAATAAACGTATACTAATCTATATAAAGTGAGATTTTATTTTCTGAATCTCATTTGTCCTTAGTTATTTGCCAATGCTCTTTTCATCTTTAACTCT
>OGXR01002937.1_pt1 | contig 10310 bp, 7 predicted proteins | sample 1576331 | NCBI WGS metagenome assembly OGXR01 (sample SAMEA3541473, study PRJEB24748) | human gut metagenome | biome: human gut; feature: human-associated habitat; material: faeces | place: China | collected 2012
TCTGCACGCCGAACTGCTTTGCGATCTGGTTTTTGGTCAGCACAATGCCATGACGTTCCTCTACGCTGCCGCACACCGCCACGGGGCTATGGCGGATGGACGGCGTGTACAGGCATTCAACGCTGGCGTAGAACGCGTTGGCGTCGCAATGAAGAATCACCCGTTCCATGACCGTCCCTCCCGCTGTCATTAGCCTTCTGTCTTTATTATACGAACATGTGTTCTCTTGTCAAGCCGGAAATATGTTTCGGCAAATTCTACCTGCCTTCCCACTCCACCTCCTTCCCCTTTCCTTCCTTCGCATCCCCCTGCAAAATCAGCGAAAGATTCTTCCGATGCACCATCTTATTGATATAACGATGCTCAAAATTCAAGATATTTAATACTTATTATTCGGAAACTATTATTTTTCTGATATAATATCCATAAATGCTTATGTTAGGGGGTAATATAAATGAAAGATAGATTGGAAGAATTAATAAGTCAAATCAATGCTATTGAATCCCATTTTGCGCAGCAAAAAAAAGGTGCTCTTCCAACAATTTATTCCTCTTCAGAGTTTATCGAATGGCAACAAGCCTTACTACTTGAACTACAAGAAATATATGATCGCATGCAAGATCCATATATAGGGGGTACTATTGATCTTCTTAGCAATGGGTTTAATGGATGGAGGGACAAACCGTCCTTTTATACTTTATCTGGTAAGCTTCGTGCAATCCAGAATAACATTGGTACATATTATCCTGCCGGATTTTTGGGACAATCATCCACGTCAAACGCAGGCGACTCACAAACAAAAATCACTAGAATTTTTATAAGCCATTCTTCTAAAGATGAAAAATATGTTTTGACACTTGCAAATCTTTTGTTTGCGATTGGCTTAAAACCAGAAGATATTATCTGCTCTTCGGTCTCTGGTTGCAGTATTCCATTAAATGAAGATATATATGAATTTCTTAGGCAACAATTCCAAAAGCAATCTCTCCATGTTCTGTTTATACTATCAGACAATTATTATAATAGCCCTGCCAGCTTAAACGAGATGGGGGCTGCGTGGGTTGTGCAGGCATGTTATACAAGTATATTACTTCCTGGTTTTACGTTTGAGAGCATTCGTGGTGCTATAAATCCTAGAAAAATTGCTATTAAACTAGATTCTTCAGAATATGATCTCAAGGAAAAACTTGGTCAGCTTAAAGACAACTTGATTAAAGAATTTCAGTTACCTGCCCTTCAAAGTATTCATTGGGAACGGATACGAGATGAATTTATAGCTAAAATAACGTCTGGCAAATAGGAATTGTTATGCCGAACTTACATCTCTTATATAGTAAGCTTTACGATTCAAATTGCATACAATCTGTAAATCTAACTTGACTAATTTCAATCGCAATATACATTTTCGGCAACAATTTAATTGATAATTGTCTTATACGACAACGGATGTGCTGCATTTATTCTTTATTCCTCACCTGCCTTCCCGCTCCGCCTCCTTCCCCTTTCCTTCCTTCGCATCCCCCTGCAAAATCAGCGCAAGGTTCTTCCGATGGACCATCAATTCCCGCATCTCCTCCCGCGCTGCGCGGTACTCCGCATACGCCGCCTTTTTCTCGCCAAGCAGCCGCGCGTACTGCGCATTAAGACTCTTGACGGAGGGGAGCTTCTGAACGCCCAGCGCGTCAAAGGCTTGTTTGGCAGCCCGGTGCAGCGCGATCTCGTCCTCATGCTCCAAGCGGTATTTCGCCGAGTAACCGGACTTGCGGTAGGCCGCGTAGACCTCGCGCGTTCTGGCGTAGTTGACGATGTGCCGTTTCAGCACGGCAGTTTCGGCCAGATGCTTTTCCGCTGCCTGAATCTGCCCGGATAGGGCATGGCAGCGTGCCGCCGCTTCGTCCGCGCGGGCCGACAGGACCGAAGCGTCCATCAGATTATGCTCCTGCAAATAAGCGACGGTCCGCGCCATCTGCTTGAGGTTGAAAGTCGTCGCCCAGCGGCGGTAGCCCTCACCCCTGCCGGAGCGCAGCCTGGCTTGAATGTCGATGAGCAGCTGGTTTCGGGGACGGTTCGCGGCGCGTCCCTTCCAAGGCACATGCACCTTTTCTCCCGCGATCACAGCACGCAGTTCAGCTTCCGAATACCCTTCGCCCAGCGACTCCAGCCGGATACTCTGCTTCTGTCCCGCGCCGCGGAAAGTGATCTGCCGGCCCTGTCCGACGGCATAGCCTGCGCCGGATACGAGCGACAGCAGCGCGTCAAAGTCCGCGGGCTTTTGTACCAGCGCCGCGTCAATGGCCGCGCGCAGCAGGTCGCGCCGGGAGGGCCGGGCACGGTCGCCCAACCAGCTCTTGTAGCTGTTGCCGCCACGTTTGGGATTTTCGATGACGGAAAGCCCCCTGTTCCAGGCAAATCAGGTCGCTCAGCCGCGCAACCGCCTTGCCGGAGCCGAGGAAATCCCGGAATTTTCCCCGGCAGTCCATCGAGGTGGAGTTGAAGATGATGTGGTGGAGAAGGGAAGCGCCGCCTTGCCACATTACTGTGGTAGGTTTGCGCCACCCTCTCCGGGAACCGTACGTACCCCTCTCGGAGTATACGGCTCTGTTACTGCTCGTTCAGACAAAACTCACTTTTTGTGGATAATACTGCGGTGGCAATCCCTGCACACCACAAGCGTTTTCCGATGCTTGGCAATCATTGCGATTTCCCACCGTTCCTTACCTTTGAGATTTTTGAGTTTGTTAATGTGGTGAACCTCGTAATGGTCGCTCTCTGTCGTTCCGCATAACTCACAGACCTTTGCTTTCAGCCGGTTTTCAAGGGTATTGACTGCGTATCCGTAGACAACGGCGGCATTGCTGATGTAATCCGTAGCAAAAGCCTTGCCTTTACAGTCAGCGTAATTTGCGAAGTAACGCCGTTTACTTCCCAGCTTCGTTTCATAGGGGATACCCCACTTTCCTGTACCATCATTAAACTTGTCAATGATTTTGGAAAGGCTGGTTTTATGCTTTGAAGCAAGGGTTTTTAGGCAACTGTATTCCATAAGGTAGGCAAAGTAGTGCAGCTTGCAAAAGTTGCTTGCCATACCATAATAGTTGCATATTCCTCTTAGCTCTGCATTGTATACTGAAACGATTTCTAAGTCTGTGAGTCCAACCAGGTATTTCCGGTGGACTGGGAACATGGAACCGTCTTCTTTCTGTATCGCCACGCCTTTGGTGAAAACGAATGGACGGATTTTATCGTTGAGTGGCACCAACAGCTCTACGCCCCCATTGAGGGTACGCATTTTTACATGACCGGGGCCACCCCGCTTTATTTTTCCGCTTCTGCGCACACGCACATCGTAGCCTAAGAAACTTGCACATTTACTGCTGTGGGTGATGAGGGTTTTCTCTTCGCTGAGTTCCATTTTCAGTACGTCACCGATAAACTCGGCCAGTTTGCTCTTGATCCACTGGCAGTCCTCACGGCTTCCCTTGACAGCTATTAAAAAATCGTCCGCATACCGAATGTATTTCAGCTTTTTGTCGGTCTGTGCGGTACAGGGAGTGGGCATCAGCTTCTGGCGTTTGAGCTTGTACTCTGCCAGCACCAATTTCCTTTCATCTCCTGTTACTTTCGTTAAGCGGTAGGATAGCCGTTTGATTTCATTGTGCAATTCCCGGTATTCAGGTGTGATTCGTCCCACTCCGGGCGTGTCGAATTCGGATTTCAACTTCATTACAAACTTGTCCAGTTCATGCAGGTAGATGTTGGCGAGCAGCGGAGAAATGATGCCGCCTTGCGGCGTGCCGCTGTACGTCTTATGGTACTGCCAATCTTCTAAATATCCTGCTTTCAGAAATTTGTAAATCAGCTTGGTTATCCGGGCGTCCTTGATTTTATTGCTCAGCAAACCTACAAGAACGGCGTGGTTAATGTTGTCAAAGCAGCCTTTGATGTCGCCTTCGACGAACCAACGCGTACCGTTGAACTCCCGTCTCAACTGTTTTAAGGCCGTATGACAACTTCTTTTTGGCCTAAAACCGTGGGAGACATCCAGAAAGATAGGCTCATATACCGCTTCCGGTATCATCCGCAGCACTTCCTGCACCAATTTGTCAGTAAAGGTTGGTATACCTAAGGGACGCAGCTTTTTGCGGTTATTCTTCTTCTGGATATAGGTTCGCCTCACCGGCATGGGCTGATAGGTTTCGTCCGCCAATGCTTTGATAATACTATCTATTTTGGCTTCGCTGAAACCGTCCGCCATATCCTCGTTTACTCCTTTTGTTGCCGCACCACTGTTGGCATACAGGTTTTTGTATGCCACAAAGTAGATGTCAGGACGCAACAGGTAGCGATACAGTTTTGTAAATACTTCTTCTTTGTTTGCAAGCGAGTTTTGACTAATTCTTGCTAAAATTTCCGTTGTTGGTTTCATACGAGGTTTTCCTCCCTAATCAACTTCTAATTTTAGTGCGCAATAACTGTGCCCCTTCGCCATGTAAGGGTCATTACCCCTCTCGGACTACTACGAGCACTCCGTACCCATACAGGATTTTCAGGCTCCAAAGCCATAGCCGCTTTTTCATTCCCCCCTTTCATGCGGCACTCCTGGTTAGGGCATCCCCGGTTAGCAATGAGACTTGGTAAATTCGGATTCTCGGTATCGCTTTCGCTTCGTTACCATAGGTTCCCCTACAGGTTGTACGGAATGAATGATAACCGACAAGCCCACAACCATAACTTGCCTTTTCCGTACCAGAGGTTTCAGGCAATTTTCCTCCATCGGCACATAACAGAAACTGGAAGCTTGCGTTCGGTAAATCCAACTTATACCTTATATCCGATTAACATTGCGGTTCAGTCGCACCCGATTGCCTTTAGGTGACTTACCGCTTTCCAACCGTACTGTGTTCCCGTGTCAGCTTTCGCCTTTCGGTTAGGCTGGTTGTTTCCCGCGTTATCTTACGGGGCAGTACCTTATACTGCTTTTCTCATTGCCCTATCCGGGCGTACGTTGTGAATATGAGCCGTATCCTCCACTGCCTTCCGGCATTTTCTCTTATATTTCGAGTACACTTATTCACCGCAAGGGCATGTGGGGTTCAATCCCACCCGCTCCGCCATGAAAGTCCCAAAGCGAAAGCACTTTGGGCTTTTTCCTTATTTTTTTGCAAAAATCAGTTTTTTTATTTTTTTTCGATGATGTCCGTGGTATCCTGAGTTGTGGCGGAGTGGGAAAAAGAACTGCACGCCACCCCAAAAAAGACCCCTCGTGTGCGAAAGAGAAAGGAGACCCCTATGCCCTGTACAACGATTCTGGTCGGCAAGAAAGCCAGCCATGACGGCTCGACGATCATTGCCCGCAATGACGACGGCAGATTTGAAGCCAAGCGGGTATTGGCTCACCCGGCCAGGGAGAAGGCCACAACATACAAAACCGTCATCTCTCACCTGACGGTTGAGCTCCCGGGAAATGCGATGCGTTATACCGACTGCCCCAACGTCTCAAAGTCCAACGGCGTATGGCCCGCCTGCGGCATCAATGAGGCCAACGTGGCGATGACGGCCACCGAGACGATCACCAGCAATGCCCGGGTCGTCGGCGCGGACCCCTATGTCCGGTATCAGGAAAAGAAGGGCCGCAACACCAAGGAGGTCCCCGGCGGAATCGGCGAAGAGGACCTGGTGACGCTGGTGCTTCCCTATATCCATTCTGCGCGGGAAGGTGTGCTGCGCACCGGCGCGCTGCTTGAGCAGTACGGCACTTATGAAGCCAATGGCATGGCCTTTGCGGATGCCAACGAAGTCTGGTGGCTGGAAACCATCGGCGGCCATCACTGGATCGCCAGACAGGTCCCGGATGACCGCGTGGTCATCATGCCCAACCAGTTCGGCCTGGATCACTTTAACTTTGAGGACGCTTACGGGGAACAGAAGGAAAACCTCTGCTCCAAGGATCTGCGCGAGTTTGTGGAAACATACCATCTGGCGCTGGATACGGGCGCGGACTTCAACCCGCGGCTGGCCTTCGGCTCCCATTCGGACGCCGACCACATCTACAACACGCCCCGCGCCTGGTTCATGGCCCGGTATTTCCTGCCCCGCACCCACAAGTGGGATGGGGACAATGCGGACTTCACCCCGGAGAGCAACGACATCCCCTGGTCTTTTGTGCCGGAGCGGAAGGTGACGGTGGAGGATGTGCGGTACCTGCTGGGTTCCTATTATCAGGGAACGCCCTACAATCCCTATGACAGAAACGCCGCGTTCAAGGGGAAGTATCGCACCATTGGCGTGCCCAACAGTGACGTTTGCGGGATTATGCAGATCCGCGGCGAGCTGCCGGCGGCCATTCAGGGCGTGGAGTGGCTGTCCATGGGCGGCAGCGGGTTTACGGCCTGCTTCCCCGTCTACGCGAATGTCACGGAGTTTCCCAGGTATCTCAGCGGCACCACGGAAACGGTTTCCACGGAAGCTATGTACTGGCACAGTCGCCTCATTGCCGCGCTGACGGACGCGCATTTCGGAAATGCCCTGCTGCTGGATGAGCGGTATGTGAACGCCGTGATGAACCGCGGACAGCAGTTCCTCTACGAGTACGACGAGAAGATCCGGCAGGGCGAATCTACCCAGATCCTGAAGGAGGCCAATCAAAAGATTGCCGACATGGTCAGGGAAGAATCGGACAAGGCCCTTGCAGAGATTCTCAAGAACGCCTCCGAGCACATGAAGATCCGCTATCACAGAGGGGACAACTGAGCGGACGATACATTTAAAAAAGAAGAAACAAAGCAGCACCGGCCGCCTGAGCGATCAGCGGGCTGGTGCTTTTTTCTTTGTTCCAGTTTGAGCAACACGACATGCGGCTTTATCCACCTTGACATCCGCATCCACCGGCGTTATGATGCCAGCAAGGCCGAAGCCGGACTTTCAATGACCCTTCAATGAAAGGCTGCTTTCTTGGCTCCTGAAGCAGATACACGGTAAAGGACTGAAACCATCTTGATAAAAAGCTGCTTCGTCAAACTCCTTTTCCAGGCAGGGTGATCGCCATGACCGAACACACCGACCGGATGCCCCCAAAGCAGGGCATCGCCTATTACCATCTCCCCGGCCTGTTTGCGTTTTATGACCTGTATTGCGCATTCCTGCCACTGTACCGCAAGCACAGGGAATACTTTTACGACTGGTGCGAAATCGGCTCCCTCTATGGCGCTCCGTCGGACTGTATCTGGGGTGGCGGCCGCATCTCACTGGAGGATCACGATGCAGGAGAAGTGCTGACGTTGCTACAGGAATATGGCATTTCAGCCCGTCTGACCTTCAGTAATTCCCTTCTTTGCGAGGAACATCTTTCGGACAGAAAATGCAATGAACTCTGTGTTCTGTTCGCGGAAAATGCAACTCCGGAGAACGGCGTGATCGTCCACTCGGAGCTGCTGTTACAGTATTTGAAAAGTCATTATCCGGAGCTTTATCCGGTATCCTCCACTACGAAAGTCCTGACGGATTTGGAAGCGTTAAAAAAGGAGATCGACAGAGACGATTTTCGCTATGTTGTACCGGATTTCCGCCTGAACAAGGCTTATGAAAAATTAAATACGCTGACAGAATCACAGAAAGACAAAGTGGAGTTTTTGTGCAATGAGTGCTGCTATTTTGGCTGCAAGGACAGGAAGGAATGCTACGAAGCCGTCAGCCGCAGGAATCTGGGAGAGGAGCCGGATTTTAGTTGTACCTCGCCGGGGGCGGAGGAGGGCTATCGTTTTTCCAAAGCCATGAAAAATCCCGGATTTATCAGTGTGGGTGATATTCAGAAGATCTATCTTCCTATGGGATTTTCCAATTATAAGATCGAAGGCCGGGGACTGGGCAGTGCACTGGTTCTGGAATTTTTACTGTACTATATGACGAAGCCGGAGTACCAGCTGCAGGTCAGAGAAGAAATCTATCTGGATAATATGCTGGATCTGTTTTGACTATTCAGAACCGTGATTTTGTACCGGTAACATATGCTGCTGGTGTCATATGATACTTCTTTTTGAATAACTGGATAAAATGGCTTTCATTGCAGAAGCAGAGCGTATAGCTGACGGCGTTGATCGTCATCCCTCGGGTAAGCATACGTTTTGCTTCTTCCATTTTTTGATCCAGAATATATTGGTGGAGGGGAACTCCAGTCTCCTTTTTGAAGGCCTGCGATAGATAATCCCTTGATACATGAAGGATCTTGGCCGGTCTGTAGTTAAAGTCGCCGAACAAGGTAAACAGGATCTCATAGAGGATTGCCAATCCCTTCTGCTGCTGGTACATTCCCACATACCCGCCAATGCTCAGCATGCTGAAATTGCCATCTCTGCAATATGCAGCAAACGCCGTAGTATTAATCTGGTCTCCTACGGGATAATAGGGATTCTTGCATACATAGAATACCCCCAGAATAAACGCAATGACGCTCGTCACAATTAACATACACAGGCAGATCTTTTCCTGCTGGGACTTATCTTTTTTCATCAACACTTTGTCAATTCCCATGGTACAAAGCGATGCAGCTAAAAAAAACGCGATATGAGCCCAGGTCTTGTCCCCGACCAGCACTCCTCTGGTTCTGCCATCCACCGCACCATAATAGGAATATTTGCAGGCCCAATAGCTGAGAAGCATCATCATTGCCAGAGCGCACACCAATAAGATTCCGAGCAGTGCATGATATAGTTTTTGGTTTTTATCTGTCTGTAACTGCCTGGTATTCATTTTCTTTCGATATCCTTTTCTCCCAGAGTATTATCATTTTATCTTGTTATTATTGTAATTTTCCGATAATTGCACATCGTTACGTCAATTGTAGCACGCGCAGACATATTCTTCAAGTCAAAGAGGCTTGACAAAGCCGCCGGAAACAGATACACTTAAAAAGCCGTATATGTCGGGTTGCCATGCAGCGGTGATGAAACTCGGTCTTACGCAATGGAAATCTACGAACCGTGTCAGGTTGGGAACAAAGCAGCACTAAGTAGAACCTTCCATGTGCCGTAAGGAAACTGGGTGGAGCTGCTGTCATGGTCCGGCGTATGCGGTTTTGACATTTGTAGCTATGAATAAGAAGGAAGTACAGATATGGCTGTAGAGACTACCATTTTTTCAAATAATAGCGCCGATACCTGGTTCCGTGACATCATGTCCGACTGTGTGCTATGCCCACGTGCCTGCCATGTGAACCGTCTCGCCGGTCAGACCGGGTACTGTGGGCAGACCGCTGAACTCATGGCAGCGAGAGCTTCCCTGCATTATTGGGAAGAACCCTGTATTTCCGGTACTTCCGGCTCCGGAACTGTCTTTTTCTCCGGCTGTAATCTCAGATGTGTCTTTTGTCAGAATCATAATATTGCTTTGGGTAAGGCCGGACGAGTCATTGCTCCGGAGCATCTGGCGGAAATCTTTCTGCAATTTCAGGAACAGGGTGCCAATAATATCAACCTCGTCACCCCGACTCATTTTCTGCCGCAGATCGTTATTGCACTGGAGCAGGCAAAACAGCAGGGGCTGCATCTTCCTATTGTATACAATACCGGCAGCTATGAATCTCCGGAGGCACTGCGCCATCTGGAAGGGCTGGTGGATATTTATCTTCCGGATCTGAAATATTTTTCCCCGGAGCTTTCCACTGCGTATTCCCATGCTCCGGATTATTTTGAAGCTGCCTGTGCAGCCATTGCGGAAATGTATCGTCAGGTGGGGAATCCTGTCATCAACGAAGATACCGGATTAATGCAACGGGGACTTATCGTACGACATCTGCTTTTGCCCGGGCAGACGAAGGATTCTAAAAAGATCCTGCGCTATCTCCATGAGACCTATGGAGATCATATTTATATCAGCATTATGAATCAGTATACACCTCTGCCACAGGTAGCGGACATTGAGGCGCTGAATCGTACCGTAACGCCGGAAGAATACGTCAATCCATCTATAATCATCCCCTTTGGTACTCCACTGAAATTTCCACATATCGCCTGTGTTATCGTTTATAAGATAGTATTGATACATACTTGTTAGTGGTTGAATAGAGAATACACACCTTTCGTTATTTTCTACTAATTCGTTTTTATTGATAGGAATACAAAATAGGTTGTCTAAATCTTGTGTACTATATTGAACTTGCCATAGTCGCCCATTATATGAGTCTAACAATATAAATGTCCACATATTTTGAGTAGCAAACATCTGGAATCTATTAGTCCAATTTGAAGATTTTTCAGGATATGCAAGAGAAAACATATTGAGAGGAGATGCAAACATATAGTCTTCCCCCTTGACAC
>OGXR01002939.1_pt1 | contig 10308 bp, 8 predicted proteins | sample 1576331 | NCBI WGS metagenome assembly OGXR01 (sample SAMEA3541473, study PRJEB24748) | human gut metagenome | biome: human gut; feature: human-associated habitat; material: faeces | place: China | collected 2012
GAGCTGAGGTGGACATCCGCTGGATCGACTCCGAGACCATTACGGAAAGCGATGCGGAGACGGTTTTGGGCGCGTTGGACGGCATCATCGTCCCCGGCGGCTTCGGCCAGCGGGGGATCAACGGCATGATCCTGACGGCGAAATACGCCCGGGAGCACCATGTTCCCTATTTCGGCATCTGCCTGGGAATGCAGATCGCTGTGATCGAATATGCACGCCACGCCGCTGGGATCGCCGACGCGGATTCCGGCGAGTTCAACGAACTGTGCGAAAACAAGGTCATCGACTTCATGCCGGGACAGAGCGACGAGATCGATAAGGGCGGCACGCTGCGGCCGGGCTTGAAGCCAGCGCCGCAATCCGGCGTCGATACGGTTGCAGGTCCAACGCCCGCAATCCCATGGCGGCCACGCAGCCGGGGGAGAGGGACAGGAATTCATCGGCCTCGTAATCCTGCACGATATGCCCGCCGTCGAATCCCACGTACCGGTCGGCCACGCCGTTGAGCCATGCGAGTCGGTGTTCGGCGATTACGATGGTGAGCCCTTCGTCCTTCATCTGCTCGATCATGGCGCGCATGTCCGCGATGGCGTTCGCGTCGAGATTGCTGGTCGGCTCATCCAATACCACGACCCTGGGCCCCAGCATGGTGGCCGCCGCCACGGCGATGCGCTGCTTTTGGCCGCCCGACAGGTGGAAGATGCTGCGATGCAGCAGATGCCCAATGCCAAAGCGCTCAGCCACGGCCGTGATACGACGATTGATGTCCTCGGCCGGCAGCCCTATGTTTTCGGCCGGGAAGGCGAGCTCGTCGGTGACGTTCGCGTTGAAATACTGGGTTTTCGGGTTTTGGAACACGCTGCCGACCAGCGGGGTGAGCCGGTCGATCGGCACGGTCTCCACATCCAGCCCGCACGTGGTCTGGTTGCCGGCGAACGCACCATGGAAGAATGAGGGGATGAGCCCGTTGGCAACGCGCGTATAGCTGGTTTTGCCGCAGCCGCTCGCCCCGCACAGCACGATGCACTCGCCTGCGGGCACGGTCAACGTGATGTCGCGCAATGCCGGCTCTGCGGCATGGTCATAGGTAAAGGAGATGCCACGGGAGGCGATGGTTCCCGCAGACGTGTCGAGTGGGCCACCCTTGCCGGTCCCAATAATGGCAGTTGCATTCGGCTGCGATTGGTTTCCACCCATCAGATCACCCCCGCGATATCGAGCGCGAGCGGCAAAGTGACCACAATCATGACCAGCCAGTCGACCACGGTCATACGGATCAGCGTGCGCGAGGTGTGCTCGCCCTCACGCCCGAGCCCCTTGGTCAGTGCCGCCACCGACAGGTCCTGTGCCACATTGGTGGCGTTCATCAGCAGCGGAATCAGAATGTATTCCAACGATTGGGCCGGGTGACGAACCAGCCCCCAGCCGCCGGAGGCGATGCCGCGCAACGCCATCGCATTGCGAATCTGCCGGTAATCCTCGGCGATGGTCGGGAAGAAGCGGATGACCACCACACAGGGAATCACCACGGCCTCAGGCACGCGCATACGCCGCATCGCGCAGATGAACGCGCTCGCGGACGTGGTGGTGAACGTATACGCGCCGGTGATGAAACAGGGCAGCATCATCGTGACGCCCACGGCCAGCGCGGAGACCACATGCAGCCACGGCAGTCCCAGGGCATCGGGGTCGAGCATTCCCAGCGCGGTGAGTACGGCATAGGTCACGCCGATGTTCAACGCGGTTCGCCATCGGGCGGCCGCCAGCAGGGGTAGCAGGAACAGCACGACCATGACGATTTGCGTGGCGAGCCCTACATGGAAGAACAGCATGAGGTTCGCCACCAGCAGAAGGTAGAGTTTCGCGCGCGGATCGAGCGTCCGGCGGGCAGGATTCATCAGGCGATACCGGCCTTGATGAAGTGCTTCTTCATCATGCGCTGGCCGAACCAGCCGCCGAGAACCGCGCACACCAGAATCGCGATCATCGAGATGAAGAACGTGCCGGTGTTGATGTTGGCGAATACGCCGTCGATGTAGGCTGCGTCCTTGCCGCGCGCCTGCAGGCTCGCCACGTAGGCGTCCTTCATGAACCACAGGGGCAGGATCGGGCCGGTCAGGCCGTAGGAGAACACCACGTAGCTGACGAGCAGTAGCGCCTTGCTCTTATACTTGCCGGCGCGCGCGATGAGGTCGGCCGCCACCGGGAACACGATGCTGGCGATGAACGAAAGCACGAAATGCCCGGAGATGAACAGGAACAGTCCGATGATCACGCCCATGACGGTGATGCCGCCGAATTTGCCGAGGCGTGCGGCCAGCAGCATGTACACGCAGCCGGAGATGAGGGCCGTGATGGCGGGCAGGAAGATGGAGCCGAAGCCGCTGGTGAACAGGGTGCTCACCAGTGTGGCGATGCACACCATCACGAAGTACAGGGCCGCAAACACGCCGATGGTGATGAGGTCGGAGACACCCGAAGTACGCGCACACAACTTCAACGAGGTTGCAACCGGCTATTCCGAAGAGACCGCGCTTGACGAGGCGCTCCGCTGTCTCAACTGCCCGAAGATGCCCTGCGTCAGCGGCTGCCCGGTCAACATCCATATCCCCGAGTTTATCGCAAAGATTCGCGAGAACGATTTCGAGGGCGCATATCAGGTCATTCAGCAGACCTCCTCTTTGCCCGCAGTCTGCGGCAGGGTATGTCCTCAGGAACTCCAGTGCGAAAGCAAGTGCGTTCGCGGCATCAAAGGCGAACCCGTCGGCATCGGCAGACTTGAACGCTTTGTTGCCGATTGGCACAATGCACATTCTTCCGAAGCTCCCAAAGCTGCGCCTTCCAACGGCCACCGCGTTGCAGTTGTAGGTTCCGGCCCCTCCGGCCTTACCTGCGCGGGCGACCTTGCCAAGAAGGGCTATAAAGTCACCGTTTACGAAGCTTTGCACACCGCAGGCGGTGTTCTTGTTTACGGTATTCCCGAATTCCGTCTGCCCAAGGCAATTGTTCAGAAGGAAGTTGACAACCTGACCGCCATGGGCGTTGATATGGAAACCAACACCGTTATCGGCAAGACTCTCACCATTGACGAGCTGTTCGAACAGGGCTTTGAAGCTGTTTTCGTCGGTTCCGGTGCAGGCCTTCCCAACTTCATGAACATCCCCGGTGAGGCATACAAAGGCGTTTACTCCGCAAACGAATTCCTGACCCGCAGCAACCTCATGAAGGCATACAAGGCTGATCCCGTGACCCCCATCATGAAGGGCGGAAACGTTGCGGTCGTCGGCGGCGGCAACGTTGCAATGGATGCTGCAAGGACTGCGCTGCGCCTCGGTGCGGACAAGGTCTATATCGTTTATCGCCGCTCCCTTGAGGAACTTCCCGCTCGCCGTGAGGAAGTTGAACACGCAATGGAAGAGGGCATTGAATTCAAACTGCTCAACAATCCCGTTGAGATTCTCGGTTACAACAACCCCGATGACAAGCGCGATCCCAAGAACGGTTTCGTCACCGGCATGAAGTGCATCCGCATGGAACTCGGCGAACCCGATGAAAAGGGCCGCCGCCGTCCCGTTCCCGTGCCCGGCAGCGAGTTTGTGCTTGATGTCAACACCGTTATCATCGCAATCGGCACCAGCCCCAACCCCCTCATCAAGTCCACCACCAAGGGTCTTGATGTAAACAAAAAGGGCGGAATTGTTGTTGAAGAAGGAACAGGTCTCACAAGCCGCGAAGGCGTTTACGCCGGCGGTGATGCCGTTACCGGTGCCGCAACCGTTATTTCCGCAATGGGTGCGGGCAAGGCGGCTGCAAAGGCGATCGACGAGTATCTCAGCAATAAATAATCGGTTCAAAGCCGCTGTTTCGGCATAAAAACCGAAATTCGGCAATGAAAAAGATACTTGGCACAGTATCAATTTGATACGGTATCAAATACGCTCCGCTGCCCGAAACACGGCGGCGGAGCGCGGAAAAACAAAACCGAACAAAAACAATTTGCAGATTAAATCTCTGCCGACCGAAAAGCTTTGCGCGCGCATCATGCGTGCGGCATCGGTTCGGCTCGGGAGACCTGCAGGGACTTTCCGGGCTTTTGTTTTTCAAAGGAATTTAAAAACAAATTTGTTTCAAAACAAAATCGGCAGTTTCCGAAATTACGCGGAAACAGCGGTTTCAAAATATCTATTTTAATAAGGAGACGGAAAATGAACAAAGAGTTCGATTACAACGTGCTCGATGAAATTCTGAAAGAACACAATTACGATGAATCCCACACCGTTACCATTCTTCAGGAAGTTCAGGCACACTACAGCTACCTGCCCAAGGAAGCTTTCCCTTATCTTGCGGAAAAGCTCGGCGTACCCGAGGCAAAGATTTACGGCGTTGCAACATTCTATGAGAATTTCTCCCTTGAACCCAAGGGCACGAATATCATTCGCTGCTGCGACGGCACGGCTTGCCACGTTCGCCATTCCACCGAAGTTCTTGACTATCTGCGCAAGGAACTCGGCCTTTCCGCAACGAAGAGAACAACGGATGACCTTAAATTCACCGTTGAAACAGTTTCATGTCTCGGCGCATGCGGTCTTGCACCGGTCATCACCGTAAACGGCAAAGTCTATTCCCAGATGACAAAGGAAAAGGCAGCCGAAGTCCTTAAGGAACTCAGGGAGGAGAATTAACATGCTTAAAAACAGGCAGGATCTTATCGCGCTTCGCGAGGGCTGCATGGCTGCGGCTCAGCTCCAGAAAAGAAGGATTCTTGTTTGCGCCGGCACGGGCTGCGTATCCAGCGGCTCACTGAAGATCTTTGACAGGCTCAAAGAACTCATCGAAGCAAACGGCATCAGCTGCCCCGTCGAACTCAAGGTTGAACCCCATGGACCCGGCATCCATGGCGGCGAGTGCGCATGTCACGCTCAGGCAGAAAATGCCGATAACAGCATCGCAATGAAAAAGAGCGGCTGCCACGGCTTCTGCGAAATGGGTCCCCTTGTTCGCATCGAACCCGAGGGATACCTCTACACCAAGGTTAAGCTTTCCGATTGCGAAGAAATCGTTGAAAAAACGATTCTCAACAACGAGCCCATCGACAGGCTTGCATATAAGCGCAACGGCGAAATCTACAGGAAACAGGAAGAAATTCCCTTCTACAAAAACCAGACCCGCATCGTTCTTGAACACTGCGGCCACATTGATGCACTTTCCGTCAAGGAATATCTCAGCATCGGCGGTTACACCGCTTTTGAAAAGGCTCTGTTCGACATGACTCCCGATGATATCGTTAACGAAATCTCCGAGTCCAAGCTCCGCGGCAGAGGCGGCGGCGGCTTCCCCACCGGCAAAAAGTGGGCACAGGTCAAAGCACAGAAAGCCGAACAGAAATACGTTGTCTGCAACGGCGACGAGGGCGACCCCGGCGCATTCATGGACAGGAGCATCATGGAAGGCGACCCGCACCGTATGCTCGAAGGTATGATGATCGCAGCAGTTGCCTGCGGCGCAACCGAAGGTTATATCTATGTCCGTGCCGAATACCCCCTTGCGGTATTCAGACTCCGCACCGCAATCGAACAGGCAAAGGAAATCGGCCTGCTCGGCAAGAACATTCTCGGCAGCGGCTTTGATTTCGATCTCCATATCAACCAGGGCGCAGGCGCATTCGTTTGCGGCGAAGGTTCCGCATTGACCGCTTCCATCGAAGGCAAGCGCGGTATGCCCCGCACCAAGCCCCCGCGCACCGTTGAACACGGTCTGTTCGAAATGCCCACCGTTCTCAACAACGTTGAAACCTATGCAAACGTTCCTTCCATCATCTCCAAGGGCGCAAAGTGGTTCTGCACCATCGGTACCGAATCCAGCCCCGGCACGAAGGCGTTCGCAATCACCGGCAATATTGCAAACACCGGTCTTATCGAAGTCCCCATGGGCACCACTCTGCGCGAAGTTGTCTATACTGTCGGCGGCGGTATGCGCGGTGAAGGTCAATTCAAAGCCGTTCAGATCGGCGGTCCTTCCGGCGGCTGTCTGACCGAAAAAGATCTTGACCTGCCCCTTGATTTCGACTCCCTCAAGAAAGTCGGCGCAATGATCGGTTCCGGCGGCCTTGTCGTCATGAACGACAAAACCTGCATGGTCGAAGTTGCACGCTTCTTCATGCACTTCACCCAGAACGAATCCTGCGGCAAGTGCACCCCCTGCCGTGAAGGCACCAAGCGTATGCTTGAGATCCTTGAGCGCATCGTTCACGGCAAGGGCGAAGAAGGCGACATCGAGCTGCTGCTCGAACTTGCGGACACCGTATCTTCCACCGCTCTTTGCGGTCTCGGAAAATCCGCACCCAACCCCGTCGTCAGCACGATTAAAAACTTCCGCGACGAATACGAAGCGCATATTTTCGAAAAACGCTGCCCCACCGGCAACTGCGCAAGGCTGAAGAGAATCGTGATCGATCCCGCAGTCTGCAAAGGCTGCTCCAAGTGCGCAAGGCAGTGCCCCGCAGGCGCGATCAGCGGCGAGCTTAAGAGCCCGTTCCATATTGACCTTACAAAGTGTCTCCGCTGCGGCGCATGTATCACCGCCTGCCCGTTCCACGCAATCAGGGAGGAATAAACAATGGAAAAGAAATTTATGTATGTTGACGACATCGCCGTTGAGCTTAACGGCGAGAAGAACGTCCTTGAAGTTATCCGTAAGGCGGGCATCGACATGCCCACACTTTGCTACCACCCCGAGCTGTCCATCTACGGCGCATGCCGTATGTGCATGTTTGAAAACGAGCGCGGCGGTCTTGATGCTGCATGTTCCGCACAGCCCCGTGCCGGCATGAAGGTTTATACAAACACCGAAAGGCTCCGCAAGTATCGCAAGAATATCATCGAGCTGCTGCTTGCAAACCATTGCCGCGACTGCAACACCTGCGAAAAGAACGGAAACTGCAAACTTCAGCAGCTTGCAAAGCGTTATGACGTTCGCACCGTTCGTTTCCCCAACACCGCAAAGACCGATGTTGACGATTCTTCCGTAAGCATCACCCGCGATGCAAGCAAGTGCATCCTCTGCGGTCAGTGCGTCCGTATGTGCAACGAGGTTCAGTCCGTCGGCGCGATCCACTATGCGCACCGCGGTTCTCATATGCTCATCAGCACCGCCTTTGAGCGTCCCATTGCCGAAACCGTCTGCGTCGGCTGCGGTCAGTGCGCGGCAGTCTGCCCCGTCGGTGCAATCACCATCAAGCAGGATACCGCAAAGGTTTGGAAGGCGATCGCCGATAAGAACCTTGTTGTAACGGCGCAGGTTGCTCCCGCCGTCCGCGTTGCGATCGGCAAGGAACTCAACATGCCCGAAGGAACCGATGTCATGGGCAAACTCGTTGCCGCAATGCATCGCATGGGTATCGACAAGGTATACGACACATCCGTCAGTGCCGACCTCACCATCCTTGAAGAAACCGCAGAATTTGTTGAACATCTCGGCAAAAATACCGGAATGCCCCTGTTCACTTCCTGCTGCCCCGGCTGGATTCAGTTTGCAGAGAAGAAGCATCCCGAAATCATGCCCTATATCTCCACCTGCAAATCCCCGATGCAGATGCTTTCCGCGCTCATCGTCGAGCAGCAGAAGGATTGCGAAAAGAAACATTTCAACATCGCCGTAATGCCTTGCACCGGCAAAAAATTCGAGGCTGCACGCAGCGAATTCACCCATGACGGCAAGCCCGATGTTGATGCTGTTATCACAACTCAGGAGCTCATCCACATGATCAGGACTGCCGGCATCGAATTCGATACCGTTGTTCCCGAAGCTATCGATGCACCTTTCGGCATGTTCTCCGGTGCAGGCGTCATTTTCGGCGCAACCGGCGGCGTTACCGAGGCTGTTCTCCGCAGAGTTTCCGATGACAAGTCCATCAATGCAATCCGCAGCATCGGCAATTGCGGCGTTCGCGGTACCGAAGGCGTGAAGGAATTCACCGTTCCCTTCAACGGCGGCGAACTGCGCATTGCGGTCGTAAGCGGTCTCGGCAATGCCGAGAAGCTTATCAAGCAGCTTCTTGCAAAAGAAGTCAGCTTTGACTTTGTTGAAGTTATGGCGTGCCCGGGCGGCTGCGTAAACGGCGGCGGTCAGCCTGTTACCCTCGAAAATGCAAAGAAAGTCAGGGCGGACGGTCTGTATTCTTCCGATATGACCAACACGCTTAAGACTTCCGACACCAACCCCCTCATGGATAAGCTCTATGCCGATTATGTCAAGGGCAGGAACCATGAGATGCTCCACGTTCACTATAAACATAACTGAGTCATTGTGCACGGTTTGCGCATGAGTCGGTAACATAGGAAGTGAATGTCACAGAAATTGACTTTTCATAGAAACAGACTTTCACTCCGTCCGAATTTGATTTCGGACGGAGTGAATTTATTGCCCGGAGTGAGCTTTTTATGAGAAACGGGCTGCTTAAAGTTCTTATTCTGCTCGATGATACCGGAATTCGTGAGTTAGAAGTGCCGAAACAAATTTTCAGGGTAATGTAAAATAATAAACAGAGCAAAAAGGACAGTTCGCTGTCCTTTTTTGCATTTTTGATGAAGACGGGGGTTGAAAAAACAACTTGAATGGTATAATATAAAGAACAGAAAATACTCGGACGGAGGTAATTCCGAAATGAAATTAACCAAAGAAAACTTCATGCTTTTTAACGATAATTGGGCACTTGTCACAGCGGGCAGCCTGACGCATTACAACACGATGACGATAAGCTGGGGCAGTCTCGGCTGCATATGGAACGGTGAGGATTCGGCGCGCCCGATAGTTTCCGTTTATGTCAAACCCTGCCGCTATACGCATGATTTCATTGAAAAAAACGAAATTTTTACGGTCACGTTCTTTGATAAGAAATATAAGCCCGATCTTGGTATTCTCGGCAGAGAGTCCGGACGCGACGGTGATAAAGTTGCAAAAACGTCACTCACTCCGATTGCGGTTGGCGGCAGTGTCGGCTTCAGGGAAGCGGAAACAACAATAGTTTGCAGAAAAATATATAAACAGGATTTTGATACCGCAAACATGCCGAAGTCGGTGATTGAGGCTTATTATCAGACCGAAGCACCGCACACGATGTATATGGGTGAGGTGCTTGAAATAATCGAAAAGAAATAAGAAACATACGGATAAGGACAGAGCTGCTCTGCAATAATATCTGCGCCGGCATCCGCGGCGATACTAATCATGAAAGAAAAAATTGCTGATAAGGATTGGAATTTTACACCGCTTGCAAATGAATATTTTTATCGCGGCGGAAAAACGGGAGTGCTGCTTCTGCATGGCTTCACGGGTACTCCCGCAAACATGCATTCAATTTGGAGATGTCTTGAAGCCGACGAACAGGAATGCCGCTTGAATACAGCGGTCGAAAACGAAAACGGATACACAATTTACGCTCCGCTGCTGTCGGGTCACGGGACAAATCTGCGGAACATGCGGAAATCATGCGCACGGGAATGGATAGATGACGCGTTAAAGGCTTATGACCGATTGACTGCGGCGGGATGCGAAAAAATCTATGTTGCCGGGTTAAGCATGGGCGGACTGCTTGCTGCAATTGTTGCTTCCGAAAGACGAGTTGACGGCGTGATTATGATCTGCGCACCGGCGAAGATGAAGCTTTATCTGCATATTTGCAGATTTATTTCGCTTGCGGTGCCTTATATTATAACAGGTGAACCTCACTGGCAGGAGGATGAGGAAGCGCAAACTTATATGGGCATGGCCACAGCAAGAATTTCCGATCTGAATAAAATACGCCGCCGTGCAAACAAAGCGGTTTCGAAAATAACCGCACCGCTGCTCGTAATTCAGTCGCGAGAGGATAACAAGGTTGCGCACGGCAGCGCAGAACGGATTCTTCGGAGTGCAGAATCAGCCAAAATTGCGGAAGCTGTATTTTTTTCGGGTGCGAAGCACGGAATAACATACAGCAACAAGAGGGGTGAGGCGGCCGAATGTGTAAAAAACTTCATTGCAGCACAAGATTCGTGGGGATAAAAATGCGCCTTTTGAGAGCTGCCGCAGAAATGCCCGCATCGACCGAAAAGGAGTTATTTCTGCGGCTGCCGACTGTGCCGAATTTGCAAAAAAAGCGGAATTTGCGAATATACTTTTTAATATAATGAGCGAACAGAGGGCAAAAAGGGGTTATAAACGTCGAAAGGGAATTGCAGTATTCCGGGAGGGGTATGAACAACACAGAAGGCATGGCGGCGTAAAAAGGGACGGAAAGAAAAATGGAAAAAGGTGTTGACAAAAGCTTGC
>OGXR01002940.1_pt1 | contig 10306 bp, 11 predicted proteins | sample 1576331 | NCBI WGS metagenome assembly OGXR01 (sample SAMEA3541473, study PRJEB24748) | human gut metagenome | biome: human gut; feature: human-associated habitat; material: faeces | place: China | collected 2012
AATCCATTAATACCTACTTTAATCATTTTGTTTAAACTTTTAAGGGTTTTATAATGTTTAAAAATAAACTTTCGCTTACTAATTGCAATTCTTTCTGATTTGCGGTGCAAAAGTAAGAAAATGTTTTTATATTCGTAACCAAAATCATAATTAAATAATTGAAAAGATGGGAAAAAGTTCATTTTTACAGGAATTTAAGGCTTTTGCCATGAAGGGCAATGTGATAGACATGGCCGTCGGTGTGATTATCGGTGGGGCATTCGGAAAAATCGTCTCCTCCATTGTGGCAGATGTGATTATGCCTCCTATCGGGCTGCTGGTGGGCGGTGTCAACTTTACAGACTTGAAGTGGGTGCTGAAACCTGCCGAAATGGTGGACGGAAAAGAAATTGCTGCCGTGACCCTGAATTACGGTAATTTCTTGCAGGTCACCTTCGACTTCCTGATTATAGCATTCTCTATCTTCATGTTCATAAAGTTGTTGACCAAGCTGACTGAAAAGAAGAAAGAAGAGGCGCCTGCCGCTCCTCCGGCTCCCCCTGCCCCGAGCAAGGAAGAGGTGCTGCTGACCGAAATCCGTGATTTGCTGAAAGAAAAGTAATATCGAAGCGGAACTTCATAGGGATGTCAAAACCCTCTTGACGCTTTTTTTAGGCGCGGAATTCTAAGACCTACACAAGTTTTTGCACAGGAAACTTGCGTAGGTCTTAGAATTCCGCGCCTAATATTATAACATGATGAAAGCGTTCATGGCTTTTGATACATTCCCTAATGCATTTAACTCTCCCCGGTACCGCCGGAAACTGTCCCTTTTTATACTAAGCAGTAATCTTACCACAGCCGTAGTAAGAAAATAACATTGCTGTGGTAAGCAAGTTGCATAGCTGTGGTAAGAAAACAGCACGGTTGTAGTAAGAATAGCTTTTAGTATCCTTGTGGATAGTTCTAGCCTGAAATTAAAGCTGTTTTTAGTAAAAAAACGTTTTTCTGTCACATTATCCCTGATAATTCCTTTACTTTTTCTACTTTTGCAAATCATTTATTAAAGTCTATACGGATTTATATGCAAGAGAAGATTATTATTCTTGATTTCGGTTCGCAAACCACGCAGCTCATCGGCCGCCGGCTGCGCGAATTGAATGTCTATTGCGAGATTGTACCTTACAACAAATTTCCATACGGAGATGAGAGTGTAAAAGGAGTTATCCTTTCGGGTAGCCCCTTTTCTGTTTATGATAAGAGTGCATTCAAGGTAGATTTGAGCGGGATTCGTGGGAAATACCCCATTCTGGGTATCTGCTACGGTGCGCAGTTTATCTCCTACAGCAACGGTGGACGGGTGGAGCCGGCAGGAACCCGCGAGTACGGACGTGCCCATCTCGGTTCTTTCGATTCGGAGAATGTCCTTTTCAAAGGGGTAAGGAAGAATACCCAAGTATGGATGAGCCATGGAGACACGATTACAGCCATTCCCGACAACTTCAAGATTATAGCTTCTACGGACAAGGTAGCGATTGCTGCTTACCAGGTGTCCGGCGAGGAGATGTGGGGAGTGCAGTTCCATCCGGAAGTATTTCATAGCGAGGACGGTACGCAGATGCTGCGCAACTTCGTGGTGGACGTATGCGGTTGCAGCCAGAGCTGGAGCGCCGCATCGTTTGTAGATACTACTGTGGCCGAACTGAAGGAGCAGCTTGGCAACGACCGAGTTATCCTGGGACTGAGTGGCGGTGTGGATTCTTCGGTAGCCGCCGTGTTGCTGCATCGTGCCATTGGCAAGAACTTGACCTGTATCTTTGTGGACCACGGACTGCTTCGCAAGAATGAGTTCAAGAATGTGATGCACGACTACGAATGCCTGGGACTGAACGTGATTGGCGTGGATGCCAGCGAGAAGTTCTTCAAGGATTTGGAGGGAGTGACCGAGCCTGAGCAAAAGCGTAAAATCATCGGCCGCGATTTTATCGAGGTCTTCGATGCCGAAGCGCACAAGATAACCGATGCCCGTTGGTTGGCACAAGGCACCATTTATCCCGACCGCATCGAGAGCCTAAACATTACGGGCAAGACCATCAAGAGCCATCACAACGTGGGCGGTCTGCCCGAGGAGATGAACCTCCGTCTGTGCGAACCGTTGCAGTGGCTGTTCAAGGACGAAGTACGCCGCGTGGGACGCGAATTGGGAATGCCCGAACATTTGATTACCCGTCATCCTTTCCCCGGTCCGGGACTGGCTGTCCGCATCCTGGGGGATATAACACCGGAGAAGGTGCATACTTTGCAGGAAGCCGACGATATTTTCATTCAGGGCTTGCGTGACTGGAAAGTGCAGGATGCCGACGGCAACGAGACATCGCTCTACCATCAGGTCTGGCAGGCGGGCGTCATTCTTCTGCCCGTACAGAGTGTGGGCGTGATGGGCGACGAACGCACCTATGAACGTGCAGTGGCCTTGCGTGCCGTTACTTCCACCGATGCCATGACAGCCGACTGGGCGCATCTGCCCTACGAATTCCTGGGTAAGGTGTCCAACGACATTATAAATAAGGTGAAAGGTGTGAACCGCGTGACCTATGACATCTCTTCAAAACCACCCAGCACAATAGAATGGGAATAAGACCGACTGAAATTATTAACTTAAAAACAATATAGAAGAATGAAGCAGGATATGATTGTGATTCTGGATTTGGGAAGCCATGAGAACACAGTGCTTGCCCGGGCGATTCGTGCGTTGGGAGTATATAGCGAAATCTACCCGCACGACATTACTGCCGCCGAACTGAAGGCCTTGCCGAATGTGAAAGGCATCATCATCAACGGCGGCCCCAACAATGTGGTTGACGGGGTGTCCATCGACGTGTTGCCCGAGATTTACGAAGCGGGATTCCCCGTAATGGCTGCCGGACACGACAAGGCGCTGTGCGAAGTGAAGCTGCCGCAGTTTACGGATGATGTGGAAGCCATCAAGGAGGCTGTGAAATCTTTCGTATTCGATACTTGCAAGGCTGAGGCGAACTGGAACATGACGAATTTCGTCAACGACCAGGTGGAGTTGATACGTCGTCAGGTGGGCGACCGTAAGGTGCTGCTGGCACTGTCCGGTGGTGTGGATAGCTCCGTGGTGGCCGCTTTGCTGCTGAAAGCCATCGGAGACAAGCTGGTTTGCGTACACGTGAACCACGGACTGATGCGTAAGGGCGAATCGGAAGCCGTGGTGGAAATCTTTGGCAAGGAGCTGAAAGCTAACTTGATATACGTGGATGCTACAGACCGTTTCCTCTCCAAGCTGGAAAACGTGGCTGACCCGGAAGAAAAGCGCAAGATTATCGGCGGAGAGTTTATCCGTGTCTTTGAGGAAGAAGCCCGCAAGCTGGACGGTATCGACTTCCTGGGACAAGGTACCATCTATCCCGATATTGTAGAGAGTGGCACAAAAACAGCCAAGATGGTGAAGTCTCATCACAACGTAGGCGGTCTGCCCGAGGATTTGCAGTTTGAATTGGTGGAGCCGTTGCGCCAGCTGTTCAAGGACGAAGTACGTGCATGCGGTGTAGAGCTTGGATTGCCGTACGAGATGGTTTACCGTCAGCCGTTCCCCGGTCCCGGATTGGGAGTACGTTGTCTGGGAGCCATTACCCGCGACCGCTTGGAGGCTGTACGCGAGTCGGATGCCATTCTGCGTGAGGAATTCCAACTGGCAGGCCTGGATAAGAAGGTATGGCAGTATTTCACTGTGGTGCCCGATTTCAAATCTGTGGGTGTACGCGACAATGCACGTTCGTTCGACTGGCCCGTCATTATCCGTGCCGTCAACACAGTGGATGCCATGACCGCTACCATTGAGCCGGTGGACTGGCCCATCCTAATGAAGATTACCGACCGTATTCTCAAGGAAGTGAAAACCGTCAATCGCGTTTGTTATGATATGTCTCCGAAACCCAATGCGACTATCGAGTGGGAGTGAGATTGACCAATGATAATGATAGCCTCACCTTAAAAACGGTGGGGCTGTTTTTTTTATAACAAAACAACAAAGAATAGAACAATGAAACTTTTATGTATGATTGCTGTCTTTTTGTGCATCCCCTGGGTAGCCTCTGACGCACAGAAGCAGGACTGGGGAAATTTGAAACGCTATGCAGAGGCAAACAAGGAACTGGTACGGAAGGGAAAACAGAAGGACCGGGTGGTTTTTATGGGCAACTCCATCACGGAAGGATGGGTGGCAAACGATGCCGCTTTCTTTGAAGACAACGGTTATGTGGGCCGTGGTATAGGCGGGCAGACTTCTTCCCATTTCCTGCTCCGTTTTCGCGAAGATGTCATCAAGCTTGCTCCGGCGCTGGTCGTGATAAATGCAGGTACCAATGACATTGCGGAAAATGCAGGCGCTTATAATGAAGAATACACTTTTGGAAATATAGTGTCTATGGTAGAGCTGGCACGGGCCAATAAGATAAAGGTGATTTTGACGTCTGTGTTGCCTGCCGCTGCCTTTGGCTGGAATCCTTCGGTGAAGGATGCTCCGCAAAAGATAATGCAGCTGAATGCCAGAATCCGGAAGTATGCCCAGGAAAACAAGATTCCTTATGTCGACTATTACAGTGAGATGGTGGAAGGCGACAATAAGGCTCTGAACTCCTCGTATACCCGGGATGGGGTACACCCCACTCTAGAAGGGTATAAAGTGATGGAAGCCTTGATAAAGAAAGCGATAGACAAGGTGTTGTAGGAAATCCCGGTTCAGGTGGCCTATAAGAGCTTTTCTGCGTCGGGAATCATCATCTCGCCTCTGTGCAGTTCGAGCAGGCCTTTCTCCTGCATGCTGTTCAACGCTCTTGATACTCCCATACGGGTATCATTGACCACCTGAGCCAATTCTTCCATTTTTATTTTCAGTATTTTCCTGCCTGACGGACGTTCGATATGTGTCAGGATAAAGTTGCCGATACGTTTCTCAAGGTTGTCGGTGCTTTCTGCCCAAAGACGGCTGTTTAGGCTTTGGGCGCGGTTGCTGATGATATTCATGTAATTCAGGCGGAATATGTCATATTTGAACAATTCGCTCATGACGAAAGCCTTGCTGATGCTCACTGTGTGGGTCTCGGTTTGGGCGGTATAGGCCGAGACGTAGGAGGTGCTCATCCCGAACAGAGATTGTGGCTCGATGACATAAGGTGCCTGAAAATATTCCGTGGAGCTGTATGATGTATTCGCAGATGAAGTACATGAGGAGATTTCACCTTTCAATACGAATATCAGTTTACTGCATGTGTCACCGGCTTTCACGATAACTTCGCCGGCTTTATGCTTTGTAAAGCTCAGCTTGACTTTCCCCAGGATATTGGTAAAGTCTTCTTGTGCGAGTCCTTGAAAGAGTGGCAGTTGCAGTAATGTATCAAACATTGTATTCATAATGCTTTTTCTTCTTGTTTTGAAACAAAAGTAGATATTATCAAGGTGTACTGTAAACTCTTTGCCCCTCTTTTTGTTTTTTTTATTGTTTCTTAAACGTGCTATTCAATCCTTGTAGACGAATCCTCATCCTTCTCCTCTTCCTTCTTATCGTCCTCATCCTCATTGTTTTCCTCATCTTCGTCTTCCTCTTCGTCTTCCTCTCCGGCAAACGGATCGGGCCGTTGGGGACCGTATTCCATAAAGCCTATGGCGCATAGCGTGCCTGCTATGGCTCCGCTAAGGTGTCCTTCCCAGGAAGTGGTGGCTTTGGCAAATTGTGGGAACATATTCCATACCAGGCCGCCATATAGGAACGTTATCAACAGTGAAATGGCGATAAGCGGTACATGTTTGCGCAGAATGCCGCTGAAGAACAGAAAAAAAGCCAGTCCGTATATGATGCCGCTGGCTCCGATATGCCATCCCGGTTTCCCTATAAGAAAGGTAAGCGCACCGCATCCTATCCAAATGGCAAAGAAGATGTAGGGGGCTATATGCCGGTAGAAATAGAACAGACACCACATCAGGAAAAAGAGTGGAATCGTATTGGCGAACAGATGCTTGAAACTGCTGTGTACCAGTGGATGTGCGAAAATTCCGAACACGCCCCGCTGTTCCATCGGATATACTCCCAGTCGTGTGAAGTTCCAATCCATGCCTGTCTCCAAAAACTTTAAAATGTATAAAATGAATAGCAGGAATAGGGGTATAACCGCCGCCAATGCCATTCTGCGTATATCATGCTTCATATTTCGTACAGTGATTGCTATTTTTGTACAATACTACGGAATATTTGACGAAAACCGAAAAAAAACTGACTTTTTATTTTGCCTATAAGCTTTAATTCGTATTTTTGGGCATCGCTACATGGCTTGTAGCGCATATACCGAAATAATTAACCTTTAAATAATGCACAACTATGAGTTATTTACGATTTGACAAGACCCTGATGATTAATCTGCAAGAATCTTTGCCAAGGGAGATATTGCGGACGAATAGGTCGGGAGCCTATCATTGTACAACAATTGTAGATTGTAACACACGCAAATATCACGGTCTGTTGGTGATACCGGTCCCCAACCTCGATGATGAAAACCATGTGCTGCTGTCTTCTTTGGATGAAACTGTAATTCAGCACGGTGCGGAGTTCAACCTGGGGTTGCATAAGTATCAAGGAAACCACTTCAGTCCTAACGGGCACAAGTATATCCGAGAGTTTGACTGTGAAAATATCCCCACAACTACCTATCGTGTAGGAGGCGTCATCCTTCGTAAGGAAAAGATTTTCGTACACCATGAAAATCGGATTCTGATTCGTTATACCTTGGTCGATGCCCATTCGGCAACCACACTTCGTTTCCGCCCTTTCCTGGCATTCCGCAGTGTGCGCGAGTACACGCACGAAAATGCGCAGGCAAGCCGCGACTACCAGTTGGTAGAGAATGGCATTAAAACCTGCATGTATCCCGGTTATCCGGAGTTGTTCATGCAGCTCAACAAAAAGAATGAGTTCCACTTCCAGCCTGACTGGTATCGTGGTATCGAGTATCCCAAAGAACAGGAACGCGGATATGACTTCAACGAAGACCTTTATGTGCCGGGATATTTTGAAGTGGATATAAAGAAAGGGGAAAGCGTTGTCTTCTCCGCCGGTATCTCCGAGATTTCTCCCCGCAAGCTGAAGCAGACTTTTGAGTCCGAGGTGGCCGACCGCACTCCGCGTGACAGTTTCTACCACTGTCTGAAAAACTCGGCGCACCAGTTCCACAACAAGCAGGGCGAGGAGCATTATGTGCTTGCAGGCTATCCCTGGTTCAAGTGTCGCGCCCGTGACTTGTTCATCTCCCTGCCGGGTCTTACTTTGGCCTTAGGCGAGCAAGATGAATTTGAAGACGTGATGAAAACAGCCGAAAAGGCTATCCGTGAGTTTATCAATGGAGAACCTTCCTCCTATAAGATATACGAGATGGAGCATCCGGATGTGCTGCTGTGGGCTGTCTGGGCTTTACAGCAGTATGCCAAGGAGACTTCGCGTGAAAATTGCCGGCAGATGTACGGTAATCTTCTCGAGGAGATTGTTGACTATATCCATGAACGCAGGCATGACAATCTCTTCCTGCACGAAAACGGACTGTTGTATACCAATGGCACCGAGAAAGCGGTTACCTGGATGAACTCTACCGCCAATGGCCGCCCGGTTATTCCACGTACGGGCTACATTGTAGAAGTGAATGCACTGTGGTACAATGCCCTGCGTTTTGTAGCCGATATGGTTCGGGAGGGGGGCAATGAAATTCTTGCCGATACACTGGACGCTCAGGCAGAAATCACCGGAAAGTCTTTCGTAGACGTCTTCCGCAATGAGTATGGCTATCTGTTCGACTATGTGGATGGTTATATGATGGACTGGAGCGTACGTCCCAACATGATATTTACCGTTGCCTTTGACTATTCTCCGTTGGATAGGGCCCAGAAGAAACAGGTGCTTGATATTGTGACGAAAGAACTGTTGACTCCGAAGGGCTTGCGTACACTGAGCCCCAAGAGTGGCGGATACAATCCGAATTATGTAGGTCCTCAGATTCAAAGAGATTATGCCTATCATCAGGGTACGGCATGGCCGTGGCTGATGGGTTTCTACATGGAAGCATATCTGCGTATCTATAAAGTGAGTGGCGTGTCGTTTGTAGAGAGATACCTCATCGGTATGGAAGATGAAATGACTTCCCACTGTATTGGCGCATTGCCCGAACTCTTCGATGGTAATCCTCCGTTTGTTGGAAGAGGGGCGGTGTCATTTGCCATGAATACGGCGGAAATCCTGCGTATCTTGAAGTTATTGTCTAAGTATAATTTATAATAGGAGGAACGAAGATGAAAGTTTTAATGTTTGGATGGGAATTTCCTCCCAAAATATATGGTGGTCTTGCGGTTGCTTCTTATGGAATAACTAAGGGATTAAGTTTGCAGGGTGATGTGGAAACTACTTTCTGCATGCCCAAGCCGACGGGCGAAGAAGAGGACTTCTTGAAGATAGTGGGCATGAACCAGGTGCCTATCGTGTGGCGTGATGTCGATTACAATTATTTGAAGTCGAGGCTGACGCGCAACATGACGCCGGAAGATTATTATTCTTTTCGTGACCATATCTATTCGGATTTCTCTTATATGCACGTCAATGACATAGGCTGCATGGACTTTGCCGGCGGTTATCCCGGCAACCTGCACGAAGAGATAAACAACTTCTCGGTGATTGCCGGAGTAGTGGCTCGCCAGCAGGAATTTGATATTATTCATGCCCACGACTGGCTGACGTATCCCGCCGGAGTGCATGCCAAGATGGTGAGCGGAAAGCCGCTCTGCATCCATGTCCATGCTACTGACTTTGACCGTTCACGTGGAAAAGTCAATCCTACCGTCTATTCTATGGAGAAGAACGGTATGGATTATGCCGACTGCATCATGTGCGTGTCCGAACTGACCCGCCGCACGGTTATTGAGCAGTACCATCAGAACCCCAAGAAGGTGTTTGCCATGCACAATGCCGTCTATCCTCTCTCGCAGGAATACCAGGACATTCCACGTCCCGACCATTCCAAAGAGAAGATTGTGACATTCCTGGGCCGTATCACCATGCAGAAAGGGCCGGAATACTTCATGGAAGCGGCCCGCCTTGTGCTGCAAAAAATTCCCAATGTCCGCTTTTTCATGGCTGGCAGCGGCGACATGCTGCCAGCGTTGATCCGCAGGGCAGGGCAGTTGCGCATGGGACGCCGCTTCCATTTTGCCGGATTTTTGCGCGGCGAGGATGTGGACCGCATGTTCGCCCTCAGTGATCTTTACGTCATGCCTTCAGTTTCCGAGCCTTTCGGCATAACGCCGCTGGAGGCCATGCTTTACGATGTGCCCGTGCTGCTTTCGCGTCAGTCGGGCGTTTCAGAAGTGCTGGAACACGCGCTGAAGGCCGATTTTTGGGATACACGCGATATGGCCGACAAAATATGCGCTGTGCTGCGTTATCCCTGCCTTGCCGCTGAACTGGTGAGGAACTGCCGCGAAGAAATGAAATCCATCCGATGGGAAAATGCCGCTGACCAATTGCTGACCATTTACCGGGATGTCCTTGGAGGTCGCTGATGCCTGCGCTATGCCTGTGTTTCAATATACGTGAGCCCTACCAGTTCCGCCGCTACACGGTTTTCGATATGGGGCAGAGCTCCGTTTATGAAGACGATGACCGCAACTGCGAAACCATGCTGCGCGCGGCGCGTCTGTGCTATCTGCCAGCCGCAGAAATGCTGCTCAGGCTTGTGCGCCGCCATGAGGGCGCGTTTGCGGTGTCGCTGTGCGTTTCGGGCACCGCTCTGGATCTTTTTGAGCAGTACGCCCCTGAGGTGACAGAAAGCCTGTGCGCCCTCGCGGCTACGGGCTGCGTGGAATTTGTCGCCGAAACTTCGGCGCATTCGCTGGCCTTTCTGTATTCCCGCGAGGAATTTGACAGACAAGACGCAGAGCGCGCGCATCAAAAAACTGTTTGGCAAAAAGCCCACAACTTTCATGCATACGGAATGCGTGTTCAACAATGACCTTGCCGCGGCCTTGCAGCAGCACGGTTTTAAGACAGCGTTGGCCGAGGGTGCGGATCCGGTGCTTGGCTGGCGCAGCCCCAACTGGGTGTACCGCCCGGTTTCCGGCCCAAAGATGAATCTTTTGCTGCGCAATACGGCCCTTTCTGACGACATGGGTCTGCGCTTTGGCGACAGGGGCTGGAGCGACTGGCCACTCACTGCCGACAAGTTCGCCTCGTGGTGCCACAGCCTGGGCGACAAAGCGGATGTGATCAATATTT
>OGXR01002947.1_pt1 | contig 10287 bp, 7 predicted proteins | sample 1576331 | NCBI WGS metagenome assembly OGXR01 (sample SAMEA3541473, study PRJEB24748) | human gut metagenome | biome: human gut; feature: human-associated habitat; material: faeces | place: China | collected 2012
AAGGTTGTGCATCATGTTCAGAAAAATCTTTCCGTCTTTGTTCTCGAGTATTTGGATGCCGTTTTTATTGGGGAAGTCCAGTGGGATATTTTGGAAATTATCTTTGTCTGTGTATAGGCTGGTTCCATTTACGGTGACTACCCACAACCGGCCTTGTGAATCACGGAAGAGGTCGTTGATTTGATTGTCGGGTATATCCAGCGAGTCATCCGTACAGTAATACTGATGATATTCGTGTACATTATATTTGTTTACCCCTCGTGAAGTTCCTATCCAAATGTGTCCTTGTGCATCTTCGGCAAAGGCGGTGACCTTCTGATTGGAGAGGTCATTGGTGATGACGGGGCTTTCGATGCTGCCTTCCGGTGCGGGCTTTGTGTCCGACGGGTTGCATGCGGTGATTAAACACAATAGAAGTAAGTATTTAATGTATTTCATAATATATAGTGTAGACTAAAAGCATTGGCATGTCATCCATTTGTTTTGTTCAACGAATCTCTGCATTACGATGCGAAAATACTCATAAAAATTGAGAGAGAGACTGCCGGAGAGCATGTTTTGAACAAATCTGCAAACATTTGAACATTGGAGAAAGCTGTTTTGAACATCGGGGAAAGCCGTTTGGATAACGTAGAAAATCCTTCTGGGGAGAATGTGCTAATATTGCAATCATAAAAACATAAAACTAATACATAATATGAAAAAGCAATTCTTGTCAGTGTTAGCATTCTCCGCCATCCTACTTTCCTCGTGCGGAGGGACAGCTAAAATAGAGAAAGCATCTGCTTGTGGGCAGGAGGGGGAGATTACGGCTTCTTCGGCAACCGCCATTGCCGAGACTGAATCAGGAAAAGTAGCCGGATATGTGGAAAATGGTATCTATATATATAAAGGTATCCCATATGCCAAAGCCGAACGTTTTATGCCGCCCGTGGCCGCTGATAAATGGGAAGGCGTCCGCAGCAGCCGTGCCTACGGCCCTACTTGTCCGCAAGGCAAGCGCATGGGATGGTACAGCGACGAGCAGGCGTTTGCCTTCAACTGGGATGACGGTTATCCTGACGAGAATTGTCTGCGGGTGAATATCTGGACACCGGGACTGAAAGACGGGAAGAAACGCCCCGTCATGGTGTGGCTGCATGGTGGAGGTTATTCCGCCGGCAGTGGTCAGGAGCTTCCCTCGTATGACGGAACAAATCTGGCAAAGAAAGGGGATGCAGTGGTTGTGACGCTGAATCATCGTCTCAACGTCCTGGGTTTTCTCGACCTTTCCGCCTATGGCGATAAATATGCAAAATCGGGCAATGCCGGACTGCTTGATCTGGTGGCGGCACTGCAATGGGTGAATAAGAATATAGAATCCTTCGGTGGAGATGCTCGGAATGTTACCATTTTCGGTCAATCCGGTGGAGGAGGCAAGGTCTCTACGCTACTTGCCACGCCATCGGCGAGAGGCTTGTTCCATAAAGCCATTGTACAAAGCGGATCTATGCTTCGCACGATGGAGCAAAAGTATTCTCGTCGCATTGGCAGTGCCGTGATGGAAGAACTTGGTCTGAAGGCTTCGCAGATAGACGAACTCTGCAAGATGCCGTATGACAAGGTGCTTGCCGCCGGTGACAAGGCGATAGCCAAAGTGCGTGCAGAGGCAGAGAAGGAGGGGGTGTCTTCCTTCATTTTTGGCTGGGCGCCTACGGTGGACGGCGATGTACTGCCCGTACAGCCTTTCGACCCTCAAGCTCCAGCACAAAGCAAGGGCATTCCGGTGATGATTGGCACTACTCTGCACGAATTTACCATGAGTACTTATGTCCCCGCTTTTCGTACCATTACCAAAGAAAAAGCGGTGGAATTCCTGCAAAAGAAATACGGCGAACGTACGGACGAGTTCCTTACCGCTTTCGAGAAAGCCTACCCCGGCTATCAGCCTAAAGATTTGGTGGATGTGGACTTCGTGTTCCGTCCCGGTGCTGTGGAGCAGGCTAAACTGAAAGCTGCGCAGCAGGGTGCTCCGGTCTATATGTACATGTTCGCGTGGGAATCGCCCGTACTTGACGGCATGTTTCGCAGCACGCACTGCATGGACATTCCCTTTGCCTTCAACAATGTAGTGCGCCACGCTTCCATGACCGGGGGTGGCGCTGAAGCACAAGCTTTGGGCGAAAAGATGAGCAGCGCGTGGTTGAACTTTGCCCGTACGGGCAATCCCAATGCCGAAGGGTTACCCAAGTGGGAACCTTATACCGCAGAAAAGGGAGCAACGATGATTTTCAATAACGATTGCCAAGTGAAGTATAACCATGACAAGGAACTGCTGGAGGTAGTGATGGCATTTCCTACACGTGGGTTCTGACACTTTCTTAAGAAACCTTTTATTATTAACATAAATCTAATTTAATCAAATGAAACAAAATCTGAAGCAAACAGCTCGGAAGAGACTTGCAGCTATGGCACTCTTCCTATTGATCTGTCTTCCTTTCAGTCTGGCACAAGCCCAGACTATAAAGGTGAACGGTAGGGTTACTGACGACCTGAATGAACCGATGATTGGCGTGAGTATCTTTGAGAAAGGCACTACCAACGGTGTCATTACGGATATGGACGGCAACTACTCTTTGTCTGTGAAAGAAGGAGCGACGATTGTCTATTCCTACATCGGCTACCTGACACAAGAAAAGAAAGCAGTGGCAGGAGTAATGAATGTGATATTGAAAGAAGACACTAAAACGCTGGATGAAGTGGTGGTGGTAGGTTACGGCGTGCAGAAGAAAAGTTCACTGACCGGTGCCGTATCTTCGGTAAAATCAGAAGATATGGAAGCACGTACCATTACCCGTGCTGAGCAGGCATTGCAGGGTAAGACTGCCGGTGTGCAGGTGCTCAGTGCATCGGCCAAACCGGGTGCTTCTCCGCAGGTACGTATCCGTGGAATAAGCTCTAACGGTTCTTGTGACCCGTTGTATGTAGTGGATGGACGTATTGCCAGCGATATTGGTGGTATCGACCCTAATGACATTGAGTCTATGGAAGTTTTGAAGGATGGTGCTTCTGCAGCTATCTATGGCGCTGCTGCCGGTAACGGTGTAGTATTGATTACTACGAAGAAAGGAAAAGGAAACGGTAAAATCACATACGATTTTCAATATACTTCACAGAGTTTGGGTAAAGTACCCGAAGTAATGAATGCTGCGCAGTACAAGGAATTCTTCTTGGAAAACAAGAAGCTTACCCAGAGTGCTTTTGATACCTATTGGGATGGAAAAACCGATACGGATTGGGTCGATGAGGCTTTTGAAAACAGTTCGATGGTACGTCATAATGTGACTTTCCAAGGTGGTAGCGACAGAGGTTCTTTCTATCTGTCATTGTCCCACCTTGATAACGACGGTATGATTGTCGGCAATGCCGATACTTATGAACGACTCACGGGAATGGTAAATGCCAGCTGGAAAATCAAACCTTGGCTGGAGGTAGGTACCAATAATCAGATTGAGCACTACAAAACTCAGTCCGTAGCCGAGGGCAATGAGTATGGTAGCATGATGCTTTCTGTATTACAATTAGACCCTCTGACCAAGCCTCTTTATCCTATTGATGACTTGCCGTTGAATATGGCTACCATCTATAAGGATCATAAGAATATGTTGGGCGATGGAAACGGCAACCTTTATGGTGTATCAGCTTTCACTGGCAATGCCGAAGCTATCAATCCTTTTGCCATGCGTGACAACTCTTATACCAAGAACAGAGGCTTTAATATCAATGGTTCTACTTATTTGAATTTTATGCCTATCAAGGGGCTTACCGTTACTTCTCGTCTTTCTTATCGTTTGGCTTCAACTTCCTCTTATGGCGTGGGGCAATCTTATTACTATACTGACAAGGCTAAACGTGATTGGGTGGAGGTTTCGGCTTCGGATTATAGCCCAACCTATTATCAGTGGGAGAACTTTTTGAACTACACCCGTTCTTTTGGCAAACACAACGCAACATTGATGTTGGGAACTTCTTATAGTCAGAGCCGTTCTTATGGCGTTAGCGGAAGTAAGAAGGGATATAATGAAGATACTACAGATATGTGGGGAAATGTGATTAACAGAGTTTCGCATTTGGGTTTCTTGCAGAATGATCCTAATTTCTTCTACTTTGCCTATGCTACATCTGATGCTGTAAAGGATGTAAGTGGTGGTGAGCCTACCTATACTCGTAAATTATCTTACTTCGGACGTTTGAATTATGACTATGCCGGAAAGTACATGGCTCAGTTCTCACTGCGTGCCGATGCTGCTGACCTCTCTGTGTTGCCAAAGAACAAACGTTGGGGCTATTTCCCGGCAGTTTCTTTGGGTTGGGTTCTTTCGGAGGAAAATTTTATGAAAGGAACTGAAGACTGGCTGTCACAATTAAAGCTCCGTGCCAGTTGGGGACAGAATGGTTCTACTGCATCATTGGGCGGTTATAAATGGAATGTATCAATTGGTGCTACCGGGCATTTGGCTGTAGGTGATAATAATAATTTCTCTTACATCAATGGTTATGCTCCCTCTGCTACCGGTAATGACGGACTTAAATGGGAAACTTCTGAACAAACCAATATAGGTATTGATGCCCGTTTCTTGAATAGCCGTTTGACTGTTACAGCCGATTATTTCCATAAAAAGACAAAAGACCTGATTGTTTCGGGCATTAAGGCTTCAACTGTAGTAGGTAACAGTTTCTCGCCAGTTAATGCCGGTAATATTACGAACAAGGGGTTTGAATTGGAACTGGGATGGCAAGATCGTATTGGTGACTTTGCTTATGGTGTCCGTGCCAACGTTGCTACATTGAAGAATAAAGTGACCAAGATGCATGAGTCTTTATCAAGTATTGATGGGGCTACTTATGTGACTTATGGAGCCATTACTCGTTTTGAGGTAGGTAAGCCCGCGTGGTATTTTTATGGTTATGATTTCATGGGTGTGGATTCAAAAACCGGTGAGCCAATCTTTAGAGATATTGATGGTGTAGAAGGTATTACGGATAATGATAAGACAGAAATTGGTAAGGGAATTGCCGACTATACTTATGGTATTACCTTGAATGCAGCTTGGAAGGGATTTGATTTTATCTTGTTTGGTACGGGTTCTCAAGGTAACGATGTGTTCTGTGGCTTGAACCGTGTGGATTACAATTTGAATCAGCTGACTTATTTTACAAAAAACCGCTGGACAGAAAGCAATCGCAATGGGAAGACTCCTGCATCAGGCGCTACAGATTATACCAAGTATCTGACTTCTTCCGGTTGTGTATTTGACGGTTCTTATTTTAAAATTAAACAGATTCAGTTAGGTTATTCTTTCCCGAAGCAACTGATTAAGAAGGTAGCAATTGAAAATCTACGTATATATGGCTCACTTGAGGACTTCTTTACTTTTACAGACTATCCTGGTTTTGACCCTGAAGTTACCGGTGTCGGAAATTCATTAGGTGTGGATAAAGGTAGTTATCCTAATTCAAAGAAGGTTGTTCTTGGTTTGAGTGTGACATTCTGATTTTTATGAACTTATTAAAATGAAAAACATATGAAATTAAGATATTCTTTAATGCTCGGAGCGCTCCTTATATTGGCTGGCACTTCGTGTGAAGACAAATTGGATATACCTCAAAAAGGTGTATTGGACTTTTCCACTTATTATAAAACTGACGAACAAGCTCAAGCAGCGGCTGATGCGCTTTATATACAACTCAAGGGTACATACTATAACTATACGATGATGAAGAATGCCCTTTCGGACGATGTTTGGGCAGGTGGTGGTGGTCGTAATGACAATGCAGAGCTGGAAGGCTGTAATGAATATTCATTTGGCTCAGACCAAAGTTTTATCGGAGGCGTATGGGAAAGCTACTATCAGCTTATTTATAAGGCGAATGTGATTCTGGGACGTGTTGAGCCTGATACTGATTTGAAGAAGAAGGCTTGTGCTGAAGCCAAGTTCTTCCGTGCTTTTGCTTATTTTGATTTAGTTTCTATGTGGGGTGATGTACCATTGGTAGACCATGAACTTGATAAATCCGAATATCAGTTGGCTCGTTCGCCTAAGGCTGATATTTGGGCGTTGATAGAGCGGGACCTGACTGAAGCTATCAATTCAGGACTCTTGGAGGAAAAGAAGAGTGTAGATGATAAAACGACATGGCGTGTTACCAAGCAGTTGGCACAAGCTATATTGGGTAAAGCTTATTTATGGCAAGAAAAATTCCATGAAGCTGCTGTTGTCTTGAATGAAGTTAGAGCTAGTGGTAAGTATAAACTTTATGATGGAAATTATGAGGATATCTTGACCTACAAGGCTGAGTATAATTGTGAAAGTATGCTCGAAAGTAACCGTATTTTTGATGCAAGTAATTCCATGGATGAGTTCAGTTTCTTTGAGGTGATGAATCATTGGCGCACTGATAAGTTGGATATGTCTGGCTCTAACAATCAGTTTAATGGTACCGGATGGGGATTTATGGTTCCTCAGAAAAAGTTGTATGATGCATTTGTTCAGGAAGAGGGTGTAGATGGTTATCGGTTGAATCAGACAATGAAAACCTATGACCAAATTTCTCAATTGGGTGTCAAGGTTGCCAAAGGGCAGAGTTTGATTAATGAAGGTTATTTCATGTGGAAGCGTCGCTTCTCGAATGTAGAATCTCCTGCTGGGTTCTGGTGTTCATATAATAACTATCGTTGGATGCGTTATGCTGAAGTCTTGTTACTGGCGGCTGAAGCAAACCTGAAGGATGGCAATCAATCCGAAGCTGATGCTTGCTTGAATGAGGTGCGTCAGCGTGCAAGATTGGATGCAAAGACGGCTACCTTGGATGCCATTAAATTGGAAAAGAGACTGGAACTCTGTTCTGAATATACCCGTTATCAGGATATTATCCGTTGGAAAGATGCGGAGGCTTTGCTTAAGGATCAGGGTGAAAGAACACCTATCTTGTCAAATAAGGCAGGAAAAGATGAGCCGGATAATGTAGCGGTAGAATACATTCAGTATAACAAGGATAAAACGCGTTATGGTTTCAAGGAAAGACATTATTTGTTGCCTATTCCGGCAAAGGAGATCCGTTTGAATCCGAATATGGAACAAAATGCAGGTTGGTAAAGCGTATAAAGAATCAAAATCTAACTTTGTCATCTGATGCAGATAGACAAAATTAGATTTTTCTAACTGATTAATTGTTTGTAGAAGAAGTCCCCCGTGGGAATCAGCTAATTGTACGGGGGCTTCTTTTGTAGCTTTTTAAATATAATATATATGAGAAGATTGTCAATTACTTTATTTTCACTCTGTCTGGCATCTGCTTTGACTGCACAGGTGACCGGTTCGAATCAGTCAGTCAGACTGCGTGCCGACAATATCGACGAAGTGGTCAGTGCCATGACCCTCGAAGAGAAGGTACACCTCGTCATCGGTTGTGGGATGTCGATGGGAAGTGATACCAAGTTTCCCGGAACAGCGGGACGTACTTACGACATTCCCCGACTGGGTATCCCTTCCGCCTATCTTGCCGACGGACCGCACCGGTTGGCGATGGCTGCCAAGCGGGAATTCGACAGCCGTACTTATCATGCTACGGAATTTCCTTCCAGCACCACGGTGGCAGCAACTTTCAATCCGGATGCAGCCCACAAGGTGGGACGTACTTTGGGTACGCAAGAGCTTCTGCATCAAGCGCGGGTGCGGCAGCAACGGGCGCTTCTTCTGCCTTGCCTTTGTAAAAGGATTGCTCCATCTCATCAGCAAGGCGACGGCGATCCTCATCGAGGATGTGTGCATAGCGCTTAGTCACCATATCGGGAGAGTTCCATCCGCCATCACCCTGTACCGCTTTCAGATCGCCCTTGGAGAGCCGAAGTTTTACGCCTGTACTCGTATGCCGTAAGCTGTGAAACACGACATTATCGACATTGATCGTCGGGTCGTTCAGGCCAATAAGGACTTCCTTGAATCGTTTATTCAGATGCTCGGTCATAATCGGACGGCCATTGGCTTGGCAGATAATCAGACCATAATCCATATAACCGTCGTCGCCAAGCTCCAGTTTCAGCTTCATTTGCATCTCTCTGAGCTTTTCGAGCTTCTTTGCAACGGTTTCAGGGATGTAGACGGTACGAATACTGCCCTCCGTTTTCGGCTGCTTTAAGACAATCACCGTCCGTGTGCCTGGATAGAGGTTTGGAAAGCGGAAAAGGATGTCCATTTTGGGCAGTTTTTCAATCAGTTTCTTATCAACACGGCCAATCACACGGTCGATGTATAGTACCTGATCACTCCGGCTAAAGCGCTCCCACTGCGTTCCGCCGACCTCGCCGCCGCGCATACAACAAGCAAATGCCAGCTGTATCGCACAGTGCATCACATATAAGTCGTAGATGTCGGTGCGGTCAGTAAAGTCCAACACTCTTTGCAGTTGTTCGGGAGTCAAGGCATCCCGTTTAGCCTCCTTGTGCTCCGGCAGTGTCGCATCCAAAAATGGATTTTTTGCAATGTACTCCCACTTTTTCGCCTGATTGAAAGCACATCGCAGAACCTTGTGGATGTCATGAATGGTTGAAGGGCTGATATGCTCCCGTTTTGGTTTGCCCATATTGGTTGCCGGCTCTGCTTCGTTCAGCAGAAAATGATAAAAGTCATCGACGGTCTTGGTGCGGATGCTGCGAAGTTTTTTGTCGCCCCAATAGGGATGGACATAATTTTCAAGCAAGCCTACATTTCCGTCATAGGTTGATGCCACCCATTTTTTCTCACCGTATTTCTCGATGAACTCATACAAGAACTCGCTTACGGTAATGTCATTGTGATCCACATGGGTGTTCTGTTCTTTCTCATATTCAATCGTTGCTTTGCGGGATTTGGCTGCCGAATAGCTCAGCCCCGATTCCCAGACTTGATGACGATTTGAACCCTCGCCCTCATAATAGACGACAGAATATGTTTTACCTCTCTTTACGATTGAAGCCATATCAAATACCTCCGTTATCAGTGGTATTGTCAAGCCACTCATCGAAAGAGAGTTTTGAAATTCTTATGGTTCTGCCGATACGGACGATTTTGAACTCTCCCGAATTGCACAGTTCATATGCTTTTCTGCGCCCGATATTCAGTATGGAGCGTATCTCATCGACAGAGTATGTCCGTTTTCCGACAGAGTATTTCGGTACAATCTGTTCCAACCACATAACTCCTTTCTCACAAGCGACTTGATTGTACCTGCTTGTCCTGTAAGACAAGAAGATTATATCACTCGAAAAGCGGAGCGTCACTTGTGCAAATTCAGCTTTCCAGATAAAACATCTGCTGTTTGCGGACAATCTCATAATCCAGACCTTTTCTGCTGTTGCAGTAGGTGCAAGTGCCTTTTGCCGTTTGGTGCGGGTCAATCCTGCGCAAATAATAAGCACCCGTGCCGTAGAAATTGTCGACGCAGGTGCTGCAAAGGCAGAGGATCAGTTTTTTCGGGACGCTTTCAATCAGACCGATGCTGACCGCCAGCGCATGATTGATGCCGCAAATGTGCTTTTCGGACAGATGCCCGATGAAGTTGCCCAAGCGGCGCTTATCGACGGTGCGCAACTGTTCCAGCAGGACGATAGAGGGCAGCTTCAAGCCGTCCTCGGCGTCGATGTAGTAGTGGGTAGGAAGTTTGGCTTTCACGCCGGTTTTGCTTGTAATGGAAGCGATAATGACCGTGGGGCTGTGTTTGTTCCCGACATTATTCTGAATGATCACGACTGGACGGTAGCCCTCCTGCTCAGAGCCGATGCCACAGCCCAGATCGGCGTAATACATATCGCCGCGCAAATATGTGTGGTTCATTCTGTGATGACCTCCTTTGTGTATTTAGGCGTTTCCGCCTATGTAGAGGTCAAGCGGCAGAACAGAATTGAGGTTGGTGAGAGATAAAACATTCTCTGTTTCGTCTGACCCGTCCCGCCGCTTGACCGTAGTATTTTGAAGAAAATCTATTTGTCCTCGACACCCCGATTTTCTATTGGGAAGTCATCAAGCGGCCGATGGCTGTCGGCTCCACGGGAATTTCACCCTCACGAGGTTCTCTCGTGACCGCCCCCATTGCCTGCGACGGCTTCACGGTCGAAATGCCGCTTATCACGCTCGGACTGTGGCTGGACGGGAGTATCGTTAGCCCTATTGCCGGTCGTCGCCGGGGCGGGAGCCACCCGCCCGTGATAGCCGACTGTTTCTCGCTCCCCGCAATGCGGATTATGGCGCAGCCGCTAATGTGGCTCCTGCT
>OGXR01002950.1_pt1 | contig 10283 bp, 5 predicted proteins | sample 1576331 | NCBI WGS metagenome assembly OGXR01 (sample SAMEA3541473, study PRJEB24748) | human gut metagenome | biome: human gut; feature: human-associated habitat; material: faeces | place: China | collected 2012
CCGCTCGCCGGCCTTCAGGAAATTGTCGGTCGACAGATAGAATTCCTTCCGGCAGTCGAACAACGCGGCATGGCGGAATATCTCTTCGCCGATGCCGATCAGCTCCGATATGCCGTTCGCGCGAACGAGCTCCGCCACGCGGGCATACAGCTCGTCCGACGGCAGTCCGCTCTGGTCGATGTCCGAGAGGATCAGTACCTTATCGCGGTTTCCGCTCGTTGCCGACAGGTATTGCAGCGCGATTTCGAGCGAGTTGATATCCGAGTTGTACGTGTCGTTGACGATTTTGCAACCGTTTATGCCGTCCTTGAGCTCGAGCCGCATGGCGACGCTTTGCAGCCGGGGCAGCCGCTTCCGGATCGGCTCCGTGTCGAAGCCCAGCGCGCCGTACAGCGCGAGCGCGAGCGCGGCGTTCGCGCGCGAGGCCGGATCGTCGAACGGTAGTCCGTCCAGCTCGCGTTCTGCCGGCTCGACGCCGATCAGCTTCCGGTCATCGTAGCGTTCCGGGACGAGGCGGGCGAGCAGCGGGTCGGCCGCGTTGTAGACGATCGTCGGCGTATGCTCGAACAGCGTTAGCTTCTCGTCGGCCTTCTGCCGGGGCGAGTCGAAATTTTCCTGATGCGCGTCGCCTATGTTCGTGACGATGCCCAGATCGGGGCGGATCATCCGTTCGAGCCGCGCCATTTCGCCCCGCTGCGAGATACCCGCCTCGATCAGCACGATCCGGTCGTCCGGCTCGGCCATCAGCAGCGACAGCGCGACGCCGATCTGCGAGTTGTAGCTTTTCGGACTGCGGAACAGCCTGATCTGCGGCGGGCAGAGCTGGGCGATCCATTCCTTCACGACGGTCTTGCCGTTGCTTCCCGTGATGGCGACGACCGTTCCTTTCAGGCTGGTCCGGTGATCGGCGGCCAGCCTTTGCAGCGCTTCGAGCGAGTCGGCGCAGCGGACGAATCCCGCCAGCGGGTAGGCTTTCTCATCGACCGGCGAGTCGGTCAGAAAGGCGCGTACGCCCCGACGGTACAGTTCCGCTATGTACCGGTTTCCGTCGCGGCGGGCGCTCCGTAACGCGACGAACAGCGTGCCGTCCGGTTCCGACAGCGTCCGGCTGTCGGTCGATACGCGCATGACGGTCGCGTCGGTGCCAAGAAGTTCGCCGCCGCAGAGCGAGGCGAGCTCTTTCAATCGGTATTTCATTTTTTCGAGCTAAATAGGATACAAAGTAAGCGAATTTTTCGCAAAGGTATTTCGCAGCCGTTTGCGGACCGGCGAAATTCGGAATCGCTTTGTTCCGATGCGATGTCTTGTCCGGCGGATTCGGCCGGTCTGAGGCCGGCCGGTACGGAAGGCTTTCCTTGCCGCTCCGTCGTGCCGCGTGCCGGAGGCGAACCGTTCTGTGCGGACGTTCGGAGGGCTTCCGTTCGGAGCGTTCGGACGTTTCTCGGAGAAGGCTTTCCCCCGGATTTTCGCCGGCCAGGTCTTTTGCGCTTGGAAATGGGCTGTATAAACCTTATATTTATCGTTCGGCTCGGCTAAACCCGGCTGCGCTTCTGAACAGAAATAGCATGAAGAACTTGTTTGCGCTGGCAGCGGCTTGTATGTTGTCGGCTTTCGTCTCTTTGTCCGGGCAGCCCGGATCGCCGACCGTCTTACTGTATCGCTGCGAGTGGAAAGATACGTCCTCCTTGGCCGACTTCTCGTTCGAAGGCGTCGAGCCCGTGCTTTCGTCCGATGGACTCCGGATCGTCGAACCGGGCGGTTTGATCCGGCTGAACCGCTACTATTCGCTTGCCGAGCGCACGGTGCGCTACCATGTGCGTCTCGACTCGGGCTGCAGGGCTGTTTTCCGGAGCGATCAGGGCGACTTCAAAGCCTATGTGGATATGGCCTCGAAGAGCGTTTCGATGGCTACCGATCCCGTCGTCGAGACCGTCGCCGGGTTTTTGACTCCCGGTCACGAATACCTCGTCGAGATCGAACGAGACTATCAGACCGTCCGGTTGCGGGTTGCGGATCTTCATACCGGCGAATCGGCCCGTCTCGAGGCTACGATGGACGGCTCCGGCGGTTGCGGAACCGGGGCGGTTCAGCCTGTAGGCTTTTTCGTCGGACGTCAGTACGACTATTATTGTTTCGGTTTGGAGAGAGGCTCCGGCATGCTCGTGCGCAGTATTGTCGTGACGGCCGCTGCTTGCGACCTGACGTTGCTGCTCTATGGCGATTCGATCACCGAGCCCGAGGCGCATATCGCTGTGCACAAGGGCTGGGCGCTGGTGCTGCACTTTTCTCGAAGCTGGGTACAGCTGATCCTGGCCCGGATCGGCGGTCGTGCCATGTCCAGCGGGCGGGGCGGAACGACGATCGACGAGCTGCTCGAGCGCATCCGCAACGAACTGCCGTACGTGCGCGCGAAGTACGTCATGGTGACGATCGGCACCAACGGCGGCAATACGGAGCGGAAGCTGTGCGAGTTGGTCGAGTACATTCGTTCGCAAGGAGCCGTGCCGATTCTGAACAATATACCGTGCAACGAGCATGGTACGCAGGTCGAAACAAACGAATTGATCGAGCGGGTGCGCCGCCGTTACGCGATCCGGGGCTGCCGCTTCGATCTGGCCACGTCGGTGGATCGCGACGGTTTGCAGGTCGATACGTCGACGATGTGGCGCGAGGACTATGGGGGCGGCCATGTTTATTATCATCATCCGAACGTTCGGGGATCGCGCTTGATGTATCTTCGGACGCTGCTCGACGTTCCCGAGATTTACGAATGAGAGGCCGGCCTGTTGCCGTAGCCCGGTCGGTCGTTTGGGGTACGATTCTGCCGAACATCCGGAAAGTGGCTGCTATTTGTGTCGGCCGGGCGTTTCGAGCAGGGGCCGGCCGGAAGCGCGAAAGGGAAACGGACCGAATGAAGTGCCGGTGCGCCGGAAGGAATCCGGGTTTCGGCTCTGCCGGTTCGATCGGGGAGAGCGCGCATGATTGTACGGGCGAATTCCGTGCAGGAGAGACGGGTTCTTGCAATCCGGCCGGCGCCTTTGTCGGTCGGTATGTTCGCATGGCTGTTTTTGTTCCCTGTTTCCGGGCGACGGTTCTTCCGGTCATTTGACGGGCCGAAGCGCGCGACGGGTCGGTTTCGTGGCAGGGCACAGGAGCCTCAAATGTCCAGCTTGACGACCGTGATGCCCGCTCCGCCCATTTCCTCGTGCTCGTCTTTCGCGCTGCGGACGAGCGGTACGGTCCGCAGGTAGCTGCGTATCTCCTCCTTCAGCGCGCCGGTTCCCTTGCCGTGCAGGATGCGGATTTCGGAGAACCCGAGCATGATCGCCTCGTCGACGAAGTCCTGCACCGTTTCGACCGCCTCGGCTACGCGCATGCCGCGCACGTCGATCTGTTCGTGAAATTGGAGCCTCCGCTCGGCCGTACTGAAATTCGTCGGCGGAGCCGCGGAGCGCAGCTCGCGGGTCGCCTTTTTGTATTCCGCGTTCGATATGGGCTCCAATCGGTTCAGGTCGATCGTCGTCAGGATCTGTCCGAAACCGACCGTTGCGCGCTTACCGCTCAGGCCGATCACCTCCCCGACGGCGTCCTGCCCCTTGATCCGTACCTTGGTACCCGGCTCCACCGCATGCGGCTTCTGGAGTTCTTTCGATCGGTCTGCCGGTTTCCCGGCCGTTTTCGCATTTTTGCGTTCGGAGCGGCGCTCTTCGCGGCGGCGGAGCTGTTCTATCTTGCGGTCGATCAGCGAACTGTCGGCCTCCTGCTGTTAGAGCCGTTCGCGGAAATCGTCCATTTTACGGCGGACGAGCAGGGTTTTTTCCTTATCGGCCTGCGACTCGCGGATCGTGCGGATCGTCTGCTCGATCTGCCTGTTGGCCTCCGAGGTGATCTGCTTGGCCTCGTTCTTCGCTTCCTTGATCAGGCGGTTCCGCTCGGCCTGAATCGTTTCCAGTTCCGAGCGGTATTTTTCGGCCAGCTCGTCCACACGCTTCTCGGTCTGTCGTATTTTGTCGCGCTTCTGCTCCCAATAGCGCCGGTCGCGCGCGATCTCGCGCAGCTGCCGCTCGATATTGACGTGGTCGCTGCCGGCCTTGTCCGCCGCATTGCGGATGATCTCCTCGGGCAGCCCGATCTTCCGGGCGATCTCGATCGCGAACGAGCTGCCCGGCTTGCCCGTTTCGAGCCGGAACAGCGGCCGGATGTTCTGCACGTCGAACGTCATCGCGCCGTTGAGGATGCCCTCGGCGTTACTGGCGTAATATTTCAGGTTCGAGTAGTGGGTCGTGATGACTCCGAAGCAGCGCTTCTGCTCCAGCTTTTCCAGTACCGCCTCGGCGATCGCGCCTCCGATGACCGGCTCGGTTCCGGTTCCGAACTCGTCGATCAGCACCAGCGAGCGGCCGGTCGCGCCGCGCAGGATGTTCTTCATGTTCAGCAGGTGCGAGCTGTACGTGCTCAGGTCGTTGTCGATCGACTGCTCGTCTCCTATGTCGATGAACAGGTCGTCGAACAGGCCCATTTCCGAGTTCTCGGAAGCCGAGATCAGAAATCCTTTCTGCATCATGTACTGGAGCAGCCCGACCGTTTTCAGACAAACGGACTTGCCTCCCGCGTTCGGGCCCGAAATGACCAGAATGTGCTTCTGAGGCGTCAGCGTCAGCTCGAGCGGAACGATCGGCTTGCCTTCCCGCCTCAGGGTTTGCGCGAGCAGCGTATGCCGGGCGTTTTTCAGACCGATTTGCGGCGCGCGCTCGACGATCGGCATCGTGCAGTCGTTAGCCAGCGCGAAGCGGGCCTTGGCGCGGATGAAGTCCATCGTCGTCAGAAAGTCGCCCGAACGGCGAATGTCCGGCAGGTCGGGCCGGATCGCATCCGTGAACCGCGTGAGAATGCGTACGATCTCGCGCCTCTCCTCGTATTGCAGCTCCTTGAGCTCGTTATTGATCTCGACGACCTCGACCGGCTCGATGTAAACCGTCTTGCCGGTAGCCGACTCGTCGTGGACGAACCCTTTGATCTTTCGCTTGTTGGCGGCCGAGACCGGAATCACGGCCCGTCCGTCGCGGACCGAGACCGAGGCGTCGGCGTCGACCAGGCCGGAAGCCTGCGCCGCGCCCATGATCTGCAGCAGCCGGCGGGATGCCTGTCCCTCCCGCTCGCGGATCGTGCGACGGACCGCGAACAGCTCGGCCGAGGCGTTGTCCCGGATACGTCCGAACTTGTCGACGATCGAGTCGATGTGGTTGATGATCGCCGGAAATCCGCTCACGTCCCGGCACAATTCCCGGAGCCGGGGGTACTTTTCGTCTTCCCGGCCGCCGAAAAAGGCGACGAGCGCGTGGACCGTCGAGAGTCCCTTGCGCAGCGCGACGATTTCCTCCACGTCCAGAAATGCGCCTATGACGGCGGCCTTTTTCAGGAAAGGCTCCGTATCGACGAAGCTGCCGTCCGGGAATCCGCTTTCGAGTATCAGCGCGGTCCGCATCTCGTAGGTTTGCTCGAGTCTGCGCACGACCGTGTCGTAGTCGTTGCTGAACTCGGCTTCGGAGAGCTTGTCGGCCGCGCCCTGCGTGACGCAGAGCGCCTTGATCTGGCTTTTGATGCGGTCGAAGCCTATCTTGCTTTCGAAATTGTCGGGGTAAATCACGTTTTTATGAACCAAAGGTGAATGAACGGCCCTTTCTGAGAACGGGCCGTCAGTTCCGGTCGCGCCGTCCGAACACCGAGAAATGGACGTAGCGGCCCGGGTGCTGCTTCAGGTCGAGAAGCAGTGCCGACAGGTTCGACGAGGCCTGAACGAGCGAGTCGTACAGCGCTTGGTCGTTGACGAACTTGCCGACCGTCCCGTCCCCGTCGTTGACTTTCGCGAGCGTACGGTTCAGTTCCGCGAGCGTGCCGTTCATTTGGGCGACGAGCGTCGGAATTCGCGACTGGCTCAGCGAGTCGCTGAAGCGTTCCACGTTCGTGAAGATCCGGTCGATCTGTCCCGTCTTGTCCCGCAGCGTGCGCGACAGGTCGTTGACGTTGGAGATCGTTTCGCGCAGCGAGCCTTTCTCATCCGCGACGACGGACCGCAGGTCCCCCGTGATGGCGGCTACGTTGCCGATCGTGGCGTTCAGGTTCGCGCTGTTGTCCGAGAGTAGCTTGTTGATGCCGCGGAGGGTGACGATCATCTCGCTGATCACGTCGTTGGCCCGCTGCTTGAGAAACTCGAACTCGCTTCCGGCCACTTCCAGAAAATCCTTGTTGATTTCCGAGAACAGCGTGTCGCCTTCGTGCAGATATGCGTCCGAACGGCCAAGCTCCAGCTCGATCGATTTGCCGCCCATGATGCCGTCGCTGAAGATACGGGCCTTCGTGTCTTTCGGAATCTTGAACTTCGACTTGATCGCGAATTCGACGACCACGTTGTTCGAACGCTGCGGATCGTAGCTGATGTCGCTGATCGTGCCGACCTTATAGCCTTTGATGACCACCGCGGCCGACGGCTGCAGACCGTTCACCTGATCGTAGGCTGCGTAATAGTGTACGCTCGACGTGAACAGGTCGGTTCCCTTGAGGAAATTGACGCCCCAGTAAAGCGCTGCGATCATCAGTATTCCGAAAAAACCTATCTTGAATTCTCTGCTCAGTTTCAGTTTCATGCCGTTCTGTTTTGCGAGTTAAGCGTTCGTTCTGCCGTTGTCCGTCCTATCGTTCCGAGCGCCGGGCCTCGTCCATCGGGATCGGCTCGTTTCCCCGGAACGGAACGAGAAACGCTCCTTTGACGTGGCGGCGGACTTCGGACTGTAAAGATAGGGCTTCTTTGTAAGAAGCCGCCTCTCCGACGTAATATTTGTACAGGTTTTTTATGACCATTTCCTTTGCCTCGCCCCGGTACGGGCCGAACGACGAGGAGTTTCTGGGCAGCTTCAATCGACTTGGCAAGCGCGTCACGTGTCTGCCCCCGGTATACGACCGGCTCGTCGGAAGACGCTCCTCGCTTGTCCGCCTGTCCGGATTCCTCCTGCCGCGACGTCGCGCCGCTCACTGCGTCCCGGTCCTCGTTGCCGGATCCGCCCGGATTCTCGCTGTCAAGAACAATCAGTGTGCCACGGCCCTCGCTCCGGACCTTGTACTGGCTGAAAGCGTTGAACAGGCTCCGCGCGTAGGTCTCCCGTCCCTTTTTCGATCCGATGAACTTTTCCTCGGTCGGGTTCGAAATGAATCCGAACTCGCACAGGATGCTCGGCATCGCGGCGCGCCACAGCACCAGAAAGCCCGCTTGGCGGACGCCCCGGTCCTGCATTTGCGTGTTGCCGACGAACTGCTTCTGCACCATGTCGGCCAGCAGGCAGCTTTGGGTCTGGTATGCGTACTGTATCAGCGAGAACATGATCAGCGACTCGGTCGATCCCGGCTTGTAGCCCTGATACCGGGTCGAGTAGTCCTCCTCGTAGGTGATCACGTCGTTTTCCTTCATGGCTACGTCCATGTTCTTGCTCGCCTTGTCGACGCCCATGACGTAGACCGAGACTCCGGAGGGCGACGAGGACTTGTTGCTGTTGATGTGGATCGAGATGAACAGGTCGGCCTTGGCCCGGTTGGCGATGTCGCCGCGCTCGGCGAGCGGAATCAGCACGTCCGTCTTGCGGGTATAGATCACCTGCACGTCCGGATAGTGCTCGCTGATCATCCGTCCGAACCGGAGCGCGACGTCCAGATTGATGTCCTTTTCCTTGTACAGCCTGCCGACGGCTCCGGCGTCGGGACCGCCGTGTCCCGCATCGATTACGACGGTGTTTATACCGATTTTCCTATTTTGCGCGTTTGATGTGACGGAAGCGGCTAAAAACAACGTAAAAAAAACGGAAGTCTTTAAAATACAGTGTTTTAAAACTTTCATTACGCCAAACGTTAGGAACTCTTTTTTTTTAACTATTTTTGCGAACGTAAACGGTAACTTCGCAAAGTTAAATATTTGTGGTGAATTGCGGCTAAAAAAAACGAAATATATCTTGCTCCTGCTGTCCCTTTCCCTGTTCGGACAAATGGTATTTAGCCGCGGTGTGGTCTTCGGAGGGTTCTCCGCCGGAGTGCGTCACGACACGCTGCCGGGCGTGTCCGTTCCCGATTCGTCCGCGGGCGTCGGCTCGTTGCCGCGTCCCGACTCCGTCCCGGCCCGGGAAAAAGCCGCGCGCGATTCCTCGGGCCTTCCCGACTCCGCCGGCCTGTCCGTCGGCGGTCCGCTTGCCCTCGGCGCCGATTCGTCGGCGTTCTCCGGTTTGGGCTCGCCGTTGTTTCCGGCCGATTCGCTGGCGGCGGACAGTGTGGAGCGCAAGCCGTTTCTCGACGATGTGATTTCTGGCAATAACGAAGACTCGCTGATCTACGATCCGCGCCGCAAGCTCGTCTATATTTACGAGAAAGGCGACGTGAAGTATCAGGACAAGAACCTGAAGGCCGACTTCATGAAGATCGATATGGAGAGCAAGGAGATTTTCGCGCACGGACGGATGGACACGGTGGCGGGCAAGCCCACGAGGCCCGAATTTCTGGACGGCTCGTCGAGCTACGAGATGGATACGATCACCTACAACATCGAGACCGAGAAAGCCCGGATCAAGGAGGTGTCGACGCAGGACGGAGAAGGCTATCTGCTCGGAGCCCGGGTCAAGAAGATGAAGGACAATACGGTCAATATAGCCGGAGGAAAGTTCACCACCTGCGACGCCGATCATCCTCACTTCTATCTGGCCATGACCAAAGCCAAGATGATTCCCGGCAAGAAGGTGATCGTGGGTCCTTCTTATCTGGTCATGGAGGACGTGCCGATTTATCCGCTGATGTTGCCCTTCGGCTTTTTTCCGACGACGAGCGGGCGGCAGTCCGGCTTCATCGTGCCTTCGTGGGGCGAGGAGAACCAGAAAGGTTTTTTCCTGCGCGACGCCGGATATTATTTCGCTTTCAATGATTATATCGATCTGACCGTACTCGGCGGTATCTATACGTTCGGGTCGTGGGAGGCCAGCGTGGCTTCGCGTTACACGAAACGCTACAAGTATTCCGGCTCGTTCAACGTCCGCTTCTCGAAGGATATCATCGGCGAAAAAGGCGACCAGAACTACATGAACATGAAAAACTACAACGTAGTCTGGATGCATCAGCAGGACCCCAAGTTCCGTCCGAACTCCTCGTTCTCGGCCAGCGTGAACTTCTCGTCGAGCGGCTACTCCAAATACGGCTCGCAGACCATCGGCGAGTACCTCAATACGCAGACTAACTCGAGTATCGCCTACTCCAAGTCGTGGGCCGGCACTCCGTTCTCGCTGTCGACGAACTTCTCTCACTCGCAGAACTCGCAGGACTCGACCGTTTCGCTGAGCTTCCCGAACGTGGTGTTCAACGTCGCTCGCATCTATCCGTTCCGGCGCAAAAACGCGTCGGGCAAGCAGCGCTGGTACGAGAAAATCTCGCTGAGCTATACCGGTACTTTAGGCAACAACGTGACGGTCAAGGAGAGGGACCTGTTCACGTCGGCGATGTTCAAGAAGATGAAGAACGGTGTCAATCACCAGATTCCTGTCTCCACTTCGTTCAATCTGTTCAACTATCTGAACATCAGTCCGTCGGCCAACTATCAGGAGCGTTGGTACTTCCGTAAGATCGACCGTGTCTGGGACCCGGTCGCCAAAACGGATGTGCCCGGAGATACGACGACGGGCTTCTACCGCCTGTACGACTATCGTTTCTCGGTCAGCGGTTCGACCAAGATCTACGGCATGTTCCAGTTCAAGAAGAAGGACGGCCTGATCCGGGCGATCCGCCACATGCTGACGCCTACCGTGAGCTTCAACTACACGCCCGACTTCTCCGATCCCAAGTACGGCTATTACAAGTGGGTGCAGAGCGATACGCTCGGAAACATGAAACAGTACTCGCCCTTTTCCGACGGACTTTACGGCGTGCCGGGATCGGGACGGAGCATGGCGATCTCGTTCGGCCTCTCCCAGACGCTCGAGATGAAGGTAAGGGACAACCGCGATACTTCCGGAGTACGGAAAATCAAGGTGATCGACAACCTGAGCATCAGCTCCTCGTACAATTTTTTGGCCGACTCGATGAATCTCGCTCCCTTTTCGATCTCGCTGCGCACGACCCTCATCAAGAACCTGGGGCTCAACATCAGCGCCACGCTCGACCCGTACGATCTGGACGCCAACGGGCGACGTATCAACCGCTTCATGCTTCGGCGCGGCAAATTGGGGCGGCTGACGAGCGTCAGCCCTTCGTTCGGTTACTCG
>OGXR01002952.1_pt1 | contig 10276 bp, 9 predicted proteins | sample 1576331 | NCBI WGS metagenome assembly OGXR01 (sample SAMEA3541473, study PRJEB24748) | human gut metagenome | biome: human gut; feature: human-associated habitat; material: faeces | place: China | collected 2012
TTCACCCTGGACACCTACACCCATGTTACCAACGATATGCAGAGAGGTGCGGCTGAGAAGATCGGCGGCTTCATGGAGCCGGCTACGGCAACCACCACCTCGGAGCCTCCTGACCTGCCGGAGGAGAGCCGGTGTAAGATCGTGCCATTCGAGAAAGTTGGATAAACCATTAATAAGTATAATGGGCTGAAGTGTTACTTCTCAATAGGTACAATTTGATGGTAACGCCAGTTCGGAACAAAGAAGCACAGCCGCGGGTTATGAAGTGACCTGCGGCTGCTTTTTCTTATTTGGCCCCAAACCATCTCTGCGTCCGGTTTGCAATCTTCACCAGGAACAACATTACCGGCACTTCGGTGAGGACACCTACAGTGGTTGCCAAAGCTGCCGGCGAAGCAGTTCGGAGTGCGATCGCCACGGCAACAGCCAGCTCAAAAAAGTTGGATGCGCCGATCATACTGGCATGAGCGGCAATACGATAGGGCAGCTTCAAAACACGGCAGGCGATGTAAGCAATGGCGAAAATCAGGAAAGTTTGCAGAACCAGCGGCACAGCGATCAGGACAATGTGCAGCGGATTTTCCAGGATGATATTGCCTTGGAAAGAGAAGATCATGACCAGCGTCAGCAGCAGGCCAATGGTGGTAATGCCGTCGAACTTCTGGACGAAGGTGCTTTCAAAATATGCCTTGCCCTGCTTCTTAATCACAAAAGAGCGCGTCAGCATGCCGCCCGCAAGAGGGATCACCACGAACAGGACCACCGACAGAATCAGCGTATCCCAAGGCACAGGCACATTGGACACGCCCAGGAGAAACTTCACAATGGGAACAAAAGCAAACAGAATGATCGGATCGTTGGTTGCTACCTAGACGACCGTGTAAGCGGGATCGCCCTTGGTCAGTGTACTCCAAACAAAGACCATTGCGGTGCAGGGAGCCGCACCCAACAAAACCGCACCGGCGAGATATTCTGTTGCAAGATCAGGTGTGATGAATGTTTTGAAGATTACAAAGAAGAACAGACTTGCGATGCCGTACATCGTGAAAGGTTTGATGAGCCAGTTGATGATCCAGGTGACGAACAGCCCTTTGGGATTTTTGCCCACATTTCGGATGCTCTAAAGATCCACTTTCATCATCATGGGATAAATCATCAGCCAAATCAGAGCTGCCATAGGGATGGATACTCTTGCGTACTCGAAGTGGTTCGGAAATTCAGGGATGCCCGGCAGGTACTTGCCGATCAGAATCTCCAGCACCATGCAGAGGATGACCCAGACAGTCAGGCACCGCTGAAAAAAGCTGATGCCCGGCTTGCTTTCTTGTTCCATAGTTAGAATCTCCTTCTATCAATCGATACAAAGTTCTTGAATGAAACCGAAACAGGGATTGCCCGAATCGGATTCTTTTCTGTTAGCTTAACTTGGCTTTCAGTTGGAGCACTTTTCCTTCTATTCGCCTTATCGTCTCCAGGAACACGTCATCCGGCTGACCGCTGGGATCGTCCAAGCCCCAGTCCTCACGATAGGCGCAGGGCAAAAAGGGACACTGCACATTGCAGCCCATGGTGACCACCACATCCACCGGAGGAAGTTCAGACAGCAGCTTGCTGTACTGTGTTTTCTCCATGTCGATGCCATAAACCTGCTTCATCAGGCGTACCGCATCCTGGTTAATCTGCGGCTTAGTTTCGGTGCCCGCCGAGTAACTTTCAAAAACATCAGATGCCAGTTTTTTCCCAAGAGCTTCTGCTATCTGACTGCGGCAGGAATTATGAACACAAATAAATGCGACTTTCTTCATATCAGTGCCCCAGCTTATGCAGCAGCTTCTCCACATCAGCGGCTTTCAGCACCTTACCCATGGAAACCACCTGCTCGTTGACCACGATAGCAGGCATACTCATCACACCGTATGCCATGACCTTCTCCATATCGGTGATGTATTCGACCTCAATGGACAGGCCCATGGACCTGACAGCAGTCTTGACGTTCTCATACTGCTCATGGCAGGACTTGCAGCCTGCGCCCAAGACTTTGATGCAGCAGATGGCGTCAACAGGTGCGCTGCAGCAGCAAGTGGCAGCTTCTTCTGCCGTTGTCTCAGAACCACAGCAACAGGCGGTAGTCTTCTTTTCTTCGTCCTTCTTTCCGAAATTGAACAGTGCCATAGTAAATTCCTCCTGATTTTAGATGATAAAAGGTTGAGCAGCGTTGAAAAAGTAACCAACTATGATAATACCAACCGTGCAGATTGCAACGAAGATGCCCAGCAGTTTAGGCTTAACCGCCTTACGGAGCATAATCATCGAGGGCAAGGATAGAGTTGTGACGCCCATCATAAAGGATAAAACAACACCAAGCTGCGCTCCCTTTGCCAGCAGAGCTTCCGCAATGGGGATCGTGCCAAAGATGTCGGCGTACATCGGAACACCGGCAATCGTTGCAATGATAACGCCAAAGGAATTGCCTGTGCCGAGAATCTTCACAATGAATTCTTCGGGAATCCAGTTGTGAATGAATGCGCCCACAGCCACACCGATCAGTACATAGGGGAAAACTTTCTTAGCGGTGAAAACCATCTGCTCCCAGGCATACTTCATGCGGTCCTTAAAGTTAAGTTCCTCTTGTGGAACGTCGATTGCTTTGCCGTTCCGGATGTACTCCTCCACCTCATTCTCCAGGCGCATCTTTTCGATGAGAGTACTGCCTGCAACGGCAATCACCAGGCCAAGCACCACATAGACGATAGCAACCTTCCAGCCGAAGATGCTCATAAGTAACACCAGACTTCCCAAGTCCACCATGGGAGAGGAAATCAGGAAAGAGAAGGTTACGCCCAAGGGCAGACCCGCACTGGTAAAGCCGATGAACAGAGGGATGGAGGAACAAGAACAGAACGGGGTCACTGTACCCAACAGAGCGGCCACACAGTTTGCGCCCATACCATGGAACCGGCCCAGGATACGTTTCGTTCGCTCTGGAGGAAAGTAGCTCTGGATGTAGGAAATCATAAGAATGAGAACACCCAGCAACACCATAATTTTGATGCAGTCGTAGAGAAAGAATTGAACGCTGCCGCCCCATCGAGTTGTGATATCCAATCCAAGAGCGGTCAATCCGTTTCCGATGACCTCATTGAGCCACTTCATTCCCAGAACTTGATTCTGGATGAATAACCAGATAGAACGTAAGAACTCCATGCTATCGCCTCCTAAAATCGACAAATCTAAAAGTATAGAAGTATTATCCAAAATAGAAGCCATCTTTTCAGATGGCCTCATTTATTCTTTGCAGCAGCACGCATCATCTGCACAAGAGGGAGAGGCTGTGACCTGCTGATTCAAAAGTTGTTTGGCCCGTTCAGTGCCTGCCGGGTCAATGGAGTAGTGAATCCATTTTCCCTCTTTGCGGCCCCGCACGATGCCGGAATCACAAAGAATTCTCATGTGGTGGGAAAGTGTGGACTGTCCAATATGCAGTTCATCCAGAAGCTTACAGGCGCATTTTTCGCCGCTTCTCAGGAGTCCCAGAATTTGTAGTCTATTTTCATCGCAAAAGGCTTTAAACACCTTTGCCACTTCAGCATATTCAGATGCCATACTATCACCTTAAATCTATTTTCTTCGATGTGTTTTATTATATGCAACAAATCGAAAAAAGTCAATGTGTTTTTCAAAAAAGCTGTTTTCCACCTCCTCACACAGTTAGGGATGGGTTAGGGATTTGGCGTTTTTCGCAGTTCGTATCCGGTAGGATTGCCACCGCCGATTTGACCACCTGACCACAGTTAATATACGGTCAATCGTAGCCCGAAATTTGAACTTTTAACGCAGAAAAACCACCTAAAAAGGCGGTTTTTCAAAGAAAGTTGGTCCGAGTGACAGGATTCGAACCTGCGGCATCCTGCTCCCAAAAGTATGTCCGTTTCTTCAAACAGGTCTTTTGTACGCTTTTTGTTGCTTTCCAACACTCCTGCGGTTCCTCTTTAGAACTCTTTTACCCTGTTCGTTTCAGCCGCCGCTTTCGTCTTTTGGGATTTGTGTGGGATTGAATTCTGTATATTAAAAGTGCTCCCGACCGGGCTCGCCCCCGGTACCGGGCGATTTTGCCACAGAGCGCAGTCAGAAAATGCGCCGCATAAACAATGAAATAGGCCTTGCTCGAAATTCATTTTAACAGACATAAAATTGTAGTTTTCTTGTCATATGATTAGAAGTTGACAAGAAAGACAAGAATGACTATAATGACAACTAAGAAAAGGAGGCGGTATGTTATGTTGTTTGCTGAAAGTGAAGTCGTTGAACTTAAAGCCGAAATCGTGGGAGACATTTGCAAGGAAGTCATTGCGTTTGCTAACACAAAAGGCGGCACTCTGTATATTGGTGTTAGTAATGACGGAAATATCGTGGGCGTAGAAAATGCCGACCGGGTTACTTTGCAACTGAACAATATGATCAGAGATTCTATCAAGCCTGATGTGACCATGTTTGTACACTATGACACTCAGCGTATCGCTGACAAGGATATCGTTGCCGTGACGATTCAAAAAGGAACGGACAGGCCGTATTATTTGAGCAGTAAGGGATTGAAGCCCAGCGGGGTCTATGTTAGAAACGGCACATCTTCTGACCCGGCTTCGGATACTGCAATCAGAAAAATGATCAAAGAAACAGATGGAGACAGCTTTGAAGCCATGCGCGCTTTGGAGCAGAATCTTAGCTTTGAAGCGGCTGAAAGGCAATTCAAAAAGCAGAACATTCCATTTGATTCTGCGAAAATGCAAACTCTCGGAATGCTCTCCCCGGATGGTATCTATTCGAATGTGGCGCTGCTCCTGTCTGATCAGTGTACCAGCATGATTAAGGCGGCGACCTTCGCTGGAGAAGATAAAGGTACTTTTCAGGACAGAAGAGAATTCGGCGGTTCGCTGTTTCAGCAAATGGAAGAACTGTACAGTTATCTGGATATGCGCAATCAGACAAAGGCAACCTTTGATGGGCTGTACCGAATCGACACGCGGGATTATCCCGAAGAAGCCCTTCGTGAAGCGCTGTTGAACTCACTGGTGCACCGGGACTATTCCTTCAGTGTAAGCACACTTGTCAGTGTGTACGCCGACAGAATCGAATTTGTTTCTATAGGTGGACTGCCCTCCGGCATTGAACTGGATGACATTATGCTGGGGCTCTCTGTTTGCCGAAATCCCAAACTGGCCGCCGTATTTTACCGCCTGCAGCTGATCGAGGCCTACGGTACCGGTATGCCTAAAATTATGAAAGCCTATGCGGGGACGGAATTGAAGCCCAAAATTGAGGTGTCGAGTAACGCATTCAAAATCACGCTGCCCAACCGAAATGCCTCTGCTAATACGGCGGAGACACCTGCCGGCGCACCCAAAAGTAACGAGAAGCTGATTTTGGACTTCATTACTTCAAATGGCTATATCGTGCGCAGCGATGTGGATCAGCTGCTTGATGTAAGCCAGGCAACAGCCAATCGAATCCTGAAACGCATGGTTGCGGAAGGCCTGATTTATCAGGACGGAAACGGCAGAAAAACAAAGTACAGAAGAAAGTAAATGCTATTGTAGAGGGGAGCTGTGCATGAATAACAAAGCGATAATCAATGGTCAGGAATACACGCTCCTTGAAATACTGCCGTTACTGGATGGAGGCCAGCAGCTGATCCTCTGTGAGGACGGCAGCGGCAAGAGGGCGGTATGCTCTGAACTGTTGTGGTACAGCTGTGTACTAAAGGATGCGCATACTGCCCTGGTTCACGCACACAGTTCCGCACAGGAGAAAATTGAACTTTTCCTCTCTGTATTCAAAGGCCGGGAAGATGTATATGCACGCCGGTATCACAGCACCAAGACAGGAAAAAGTGGATATACGCCCGTCTGTAAAAACGAATGGGCACATGGGCTATGTGACAAAAGGAGACACAAATGCCCGGAGTGCCCCAACCGCGAGTTCAAACCTCTTACCGCCGAGGCGGTCAAGGCACATTTGATTGGCCGTGATCCGTTGTGCAGAGATGTGGCGGCTATCTATCCGATGCTGGAAGACAACACGACCTGGCTGCTGGTTGCGGATTTTGACGAGGAAAAGTGGCAGCTTGATGTGACCGCATTCTGCAAATGTTGCAAGGACATGGGGCTTGTCCCGGCGGTAGAGCGCTCCCGCTCCGGAAACGGTGCCCATGTATGGTTTTTCTTCTCGGAGTCTGTTTCTGCTGCCGATGCCCGTCGCTTGGGCACCAGTTTGCTGACCTGGACGATGGCGCACAGACACGAACTATCCTTTTCCTCCTATGACCGATTATTTCCCTCTCAGGATACTGTCCCCAAAGGCGGGTTTGGAAATTTGATCGCGCTGCCATTTCAGGGACAGGCGCAAAAGGATGGTAATTCCCTGTTTGTGGATGATAGTTTCGTACCCTATCCGGACCAGTGGGCATTTCTGTCTTCTCTTCCTAAAATCACGTCAGAACAGTTGGAAGAGTGTCTGCAGAAGCTATGCCGTAACGGCGACATGGGTGAATTAGTAGATGCCGCAGAGAAGCAAGTACCCTGGCAGCGCAAGCAAACTCGCCAAAAGCTGACACGCGGAGATTTCCCGCTTCAGGTAACACTTGCAGTATCCAATTTGATTTACGTTGAGAAGAAAGGTTTTTCTCAAAAGGCATTGAATGCGCTTAAGACGCTTGCGGCTTTTCCAAATCCGGAGTTTCGCTCCAAACAGGCTATGCGTATATCCGTATATGGGATACCGCGTGTGCTGGATTGCGGATATGAAGATGGCAGCTATATTGGACTTCCGCGTGGCTGTATGGAAGTGCTTCTGGATATGTTTGACCAATACGGAGTGCCCGCTGTTCTGGAGGATCACCGCTCCTCTGGACATAGCATTGATGTGGAGTTCAACGGAACACTCCGTGCGGAGCAGGAACCCGCTGCGCAGGCCCTGCTTGCTGAAGATATGGGTGTTCTCTCGGCAACAACCGCGTTTGGAAAAACTGTAATCGGTGCTTATCTGATTGGACAGCGTAAAGTCAATACTCTGATTTTAGTTCAGTCCAGCGCACTGCTCGAACAATGGAAATCATCACTGGAGCAATTTCTGGATATCCGCGAGGTACTGCCGGAACTGCCAAAGAAGCGCGGCAGGAAGAAAAAACGCCATCTGATCGGTCAAATCGGCAGCGGAAAGAATACCCGCGGTGAAATCGTCGATATTGCCATTATGCAGTCTTTGTTTGAGGGAGAAGAAAAGACGGTTAAATCCTTTGTGGCGGAGTACGGAATGGTCATTGTGGACGAGTGCCATCATGTGGCTGCATTTACCTTTGAAAGTGTGCTTAAAGCGGTCAAAGCAAAATATGTCTACGGTTTGTCTGCTACTCCGATACGCAAGGATGGCCATCACCCGATCATCTTTATGCAGTGTGGCCCTGTCCGCTACTTAGTGGACGCAAAAAGCCAGGCGGAAAAAAGAACGTTTTCTCACTTCGTTGTTCCCAGATTTACTCGCATGAGACTGCCGGCTGCGAATGGTATCCAGGATATGTATGCCGGAGTCGTTGAAAATGAAAATCGAAACGAACTGTTGGTGACAGACACCTTGAAACTGGTACAGGAGGGGCGCACGCCAATTCTCCTGACCGAACGGAAAGAACACGCCGTGCTGCTTGCCGGCCGTTTGTCGAATAAAGTGAAAAATGTTTTCCTGCTCATCGGCAGCGACAAACAGAAGGACAAGCGCGAAAAGCTGACTGCGTTGCAGAATGTATCTGACAACGAGGATGTAGTGGTGGTTGCAACCGGAAAATATATCGGAGAAGGATTTGACTCCCCGCGGCTCGATACATTGCTTCTGGCGGTGCCCATATCGTGGAAGGGCACGCTGGCGCAGTATGCGGGACGCCTCCACAGAAATTATGAGGGAAAACACGAAGTCCGTATCTATGATTATGTGGATATCCATGTTCCGATGCTGGAGAGGATGTATCATAAACGCCTGAAGGGATATGCGGAGCTGGGTTATCAGGTCAAATTCGGCGCTGCGGACAAATCGATCAGCACGATTTGTGATGGTCATGCCGCTATGGCCTCCTTTGATCAGGATCTGACCAATGCAGTCCGGAGCGTTGTCATTGTTAGTCCCTATTTGCAAAAGAGCCGGATCGTGAAGCTGCTTCCAGTTCTGCAGAAAGCATTGGCTTCCGGTGTCGACATTGTAATCCACACCAAAGAGACGGATAGCTATGTTTCTGAAAAACAAGATAGTGTACGAGAAGCAAGCTCTATGATGGAGCAGGCCGGTATTACTGTTCATACGCACAAGGAACTGGGACAGCGGTATGTTATTGTTGACGAAAGCATTGTGTGGTATGACAGTGTGGATCTTCTGGCTTTTGGCAGAAAAGATACGGATGTACTTCGCTTTGAAAACCAGGATATTGCCGGCGAACTTTTGGTCATTTCCGGTGAGGCAGATAGTGAACAGCTTATGCTTGAAGATGTTTCTATATAGGACTGGTCGTGTTTGGAATGTTTGCGCATTTGGGATTTTAATAATCGGTGGAAAGCAGCGAAGAAAATTTGCTGCTTTCTGCTGCTTTATAGCCCTTTTTGACCCTGTTTAATGGCATTTGGTCTGGTATATGAGACTCGAATATTTGGGAATGCTGACCCAAACCTATGTCTGAACCTTCAGCAAGACCTCTTGCGCCCTCTTTGGCGCTTTCCGGCGCTCATGCAGTTCCCCTTTGGAACTCTTTTGCTCTGTTCGTTTCAGGCACCGCTTTCGGCTTTTGGGATTTGTGTGGGATGAAATTCTGTATATTAAAAGTGCTTCCGACCGGATTTGGCCATGATGGCGAGCTTTTCTACCACAGAGAGTAGCTCAGAAATTGCGTCGCATAAACAATGAAATAAGCCCCGGCGATAAACATATCAGCAGGCTGCCCTTGAAGTGAGGCAACCTGCTGAATAAAGATACTTATTCGATGGTTTGTTTTTCGGCGGCAATGCGTGCTCTCTTGCCAGAGAACGCAAGCCCGTATTTAATAATTGATGTGATTCCCAGTGCCTGCATTTCGGTGCTATAGGAACGGTCATTGATTTGCTGAAGTGCAGTTTGGGCAAGAGCTTCGAGCTGTTCTTCGGAACAGTCCTTCTCTGCTTTTATCTCAATTAAGAAACCGGGAAAATGCTTTGTTAATGGGAGCATCTGAACATCATATCGCCCATTTCCGGACTCAAGGTTGGAAGTGATGCGGAAACTATTAATCATCATAGCACACAAACCTACAACCATGCCATGATAGTACGACTCGTTGGCAGCATCGTAGAAGCTGATGGTCTGCATCAGATATTTTTCCAGTCCTCTTTGCAGGGCATCAACATCCATTTTATAAAGAGCCTCTTGGATTTCAATTGCAAGGCTGCGCGGAATAACATACTCAAGCTGAGAAAGGATCTCCTTACTATAGACGAAAGAAATCTCTTTGTTGGGCAGAGCGACTTCGCACATATAGTCCTCACCATAAGACTGGTCACAACTTACAGCCTTCAAGTAACCTGCCACCAGCAGGAAACTGTAAACGGAGGACGGATCATTCTGGATCTGCGGATAAATGACGCCGGTGTCGATATGTGTAACAAAGGATTTGCCCTTCATCAACAGTTCCAAGCGCTCCATAATATCCGGCGTAGCAGAAGCCAGTACCTCACGGATGATGTCGTTGCTGCCGGTAGACTGCCAGAATGCTTTGGGACGGCAGTTGTTGTTGAAGTATCCAATGACAGACCAGGGATTGAAAATCTCGGTATTACCGAAGCGATAACCGTCATACCAATCGCAGAGCTCCTGATACTTATCAGATGCGCTGTAGTATTCTGCCATCTCACGCACTTCGTCCGAGGTGAAACCAAAATACTCACTATAACGTTCATCCAAGATAGAGTTGATTTTCAGGTTGTTCAGGCCGCTGAAGATACTCTCCTTTGCAACACGCAGGATGCCGGTCAGGAAACCATAGCTCAGATGCGGATTGTCCTTCAGACCACCGGAGAACAGATTTCTCATAAATCCGATGACAGTGTCGTAGAAACCATTCACATGACCCTGCTGGATGGGAGTATCATATTCATCAATGATGACGATGGGCGCAACCTCGTAGTGCTTATGAAGAAGCAGCGTCAATGTCCGCAGGGACATTTGATATCCCACTTCATCAGCAGCTTCTGTTGCGAGATGTGAATACTCC
>OGXR01002956.1_pt1 | contig 10265 bp, 8 predicted proteins | sample 1576331 | NCBI WGS metagenome assembly OGXR01 (sample SAMEA3541473, study PRJEB24748) | human gut metagenome | biome: human gut; feature: human-associated habitat; material: faeces | place: China | collected 2012
GGTCTGGCCAGAGACGGTCAGCGGATGTTCGGTTTTATGCGGATCAACCGCACCAGTTCGAACGAATGGAGCCGCTGCATCGGCATACGCAATTCGCACGACCGGAGCGTAGCGGTTGGTCTGGCGGCAGGATTGACGGTCAGTTGTTGCAGTAATCTGTGTTTAGGCGGAAGTATGGTATTGAGACGCAGACACACCAGCCGGATCGATCTCGCTGGCATTGTCGCAACGGCGATCGGAGAATTTGAAACGGAATTTCTGACATTGGAGACGGTGGCGGAGGATTTGAAACTACTCTATCTGAAAGACGATCAAGCGAGAGCGGCGATTGTCAAAAGTGCGGAAGCCGGAGTCATCAACTCATCGGATATCGTGCCGATTTTCAAAGAGTTCAAAGAGCCGCGGCATATTGAGTTTGCCGAACCGACACGCTGGAGTCTGTTGAATGCGTTTACCGAGAACGCCAAGAAATACACGCAGGCACGGGCCGACATCTGTTATCGTGGGTTGACGCGGAAGCGCTGCAACAGCACCGGCCATGCCACGGTGAGCACAAGACCCACCACGACCACGACGGCAATGGAGGTCACCGGCACACGCCAGGCCTTGAGCGCGGCGGAGGCGCGCACGCCGATGGACGCCTGGCCTTCGAGCGTGTGGGAACGCATGAGCCAGATGCCCAGCACCACGCCGAGGATGGCGGTCAGCGCGGCCATGATGAAGGTGACGGGGATGTTGGCATGCACGGCGGTGTAGGAGGCACCGGTGATGCGTGAACCCTGCACGGTGAGCTGGTCGAAGACGCCGATCATCTGGCGCACTGCCCAAGCGAACATGTTGAGCATCAGCCAGATGCCAAGCTGGCGACGGCAACGCTTGGTGATGGAGAACAGGCCGCGTCCGTTAACCGGCATAGTAATGCGGATACCACCCATCAGCACATGAGTGACCACGGAAAACACAAGGCCCACGCCCAGCAGCATGGCCACGGCGGCGAGCACGAGCTTCAGGCCCGGCAGCACGAACACGTAGAAGCCGTTGTCCAGACCGAACTGCGGATCGGTGGTGCCGAACGACTGCGCGTTGAACATGAGCAGAATCTCGCTCCAGTTCGCGTTGAACTGAGAGCCGAAGATGACGCCGACGATCAGCGAAATCACCACGGCCACGCGGCGAGCGGTTTTCGAGCTGACGGATTTGCCGACCTCGACCACATCGCCGTTAATGCGAATGGTGGAACCGTCGGCCGAATCAGGGCGTGCCCGGATAGCCAGCCAGGCGGAAACGAAGCCGGTCAAGGCCATGAGCAGCGCGTAGGCCACCCACAGACCGATTTTCACCCCGAGCTGGGTCCAGACCACGGACTGGAAGCCGAGCTGGCCGTACCACATCAGATCGGTGATGAATCGGGACAGGCCGAAGAACAGACCGACGATGATGGCCAAGGCCAGCACCACGCCGATCAGAATCTTGCTGCCACGGCTGCCTCCTGAGCCACCGGACGCTGGCTTACGGGTGATACGCGGATTGGCCGGGCCACGTGGAGGGCGGGATGACCCGGAGGGGCCGGCGTTGGTGTTGCGGGCCGGACCGTCCCCATCGGCCTCGACATCGAGGATGATCGGATCGTCATTGTTCGCATTGTTGCGTCGTGAATCGCCGCCATTGCCGAACAGTATTGAGAAAGGATCGTTAAAAGACATAACTCAAGCCTATCGAAAGGGCGGGAGGTAGGTTATGCCCTGAGCACAGAATGAGGCATCCGGCAACAGCCAGCGGGTTGTGCTTCAAAAAACTGCTGTTCTCCCGAAACTCGAGATGCAGGTCGGATGCGTATTGGATTCTCATTGTTGTGTTATGAAATTGGCTTCAAGTTGTTCCAATAACTGTTCTCCGGAAATGCTTTTAAGTCCTGCCGATTTGAAAAAATCAGAGTTTGGCACTTCTTCTTTGACAGCCAGGCAAAACCTGTCAACATCTTGTTTAAGCGAATCAGGAACTTCGTAGGTGTCGGCAGGAGCAAGCATGGCAACCAGCCGGAATACATCTTTCTTGTGCTTGACGATATGTTTGCTGTCCACTTGTTCTCCATTGCTTTTCCGCTCGGTCATTTCTAAATAGGCCCTGCATTTCAGACAGATAAGACTTTCAATGTTCGCAATATGTACGCCCTCCTCCAACGTGCTGTGTTCAATGGTATAATTATAATAGTCATCATCCATCAAAATGGCTGACAGACTTGACAGGTCATCATCAACCGGAATGGGGGTAATGTGGGCATCGTCCGGGAATTTGACAACCCCGATATTTCGTGAAAAGAGTTCTATCTGATACGGGAAATCCGGATTTCCCGGTTCCTTGAACCTGTAATATTCATGCCTGCATTCCCCGTTCCCGGTTCCCTTATTCCTTTGTCTGTACCCTGCGGTTTTTACAAACTCCCAGAATTTTGCAGCAAAATCCGAAGACAGCGCCTCCACAATCAGTATAATGTCTATGTCCTTGGTCGCCCTTGGAGTTTGTGCATATATTTCTTCATACATTTCACAGGCAGTACCACCTATGATGACATAGTTTCCTTCATATCCGGTGAAAAACTCCCTGAATTTATCAATTCCTCTTACCATATCATATTATTTATCATAGTTTCCAATTCTATTTGAATGCGTTCATCATCCATATCCTTCATGGCCAGAAATAAAGACAATTTGTCTACAATGCCGTTTTTTGAGAAAAAACATGGATTGTAACGCCATATCTCTATGCGGGTCTCGCCATATTCCTTGTCTGTCCGGATTTGCAACCGTCGAGCTTCTTCTTTTGCAATGGCATAAGTGTCATTTTTTTCCTTGTTCAGCATTGAATATTCCGACAAGGCATTTACTCCACTAATACAAAATACTTCATCAGGCAGACTATCGGTATATACAATCCGCTCGATGGGGTTTGCCAGGAACGGCAACATCCTGTCCCATAATTCACGCTTTTTGAACTGAAATATCATACTCTTTGTCTTGCCGCCGGATAAAGCGATAACTTCTTTATCTTTCAGCCATCTGACCGCCCGGTTTACATTGGCATACGACACGTTGAAAAGATCTGCAATATCATAAGTTCCTTTCCCTTCGAGAGACTTTACTTCAAGATGATAAAGGATTATGCATTGGGCAATTGCAGGAATCTGCGTTTCTTCACCTCCCCCGATATTATTTTTATGCGGTTTCAAATCTATCAACAAATCCGGTATGAACATTTGCTTTTGCGGTATGATGAAATTTACACGATGTCTGACAAGACGCCGTACATTATAGGCCGCCACTGTACGCAATACAAATATTACCGGGCATTGGGCTTTTCGCTCAACCAGTTCTTTTTGTTTCCGCATCTGCCCCGGAGTATATGCAGAACTGTCTGCACTATACAGAAGAACTACGTCATGCCCCAACAAGTTAGCCGTACAAAATGTATAACCGGCAGTAATATTGGCTGGGAATGTATGCAAGACATCCTTTTCGACCGGCCTGATGTCCGCCCTCAAATCAAGCAATTCAGCGATGTACCGGCTTGTCACATCTATAAAATCATCTATTTTGCACATAATCATTTATGTTTGAGAATATGCAAAATTAACGATTATATACTATATATCAAAGAAATATATGAAATATATTCAGCGAAATTTCCTTTAAAGACTGATCTGGGAATATCAGGAGCAAAGAAGTTTTTTGTATAACATATGGATTACAAGTGAATAAGAACCGTGTCTTCAACCTTTCCACGATTCTTTGTCCTACTCTTTCGGTGAATCAAAACAAATTCGATATGGACGAAAAAATGCTTTCATTGGAACAGGAGATCAAGATCAAGGAAAAAGCCCTCAAACTGAAAGAGGAGAAGAAACTCCGCAAGATTTGTCCGATGGTCGTTTTCGGAGACACCGCAAACGGCGAGAAAGAGATTTATGTGGCCTACATGTCCGAACCGAGCTTTCCGCAGTTCAGCAAATTCATGGCCGCTTCCAAAAAGGACGAGGTAATCGCCATGCGCACGTTGGCCCGCGACTGCTTCGTGGACGGAGATAAGGAACTCGTGGACGACGAGTCGCTCTTCCTGTTCGGTCTGATGGGACAGCTTTCCGAGCTGATCACCACCCGCCAGAGTGTCCTGGTAAACTTATAAGCCGGTGGGTAGTGACCGACGAGCAGCGCATCCGCCAGCGGATGATCTATGTCCGCCACTACTTTCCCGGCGTCAACCTCGACACGATTTCCGACGAGGAGTTCGCGATGCTTTCCGAAGAGGCGTTGTGGCTGCACGAGCAGATGCTCATCAGCCGTATGCCCGTTCCGATGTCATTGCCGGAGAGGACTCCTTGACCTGCCGCCGTAAGCTTCCGGTTTGCGGCGGCCTTCGTTTCATAATCTCCGCCCTTGCGGAAAGACTATTCTTTTAACGCAGTACCCATTACCATGGCTCAGGAACAGAACTATCAGGTCAACTACTCCATCAACGTGGATGCCTCTCAGGGCACCAAGCAGGTTATCGCCTTCGGTGAGGCGGTAGGCAAGCTGGTACAGGCGAAAGCGTCCCTGACTCCGGCCGTCACGAACATCAAGAATATGATGGACGAGATAGACCGCGTGTTCCGCACCAAGAACGGCAAGAAACGTAATTTCGATTACCGCCTGACCATCGATACGAAAAAAAGCGAAGAGAAGCTGGAACGTATCAAGGGGTTACTCACGGATATTTCCACGCTTTCCAAAGGCATCAGCCTGACCATCAATGCCGGTCAGGCTTTGGACAGCAAGAAAATCAAGGCCAACGCCAAAAGCCTTTACGAGAAAAAGGCTGCCGAGATACGCAAAGCGGAGATCGAAAAGAATGCCGCCTCGTCCGTTGGCACGATGGCAGACGCGCAGAAACGCATTACCAAAGCCATCGGGAAAATCAACTCCGCCCTGGTTTCCATGGAACGTGACCGGGAACTGCAAATCAAGACCGGGACGGCGGAAAACAGGTTGCAGCAGATACTTTCCCTATTGGGTCGTATCAAAAGTGCTTCTGTCATTTCTTTCAACATGCAGGGAGGCATACCATCCGAAGGACTCACACCTTCCGTTCCGGTGCCATATGCTCCGCAGGCCTTCGTAATGCCCGAAAAGGCCCGGCAAAAACTGATGGAACGGCTTTATGCAGGACAGCAGCTGCATCGCCAGAAACTGGTCCACGCGGAGGAGCTCTTTACCGCAGACCAGCGCCGTAAGGCGGCTCTGGCAGAAACCGCCGCGGCGGAAAAGCGGCGTGCCGATGAAGCGCGGGCTAAAGAACGGGAGTGCAAGAATGCCGCCCGTGCTGCGGAGAAAATACGCCGGCAGGCAGAACAGGCACGCCGTAAGGCAGAAACGGAACGTATAAAGGCCGAGCAGGCTGCAAGACGGCAGGAACAGCGCAATGCGATGCAGTCCGTCAGGCTCATGCAGCGGGAACATACTGCAGCCGGTACGCTCTACCGCAGTAAACGCCGTGCCGCCATCAACCGTATCCAGTATTCGAAAGCGCCGTCACTCAGGAACCTCCCGTTCGCTTCGATGCTCAATGCCTATATGGGTTACAGCCTGATCCGTTCGGAACTGACGAAGGCCATCGACTATTCCAACATCATGGAATCGGCACATTCCATCCTCCGTGTGGCGGACAGCGACCTCAAGACATTCGAGACCCGTTTTGACAGTATGGCCCGTCATGTCCGTAAAATCGGCATCGACACGAAATACACAGCCGTGGAGATTGCCGGTGCCGTCAAATACCTGTCGATGGCGGGCATGAATATCGAGACAATCAACAAGTCCATCCGCCCGATCACGAACCTGGCACTTATCGGTGACAACGACGTGTCGTATATCGCCGACCTGGCCACGAACATCATGGCCGGTTATGATATCCATAACGACAGCATGGACAGCGTGGCGGACATTATCTCCTCCACCATTTCCCGCTCGAATGTGAATATCGTGGAGATGGCGGAGTCATACAAGATGGCTGCCGGTTACCTGCGTATGGCGGGCGTGGACTTCACGGAAAGCAGTGCCGCCATCGGTCTTTTGGGCAATATGGGTCTGAAGGGAACGCTGGCGGGAACCTCGTTGCGTGCTCTTTCCACACGTTTTGCCAAACCTACCAAGGAGGCACAGGAAGTTCTGGACCGCCTGGGCATCCGGTTCACGGAAATGCGCGACATCGAGGGGGTGCAGGTCGAGAAACTCCGTCCTATAGCGGACATTTTCGAGGAATTGAACAAGAAGGGCGCGTCGATGGCGGATGTCCAGGCAATCTTCGGGAAAATTGGCGGTAACGCGGCGATGATGTTCCTGAAGAACTACGACAAACTACGAGAACTGACTTCATATAACCGGGGGTCCCAGGGCGTTTCCTCAGAACTGGCATTGGTAAAGCAGAATACGACCAAGGGATTGTGGGCGCAGGTGACCTCCCAGCTGACCGAAGGGTTCATGCAGGCATACGAGGTGTTGGAACCCTCTATCCGCACTGTGCTCCGCACTTTTCTGGCAAAGTTCAAGGCTCCGGAATTTACCCGTGGCCTGGTGTCCATCGGGAATGCCTTGTTGGACATCTTCACCGTGATCGGCAATATCGGCGCATGGGTGACCCGCAATTTCCATTGGATAGAACCGCTTGTCTTTACAGGCGTTGTTGCGACCCGGCTGTTCAAGGTGGCGGGAGCCCTGACGAATATCGGCATCGCCATGGGGTTTATCGGCAAACAGTCTGCGGCCACGACATCAATCAGTGCCGTGCAGGGGCTGCTGGGGGCGGGTGGTATCGGTAAGGTTTCGTTTGCCCAGAAGCGGGCCATCGTGTCGGCCATGCAGTCCGCAGGCGTGGCGGGACGGGGAGCGATGAACCGCGCCTTGATGGCCGGGGGCGGTGTCATCGGAGCCAAAGGAGTCCTGCAGTCGCTGTTTGCCACACAGGTGGCTACCGGCAGCGGACTGACCGGTGCTGCCGCCTCGTTGAGTGCCATCAGTACAGGCGCGGTTGCCGCCACGGCAGGTATAGCCGCATTGGTCGGGACTTTGGGATGGGTGGCTTACAAGACCTGGAAGATAAAGGAGGCGAAGGATGCCGTACTGGAAGAGATCGAATCGAACCGCAAGTACCGTTATCCGTCCATAGAGGCACTTTACTCCTCCCTGAGCGAGACCTATAACATGGCTGTCAAGACAAAGCGTGCCGTGGACGAGGTCGTTGCCGGCAAAAGTATCGAAGAGGCTTCGGGACATAAAATCGGAGCCTTCACATCCAACTGGTGGGCCGGGTTCTTGGGGGAATTTGCCATCGCTTCATCTGAGGGGATGGTATCGCGAGACCATGTGTATAACATGGACAAAGCCCGTCAGGATGACATAAGGGATGCGCTTGTCACCCTTGCCAAACGCGACAGCCAGACACGTATCGATGCCGCGTACGCCGAGTTCGGGAAGATGGGTACGGTATTGGAAGTGGACGCTTTCCTCAAGACGGTAAAGGAGCGTTTCGGGCAACAGGAGAAGGATCTCGACAAGTCTTTGTGGCGTATGCAGGATGGCAAGGCCGTCTATGTGAATGATATCGGGGACAGGTCGGAAGCGGTTGCCGCCCGCACATACGACTATGCCCGGTACATGAACACGCAGACCGTTCCGGAGATTGTGCGTGCCGCCACCGCTTATCGGAATGCCATATCGAGTGCCGCCAATGCGCATGAGCTGATGCGTAAGGGAGGGTTCGACTTTGACCAGTTCAGGGCCTGGGGATTCGAGCAGGACGAAAACGGGCTATGGAAACAGCGGGCACTGGGGCAGAACGCCACCGATGCGCAGCGTATAGACAACATCGCGCATCGCAAGCTGGCACATACGACACTCGTGAAGTTCTTTTCATCGCTCCGGCAGACTTTCGGAGGTTCGGCGGAGGCAGCCGAGAACATCCTCCGCGTGGCGGGCTTCACTCCCGACCAGTACGGCAACGAACCGGATTCCAACGATACACGTCCGTTTGCTGTCAACCCGATTACCAACACGCATCTGGATGACGGAGGGGCCGGCGGCAACTATTCCGGCACGGGGCGGTTGTCCTCGGCGGCACCTAAACAGGTCATCGTGAACATAGAGAGCCTGCTCAGTGTCAGGACCATCGACCTGATGAAGTCGAAGGAGGGGCAGACGGAAGAGATACAGAACCTGAAAGAACAACTGGCACAGGCGCTCATCGATGTCGTGCATGACTTCGATGCCTCCTGGAACGCATAAAATGAAAGGATTATGGGAAGACTGATACAAATCGCGGCCTCGACTTTGTTGAGCGGAGGCATACTCAACCACGGTTCGCTTGGCGGATACATCAGCAACGCCACGCGTCTGGCGTTGGGCATGGGGCTTGCCGAATTGCAGGACGGGCAGGTACATTACTTCTCCAGGCACCATGACCTGCTCAAACGGGCAGCCATACAGGTTGCCTCGCAGACGGCTTACGGGTTGCTACGTTCCTATCCCCGATACCTCAAATACTGGGAACAGCAGGTGCGGGACAAATATCTTCAGACACAGTCGCAGTCCAGCCTTGCGAACAAGACCGGACAGTACTACCAGCTCATCAGGGAACAGCAGGCGGTGGCGCAGAAGAAAAACCATATCGATTCCATCGTCGGCCGGACAGTGGCGGATTTTCTGGAACTGTCCATATCAGAGGAGGGGAAGTATTATGACAACAGCGAGTGCAAGGTTTTGCCGAACAGCCGGTATGGACTGGTGACATTCGTGGACCTGGGACCGCAGGTACAGGTCAGCAGCCGGAACAATATCCTGCTGACCCGGGTACAGGGGCGGGACTATACCCGCAAGGAATATATATCCGGGGGTGACCTCGAGATTACCATCAACGGCAAGATCACCTCCAAATACCCGGACGTGTATCCCGAGGCGGAAGTGTCCAAGTTTATCAGGCTGGTACAATACAAGGGTGTCATCGATTGCGACAACACGGTATTGCGCCAGTTCAACATTTCACGGTTGATTATACAGGGCTATACCTTACAGCCTACGGATTGCCGGAACGTGCAGCCGTATTCGCTGAACTGTGTCGCCGTGGAGCCATCGGAAGCCGTGGAACTGAAACTGGCGGAACAGGAAAAGGTGGACACGGCCATCAAGCACACGAACAAGTGGATCAAGTATGTTAAATTCGGTACGGAGGTCATCGACCCCGCCTCGTTGCTTAAACTGACACGTTTATGGGTATAGCTGCAATGGATATCCTCTGCTGTCGCATCACCATCGGGGATGCCGACCCATCCAATCCGATGAGGATACAGAACGGCGTGGAGATTACGGAAGTCCAGTCGCTCGAAATCAACGAGAGTTACAAGAAGCTGATCGGAACGGCCAAAGTGATATTCCCGAAAGGGTCGGTATGCCGCTCCACGATTATCGGGAACGTGACATTGGAGGGCAAGGACGTGTCGAGGATAACGACGGAGGTGATGCAGGACGGTGTCATCATCGAGAAACGCAGCGCGCAGCGTCTGGTTGACGAGACGACATTCAAGGTCGGACAGCGCATCAATATCAAGCTGGGCTACAACGGCGTGCTGAAAAATATGTTCGACGGATACATTACCGGATACAATTCGGACAGCACGCTGGAAATCCAGTGTGAGAATATGGCCTACAAACTCAAACTGAAACAGGCACCTCATTTCGAGACCCCGGCGAAAGGGACGACGGTGAACGAGGTGCTGGAAGGCAAGTATAATATCCTGAAAGATACCGGCTTCAGGATACACTCGGATACGAAGCGGTTTGAGATACATATCGGCAAGGTAAAGGTCACGGACAACTTCACGGTAGCGGATATCCTTTCCGAATGGTCGAAGTACAAGGTCTACTGTTTTTTAAAATACGATGCCGATGATGACGGGGCCATACCGTCCATTGCCGTCGGGCGTCCTTATTCGTCCAGCAAGGCTCAGCCGGTATTCCCGGAGGATGAATCGACAGGACCGTACAGGATATACTTCAACGAGCATGTGGCGCAGAGCAACCTGAAAGTGGTCAAGACCGATCCGAAGTTTTTGGCGGTGACGGGCAAGGCACTCGGGACGGATGAAAAATTCTTTGAGGTGACAGTACGCATGAATCCTGAATACGACCCGGCGACGCCGGGCAGCAAGGAGTTTCAGACGGTCAATGCCACGCAGATTTCAA
>OGXR01002962.1_pt1 | contig 10248 bp, 7 predicted proteins | sample 1576331 | NCBI WGS metagenome assembly OGXR01 (sample SAMEA3541473, study PRJEB24748) | human gut metagenome | biome: human gut; feature: human-associated habitat; material: faeces | place: China | collected 2012
GCCATGATGGGAATCAGCCGCAAAGAACAAACTTACTCTTTAAAATGGGATGGATTGAAATTAATGGGGAATATTGCCATCTATTATATTTATCTGTTTATCGGCAGGAAAATTGCAATTGTAGACGAACTCCAAATACTATCTCTAATACCTCTATTAATGACTACATTTTATTTTTATAAAATATGTAATAGTAATGCCTTAAAATATTGCTATAAACACAAAATAGTAGGTTGGTGGATTAAGTTTATCGGTGGACTATGCCTTGAGATATACTTAATACAAGAATCATTATTTACAGACAAAATGAATTCCATTTTTCCTTTGAATTTAATCATCATGTTTGGCATCATATTAATGGGAGTATACCTGCTACGTTGCTGTGCACGTATCTTTAGCCAAACATTTAAAGATGGTGAATATAACTGGAAAGAAATCACAAAAACACTTTAACGCCCATGCATACACCTAAAGTTTTAGTTGTTGCCACTTCCCAAAAAACTCGTGGTGGTATAACATCTGTTATAAAAGCTCACGAAACTGGAGAACAATGGAAAAAGTTTCATTGTAAATGGATTGAAACACATCGGGATGGAAATAGCGTAAGAAAATTATGGTATTTAGGAACTGCTCTGATAGAATACATTTGCTTACTGCCATTTTATGATATAGTGCATATCCACATAGCCACAACGCAATCAGCCAGACGAAAAGCACTTTTTTTCTATCCTGCTAAATGGTTGAAGAAAAAAGTGATTTTACATTTCCATCCCTCCAATGAAAAGTTTTTATTTGAATCATCCAATCAAATACTTTATAGAAAACTATTCTCTAAAGCAGATTTAGTATTAGTACTGTCCGAACAATGGCAATGGTGGATAAAGGAAGCATTGGGAGTAACCGAACACGTTGAGATACTTTATAACCCTTGCCCTTCAGTAAATGAGCGGAAGGACCTGCAAAAAAAACAGATTCTATTCGCAGGAAGTATTATTCCAAGAAAAGGATATGAAATATTATTAAGAAGCTTTGCACGAATCGCTCAAAAATATCCCGAATGGAAAGTCATATTCGCCGGAAATGGCGAGATTGAGAAAGGGAAAAAAATAGCTGCAAAGTTAGGAATCAGTAAACAAATTACATTTCTTGGTTGGATAACCGATAAGCAAAAAGAACGAGTTTTTCAAGAAACCTCTATCTATTGCTTGGCAAGTGACGGTGAAGGATTTCCTATGGGAATGTTGGATGCTTGGGCTTACGGCATTCCATGCATAGTAACCCCTGTGGGAGGGATTCCAGACATCGTGGAAGATGGGAAGAACGGATTGATCTTTCAAATAAATAATGAAGAAGAACTATCGGAACAACTGGAAAAGATGATAACAGAAAAGAAACTGAGGGAAGCAATCGCGAAGGAATCTTTAAAATTAGCACGAACAACATTCAACGTTACGACAATCAATGCACAGTTAGGAAACATATACCAAAGTTTAAAATCATAAAACCATTCCCATGGAACCTTACAAAATCAGCATAATACTTCCATGCTATAAAATAGTTCAATACATTGAGAGATGCATCAATAGCATCTTAACTCAATATTTCCTTAATTATGAAGTAATCACCATCAATGGTTCAATATACTTTTAAAAACTTAGACTATCAAGACCTGTCTTTTAAGTTAAAGATTGCCTCATTTTGTATAACACACCATTTGACCGGATTACTATTTACCGACACATGCTACTCACTAAAACTAGGATTCAAGATAAAATAGTATTAATTACACTCACAAAGCAAACTGAAAAAAATAATAACGCATGCCTATAAGATATTACAATTTGGACTTCTTAAAAGTTCTCGCTGCCATATTTATAACCAATTCTCATTTTATTCCTTTATACAAAGATATATCACCCTCATTGGCTACTTTTGGAGTACATGGAAATGCTTTATTTTTCTTCGTTTCCGGTTTTGTGCTAATGATGGGATTTGAAAAGAAACAAGATTTATTTGTTAATTGGTATAAGAAAAGAATACAAAGACTATGGCCTTCTGTTTTTTTATGGAGTATTATTGCCGCCATTATTTGGAAAGATCCCATCACGTGGAAAAACTTACTAATAGCCAATAACTATTGGTTTCTACAATGTATCGCAATTTACTATATTTTATTTTATATTTTTGGAAATCTCAATATTTCTATTATGGGGGGGGGCAAAATCTGTGTACAAAAAATACTTTTTATGTTCTCCATAGCAGCATCTTTACTATACTTTTATTTCATGCCTAAAGCAACAGGCTCCATATTCCATACGAACTTACATTTTGTTTGCCACTTCAGTATTATGATAATGGGAGGAATGACATATCTATATAAAGATAAAATAAAAATAAAATCATTATGGAAAGACTGTTTATGGGCGATCTTTTGGTTCGTTTTATACTTTATCATTCTTTATATAGGGAAAGGAAAACAAGATTATAAATACTACGTCCAAATAGTAGGCTTATTACCTTTGCATCTATTCATCTTCTATGCATATAAAACAGCCAGTTATCATTGGTGTACAACTTTATTTCAGTCTTCAAGATGGAAAAGAATTCTCACTACGATAGCAAGCCTTACTCTTGAAATATATATTGTTCAATTTCATATCATTACAGATAAATTCAACAGACTCTTCCCTTTGAATACTGTAATTGTGTTTATTTTTATATGTATAACAGCTTATTGTCTTAGAGTAATGACATCACTATTTCTGCAATTCCTGTCTTCTGCACCTTTTGAATTTAAAAATGCTATAAAAATCAAATAAAAGTATGTCAAATGAAGAAATGCTAAGTATCCTTATCAACGCTTACGCTTGTTCTCCCAACATGGGCAGTGAACCGGGTATGGCCTGGAACTGGTGCATAAACCTAGCCAGGCATTGTGAACTATACATTATCACTGAAGGTGAATTCAGAGACAAAATAGAGGCAGTGCTCCCTACCCTGCCTCAAGGGAAACACATGCACTTTTACTATAATCCGGTTTCGGAAGAAGTACGGAAGATGTGTTGGAATCAAGGAGATTGGCGTTTCTATAAACACTATAAGAAATGGCAATGGAAGACTTACGAGATGGCACAGGAAATAATAGTCAAACAACATATAGATATTGTACACCAATTAAATATGATTGGCTTTAGAGAACCCGGATACCTTTGGAAACTAGATAAGCCATTTGTTTGGGGACCGGTAGATGCTAAAGAAAAATTTCCGACAGCATATCTAAGAGATGCAGGGATAAAAGCAAACTTATTCATCAGATTAAAAAATCACATAACCGGTTTACAGTTACGATATTCACAACGAGTAAAAAAAGCTGTAAAAAAAGCCTCTGTAGTAACATCCGCATCTTCTGAATCTCAGAAGAGTTTCAAGAAATATTTTCATATTGACGCTCCCTTATTAAATGAAACAGGGTGTTATCCTAAAACAACAATAATAAACAGTACAAAAGAAAAAGGTGATTTAAATTTGCTTTGGGTAGGTAAATTAGATTTCAGAAAACAATTGCCTTTAGCGATAAAGGCCATAGCACGACTGGCTAATCCACATATAAAACTCCATATCGTAGGTGGTAACAATAACTCCTATCAAAAGTTAGCGATGGAATTGAACATATCACATCAATGTATCTGGCATGGGGTTATCTCACATAATGAAGTTCAGGAACTCATGCAGAAAGCAGATATTTTCTTTTTTACCAGCATAGCTGAAGGAACTCCACATGTTGTTTTAGAAGCCATCAGCAATAACCTTCCTGTTATCTGTTTCGATATATGTGGACATGGTGACTCAATTAATGAACAACCCTCCAGCAGGCTGTCGGACAGGCCGTAGCCGGATATGTCCGCCTTTTCCGTTGAGCCGTTGTGCAGCTCTATATAGTCGGGGTATCCGCCCAGGTTGTCCGGCACGGAGCCCTTGTTGGATATCATTATCTCACTCAGCGCAACGGCGTCCGCCGGGGCCCTTGAGCTGCCTTCCTTCAGGTTTATCAAAAATACGGCCAATATGACGATAAGCGCGGCGCTTATCAGTATCGACCCGAGCCGTTTCTTTCTCAATTCGTTTTCCTCTTTTTATATATATCGGCATATAGCCATGGTTATTGTATCATAAAAGAGCGGATAATGCTATGAAGGAATGGTGAATAAAAAAGCGGGGATGCGATAGACAAAATTCTGCATGAGCGTTATAATATCTACAAGTATAATACATAGGGCAATCGGCGGTCAGCACACCATCCGAAAGGAGGTGTGTAATATGATGAAATTCCTGATGATGCTTTTCGCATTACTGCGCGAGTTCAAATCGGTGACAATCACCATAAAAAAATAACCGCCCTGTCGGAACCAGTGCGGTTATTCCCTGAAATGGGAAGTCCAATCTAATCTTCGGCTGACCGTTTCGGTCTTACCCTATAAGTATTATACCCGTATCGCCTGCGTATGTCAATGCGTGGGCGATATTTTTATGTTTACCCCTCCGGCTGTATGGCCGGTATATACTCCAGCGTGGCCGCTATGACCTTTTCCGCCTTTTCCTCATGGAGCAGGTGGCCTGCGTTGCGCATGGTGGCAAAGCCGGCGTAGGGCATCGCCGTGTGGTACAGCTCGGAGTCGTCCCCCTGACGCCACTTGTCCTCGCTGCCCTGAAGCATCAGCACGGGAGCCTCAAGGGAGCGGAGCCTGGATACCACGCTCTCATCGTCAAAGTTGTGGAAGGAGGCCCGCAGCGCCCAGCGGGACTCACGGTCGGATATGGTCTTGTAGTATTCGCCCACTACCTCGGGGCTCATCATTTGGGCAAGGTCGAAATAGCACTCTGAAAGCACCTTTTCCACCGTGCGCATGCCGTAGAGCATGGAGGCCACGCCGCCGAACAGGCTGCTGTCCATGAGCTTTATGGCCAGCGGCATCTCGGGGGAAATGCCACCGGGAGCTATGAGCATCATCTTGCCTACCCGCTCCGGGTTGTCCAGCGCAAAGCGCAGGGCGTAGGCGGAACCCATGGAAAATGCCATTATGTGGGCGGACTGCACGCCTATTGCGTCCATGAACAGGCCCAGCGTCATGGCCTGCTCCTCAACGGTATAGTTGAAGTTCTCAGGCCTTGAGGAATAGCCGTGACCCAGCAGGTCTATGGCTATCACCCGGTAATTAAGGCTGAGGCGGGAAAACATGTTGCGCCAGGTATAGAAGGACTGGCCTACGCTGTGTACGAGTATCAGCGGCTCCCCGTTGCCCTCTTCGATGTAATGTATCCGAGCGCGCTCTGTCCGGGGGCCTTCAGGCTCCGGCTCCTGATATTCTTCTTCCTCTACCTCTACGGGCTGGGAAGTACGGGATGCCTTGGGAGCATCGTCAAACATGGCGGCTACGCGGCGGGCTTCCTGAGCGGCTGCCTTACGGCGGGCCAGGGCCTTGGCGGCCTCGTCCTCTTCCTCGTCAAGTTCGTCGTCAAGCTCGTCGTCCAGCTCGTCGTCAAGATCGTCGGCGCGCCTCCTGCCGAACAAGCCTCCCCTGCGGGACTTTCTGCGCTCCTCCTCTTCCTCCGCGTCCAGCTCCGCCTCGATCTCGCTGTCTATATCGTCATAATCGTCGTCATCGCCGTCATAATCCGCCCTTTTGCGAATAAAGGAAGCCTTTTTTTCCTTCTTATCCTTCTTGTCCGGCTTCTTTCCGGCCTTCCTTGGGGGCTCCTCGTCTTCGGGCTGGGCTATGGGCAGCTCGATCTCCGCAAATTTGCCTACGTATTCGGTGTTTACGAATTTTTTAACTTCCAGCGAAATAGCCACTTATATCCTCCGTTCAGGGTCAGGGTTGCCGTATGTGCATACGCACCCTTATAATTTTAAACTTAATCAGTTTATTTTACATTTTTCCTGAGACCATTGCAAGTGTATATGTAAACAATCCGCCAAACTGTCACGAATTGTTTACCAAATCCCGGCTGAGCCGAAGCAGCACGGTTTTATTGTTGTCCTCCGGGCGTTTTGCGCAGTGCCTGAGCAGCCCCGCCTTTATGTACCCTATCCTGGGAGAAGGGGGTATGCCAAGGTAACCGGCTATGTCCGCCCCTGTGACGGCAAGCTGCCGCTCTTCAAAGGGCGCCCCCGCCGCTATCATGCTTTCCAGTATGCGCTCCCACCTGTCCGCGGACTCCACCGGCCCCTCTATCCTTCCGCTGCCGTGAACGTCCGCCCGGCGGAGAGCTATGAGCTGGCGCGAGCGCTCTATACCCATCTCCTGAAGCCATAGCCGTATGGTATTCTCCTTTGCCTCGGTACGAAGGTCAAACATGTGGTTGCGTATAAGCGCCGTAACGTCCCGTATGACGGCGGAGGGGTACCTCAGCCTTTCCAGTATTCCCCGGGCAATATCCGCGCCCAGCCTGTCGTGGGTGTACATGCAGCCCGTGGCCTCCAGCGCCGCCGGCTTGCCCACGTCGTGGAGCAGAGCGGCAAGGCGCAGGGTCAGGCTTGGCTCTATGCAGTCCACCGCGTGAAAGCAGTGGTGAAGCACGTCGTACTTGTGGTACTGTGGCTTTTGGGCTATGCCCCGCCCCTTCGCGAGCTCCGGCATTATCACGTCTATGGCCCTCAGCTCGTCCAGCATCACAAGGCCCCTGTAGGGCCCGTGGGGAACGCCGTATTTCGCGTCGGAGAGCAGTATTCTGTCCAGCTCCTCCCGTATGCGCTCCGGGGATATGTCCGCAAGCCCCGCCGCGCAGGCCCTTGCGGCCTCCAATGTGCCCCGCTCCGCCTCAAAGCCCAGCTCCGAGGCAAAGCGCGCCATGCGCATTATGCGAAGGGCGTCGTCTCCCATTATGACGGCGGGATCCTTTGAGGTAGCTCTGAGCAGCCTTTTTTTAAGGTCTTGCATGCCGCCGGTAGGGTCGGTGATCCTGCCTGTCAGTATGTTTTTATATATGGCGTTCACAGTAAAGTCCCGGCGGAAGGCGTCCTCGTTTATGTCCCCGGAGTAGCTTACCGCCTGGGGCCGGTGCCCGCCGCCTGTTGGGTATGTATCCCGCCTGAAGGTGGTGTGCTGGAATACCCCGCCCATATAGTGCAGCTCCACCATTCCGAAGGCCGCGCCTATGTCCAGATACTTTATGCCCTTATCCCGGCACATGGCCATTACCTCCCCCGGCGTCATGGAGGAGGTAACGTCGTTATCCGTGACCGGCAGGCCCAGAAGCGGGTTGCGCACCATGCCCCCTACTCCGTAGAGGGTATGTCCCGCGGCGGCGAAAAGCTGTGCGAGGCGTATAAGCGGCATATACCATGTTCCTTTACAGACATATAAAGGGGACAGCTTGCCGTCCCCTCTTTTTTATTACTCCCCGTCAGGCTCCACGTGGGGAACTATGGCAACGGAGGCCACCCTGTCCTCGGTGCGCATAAGGCGCACGCCCTGGGTATTGCGGGATATCTCGGATATCTGCTCCACGGGCAGCCTTATTATGGTACCTTCGGAGCTTATTATCATTACGTCCTCCTCTATATCGGAGGCTCCTACCGCCTTCATGCAGACCAGATCGCCGGTCTTTTCGGTGAGGGCCATGGCTATTATGCCCTTGCCGCCCCGGGTCTGGGTGCGGTAATCCTCCTCCGGGGTGCGCTTGCCCATGCCGTTTTCGGATATGGAGAGTATGGAGGCGCCGGGGCGTACCTTCTCGGCCCCCACCACGCTGTCGTTTTCCTCCAGCGTTATGGCCTTTACGCCGGTGGCGCTTCTGCCCATGGGGCGCACGTCCTCCTCGCTGAAGCGTATGCTCTTGCCCTTTTTGGTGCCGACTATTATCTCGTCGCTGCCGTCCGTCATTATGGCGGCTATCAGCTCGTCCCCGTCCCTGAGGTTCTGGGCGATCATTCCGCCCTTTCGGATGTTGTCGAACTCCTCTATGGGTGTCTTCTTGATTATGCCCGCCTTGGTGATGAGGTTCAGGTATTTTCCCTCCTCCCACAGTGGGAACAGCGTGGTCACCTTCTCCCCCTCCTTCAGGTTGAGGAGGTTTACTATGGCGGTGCCCTTGGCGGTGCGGCCCGCCTCGGGTATCCGGTAGCACTTCATGCGGAACACCCGGCCCATGTTGGTGAAGAACATTATCTCGTCGTGGGTGCTGCAGCCGAACAGGTGCTCAACGAAATCCTCCTCCCGGGTGGTCTGGCCGGTTATGCCCCTGCCGCCCCGGTTCTGGGCCTTATAGGTATCCATGCTGGTGCGCTTTGCGAAGCCGAAGTGGGTAAGGGTTACCGTCATCTCCTCCGGCTGTATTATGTCGTCCAGCTCTATATCCTCTGTTATCTGGGCTATCTCGGTCCTTCTGGGGTCGGCGTATTTGCGGCGGACCTCCAGTATTTCCTCCCGGATTATGCCCAGCAGCTTGTTTTCGTCCGCAAGGACGCTTTCGTAATAGGCGATGGTCTCCACAAGGCCGTCCCTCTCCGCCTGTATCTTGTCGTGCTCCAGCCCTGTAAGGCGGCCTAGGCGCATATCCAGTATGGCCTGGCTCTGCTTATCCGTCAATCCGAAGCGGACGTTCAGCCGTTCCTTGGCCTCGCTCTGGGTCGTGGAGGTCTTGATTATATCCACGACCTCGTCTATATTGGCCATGGCTATGAGCAGGCCCTCCAATATATGAAGCCGCTCTTTGGCCTTTTCCAGATCGTGCTTTGTGCGGCGGGTCACCACTTCCTCCTGGAACCTGAGGTAGTGGTACAGCATCTCCTTTATGTTGAGCACCTTTGGCTCCCCATCCACAAGAGCCAGCATTATCACGCCGAAGGTATCCTGAAGCTGGGTGTGCTTATAGAGCTGATTTAAAACGACGTTGGCGTTCACGTCCTTTTTTATCTCTATTACCACCTTCATGCCGTTGCGGTTGCTCTCGTCCCGAAGGGCGGTTATGCCCTCCACCCGCTTTTCATGCACCAGCTCCGCTATCTTTTCCACCAGTCGGGCCTTGTTCACCTGATAGGGCAGCTCCGTTACCACTATGCGGCTCTTGCCGTTGGCCATTGGCTCTATCTCGGTCTTTGCCCGTACCAGTATCTTGCCCCTGCCCGTCCTGTATGCCTGCCTTATGCCCGCGGTGCCCATTATGGTGGCTCCCGTTGGGAAATCCGGCCCCGGCAGGTATGCCATAAGCTCCTCGATGGATATGTCCCTGTTGTCTATGAGGGCCACGTATGCGTCTATGACCTCCCCGAGGTTATGGGGCGGCACGTTTGTGGCCATGCCTACGGCTATGCCGTTGCTGCCGTTTACCAGCAGATTGGGGAAGCGGCTGGGCAGCACCGTGGGCTGCACCAGCGTCTCGTCGAAGTTGGGCATGAAGTCCACGGTATTTTTGTCTATATCCGCCAGCATCTCAAGGCTCATTTTGGAAAGCCGTGCCTCGGTGTAGCGCATTGCCGCCGCGCCGTCCCCGTCCACGCTGCCGAAGTTGCCCTGGCCCTCCACCAGCAGGTAGCGGGTGTTGAAGTCCTGTGCAAGGCGCACCATGGCGTCGTAGACCGAGCTGTCGCCGTGGGGGTGGTATTTGCCCAGCACGTCGCCCACTATGCGGGCGGACTTATGGAAGGGCTTATCCGGGGTGAAGCCCTGCTCTCCCATAGAGTACAGTATGCGCCGGTGCACCGGCTTGAGGCCGTCCCGCACATCGGGCAGGGCGCGGTTTATTATTACCGCCATGGCGTAGGAAATGAAGGATTTCTTCATCTCCTGCTCTATATCAAGCGGCGTTATGCGGGGGTTGTTGGTGATGTCGTCCATTTATTGCTCCTTTATACGTCCAGATCCACTACCAGCTTGCTGTTCTGCTCTATGAACTCCTTGCGGGGCTCTACCTTGTCGCCCATTAAGGTGGAGAATATCTCGTCCGCCCGTATGGCGTCCTCAAGGTGTACCCGGTACATCATGCGGTTGTCCGGGTCCATGGTGGTCTCCCACAGCTGATCCGGGTTCATCTCACCAAGGCCCTTATAGCGGTTGATAAGCGGCTTGGGATCCCGGCCTATCTCGTTGAGTATCCTTCCCAGCTGCTCGTCGTCATAGGCATACCATATGTTCTTGCCCCTTGTAATTCTATAAAGCGGCGGCTGGGCGGCGTAAATGTGGCCGTGCTCTATCAGAGGCCGCATGTGCCTGTAGAAGAAGGTCAAAAGCAGTATGCGTATATGCGCGC
>OGXR01002968.1_pt1 | contig 10239 bp, 7 predicted proteins | sample 1576331 | NCBI WGS metagenome assembly OGXR01 (sample SAMEA3541473, study PRJEB24748) | human gut metagenome | biome: human gut; feature: human-associated habitat; material: faeces | place: China | collected 2012
GCTCGGCTTCCTCCGGCTCCTCCGGGTGCGGCGCGATGGCAAATTCCACCGTGTCTACCTTTTCGCCCTGAGCCCGGGCACTTTCCGTCGGCTCCGGCACGGGCTGGGCTGTGGGCGGCTCATAGTAGGCCGTCTCCTGCATGGCGGGCATCTGGGCTGCCTGCTGTACCGGAGCCGACTCCGGCACAGGCTGGGCTGCGGGGGCCGTGTAGGCCGGGGCCTGCACAGCGGGCTGTGGCTCTGCCGCAGGGGCAGCGGCCTGCTCCGGGGCCGGGGACGGCGGCGGAACGGGTTCATCCTCGGGCCGTCTGGTGTAATCGGGCAGTTTATTGATAAGGTTGATATGCTTGCGGTACATCTCGATTAGCGAACGCTTGAAGCTGTCTGCCTCACCCTTGAGCGTGACGATCTCCTGCTTGGCCAGCTCGACGTCATCGCGGGCGCGCTGCTCGCGGTCCTCCGCCTTGATGTTGGCCGAGCGGATGATCTCCGCCGCTTTCTGCTTGGACTCGCGGATAATACTGTCCCCCATGCGCTGGGCGTTGATCATCGACGTACTCAGGGAGTTTTCCATCGTTCGGTATTTTTCAATGCGCTGGGCCAGCATGACGAGCTTTTTCTGCAAATCATCATTCTGGGCAGCCAGGTCGTCCATTGCCTGGGCGACCTGCTTGAGATAATCATCCACATCCTCACGGCGATAGCCCTGGAACGCTTTGTCAAATGTGACGTGGCGGACATCCTCGGAAGAGATCATGACGGCTTTCCTCCTGTATGCGGGGCACACGGCCCCGTTATTCCCTGCCCGCAGCGCTGCGGGCGATCCTGCGCTCAATATTGGTAAAAGGATATGAACAGACGATCCTTGCGGCTTTTGCCGCCGATGGCCGCCAGCTTAAAGCGCCCCACGCCGCGCACTGTGAAAATATCCGCGGCGTAGGCGGTCTCGTGGGCGGCCTTCAACGGCAGGTGGTTGATCTCCACACGGCCCGCGGCGATATATTCTGCCGCGCGGGTGCGGGAGGTGTGCAGCATGGCTGCCAGCACCGCGTCCGCACGCAGGGACGGCACGGTAGCCTCCTGCAGGGTGCGCTCGCGGCTTTCGGCCAGACGGGCGGGCAGTGCGTCGATGCACGCAGTATGCACGGTGCAGTGCCCTGCGCCGGTCAGCTCCGCGTTTATAAATTCCTGCTTGTCGGCGAGGATCACCGCGTAAAATGTGTCCTCGCGCTCGGGGTCTGCCAGCAGGTCTCCCACGCAGCTGCGCTCAAGGCCAAGGCCCAGAATCGCACCGAGATAATCCCGGTGGGTCGGCAGCTTATCCCCGTAAGCGGTGCATTGCAGGTAGGCCAGCGGTTCTTCCTGCCAGGCGTCGGGCGGCTCAATACAGAGCACCCGGCGTTCTGCCGCGTCAAAGCCGCCCCAAAAGCGGATGCAGCTGCACCCGGCCTTGTTGCAGGCGGCCTGCGCCAGGCTCTGCTCCCGGTCCGAGAGAAAACCCGTATAACGCGGGATGCCGCGGCTTACCGCAACGCGGCACAGCTCCTCGACACGGCGCATCAGGCGGCGCTCGTCGTCATTCTGCGGCGGCACAAAGCCGCGCACCGCATTGGCGGTATCAGAAGAAGACGCCATTGTTTTCCAGCTCGTCGAGCAGGTCACCCATAATATCAACGTTGTACGGCGTAATAATGAAGGTGCTGGTCGCCACGCGCTTGATCTGGCCGTTGTTGGCATACGCTACACCGGACAGGAAGTCGATCAGACGGCGGGAGACCTCTTTGCTGGCAGACTCCAGATTCAGCACCACAGTATGCTTGGCGTTGAGCTGGTCCGCAATGCTGGACGCATCGTCAAAGCGCTCCGGTTTGACCAGAACGACCTGCAGCTGGGTCGTCGCGTTGATGTTCACGACCTTATTGCTGTGCTGTTTGATCTCCTGCTGCTGGGTATACTCCTGCGCAGCTGCAGCCCCCTGCCCGCCGGGGAAAACATTCTCTTCAGTGTCATCTACATAGGAATCTGCATCGGGGTCGATACCGAGCTTGCTTCTCAAACTGTCAAGCATGGACATGGTCGTAAAACTCCTTTGATTAGAAAGCGCCGTTTACGTCAGCGCGTCATTACAGCGATATACATTAAATATTATCTTCTTTTTTGGCAGTCTTGTCAATACAAACGGCGTATTTTCGTTACAATAGTTTGCCATCCTCCAAATTTGTGCCCTGCACGATGATCTCATCATAGAGGCGCACCTCATTTGCACTGCCGAGCTTGCCGTCCTCCGGGACAAGAATGTAGCTGTCATTCTCATACAGCGTTGTGATCTTCAAAAAGCGCTGCAGGTTGCCGTACTTGACATAGACACCGCGCTGGCCGTTCACGATATGCAGCGCCGCCTTGTCGATGCGAATGCCCTCGTAGGTTTTTAAATCGACCTGCACGGTCTCGCAGCCCAGGCCCAGGACCTCGGCGCTGATGGTCTGGCATTGCAGTACGATCTTGGCAATGCCGTTGTCCTTGTCCTCGGTGACTTCCTCCACCGTGGCGGAAAGCGGGGTGTTCTGCTTGCCGGGTACGCTGATTTTCACCGTGGACAGACCGTCGAACCGTGCGGCGGTATCCAAATCGCAGACCGCGTAGAATTTCCAGCTGAAGCCCGTCGCGATCTGTCCGGCGCGGTTTGTATCCGCTGCCGGGAAGCCGTCTGCCAGCATTTTTTGCAGCGTGGCCGGGTCGGCATCGGCCAGCGCCCGGCAGTCCGTCCGGATGGCGGGCGAGGCCTCCGTGCGGCTGAAATAGCCGTTCGTTGTGGCGGTGACGGTCTGCAACGTGTCGAGCTGTGCCTTGATGCCGTCGTACTCGGTCTGCAGCGCTGCGATGGACTGGGAGAAATCCGCCGTCTGCCCGGTGCTGATCTGCAGACGGTTCTGGGCCAGCAGAAAGCTGTCCTGCGCGTCGGAGATGCCGGTATACTGGGCAGTGTCCAGCTTATCCAGCAGGTTGTACAACGCCTGCTTCGTCTGGTTTGTCAGCACCGAAAGCTCACTGCCGGCAGAATTCTGCGACTTCGTAAGCAGCGTGATGGAGCGCTCGAGCCGGTCCAGACGCTCACGCTGCAGGCCCTGGGTGTCATCGGTGTAGCATTCGGCTACCACCGTGCCGTTCGTCACGCGCTCGCCATCCTGCACAAGATAACCGAGATTACCGCTGCCCGGCACATCCACAGCGTCAAATGCCACAACGCCGGTCAGGTTCAGGCTTTCGGCCAGCGTGTAGCGGATGGCGGTCTCGGTCTTGTAGGACCGATGGAAGATCAGCACGAACTGGACGGCAACATACAGTAGGAAGAGTGCCAGTGCCAGCAGACCCAGCGCGTGTAAAAGTTTTTTTGCCAGCGGGCGGTCCTGCCGGTTGCTCACGGTGCACCCTCCTTTCCGTTATTCTTCGTTGTGCAAAAAGGCCCGCACCAGCGTGCAGGCGCGCTCGGTGACATCCTCCTCATCCAGATAGAGCCACACCGCGTCGTTCTGACGGCGGAACCAGGTCAGCTGGCGCTTGGCGTAGTTGCGCGTTGCCTGCTTGAGACGCTCGGTGCATTCGGTCAGATTGGCCGTGCCCTCAAAGTACGGGAAGAATTCCTTGTAGCCGATGGCCTGCGCCGCCGTGCGGTAAGCATCGCGGTGGTCGTAGACCTGCCTTGCTTCGTCCAGCACACCGTTTTCGACCATTTCGTCCACGCGGCGGTCAATGCGGCTGTACAGCACTGCGCGGTCCCGGCAGGTCAGGCAGAGGCAGAGCGCATGGTAGGGTGCCTCGGCGGGCCTGGCCTCGCGGCGCTGGTCGCTCATGCGGCGGCCTGTGGCTTCAAACAGCTCCAGTGCGCGGATGACGCGCGGCAGGTTGTTGGGGTGGACCTGAGCGGCGTAGTCGGGGTCGATCCTTTGCAGCTCGGCGTAAAGTGCCGCACCGCCCTCAGTGTCCGCCCGCGCCTGTAATCGGGCGCGGATGGCGGGGTCGGTCTTTTCCGGGGCAAACGCCATGCCGCTCAAAAGACTGGTGATATACAGCCCCGTGCCGCCCACGACGAGGGGCAGTCTGCCGCGGGCCGTGATGTCCCGTATCAGCGGGTCAGCGGCGGCGGTGAAGTCCGCCACGCTATAGGGGGTCTCCGGCGATAGAAAGTCCAAAAGATAATGCGGTATCCCCTGCCGCTCCTCCTCACTCGGCTTCGCCGTGCCTACGTCGAGATTTTTGTAAATCTGCATCGAGTCTGCGTTGATGATCTCGCCGTCAAAGGCTCTGGCCAACGCGACGGAAAGTGCGGTCTTGCCGCTGGCCGTCGGCCCGCCGACGGCGACGACGCGGGGTTTAGACAAGTCGGCCAAACTGCTTTTCCAGCTCCTTCCGGGTGATTTTCAATACGCAGGGCCGCCCATGCGGGCAGAACGGCGGGACCGTGCCGTCCATGATGCGCTGGGCCAGCGCGAGCATCTCGGCGGCGTTCGTGCGGTCCCCCGCTTTGATGGCTGCGCGGCAGGCGATGGAATGCAGCACCCACTCGGTCTTTTCACGCAGGGCGTCGCGTCCGCCGTCGGCGAGCTTTGCCGCCAGCTCCACGATCATATCCTCTACATCGTCCACCGGCACGTCCGCGGGCACGGCGCGCACGACAACAGTCGAGCCGCCGAAGTCCTCGGCCTCGATGCCGGCATCGGTCAGAAGGTCAAGGTTCTGCAAAACGGCCTGCTTTTCCGCGGCGGTCAGATTGACCTGCACAGGGACGAGCAGCATCTGGGACGGCACGCTGCCGTAGTCCCTGGCCAGCTGCTCAAACAGAATGCGCTCATGCGCAGCGTGCTTGTCGATAAGGCAAAGCTCACTGCCGCGCTCGGTGATGATATAGGTCTTGAACACCTCGCCGACAAGGCGCAGCGGTTCGCTTGCAGGCGGCGGGGTCAGCGTCGTCTGCTCGGGACGTGTGCTGACCATGTCGGGCAGGGCGCTTAAAGCATGCGGGTCATTCCGAACGTAATCCGTCTCGGGGTCTGTCGCGGGGGCCTCGTCGGGCAGCTCCGGCAGGATGTCCAGCACCGTGTCATCGCTGACGGCGTGGGGCATCGGCTGCGGGGCGGGAATCGTTACGGGCTCCGACGCGGGCGTTTCAACCGCCGTCACCGGCGTGACCGGGGTCAGCGGTCTCGGTGCGGGCCCCGCCGTGTAGGCAGGCTTCGGGGACTGTGCCTCCAGCACGCCCGGGACAGGCTGTGTGCCCTGTACATTCTGAACGCCTTGCGCCGTCGGCAGCGGGCGCGCAGGCACGGGCGCGGCCAGACCGTTCAAAGCGCGGTATTCTGCCGCGGACAGCGTCGTGAAGCCGCCCTTTTTCGGCTGGGTTGCAGCGGGCCGCGCGGCAGGTGCCGGGGCGGCGGGCTGCATCACGGTCTGCCCGGGCTTTTCTTCGGGCGCGGTGTGGCCCATCTCAAAGCGGCACTCGCCGCTGCCGGGCGTTGCCAGCGCGGCGCGAACAGCGCGGTAGACAGCGTCAAAGACGTCACTCTCTTTCGCAAAGCGAATTTCGGTTTTCGCCGGGTGGACGTTGACATCGACCATGTCGGGCGGCAGCTCCAGCATGAGCACCGCGCCCGGGAACTTGCCCTGCATCATCGTGCCCTTGTAGGCGTTTTCGAGCGCCGCCATCATTGTGCGGTTTTTGACGTAGCGGCCATTAACAAAGAAATGCTGCGCACCGCGGCTGGCGCGGCAGGCACGCGGCGGCGTGACCAGGCCGGTCACATGGTACAGCTCGCTGCCGCCGTCCACGGGCAGCAGGTCGCGGGCAAATTCACGGCCCAGGACCGCGTAGACCGCACTGCGCAGGTCGCCGTCGCCGGGGGTCACATACTGCTGCTTGCCGTCGCGCAGATAGCGGAAGCTGATCTCCGGGTGGGACAGCGCCGCATGCAGGACGGTCTCAGCCACAAACGTGCCCTCGCTGGCGTCCTTTTTCAAAAACTTCATGCGGGCGGGCGTGTTGTAAAACAGGTCACTGACCGTGATGGTCGTGCCGACGGGGCGTGCGCCGGGCTCCATCCCACGCTCCTCGCCGCCTTCGATGCGGTAGCAGCAGGCGTACTCGTCGGCCTCGGTGCGGGTCAGCACCTCGACGCGGGCAACGCTGGCAATGGAGGCAAGTGCCTCGCCGCGGAAGCCCAAGGTATGGATGTGCCCGAGGTCCTCCGCCGTCGCGATCTTGCTGGTGGCATGGCGGATAAACGCTTTATCGATATATTCCGCTTCTATGCCTGAACCGTTATCTACGATTTGCAGCTGCTGGATGCCGCCGCGCACCGCCGACAGCGTGATCTGCGTCGCGCCTGCGTCGATGGCATTTTCCAGCAGCTCCTTCGCCACGGAGGCGGGCCGTTCGACGACCTCGCCCGCCGCGATCAGCTCTGCGGTATGCTTGTCCAGTACTCGAATTTCCGCCATGGTTTTCACCTGCCTTTAGTCTTTGTCCAGTGTATTTTTCAGCTCGTACAGGAAGTTCAGCGCCTCCAGCGGGGTCAGTGTCTCAATGTCTACATTATGGAGTTTTTCGACGACCTCGCTGGGTACGCTGGGGTTGTTGTAAGCCTCGACGGTGTCAAAATCGAGCTGCATCGTGTTATTGCGTCCCGGTGCGCTGGCCTCCAGCTGGCGCAGCACGGCGTGGGCGCGCTTTGTCACGCTGCCGGGCAGACCCGCGAGCTTCGCGACCTCGATGCCGTAGCTGTCGTCGGCGGGGCCTGCCACAATGCGGCGCAAAAACGTGATGTCCTCGCCGCGCTTTTTGACGGCGATATTATAGTTTTTGACGCCGTGAATATCCTGCTCCATGCTCGTCAGCTCGTGGTAGTGCGTGGCGAACAGCGTCTTGCAGCCGATGTTCTCGCAGATAAATTCTACCACACTGCGCGCAATGCTCATGCCGTCAAACGTCGAAGTGCCGCGGCCAATTTCATCCAGAATCACTAAGCTGTCCTTCGTCGCGTTTTTCAGGATCTCCGCAACCTCGGTCATCTCGACCATGAAGGTCGACTGCCCGGCAGCGAGGTCATCCGACGCGCCGACGCGGGTGAAGATGGCATCCACCACGCCGATATGCGCCGCGGCGGCAGGCACAAAGCTGCCAATCTGCGCCATCAGGGCAATCAGCGCATTCTGGCGCATGTACGTAGATTTACCGGCCATGTTCGGGCCGGTGATGAGCAGCATCCGGTTCTCGTCCTCGTCGAGCATCGTATCGTTGGGCACAAACAGACTGCCCTTGAGCATCTGTTCAATGACCGGGTGGCGGCCCTCCTTGATCTCCATAACGCCGCTCTCATCCACGTTTGGCATGACGTAGTTGTTTTGCAGCGCCGCCTCGGCAAAGCCTGCCAGCACATCGAGCTGGGCCACAGCCGATGCCGTGCGCTGAATGCGGACGACCTCGGCGGAGATCGACGAAAGCAGGTCGGCAAACAGCTGGTGTTCCAGAACCAGCAGACGCTCGTTTGCACCGAGGATCTTATTTTCCAGCTCCTTCAGTTCGGGCGTGATGTAGCGTTCGCCCGTCGTCAACGTCTGCTTGCGGGTGAAGGTATCGGGCACCGAGTCGGTGTAGGAGCGGCTGACCTCAATATAGTAGCCGAACACCTTGTTGAAGCCGATCTTCAGCTTGGGGATGCCGGTCTCCTCGCGGTAGCGGGCCTCAAGGTTTGACAGATACCCCTTGCCGCCGTGCATGATGTCGCGCAGCTCATCGACCTCGCTGTTGAAGCCCGCGCGGATAGCGCCGCCGTCCTTCATGTTGGCGGGCGGGTCATCCACAAGGGCGGTCTGGATGCTCTGCAAGACATCCTCGAGCAGGTCGATCTGGTCAGCCAGCTGCGTCAGCAGCGGCGCACCGCAGGCCGCAGCCTGGGCCTTGACCTGGGGCAGCATGGCGCAGGTATCCCCCAGTGCCTTGACCTCGCGCGGGGTGGCGGAGCCGTAGAGAATGCGGGTCGTCAGCCGCTCAATATCAAAGACATGGCCGAGGGCTTCTTTCAAATCGGCGCGGGCGATGCTGGCAGAATAGAGCGCCTGCACCGCACAGAGCCGCGCGTTGATGGTCTCGGCGTCCACAAGGGGCTGCTCGATCCAGGAGCGCAGCAGGCGCTTGCCCATCGAGGTTTCGGTCTTGTCGAGCACCCAGAGCAGCGTGCCGCGCTTCTCGCGCCCGCGCATCGTCTCGGTCAGTTCCAGATTTGCGCGGGTCACAGGCGACAGGCGCATATACTGTGCGTCGGCGTAGTTCTGCACGGTCTTGATGCGTTCAACGCCGTGCTTTTGGGTCTCGTGCAGGTAGTTGAGAAGCGCCGCCACAGCATACGGGACAAGCGCGTCCTTCTCATAGCCGAGGGTCGTGCGCCAGTCGGTGCCGAACTGGTCGGCCATGGTCTGCTCCATGACGGCGTCCTTAAAGCAGGCGTCCTCGCGCAGCTCGACCAAGGCGTTCGTGTGCTGCTTGATGTAGGTCGTGACATCTTTAAAGCCAAGCATCGGCGGGCAGATCAAAATCTCGCTGGGCATATAGCGGCACAGCTCGGTGATGATGGCTCCGCCGATTTTTTCAGCGTTCAGCTCGGTGGCGTAGGCCTCGCCGGTGGAAACGTCCGCAAAGCAGACGCCCGCACGCCAGCGGCCACGGGTGCACTTGCAGTAAATGCTCGCCAGATAGTTGTTTTTATCCTCGGACAGCATGCTGCTTTCAATGACCGTGCCGGGCGTGACAACGCGGATGATGTCGCGCTTGACAAGACCCTTGGCGAGGGCAGGGTCCTCCATCTGCTCACAGATGGCAACCTTGTAGCCCTTAGCGACCAGGCGCGCCATGTAAGTCTCGTAGGAGTGGAACGGCACGCCGCACATAGGGGCGCGTTCTTCCTTGCCGCAGTTTTTGCCGGTCAGCGTCAGCTCCAGCTCCCGCGAAGCCGTCAGCGCGTCGTCGTAGAACATTTCATAGAAGTCACCGACGCGGTAGAACAGAATCTCGTTGGGATGCTGTTTTTTGATTTCAAAATACTGCTGCATCATGGGCGATACTGCTTGCTCGGCCATGTTTCACACTCCTGTTGATTCTTGTTGGTATGTTGTTCTTGTAGGGGCGGATTCCATATCCGCCCGGAAGATATGCGGCTGCATACAGTGCTGCGGGCGCATATAAAATGCGCCCCTACGGCCTCTCTGCCCCGCGCCTCAAGTTTTAGTGGCAGCCGCCGCAGGTGGAGCAGCTGCCGGTGCAGCCGCCGGTGGGGGCCTGCACGGTCATGGGGTCGCCGCCGTTCATAGCGGTGTTGATGATGGCGTCAATGTGGCTGACCATTGCCTCGCACTCGGCCTTGGCGGCGTTGTAGCGGACCATGCCCTCGCTGGCCATGATCTGGCTGTACAGGTCGTTGACGCGCTGGTTCAGCTCGGCTACGCGGGCGGCATCGGTCTCGGCCTTGGCACTCTCATTGTTCAGATCGAGGCGGGCGAGGTTGAACTCACCGATCATGTTCTGCAGCTCCTCGTCCATGTCGTTCTCACGGCGGGCAGCGTCCAGCTCCAGGTAGCGGGGGTCAGTCTGCAGGGCAGCGGCGGCTTTCTTGAAAAGATCAATGCAATCCATTGTAAAATTCTCCTTATAAATATAAATATAATGTATAGGTTTATTCAGCAAGCTCGCCCACCAGCAGTGCGGCGCGCGAGCCGGTGATGTGGACGTCGGCCCACTGGCCGATAAGACTTTCAGGAGCCTTGAACTCCACGACCAGATTGTTGTCGAGGCGTCCGTTGACGGCGCCCTCATTGCGGCCAGCAGCCTCGACCAGCACGCGGACGGTCCGGCCTGCCATGGCGGCGGTGGCGGCAAAGGCGAACTCCTCCTGCGTTTTCAGCAGGCGGTCCATGCGGGCGGCCTTCTCAGCGTGGGTCGTTGGGTCGGGCAGCTTGGCCGCCGGGGTGCCGGCGCGCTTGGAATAGATGAAGGTGAACAGCTGCATATAGCCCACCTCACGGATGAGGTCGAGCGTTGCGGCAAAGTCCTCCTCCGTCTCGCCGGGGAAGCCGACGATGATGTCGCTGGAGAAGGTCACACCGGGAATTTTTTCCTTGGCGTAGCGGATCAGATCCATGTACTGCGCGACGTTGCTCATTCCAAGAGTTAGATATATTCCAAATTCTTTATTT
>OGXR01002977.1_pt1 | contig 10216 bp, 9 predicted proteins | sample 1576331 | NCBI WGS metagenome assembly OGXR01 (sample SAMEA3541473, study PRJEB24748) | human gut metagenome | biome: human gut; feature: human-associated habitat; material: faeces | place: China | collected 2012
AGAGGTATGCGTCATACCCAGAGGCAAAAGAATCTGTTCTTTGATATAATCCTTATAGCTTTGGCCGCTGGCTTCCTCCACGATCAACGCTGCAAGTGCCGCGCCGTAATTGGAATAGGCGCTGACGGTTCCCGGCGGATAGACCTGCTTGGGCTGGTGCGCAGATAGTACTTCTTTGAAGGGGATTTCCTCACTCGCGCTGTAATAGCGCAAATCCAGCAATTCTTCCTCAAATCCTGCCGTATGGTTCATCAGGTGGAGTAAAGTAACCGGCTCAGCGAATCGCAGATTTTTCAAAAAGCCGTCCGGCAGATAGGTGCGGATATCCGTTTCCAGATCGATTTTCCTATCCTCAACAAGCTGCATCACGCTGACCCACACAAAGGTCTTTGATATGGAACCCCATTCAAAAACCGTGGTCTCCGGATCCATGGCCGTATTGTTCTCTAAATCAGCAAAGCCATACCCCTTCGCAAATACCGTATTGTCATGCTCCGAAATTACGACACACGCGCCCGGAACCGTTTTGCCAATATTTTTTTCGGAAACAGCGTTTACGCTTGTCTCATATGCGTCCGGTGCACCGGATGCATATGCAGAAGGAGCGAGGAACGCAATTATAATCAGCGCCGCAAGAAAGCATTGGAGGGTCTTGTAACTCATCAGTCTTTTCATAGGGCCATTACTCTATTGTCAGTCTGAAATCACAGCAGTCTCCGCCCTGGCCGAGCGTCTTTGTCCGTCCCCATTTGAGCTTTGGATGCATATGTCCGTAGGCCTCGTCATCCGCGCGGCAAAAGCCGGCTACAATCTCCGGGCAGCCGTATTTCACACAGGTGTCCTGATAGGGGCAGGCCAGCATGTCGAAGCACATTTCCTCTTGCTCCGTTCGTATCCAATTAGCCCGAAAACCGCAGTCCTCTCCAAAGGAGCTTTTTGTCATTTTGGCAAAGAACTTCGGCACCAGCTTATACAGGCCCGGTATCCTCATTGCCCCTCGGATTTTTGAACCAACGCCCGCTGCCCGCTTTTCATAATATATCTATTCAGAAAAGCCGCCGCTTCCTCACGGGAGATTCCGTTCCCCGTCATGGCATCAAAGGCGGCGATGGCAGGATAGATGCGTTTCCGCGTATGCATATACATCTTTTTCGGCTCGTCGGCGTTTTCATCCACGATTTCCGCATAACGCCTCCATGCATCTTCTATGATCGCGTCTGTCTTTTCCGCGCCATACTGTTTTTCCATTGCAGACACCGCTCCGGTCAAGTATCTTTTGTCTAACCTTCTATCCATGTGCTTTCCCACCTTTTAGCGTCCAGCCGATTGCCTGGCTGCGCATTCCCACAAAGCGCCTGTATAGGCCGTCTTCGCGCATCAGCTCCTTATGGTTTCCGCGTTGAACGATCCTGCCGTTCTCCAGCACGATGATTTGATCTGCCGTGCGCACGGTGGACAGACGGTGGGCAATCATCAGGATCGTTTTGTCTTTTGTCAGCTCCCGGATGGCCTTTTGCAGCTCCTGCTCGTTTTCGGGATCCACGCTGGCTGTGGCTTCATCCAAAATGACGATGGGTGCGTCCTTCAGAATTGCCCTTGCAATGGAGATTCGCTGCTTTTCTCCGCCGGAGAGGCTGGAGCCTCCTTCGCCGATTTTTGTCTGATAACCGTCGGGCAGCGTCATGATAAAGTCATGGCAGCAGGCTTTCTTTGCGACCGCTATGATTTCATCCTCGCTCGCGTCCGGTCTGCCAAACCGGATATTGTTCTCGACGGTGTCCTCAAAGAGATACACATTCTGAAATACGATGGCGAAATTCTTTAGAAGGCTGCCGCTGGTATATTCCCGCACATCCCGGCCGCCGAGCGTGATCTGTCCTTCCTTCACATCCCAGAAACGGGCAATCAGACCGACCAGCGTGGTCTTTCCGGCGCCGGAGGGACCAACAATGGCGCAGGAGCTTCCCTGGGGTACGCTTAAGCTGATTTGATGTAATACCTCCTTTTCCCCATATCCAAAGGACATATTCTTCACTTCAATATTGAAATTTTCCGGCACAAGATCAGCCCCGTTTTCGTCCAGGGATGGAATGTCCATGATGTTATCCAGCCGATCCAGGGAAGCCTCCACCGCGCGGGCAATGGAGGACATACTGCCCGCCACCTCCACGGCGGCATAGATCATGAAGCTGGACACAAGAAGCAGCAGGCACTTCTCCGGCGTGATGCTTCCTCCTGCCAGAAGATAGGGTGCAAAAACCAGAATAGCCGCCCGTGCGAGCTTGAACACCGTTTGATAGAGCGCTGTCATTTTTGAAAACGCCTTTTCAAGCACGATATTTGCCTCTTTGCTTTCCTCAATTGCGGCGTCAACTGCTTTTCCGGTGCGTTCCGCCAGCCCAAACGCCTTGACTACACCCATGCCCTGCACATATTCCAAAACGGCAGTGACCAGACCAGCCTGGGCAGCCTGACGGCGGGGCGCGCATTTCCTGCCAACCTTGCCGATAAACGAATAAACAATGAGCGCCACGGCAAGCCCGGCCAAAGAGATCAGCCCGATCCGCCACTCATAGATCATAAGCCAAACGCCAATCACGATGGCGTGGATAAACCCGCCCGCCACATTTTCCATAATGGTAACGGACTGCTGCTCCAGATCGCCAAGGGTGGTCGTCACCGCCGCAGTGATATCCCCGAGCCTGTTTTCATTGAAATAACCCATAGGCGCCTTTTTCAGGCGTTCGCCGATCTCCATGCGCTTTTCCGACCCGAACGCGAAGCTGCCAAGAGTTCTGGCATTGGCAGAAAGATTGACAAATACAATTCGCCCTACAATGGAAACAATCATGATGCCAAGCGAAATCCAGATCGTGCTTTCAGGCATAACATCGCCGGAAAGCTGCTTCAGGATTCCTGTGAGCACCGTTAGAATGGCCATGATTGGGATCATCTCAAAGAATGAGCTGACAAGGTATGCAAGGAAAGAGCGGATAAGACGCTTCTTCTGTAAGCCCGAGAACAACAAAAGTCTTTGAAACAACCTTATCATCACACCACCTCCTCTGCGGTATCTTTGCCCTGCATATGGGCTTTCCATAATTCCTTGTATAGATTGCTTGTTTCAAGAAGCTCCTCATGAGTTCCTTCCGCAGCGACATTTCCTTTATCCACGACAAGGATCTTATCTGCTTTGGTAATGGTAGACAGCCGATGCGCAATGACAATTAAAGTTTTTCCTGCTACAAGCCCTGCGATAGATGCTTGAATAACGGCCTCATTTTCAGGATCGGTAAATGCTGTGGCCTCATCCAATACCACGATCGGGCTATTCTTTAGGATCGCCCTTGCAATGGCGATTCGCTGCCTTTCTCCGCCGGAGAGATGGCTTCCCGCATCGCCCGCCAGCGTATCATAGCCCTCCGGCAGAGCGGCGATGAAATCGTGGCAGCTCGCTTTTTTTGCCGCTGCCTCGATCTCTGCGTCTGTGGCCTCCGGTTTTCCGATGCGAATGTTTTCCCGGATAGACAGATGGAACAGGAAGTTATCCTGTGATACATATGAGACAAGCTCCATTATCTGAGGAAGAGGGATGTTCCGTACGTCCACGCCGCCAATACGGACGCCGCCGCTCTCCGCCTCCCAGAAGGAGGCGATGAGCCGCGCAATGGTAGATTTACCGGAGCCGGAGGGACCCACAATGGCCGTCATTCCGTTTTTTGCGCAGTCAAAGGAAATTCCATGCAAAACCTCCGTCTCTTTGTATCGGAAGGTAACATGATCAAAGGATACATCGGCGTCCGCAAGGACAGCTCTCTCGGTCGGCCGCACAAGCTCCGGCTCATCCAGAAGATTCCCTACCTCTTTTACGGTGGAATCCACCATGGCCAGGCTGTCGGTGTACTGCAATGCCTGAATCAGTGGTTTTACGAGTCCAAGGGCGAGAATGATGCAGGTGATCAGCGTACCCGCTTCGACGCTTCCGTTTATAAAGAGCCAGCTTCCCAAAGGCAGCACGCCCACAAGCGTTGCCGTCAGGATGGAAAGCCCCATCACATAGTAGCCGTTGGTCTGCTTGAACCATGTCGCTTTGGCGGTCTCGTTTTCCGCCACGGCGTCGGCGTATTTTTTATATGAGCGTTCACCCTGATTGAACGTCTTCACCACTTCGATGCCGCCGATGTATTCCACCGTTGCGGCATCCATGTTTTTCCCGGCGGCAAGTACTCTGGCATATCTCTTCTCGTAATCCTTCATCATCCCCATATAGCAGAAGGCGCCCACCGGAATCGTCACAAGAGAGATCAGCGCGAGTCTCCAATCAAGGCTAAAGAGGTAAACGAGCATTAGAATTGGGATTAGGATGTTGGCAGTGAGCTCCGGTACCATATGCGCCAGCGGAAGCTCCAGCTTTTCCACGGTGTCCACGATGATCGTTTTGAATTTCCCGGACGGCGTATCAAGGATCGTTCCCATGGGAACACGGGAGAGCTTCTCTGTCATCGCCATACGGATATTCCGCAGAATGATAAAGGCAGATTCATGGCTTTTCATTGTAGAAAAAGTTCCGAACCACACCTGCCCGAGATAGCCCGCAAAAGCAATCAATGCCAGAAACGCCAACTTGCTGAAAGCATAGTCTTCGTGGCAGATCATAATGATCCCCCGGGACACCGCAACATAGGGGATCATGCCGCATAGCGCTCCCAAAATCGCAAGTATGACGGAACCGATCAGTTTCCCTTTGCACGGCTTTGCAAAATCCATCAGAATCGTCATCGCCGATTTTTCTTTTCCCGCCATCATTCCTCACCTCGTAAAAGTCTTACAATCTTTTCTTTCTGCCCACCGGAAAGGTCCTCTACGATTTCTCCGTCCCGGATGAACAGTATTCTTGTGCAAATCCGCATCATAAACTCAATATCATGTGTGATGATCAAAAGCACCTTGCCTTGCGTCGCAAGGCTTCGTGTCAAGGTGCCGATCTCTTCCATGCTTTTTAGATCCAGTCCGCTGGTAGGTTCATCGAACACCAGCAGTTCCTTGCCGCAGATCTCGCTCACCACAACCGCAAGGCGCTGCATCTGCCCGCCGGAAAGAGACAAGGGATGCCGTTCCTTATACGCCAGCAGATCCACCTTTTCTAATGCGCGGTCAATCTCGACTTTGTTCGGAGTTTTTATGCCAAGCGCGCATTCCGCCGCCACGCTGTCGGTAAAGAGCTGGTGCCCCACATCCTGCATGACCATGTATGCCTTTTTCCGTCTCAACCGCCGGCTCATCGGTTTTCCAGCCCACAAAACAGTGCCGGAGCTGTTCTTTTGCAATCCGCAGAGCATTTTGGCGAGGGTCGATTTCCCGGCGCCGTTGACGCCCGCAATGGCGATGATTTCTCCGCGGCTTGCCTGAAAAGAGAGGTTATTCAGTACATTCCGGCCGCCGAGACGGACGCTGATTTTCTGAGCGGAAAGCAATCCATCGGCAGCGATTGTTTTCACACCGCCCGATTCGGATACCGACAGATCCCTGACACGCAGTCCCATTCTGCGAATATCTGCTTCAGGCAGCGCCTTGAACGCTGAAGCCTCCATGTCCGATGCAATCCGGCCATCCTGCATATAAACGACGCGATCCACAATGTCCATCAGATACCAGATGCGGTGCTCTGCGATCAGAATGGTCTTTCCTGATATTTTCGCCCGTTGGATCAAATCAGCCAATTCTCCGATGGCCTTCATGTCGAGATTCGATGATGGCTCGTCAAACACAAGGACATCGGGAGCCGAAGCATACACGCTGGAAAACGCGATCTTCTGCTTCTCGCCGCCGGACAGTTCAAAGATATTTCGACCCCGGAGCTCGCTAAGATGCAGCTCCTCCGTAAGTTCATCTAATCGGGAGCGCAGAGCCTCTCGCGGAATGCCCCGATTTTCAAGCCCAAACACGATCTCGCTGTCCGTATCCGTATTGAAAAACTGCGTTCGAGGATTCTGAAAAACCGTCCCTACCGCATCCGATAGCGCAGCAATCTCTGTCTCCCGGGTATCCATACCGTTTACGTTCACCTGCCCCGAAAGATTGCCGTGGAAGAAATGGGGAATCAGTCCGTTTGCGAGCCGTGTAACCGTTGTTTTTCCACACCCGGACGGTCCGCAAAGCAGCACGCATTCGCCGGACCGGATAATAAGGTTCAAATCAACGACTCCGCCGTCCCCGCTTTCAGCGTATGTAAAAGAGACATTCTGGAACGATATCATAATCAAAACACCCCTTTCATGCCCGCGTATATCATGCCGGCAACGAGCGCCGCGTAAGCAATTACCACCAGCAAATCAGCAAACGAAAACGCGATTTTCTCTATACAGCTTCTTTCACCTGTGTGCTCGATGCCTCTTGTAATCGCTGCCTGCGTAATCTCGTCCGAAATTCTGGAAGCAGAAACAAGCAGGGGAACATAGACATACTCCATCGTCTGTATAGGATGGCTAATCAGCCCGGCCGCGGACGCTGATATCCCTCGCAGCGCCATGGCATCCCGTATGGAGGCACACTCTTCTCTCATGGTCGGGAAATAACGGAGCGTAATGGCAAGAGCAATCGTGAGTCCTTTCGACAATCGGAGCTTTGTGATAGCCGCAAGAAATTTACTTACGCTTGTCGTTGCAATCAGAAGGCTGCCCAGCATAAAGCAGGGAAGAAGCTTGCGGATATACACTGCAAACATATAGACGATTCCACCGAAAGTCACAGGCAGCCTTGGTACGATAAAAAGCTGGATCAGAAGAAGCGCGAGAAATAATGCTGCGTATTTCAGCATCCTTTTCAGATTGCCGGAAACGCTCAGAAGTACAAGCGGAATCCCCGCAAGCACACACTCCACCGCGATGCTTTTATTCATAAAAACGGAAACGCTTGTGACCGCGAGAATCAGAAGCTTCGTCCGTGGGTCGAGTCTCATTTATACAACCCCTGCTTTTTCAAAGTGTTTTTTCATAAGCTTCTTTCCAATCAGTCCGCCGATGATCGCGCAGACGATCGTCCCGATAATCATTGCGGGGATCGCCCACCAGGTAGCCCCGATCGAATGAATCACTCCTTCAAAGGAGGCGAAGTCACCTTTATTCTTCATAAAAGCATCAAACTGTGCGGGCATGACAACCATTGGAATATACGCCCCCATCGGCGCAAGCGCCATGACGCAGTAGGCAAGCAGGTTTTTCTTAAAGGATCTGAAATCAGCGGAAGCGCAGATAAAATCCGCGATCACGCCGAAAACCAGGAAGAATACGGACATCATCCAGAACATTCCCGTAACAAACAGCAAAATCGCCGCGATTACACCGAGAATGGAGAGAGCTCCCTTCTTCGGTATTTTTGCCACATAGAGCATGAAAACTGTCCCCGTAAAGAGCGCCACGATCATTGGCATAAACGGGAAAGTGACCGGCGTCATCTGCGCAACACCGCCAATCACAAACGCCACCACAGCATAGATGAGCGAAAAGATGCCCACCGATATAAAGTCCCTTGTTTCCAGCTTCTTCGCATCTGTTCTAAGCATAATAAATAACCTCCAATTTTATATTGTTCAGTTAGAGTAGGCTAACTCGCGTGTAAAAAATTAAAGTGATTGTATGATTGTGTATTATTCCAGCCGGAGCAAGCCTTCCCAGCCAGAGCTGAAAAACTTTGCAAGCTCCTCAATATACCGCATAGCTTCTTCTTTGGGCATATCATGGACAATCGTCTCACATACCGCCGTAAAATAGGCGCTGGTAATCATGTGGTGAAGCTGCTTTGTCATTTTCCCGGAGAGCTTTCCTCTTTTGCGGAGAAGTGCGTAGTATTCCTCTGAGCACTCTACCTCCAGTTCCACAAGCTCCTCCAAAAAATTTGCATAGCGCGTACCTTCCGCCCGGCAGAGGATCAGCTTGAAGGCATCAAAATGGGCGTACATATATTCCACAAAGACGCGCAAATACTCAGTGGACAGCTTCAGGCTGTCCTTCGTCTTTTCCTCGGAGACAAGATCGAAATGGGCGGACTGTGCGGCTTTGAACTGCTCCAGCAGTCCCTTTGCTGCCTCGCCCACAAGATCTTCAAAAAGCGCGGCCTTATCCGGGTAATAGCCGTAGAAGGCGCCCTTCGTGAAGCCCGCCTCTGCGACGATTTTATTCAAAGATGCATCCTTGAAGCCTTTTTCCAGAAATTCTTTTTTCCCAACTTCGAGGATCTTCATTTGAGTCTCTGTACGTTCCATTGATGCCTCCCGATATACTGGTAGTATATACTGCTGGTATATTATAACCGAGCAGATTGAGTTTGTCAATAGGATATGCCTTTTCCGGTTGCCGTGCTTTTCTACTTCGTGGGGCTGAAGTGCAATCGAGCAGTACTCTCGGCTGATTTAACATATAACAGAGCAGCACCAGATCGAGGCCGCTTTGCCTTTGGATACAGGAATATATAGAAGATTTCCATACGCTTTTGTTTTTTCGCTGTACTTTGAGGCGAAACCTGTGATATACTTTTGATTACTGAGGGAGTTTGTTTCGGTACTATTGCACAAAAATATTTAGGGAGGTGATGCGAATGATCACGGTCGCGGATGTCATGAAACTGCCATCCATGTATGGCGCAACTATTCTCGCAGGTCATGCCGGAATATCAAACCCAGTTGAATCAGTTACTGTTCTGGAGTATGGACAGATCACCAGTACGCTGGACGAATTGTTCTCTCAAACCGAATTTCAAGGAAACGCGTTGATAATTTCTTCATTTGCCACGACAGCAGACGATGTTGATGCGCAGTGCGAAAACATCCGTAGATATCACGCGATAGGGAGCGTTGGGTTTATCCTTTTTTACATCGGGTTGATCCTTCCAAGCGTGGATGATCGGGTTATTGCCTGCTGCAATGAACTTGATTTAGTATTGATTACCATGCCCGGGGATATAAGGACTCATAAATATAGTGACGTGATTGGCGACATATATCATGCGATTTTCAAGGATCAACAGGCAGGTTCAAATTATGTAAGTACACTTATTCGCCGGTTTTCTAATCTTCCTGCAGAGCAGCGCAACACAAGCACATTACTTCGTATGCTCAGCAACCACTTGCAGGCATCAATTATTCTAACAGATTACAAAAAATCAATCAGCAATATCGCGTGCTGGCCGCAATCGCTATCGGAGCTATTAAGCAAGGAACTAAAAAAAACAACTGCAAAAAATGCAGGGTGAACAAGCGGTCAAGATCTCTTATGATGATGGTGCAAATTATTTGCAACACTGCCCAACACTTTTGGAGGGCAAAGAAGGTTTCGATTTATATACTTTTAAGTACAATGAATTACTATCAAGAGAAGATCTGTGGCAGGCGAGTGAATTTGTCCAGCTATATAGCCATATTTGGAATAAAGATCTGGGAAAACTTGTAACATCAGAACTGGTTCGAGCCATCATTGACGACGACCCCTTGAAAATGAGGCGATTAGCAGACTTGTTCCAAATTAATGTTGCAGAGTTGAATCAAATGTGGGTGTTTGATTCTGTTGATTCTTCAGAGCTGGATTTGAAATTGCTGAGGAAATGCACAGAGTACTTTTCCGGAATATACAAAACGGTTTTGGTCGGTTACTATGAATCCAATATGGTGATTTTTGCCCATGCTCCCCAAACGGCAGGTGAACGAGATGCTATCGTGCAAGATTTCATTAACGAGTCGGCGGATTCTTATAGTAACTACATAGTGGTTTGTTGTGATTGCCTCAATACGACCAATGATGCCCATAACGCATACTTTGATGTCATGCAGTACGCTTCTTATGCCAGAAGCATCTACCCACAAAAGCGCGTCTTACGTCCATCGGACGTGTCCTTCGCCTCAATATGCGCAAAGGAAGCTGCTTGCAGGGAAGCTCAGATTCACTATCTAAAAATCATAGAAGACATTGAAACAACACCTGAGTTGCTGACAACCTTGACCGCATATTTGCTAGACCATGAGAGCAGCATGGCCAATACCGCAAAAGCACTTTGCTGCCACATCAACACGATAAAATATCGATTAAATTCTATCCGCGACAATACGGGCTATTCCCCATCTAAACCAGCAGACGTATATCCACTACTGATTGCTGTTGCAATCAATCGCATGAAGAACTCCGAAAATGAATAATAAAAGAAAAGAGCGGCGGACTTGTCCAAATGG
>OGXR01002979.1_pt1 | contig 10213 bp, 7 predicted proteins | sample 1576331 | NCBI WGS metagenome assembly OGXR01 (sample SAMEA3541473, study PRJEB24748) | human gut metagenome | biome: human gut; feature: human-associated habitat; material: faeces | place: China | collected 2012
CGAAGGATGGTAGGAGATAACGCAAAATAATTACATACGAACGATTTTTCCAATCGCACACATTACACTTGTACACATTACATGTGTAACTCCCGTTCTTATGGTTACAAAACTATCAAACAACATGTGGTTATTGTATTTGCTTACGTCTATTTACATTTGTATTATCCGCTTTCAAGGAAAGAAAATACCGCCTGCACAACGAGTGATAAACAATTTGACATTTAAATATAAAACACTATAAATAAGATATATATACAGTATTAATTAAAGTTAAATGCATATTGAAATATCAGGATTATCGGATAAGGCCAAAAATTCATACCGAAACAACTTCATATTGCAATATTTAACACTGATAATCAGATGTATAATATATACGATCTAAAGCATTAAAACATATTATTTCTCTTTTTGATTATCGATATGTATCAATATTTCATTGGCTATTACAATTGTAAAAAGCTATTTGTGATTTTTGTCGTATATTTTTGTAATCTGCATACGGAGGATTCGAGCAAATTTATTTAACTTTGTAAAAAATCGAAAAATGCGCGAAAGGCTGTCGAAATTCATCGAAATGGAAAGGCTGACTTCTTCCAGACTGGCGGAAATTCTGGGTGTTCAGCCGTCGAATATTTCCCATATTCTCGGAGGCAGAAACAAACCCAGTTTCGAATTCATCGAAAAGCTATTGCTGCGTTTTCCGAAACTCAACCCGGATTGGATTATTCTCGGCAAAGGACCGGTTTATCGTCCCGAGATACCTTCTGCCGTTCGGTCGACAGAAATTCCTGAACCGGAAACCGATCTGAATCTTTTCTCGGATACTACGACCGCGATCCGTTCGCAACAACATGACGCTCCAGAAAAATTCCTCCCGGCCTCCGATGTCCAAGATCCGGCAAAGGAAAATTACACGGCCTCGATACCATCCGTTCATGCGGATATCAATGAAGTTCCGGAATCGGAAATAGATCGAATCATCCTTCTCATGAAGGATAAAAGTTGCATATGCTATCGTCCGAAATGATTCGTATGAATTTAACATAATAGCAAGAGGCGTTGTCGATTTTACGGAAGGAATCCAAGAACAAAATTGCTAAAAGTCATGTCTCCGTAAAGAAAATACCTTTTTTCTACGACCGTCGTTCAGTGCTTTCATTAAAAAAGCTTCAAGATTAACAGAAATCACAGAAACTGGCAAACTAAGATTCATACAATAGTCCTATTTACAGCGTATTATAATTTGAATCCTGCAAGTTTACGTATGAATTATAATTAGCATTATGTTAAATAATGGTGCTTTTCGCTTCTCCTATAACAAGCAATTGCCTGCAAACATTCTCAACCAAAACAGAATTTCAGATCGAAGTCTACACTACTATCTCAAATCATGATAATAACGCTCACACTCCGACGCACTGCAACAATAGAAACCTTGAGTCGAACGATATTTCAGTTCAGACTGCTCCGAGGAGACGCAGCTCATACCCGACATCGATGCGTTCGGCTTACGGCATTGAGCGAGCTGACAGATCGTTTCCCGTTCGATTCGCGGGCAAGAATGGACAAGGCCGCCCGCCACAAACGGGTATAACGACTCGCCTCATACGCTGCGCTGCAAACGGTCGTTACAGGGATTTACGACGGAGCCGATACCTTGCCCTGTCGAAGAAACGCCGGACGAATTTCCAATAAAAGCACGTAGCTCGTCCTACGAGCAGCGAAACCCTATTACCCTATTCGAAATGCCGATCGTTGTCGCCGAGCACGATCTCACCCGCCGAACAGGGCGAACACCACAAATATTCGGCCCGTTCTTCCGGCTCCCATTTTCCGCCGCACCCGACAGCCCCCATGTGCCGCCGCAGTTCTCGAACCCGAAAACCGACACGACCCAATTTCGCAGCACGAACATTCCCTCGATTCAGTGAGGGCCCGACCAGACAAGCGAGCCTTAGGAGCATTATTGGCTGTATTTACCGGTCATCATACCGTGCACGGGGGAGATACGGGAGTCCCCGAAAGCCGATTTATCCTATCCCATTTTTTATCGGACGACAGCCCAAAACAAACATATGTCGCCTGTATCGCGCGGTTTCCGACGAGCACCCGGCAAACAAGAAGGACGCCCGACGGACGTCCTTCTTACTTACTCTCGCGAGACCGTTACCCGATCCCGGGCTATCGAAACGCCTCGCTTATGTCAAGCTGAAGCGCTGATAACATAACTTTCATATCGAGAATAACCGGTTACCCTCGATCTACAATTCGGAAAGAATCCGCTTTTTCAAGGTATTCATATCCGCATCGGTCACATACACTTTGCCCCGGACATGGTAACGCTTTTTCGTAGGAGCATCGACAGGCTTCAAAATCAGTCCCATGCTCTCTCCCCTATGGAAAGCTCCTTCGGCATTGAGGAAAACCAAGGCCAAAGCATGCTTTCCGTCGGACGAACGGACCGCCACAGCCCTTACGGAACCGGCCAAGCTGTCCTCCACTTCGGCCCATTCTCCGTCGACCAAAGCCTCCGGACGAGCACCTTCGAACGCCGTTCCGCTCAAGTCGATCGTATACTCCGGCGAAGAATGGCTGTAATCCGGCTCGTAGTTCTGCCACCAATATTCCAGATCGATGTCGTCTTCGTTGGGGCTTAGGCGCCCGCCTCTCTCCCACTCTGCAAATTGCTGTTTGAACCACAGCGAGTTGCCTTCGCTGAGGCTCCATTGCGGCGTGAAACGCTCGTCTCCGACAGCATACATCGTAGGTTGCGGAATCGTCAGTACGACATCTCCTGCGGGCGTCGCGATCTGCACGGCGCTTCCGACGGGAGCACCCTCATACTCGATCTGGCTCAACTCGATCTTACCCGGCATACGAAGGCTCTCCCCTACCGTCACTTTCAACTGTTGCGGCTCCTCAGAGGCCGAAACGAGGAAAACGGCTCCGAACGTTCCGTCCTCGTCGCAGAATACCTGATAGCCATCCAGAGCGTTGTTGCGCGAATGATAGAGAGGTCTCCACGCGTCTCCCTCACGAACGAATATGCGAGGCATGCGCCATTGGGTCAACCCTTTGACCACAACGGGAATCAGGTTCTTGCCACCGGCCACGGTGAACAACGCTCCGTTGTTCTCGGCCCTGACCACAATCGGCAGATCGCTCACCTTCTCGCCCTGCTCGACCGACACCACGTGCATAGCTCCCTCTGCATCGTAGCGCACGACCATTTCGGGGCTCTTCGTGTCGAACGTAGCTCCATAGGGCAACCAATAGCCCTCGATCTCGATGACGTCGCCCGCTTTCAGCTTCAGGTCGTCCGTATCGGGCACCAGACACATGCGCGTGTCTTTCGCAGCATCCTGCTTGAAGACATTCTTATAACCACCCAATTGAACCGTAGCGGCCGGCTTGAGTCCCCCTGCGCTGAATCTCTTTACGATAATCGCATTCGATCCTCTTTTGTTCAGCGAATCGCCGTACTCCGCGATAAAGAAATTTTCCTCGGGCAATGCGACTCCTTTCACGGGGAAAGGCTTTTTGCTCGGATCGAGCCTGATCTCGTCGACACCGGTCGCCGCAAAGCGGTCGAAACGCAGCCCCTGAATAATCGACGCGATAGTCAAGAAGCGGCAATTCGCGCGGGCATCGGCGATTTCCAGCGGCTGGAGCACCTCGTAGCGAACCTTGAAATAACTGCGGAGCTCGTCGTTCTGAGGCGTCTCGAAAATGTCGGCCGTCACTTTGATCTTGCCGTCGGAAGTCAAATAGCGCAGACCTATATCGTACCAGTTGGGCCCCGTACTGCGATAAACGGTTCCCGTATAGACCGGATGAATCCAGTCCTTGCCGTCGTAATAGGACAGAAAGCTGTGTCCGGCCAGATTGTCGTGCTGAGGCTGGTCTACCCAGAAGCATTCCTGACTCATGGCGCGGAAATCGGCGATCGTCACGCCTCCCAATCCGGCAAACTTGAACGGCACGTAACAGGTCGTCTCGGTCACGCCGGTCGAGCTGTGAAAATAGTCCATCCATGCTCCGAGCGACGACCAATGCTTGGTCATGTGCCGTCCCCAGTTCTGGAACAGGTGCAGGCTCGTCAGCGTATGGCTCTCGCCCGGCTCGAGATAAAGCGGAAAAATCGTTTCGCTGAAAGGCTGGTCGGTCGGATTATAGAAAGCCTCCTCTTTCTCGCCGGCAAAGTTCTTTGAAACCTGCACGACGATCGGCATCGGATGCCCTTCGCGATCGAGCAGCATACCTCCCTCGGTGATTTCTCCTCCGTCGGACGACTCGTGGCAGACATAGATTTTACGCTTCACGCTGTCGTTGTTCACACGGAAAGTAACCGTCTCGTAAAAATTCGGCTCGTCGTAAAGTTTCTTTTGGAAGCCGCCGTCCGTGTGACTGCCCAGAATATAGCAGCCGCGCTTGCGGTCATACCGCACCGGATTACGTCCCGCCAACAGGCGGAAAGCATCGGCCGGCAACGGTTCCGACTCTCCGAATATCGGGAACGAGTAGCTCTGGATCGTACCTTTAGCAAAAGGTTTGAACCCGTCGTATTTCTGCTCGACGAGACCTTTGACCTCCATCGAGGCGGGAACGAAGCGCCCCGATCCGTGCCAGGTAATGTCAGCCAGTATCTTCTCGGGATAACAATACAGCGTCAAGTCGCCGCGCAGCGCAGCCGTATCCTTCTTATCCGTAGCCAGATGCACGTCGAACCAATGTATCTCGCAATAGTACGGTCCCCGGCGATAGAGATTGATGCGCGTCTCGCCTCGATAGTTCCGCGTCGAATATCGAGTGCCGGACGCGTCCTCCATCTCGAACCAAAGCCAAGGAGTTCCGTCGGCCTTGTTCTGCAGCAAATGAGGCGCGCGCAACTGTCCTATCAGATGATACTCTTCGGCAAGTATTTCAAAAGCCGTGCGCGAGGAATCGGTATAGGCCACTTCGAGCTGAGGCCTCGCCGCAACAGGCTGATAACGGAAATCTTCCTGCCACAGAGCCGCATCGGGCTCCCGGCCGGCAGAATCGGAACATGACGTCAGCCCCGCCGTCAAAAGAGCGGTCGACGCGCAAATTACCAACAGGTTTCTTTTCATAACAGGTTCGTGTTAAAGGTTAGTGTCAAAAGGTCGGTGATAGTACCGGCGATATCAAGGTTAGTGTCAGCATATGGCAGCCGGTTTCCGTCGTCTGCCCGGAACAAAGGAAAGAATCGTAAATCTCCGACGCCGATGTTCCGAACCGAAACGGTCCCGGCAAGAGCGTTCCCCTCGATCGGACAATCGGAAAGCTCCCCTACTCCGACCGGACCTCCTCGTCCGGTCATTGCAAAAAACGTCACGTTCCGTTTCGGACCGTGACGTTTTTTGCTAAAGAAAGCCGTAAGGCTTATCTGGAAAGACCGAATCCGCGGAGATAGATCGGAGATCCGTCACCATGCCCATCAATATCAAGACGCATAACCTGACCTTCCTTGCCAGCGCCGGGGCCAGTAGGAGCCCCATTTTGATATTTGTCAAAAATACCTGGAACGCTTGCTGAAAAATCAAATGTCACTCTCTTCCATTCATCGGAAGGATCGCAGGTAGGAGTAGTAATCGTATCATCACCGATTACCACGAAGAAAATCTGCAACTGAAAAGCAGATGTCGCCTTGTATTCAAAAGTCAACTTATTGTAATCCGCAGTAATTTGCTTGCTACAAAGAAACTGAAGCCATGCATCACCGGAATTCGCCTCATTCTGGAATTCGTAAATCGGATAGATTCCATATCCTTTAACCGCACCATCATTCTGTGACTCAAATTCCATCTGATTGGCAGGCATACTTGCAGTGAAATTGAAATAAAGCATATCTGCTAAATTCGCTTCCTCGGAAGTACGCCCGCGACCAGCCAGATTGCGGATCGTCAGCGTCACGCCGGCCTTGTCGCCCAAACCGATCTTCATGGAAGAGCCGATACTCCCCCAAGTGCTGGACAACAGACCCATGTCGAAAGAATAGGTCTGCCAATCGTTAGAGGCGACCAGATCGGGCAACACCGTGTAGGAATCGCTGTTGTTCTGATCCAACTGAACGTTCGGGGTAATCGTTTCCGAAACCTTGTACTCGAACGTCAGCACCTGCCCTTTCGTCGCAGCCAAAGCCTTGTTCGTAAAGAAGTAGGCATCCGCCCCTGTCGTCTTGACCTCGAAAACGACGTCATCGCTCTCTTCCTCCGTGAGATCCTGTATTTCGACGTTGTTCAGCCTCGTTTCATCGAACGTGAAATAATTCGCATTGACACCGGTATCCCATCCTGGGCGGCCGTACACATCCTCGAAAGAAAGCTGCGTAGGATCGTCGTCGCTGCAGGAGGAAAAGCCTACTCCGGCTGCAAAAAGAAAAAATATCAATCCAATCTTTTTCATATTTTCAATTTTTCATGCATTCGGCCGTCCGGAGACTTCCCCCGGAGGAAGCCTCCGGACATCCGAATTCCAATTCAAACTCGATTACTGCACATAAAAGGTAAAGCCGTTCGAAACCTCGTTGTGGTCCCAATCCTCTACCACCAGCCGTATCTCGGTATCCTCCTTCGCATCGATCGTACCGGAAATCGTTACGTTCAGATCGTCGGGAAGACCGGCTACCAGCCTTTCGGTAGGCACCTTGACCTCATCGCTGAGAACCTGATAGCGAATCTCCTTCACGGTAGCGATTCCCGTATGGGCAAAGACCTCGAAACTATAGCTGATCCTCTCTCCGGTAGCCACAGTGAGCCGTTCGGTCGACGAAGCGTCGTACTCGGCCCCGTTCACATACACCTTGATCACGGGCGGATCGGCCAAATCGTCCTTGCAGCCGAACATGACCACGGCAATCAACAGCAGCGCCAACCGACTCATCACCTTTTGCAAACCATTGAATTTGACATTCATTATTCGTATCATAACAGTATCTGCATTAATAAGTTAGTTTTTCTCAACGACCACATCGAGACTGATCGTCTGGTTGTTCGAGACGTCTTCGTTCTTACGGTCGATCTCTTTCACCTTCATCAGGCCGTAGCGGCCGTCTTCGGTCCGGAAAGCGATCATATCCTCCTCTTCCAAAGCCGGAGCGATCTTGCCCGCGGTATAGTCGAGAACCGCAGGATAATCTTTCGCCCGATCGAAGATATCCTTCAGCTCGGAAGCCTTGTTGACCTGGTCGAACACGCTCTCCGTGGCCGCCGGATCCGTCGCATCCTTGAAGATCACCTCCGGATTCAGATCGTTGACCACCATCGCGTAATTACCGGTCTTGTAATACTCGTCGAGAGAAACCAGACAGGCCTTGTTGTCATTGCCCTCGTAATAGGTAAATCCGAGGTCGATTCCCTTGGGATCGTTGGCGATATTGGCAACGAAGAAAGTACGTCCCGTCTCAAGGCACAGGAACGTCTTCGACGTAGCCGCAGGCATTCCGTCCGTCAGTTCGACATTGTACTTGGTTACGTCCAAATAGAGATTCACCCGAGCCGACGAGAAATTCCGATTGACGTCCTCGACATAAACCGAGTACGAGCAATCCTCGTCCAAGGTCAGCGTGTCGGAAACGACGTACTCGCTCACCTCGCCGTACAGTTCGATCGTTTGCTCCTCCATCGGGGCCTCCATATTCGCCCCCAAACCGGGCCGGTACCATACTTCGATCTTGGAAATCGGTGCAGCCGACTTGATGTCGAAGCGGTAAACCACCTCGGCACCTTCGGGAACCCTCAGCTCTGCCGTACCCGGTTCGGAACCGGCGACGAAAGTCGTCGCGGAAATCTCGGGTCCTTCCGGATCGTTGTCATCGCATCCGACCAGTCCGAGCCCTCCGAGCACCAGCATTATCATGAACAATTTCAATTTTTCCATAATACTATGTATTTACATTTAATATAAGACGAAATTCTACCAACCTTCATTTTGTTCCCATGACGGATAACGCATCTTCTCGGCAAACGGAATCGGGTAACGATACATCGCCGGTCTGAACGTACGATCCTCGACCTTGACGACATTGTAGTCGAAACGGTCTCCGATCTTGATGATCCGCATGCCCATCAGCGGCTGATTCTCGGTCGTTTCAGCGATTTTCCAGCGACGGACATCCCAGAATCGATGCCCCTCGAAAGCCAGCTCGATCCGACGCTCGTTACGCAGCTTGGTTTCGTCCAGCGAGGTCAAAGGAGGCATATCGACTCCGTCGCGCGCACGGACTTGATTGACCGCCTCCAAAGCCGACAGGTCGCCGCCGTTGGTCACATATCCCATCTTGGCGTTAGGACCGTGAGCGTAGAACATGGCCTCGGCATAGTTGAGCAGGATTTCGCCGTAACGGAACAGATACCATACGTGCGGCACGGTCGTACCCTGCGGCAACTGCACCTTGTCCTGAACGAACTTCTTCAGGTAGTAACCCGTTGTCGTACAGTTCGTATTGTTGATGCCGGCAAGGCCGCCCACGAACGATTCGACGGTAGCATCGTTGAACGTATCGCCGTTGCAGAGAATCGTCTCATAGAAACGGGGGTCGCGGTTCGCATAAGGATCGTCCGGGTCCACAGCCGAACCGTCTACCGTCTCGTAAGCGTCAACCAGATTCTGCGACGGGCAGGTGGCATTACTGCCGACCGAAGTCGTCACGTACTGGTCGGAACCGCCTTTGGGATAATTCCACGTTTCCATGGAATTGAAGTTACCGATATTGGGACGATTGTCCAGAATATTTTCGGGATTGCTGCTCGAACGGTCGAACTGCATATCGCGATAAGAGATATTCGTCGAATAAAGCCCCAGATTGATCACATCGGCAGCTGCACGCGCAGCGCGATCGCACAGCTCGGCATCGTACTGTCCCGAAGGCGAGTTCAGCGGGCTGGCGGCATACAGCAGCACGCGGGCCTTGAGAGCCAGCACGGCGCCCTTGGTTATGCGGCCGTACTGGTTGTCGATCCACTTGCCGTTCGTGTACTGCGTATTCTTCATGGTCTCCAACTCGTCGTACATCGGAGCCAGACTATCCAAAGCGTGAACGATATACTCGACCACTTCCTGTCCCGGAGTGCGCTCCAGCGCAAGAGCTTCGCTTTCGGTCAGCAGCTTGTCGGCAATGGCGATATCGCCGTAGCGCTTCCAGAGTTCGAAATGATAGTAAGCCTTCAGAAAGCTGGCATCCAAACGATATGCGTGCCAGTTGAACACTTTGGTAGCATACTTCTCGGGCTCGCCTTTCTCGTACTCACGGAAAGTGTACTGCGGGTTGTTCACCGTGTCGGAAAGACGCAGGAAGTCGTTAGCAGAACGGATCGCCTGATAGAACTGGGAATAAAGGTCATCCGGATTGCTCTGCGCGTTCCAGCTACCCGTATTGAACTTCTGAACGCTGGAACTCTGCTGATTGTTGTCGGCCTCGTCGCATGCACTGGCGTAGCCGCCGTTGCCGACTGCCGTGAAACCGTTCTCCATCGCCCAGTACAAACCGGCCCACAACCGCGCCAAATAATCTTCGTTGTTGACTACCTTTTCCTCGTCCATCTGCTCCTTCAGGTCGACCTCGAAAAACTTGTCGCAAGAATAGAGCAGTCCGCAAACGGAGAGGACGAGCAGAATTTTTGATATCTTGATTTTCATAATATCCTGTTTTCAATTGGTTAAAACGTCAGACTGAGTCCAATACTGTACGAACGAGTGGCAGGATAACCACTGAAGGTTTCCGGATCGATGAAATCCGAAACGACGATCCCCTCGGCGTCGGCTTCGATGCGCTCGGCGTTCCCAAGCCAGGTCACGTCGCGCAGGTACGGGACCTTTTTACGGATATCGGACACGAGATCGGAAAGCAGGCGCAGCGATTCGGGAGAGAACAGCGTGTCCGCGTCAAACACCAAATAGACGAAATCGTCGTTCCCGAAGAGCTTGTGAAACGTGTTGATGCGCTCCAGCGAGGGATCGCCCTCGGAAAGCCATATCTCGTTGGAATTGTCGAATTGCAGATCCTGCATCTTCCACAGGAAAAACGCCGTCAACAGCACGATCAGGACGGCAACCGCGCCCCGTCTGCGGAGGACCCAGTCGGTCAGGCGGCCAAAGAAAAAGGAGGACATACTCACCTGCGGATAGTCGGCGGGGCTTCCCGCCGGATTGCGTCTGTGGAGAGGAACCGGGGCCGATCAGCGGATCG
>OGXR01002988.1_pt1 | contig 10198 bp, 10 predicted proteins | sample 1576331 | NCBI WGS metagenome assembly OGXR01 (sample SAMEA3541473, study PRJEB24748) | human gut metagenome | biome: human gut; feature: human-associated habitat; material: faeces | place: China | collected 2012
CGATCTCAGCACCTAATTGATTAAAAATCTGATGCATCCACATGGCAAGAAAAAAATATTCTGCGTACTTTGTTGAGTGGTCAGACCTTTCATGCAAAACAATGTATGCCGGAGAAACAATTCCTTCATAAGATGACCTGCCAACTCTACTTGTTGAAACATTTTGTAAGTCAATCAGCTTAAAAACCAATTCATTTGGGCGGAGAATTTGATATGTTTCAAATTTTTCCGGCTGCAATCCTGTATCATCAGTTTTTGATCTTTTTACAACTCCATTTAAGGTTAATGCAAGCCTCTGATAAGAATCCACATCATTTCCGACGATTGTTTTGGTTGCAGAGAAGATATTCTTAACTTTTCCAACTGTCCAATGTCTTGGTATCTCCCCAATCCACTTAATCCCGCTGTCTTTCATCTCCGCAAAACCCTTTGCCGGGGTCATCTCACTCACCGTCCTTCCCAAACAGGTCGTGGAGCTTCTGCATCAGGGCGTGCTCATGCTCCTCGATGCGCTTGGCGATCTGGTCGGCAGGCTCGATCTCCTTGTACTCGTAGAAGGTGCGAGTGAAGGGGATCTCATAGCCCACCTTGGTCTTGCTCTTGTCGATCCAGGCATCCGGGTTATAGGGCAGGACTTCACGGGCGAAGTAAGCGTCGATATCCTCGTCCAGCGGCACATTCTCAGTGTCACGCTTTTTCGGGTCGGCAACGGGCTTGCCCTTTTTCAGGACCTTCTTCCCGTCCTCGTCCAGCAGGGGGCTTTCCACGGTGATCTTGTTGTAGCCCAGGGCCACGCTGTCCAGCACCCGGCTCTTGCAGACGATCTTCGATCCGGATTCCAAGTCCTGCTCATAGGTGTGGTCATGATATTCACCGTAGGCTTTGACGATCAGGTCTCGGCATGCCTCGGTAATATCCACTCGCTTGTTACCAATGGACTTGCGGCGGGACTCATAGCACTTGCTGGCATCAATGAGCTGCACTTTCCCGATGTGCTCCGAGGGCTTGTCCTTGGTGATGATCCAGATGTAGGTGGCGATGCCGGTATTGTAGAAACTGTCGTTGGGGAGCTGCACAATGGCATCCAGCCAGTCGTTCTCGATCAGGTAGCGGCGGATCTCCGACTGGCCTGACCCGGCATCCCCGGTAAACAGGGAGGAGCCGTTCTGGATGATGGCCATGCGGCCCTCCGGTTTCAGCTTGGACAGGCCGTTGAGCAGGAACAGCATCTGCCCGTCGCTCTTGCTGGGAAGGCCGGGACCAAAACGGCCCACAGACCCCTTCTTATGCTCGGCCTCCACCGCAGCGGCCTCCCGTTTCCAGTCAATGCCGAAAGGAGGATTGGAGATGCAGTAGTCGAACTGATAGCCGTCGAACTTGTCGTCCTCCAGGGTGTCGCCAAACTGCATGTTGTCGGGATCGCCCCCACGGATCAGCATGTCAGCCTTGGCGATGCCAAAAGTGAAAGGGTTCAGCTCCTGGCCAAAGCAGGTGACATCCGCATCGGCATCCAACTGTTTTAGCCGCTCCTCCATGCAGGTGAGCATCTGGCTGGTGCCCATGGTCATGTCGTAGACCGACTTGGTGATGCCATCCCCGTTGAAGGCGTTCTGGTCGCCGGTCACCAGTAGGTCGCACATCAGATAAATGATGTCCCGGCTGGTGAAGTGCGCTCCGGCCTCCTCGTTGTAAGACTCGGAAAACCGCTGGACCAGATTCTCGAAGATGTAGCCCATATCCACGGCACTGATTTTCTCCGGACTCATATCCGCCTTGTCAGAGCAGAAGTCCACGATCACCTGATAGAGCAGGCCAGCCTCCTCCATGCGGTCGATCTGGGCGCTGAAATTCATGCGGGAGAGAGTGTCCTGCACGTTGTCGGAGAAACCGTTGAGATAGGCTCGGAAGTTGTCGTTGATGTTCTCTGGGTCCGCCCGCAGGGTCTCAAAGGTGAAAGGGCTGGTGTTATAGAACTGGTACCTGGCAGCAGTCCTCAGGAAGCCCTCCTTGACCGCCAAATGCTCCACTTCCTTGTAGGTATCCAGCACCTTCTGATGGGTAGGCAGCAGACAGTCATGAAACCGTTTGATGACCACCATCGGCAGGATCACCAGGCCGTACTCATGGGGCTTGAAAGCACCAAAAAGGGTATTTGCCACATTCCAGATGAGCGTGGCCTTCTCCTGGATGTTCTTCCCCACAGAGGCCATCTGTTCATTTGCGGTCATAAAATCGCCCTTTCTGTATCTGTTTCTTTTGTCTATGACAAAATTTTCTATTATCCAATTAGCAGTATAACAGATACAAGCGGAAACCGCAACATAAATACATAAAATTCAACATTTAAAATTGCGCCGAGTTAGAAATATGCTATAATAGGGACAAATCAGAAAGCCGGTGAATTCATGCACGCATTTATTTTGGGGGATAAGCACATAGCTGTCTTTCCATGTGTAGTACCGAACGCTCCTATAATCTACCTGAATACTTACTCTAACGAGGGGCAGAAGGTATATGAGGCTGCACAGACTGCCGGCTGTCCACCCTTTTTCCCGGCGACCATCAGCGATTTGGACTGGAACCGGGACATGGCCCCCTGGGACAGCCCGGCGGCGTTCAAGAACGGGGAGCCCTTCACCGGCGGGGCGGATAACTACCTGCGGCTACTGGTGGAGGAGATCATACCCAGAGCAGAAAAAGACTTGGCCAGTCCTCCGGCATGGCGGGGAATCGCTGGGTACTCGCTGGCCGGGCTATTCGCTCTGTACGCCATCTATCGGACGGATGTGTTCTCTCGGGTGGGATGCATGTCCGGCTCTCTGTGGTTTCCCGGTTTTAAGGAGTACATCTTTTCCCACGAGCCGAAGCGTCGGCCGGACTGCATCTACTTCTCTCTGGGGGACAAGGAGGCCAAGACTCGCAATCCGGTTTTGAAAACAGTTCAGGAAAATACAGAGGAGATCCAGACCTTTTACCAGAACAAAGGCATTGATACAGTGTTCCAACTGAATCCCGGCAACCACTTCGTCCAGGGGATCGAGCGGACCATTGCGGGCATTCAGTGGCTGTTGAGCAAATAGGAGATGGCCTTCGGCCCTTATTCTTTGTTTAGGCGTGTGAAAAACTGATACGCCCGCCGCGCAGAAAAAACTTGCTTAATACCCTCGGCAGAGGTACAATAGCCAAAACAGAAAGGGTTAAAATGATGGGCTATCACAGTTTTTCGTCTTGGCAGATAGGCTGCCTGTAAGAGAGCATGTTTCCTTGACGACTCTTGCAGGCGGCCCGAACTGTCAAGGAGTGAGCACAATTGAACAGAGACCGCAGTTACTATCGCAAGCAGCGTATGCGCGCGATTCATCGCAAGGAAACGATCCTCCGCCAGCTTGGGGGAGAGGAAAATGTCCTTGCGTGGGAACACGGCGCCGCCGGACGGCTGTCCAAGGGGAAGATCCACTGCTCCTGCTGGATGTGCCGCAGAAAGTCGTATGACGATCCCCGAATCCGGGATAAGCGGGCGGCCATGGATGCCGCCCAGCAGCTGCTGGAAAGCGAGTAACTTCTTTCATGAAAAAACGCTTCCGGGCCGGGGCTGGCAGATACCTGCCGCCCCTGGTCAGGAAGCGTTTTTGACCCCATATTTGACCACAGTCAGGACCGGAACACGTGGAAACAGCGGATTTAAGAGCGTCAAAAAACATTCAATACTGAGCAGAAAGTGCTGGAAAGCACTACAAATTACCACAAAAAATTTAGTTCAACCGTTTGGGATCAAGAGACCGGGAGTTCGAATCTCCCCACTCGGACCAAAGCCCTCTGAAATCGATTGATTTCAGAGGGCTTTTGCTTATTCCTTGTCTATTGCGGCGCAGGATTTGAGGTATTGTTCAAGCACAGAAAACAATTTCATATATTATCCAACTTCTTTTGTGTAGAAGAAGTTGATGAAATTTACATTACAGAATCTTTCTGCTATAATTTCAGAAACACACATTTACTGTTGGATGAGATTGCTGTGAGATGTATTCGTTGGCTTGCATTACAGTCAGAGGGAAAAAGAGTTGTACTGAGGTAAGAGAACATGGGAACTTATGTAAGCATATCAATAGGAGAATTTGATTTTTTGACATCAAAAAACTCCTTTGGAGAGTTACTTCTTCCGTTTTCCTCAAGAGATTTAAGAATCGAAGATGCTTTTGACGAGGATGGAGAGCAGTATACGCGAAGATACTTCTCCTCTACCGTATCAAGACTCAAACTAATTTTAGATTCTTATGGATTTACGATTGAGGTAGCCAAACAAAACTTTGCCACATTAAAAACAGAAAAATTAGACTTCATTCAATATTGTCTCGAGAGCGATGGCGAAACCTTTGGACTTTCACAGGAAGATGTTGCAACCAATTTTACTTTTGAGAATTGGTATCAGGCAGCTTTGCGATATGCGGAAGTTTTGGCCAATGGACAATATGAGTTAGATCAATTTCGAACCGAAAATTTATCAATTGCAGAAAAGATTCTTCTGGATTCACTGCCTTACGGAGAGGGATACTGGGGATTTACTGATGTTGAATTTAATGTCTGGAGTGTTTTTCGAACGCTTTTAGATGCATTTCCATCTGAAATGGATGTTATTTTAGACTATACAGATTTGTACGAAAGCGGTTGGTGCGACGAATATCCGACAGAAGAAGATTACGATGTACCCAAAACAATAATCTTAACAGAAGGAAAATTTGATGCCGAGGTTATTTCGAAGTCTATTGAGCTTCTCTACCCGTTTATGAGCAAATTCTACTCTTTCATGAACTTTTCAGAATATAAAGTGCAAGGTAGTACGAACTTTTTGACTCATTATCTCAAAGCCTTTATTGCAGCTGGCATTCAGAACCGAGTAATTGCTTTGTACGATAATGATTCAGCGGGATTAGCCGAATTGATGGATTTGGAAAAACTTCATTTTCCCGATAATTTTAGGATATTGCATTTGCCTAACATTGCCCTCGCAAATAATTACCCCACACTTGGCCCAAACGGTGAATACTGTCTCAATATTAATGGCCAAGCATGTTCCATAGAGCTTTATTTAGGTGCTGATGTTCTTTCAAATGATGGCAAACTAATTCCTGTGCATTGGAAAGGTTATAATGATAAAACTAAAACCTACCAAGGTGAAGTGATGCAAAAGGGATTGATTCAATCCAAATTCTTTAACAAGTGTAAAACACCTGAAAATGGCAACCAAATTCTTGAGTATGATGATAACTGGACAGAGATGAGACTTTTGCTAAATTGTCTTTTCAATGCATTCGCTCCATCGAATTAATTAGTATCCTTTACAACAATCATTTTCATCTTCCATTCTAAACAGTTCCGGCAACCTCATGTTCCGATCTTCCTTTGCAGATACACCATATCCACTAGTTGGACCCCGCACTCATAGATAGGATGGTCGTAGTGGTCGGTGAAGAAGTTCTTCACCAGATGGTGCCTGCGAAACCCGCAGACCTCGTAAAACGGAATGGTGGACGGGCTGTCTCCAGTGCCCACCTGCAGCACCGCATAGCGTCCTGAATAGGTTCGGATGAGGAAGTCCACGAGGGCCTTTCCATAGCCTTTGCCCTGAAAGCCCGGCTCCACGGCGATGTTTTTCAGTTCCAGAACGCCGTCGCCCTCGTCAGCCACCACGCACTCGGCTTTGACTTCGCCGTCCTCCAGCACATACATGGTCCCACGCTCCAGATAGCGGTCGATCATGTCCTCCTGCTCATCCGCCAACAACAGCAAGGCGAGGTATTTCTTTTTATCCTTCTCAACTTTTCTGATTTCCATGGGCACACCTTACTTTTTTAGGAGCCGTTTCAAAGCGGCGGCGTTCAGCAGATTCACCGTCACGAACTTCCCTTGATAAAATACCGCCCAGTTGTTGAACACACCGGGCAGAGCCTTGGCCTTTTCCAAAGTGTCCACTGGAATGAGGATATAGGGTACCTCCAGCTCCCCGCAGGTCCTGTGCACCAGTTCTACGCTCTGATGGATGTAGGGACACTGGGGGCTATAATAGATGGTCAAGTCCGAGCTTTCGATCTCCAACTGCTTGGCATTCTCCGCAAAGTGCGGCTTGGTTCCGTCAAAGGAGCGGGCCAGCAGCCGATAGCCGCCCGGGGTGGTATCCACCGTTTCAAACCCATATTTCGCTGCGAAGGCCTGGTCCGAGAGCCAGGCCTTTTGCTTTTCGGCACCCAGCATACACACACCGGATTTCCCCTTGGATTTGGCGTCGGCCAGGCAGTACTCCATCAGATGCCTGCCGTAGCCCTTGCCCTTAAATTCGCCGGAGACCCACAAGCAGTAGATGTAGAGATAGTTCTCTCCCTCCACTGGTGCCCAGGCGGTCTCCAGCGGAGCGTACTCGATGAACACCACACCCTTGGTGTCCAGCTTGCGGAACACATGGCCTTCCCGGAGCCGTTGGGCCAGCCAGGCCCGCTTGGCTTCCACGCCGGGGTGGGGCTTCTTGCTGCGGATAATGCAGCACAAATGCTCCTGCGCCAGATTGTCTTCCGTCAAATTGATAAATTGATCACTCATTGCTTGTCACCGCTTTTCGTATACCAGATCTACGATTCCGTTGTAATGTTCTGTTCCCACCAGCTTCAGCGGCAGTTCCGGCCCTAGTTCGGGGTACAGCCGCACGCCTTTGCCCAGTACTGTGGGGATTACCGACAGCCACAGTTTATCGATGCGCCCCTCTTTCAGCAGCTGCCCGGCCACGGACGCACCGCCGCAGATCCAGATGTTTCCCTCCCGCTCCGCTTTCAGCTTGCCCGCCAGGGCGGTCAGTTCTCCATTCCAGAAGCAGATACCCTCCTGGTCCTCTTCCTGCCGGTGGGTTACCACATAGCAGGGACGGCCCTCATAGGGCCAGCTGTCCGGGGAAAGCTCCGTGACGATCTGACGATAGGTGGTCCAACCCATAACGATGGTGTCCACCGTCTCATAAAACGCCGGGTAACTGCCGGGGGCATCCGGTTCACTGCCGTCACCGCCCAGCCAGCCCACGCCGCCCTGCTCGTCCGCAATATATCCGTCCACACTCATGGCGAGATATAAAACGATCTTTCCCATGACCATCCCCTCCGTTGCCCCTATTGTACCCAATGGTCACAAAAAGCACAAGGCAAAAAGAAACATGACAGACAGTTGTCGTGTTCCTATGGTATAATAGCTACAGAACGGCGATTATGCTTCGATTTTCAGTCGTTTTCTCGCCCCTGACGGGGCAGCCGAAAAACATGGCGTGATACCACTCCAGGGCCGTCGTCATGGTATCATGCAGGAAAAACCAAGAAGGGCGGTGCATCTCATGAAGATGGAGCGGCTCATCGGTATCCTATCCATCCTGCTCCAGCGGGAGAATGTCACCGCCCCGGAGCTGGCGGAACAGTTCGAAGTGTCCCGCCGGACCATCCAGCGGGACATCGAGTCCCTGTGCCGGGCGGGCATCCCCATCTCCACCGCCCAGGGCGCAGGCGGCGGCATCTCCATCATGGAGGGCTATCGGGTGGACCGTACGGTGCTCACCGATCCGGAGATGCAGGCCATCCTGGCAGGGCTGCGGAGCCTGGACAGCATCAGCGGCACCCGGCGCTATGCTCAGCTGATGGAGAAGCTGTCCGCCGGGACGGGTGGGCTGGTGCCCGGCAGCGCCCACATGCTCATTGACCTCTCCTCCTGGTACAAGACCAGTCTGCCGCCGAAAATTGAGCTCATCCAGGGGGCCATCGAGCAGCACCATACTATCCGCTTTACCTATTTCTCGCCCAAAGAGGAATCGGTGCGAATCGTCGAGCCCTGCTACCTGGTGTTCCACTGGTCCGCTTGGTATGTGTGGGGCTGGTGCCAAATGCGGAAGGATTTCCGCCTGTTCAAATTGAACCGCATGACGGGCCTCACCTCCGGGGAACTTTTTGAGCCCCGGCCTGCGCCTCTGCCCGACCTGGAGCCGGAGCGGGTCTTTCCGGTGAAATATCAGGTCACCGTTCTCTTTGACCCGACCTGCCGCTGGCGTCTGGTGGAAGAGTACGGCGCGGACCGCTTCACCGTGGCACCGGACGGGCGGCTGCGTTTTACCGGAGGCTTTCCAGACGCGGACAGCGTGCTCAGCTGGGTCCTGACCTTCGGAGACAAGGCGGAGCTGCTGGAGCCGGAAGAGTTGCGGGAGCGGCTTGGAGTTTGGAGTCAAACCTTGGCCGACCGTTATCGAGGGAGGGATTAGCATGGCGTCTCATCCGGATTTTGTGAACTATGTGGCCGAGCAGCTGCGGGAGGCCGGAGCCATCCGCAGCCGGAAGATGTTCGGCGAATACGGCCTTTACTGCGACGATGTGTTCTTCGCCGTCATCTGTGACGACCAGTTTTTCGTAAAGATTACCCCGCGGGGCGAAGCGGCGTTCCCCGACCTGCCCAAGGCTCCGCCTTATGAGGGGGCGAAGGACTCCCTGCTGGTGGAAGATGTGGAGGACCGGGAGCGGATGACGGGGCTGGTGCGCGTCACCTGCGAGGCGCTGAGAAGCAGGCACCAAAAGAAGAGGAGGAATGACCATGCCCTTTGATTACAAGAAAGAATACAAGGAATTCTATCTGCCTCCCACGACGCCGGGTATCGTCACGGTACCGGCTATGAATTTCCTGGCGGTGCGGGGCCAGGGTGATCCCAATGAGGAGGACGGCGCCTATAAGCAGGCCCTGGGAATGCTCTACGCCGTGGCCTTCACCATCAAAATGAGCAAGATGGGCAAGCACAAGCTGGAGGGGTACTTTGACTATGTGGTGCCGCCCCTGGAGGGTCTGTGGTGGCAGGAGGGCGTCCATGGGGTAGACTACGCCTGCAAGGCGGATTTTCAGTGGATCTCCCTCATCCGGCAGCTTTGCGATGGCGTTGGTCTCGGCAGCGTCCATGACCTTGCCTTCCATGAAGCCAGCCTTCACGACGAACTTCTTGGACTTATCGCCATCCTGATACTTGCACAGGATGCGGGCAGCGGACATGGGGTCCTCTTCGTGAGCAAAGGCAACAGCAGTGTCACCCTTGAAGTTCTCAGCCAGGCCCTCCAGGGAGGTACCCTTGACAGCCAGACGCAGCATGGTGTTCTTCACGACCATGTAATCAACGCCTGCCTCACGCAGCTCCTTACGGAGCTTGGTGTCGTTCTCGACGTTAATGCCGCCGTAAGCGACGACGCAGCCGGAAACCGCACTCTCAAACTTTGCCTTCAGATCAGCGACATAAGCCTGCTTTTCAGAAAGAATCTTTGCACTGGGCATTCGGTTTCACCTCGTTTCAAAAACTTGTATCGAAAGCCGGAGCAATGAAAAAAGCCTCTCTCCCGCGCACTGCGCCGAGAGAGAGGCATAAAGCAACTTTACGCACGTTTCTCGGCAGGCGGTCAAACTTTACACTGGACTCCAGCGCCTGCTGTCTTAAAAACAGCATGATTATAATACCGCAAACGTGCGGTGTTGTCAAGTACTTTTTTCAATTTCCGACAAAATTTTTCTACCATTCCGCAGAACGGCAGAAAAACATCAGAAATCTAAATTAGACACCGTACTTCAGGGTGTTCAGACGGATGCCAGGGCCCATGGTGGTGGCGATGGTAGCGCTCTTGAAGTAGGTACCCTTTGCTGCAGCGGGCTTTGCCTTGGCAATAGCCTCCATCACAGTGTCCAGGTTGGTGTACAGCTTCTCTGCACCGAAAGAAGCCTTGCCCACGGGCACATGGATGATGTTCTGCTTGTCCAGACGGTACTCGATCTTACCAGCCTTAGCCTCGCTGACAGCCTTGCCCAGATCGGGAGCCACAGTGCCGGCCTTGGGGTTGGGCATCAGGCCGCGGGGGCCCAGAACCTTACCCAGACGGCCAACGCGGCCCATCATATCGGGGGTAGTCACGACGACGTCAAAATCCATGAAGCCGCCGGCGATCTTTGCGATCAGCTCGTCATCGCCAACGATATCAGCGCCAGCAGCCTCGGCAGCAGCTGCTGCGGGGCCCTTAGCAATGGCGCAGACGCGGACGGTCTTGCCGGTGCCGTTGGGCAGAACGACAGCGCCGCGGACCTGCTGGTCAGCGTGACGGCCATCAACGCCCAGACGGACGTGCAGCTCGACAGTCTCGTAGAACTTGGAGGAAGC
>OGXR01002993.1_pt1 | contig 10179 bp, 10 predicted proteins | sample 1576331 | NCBI WGS metagenome assembly OGXR01 (sample SAMEA3541473, study PRJEB24748) | human gut metagenome | biome: human gut; feature: human-associated habitat; material: faeces | place: China | collected 2012
AACGGAAGATGATATTAAGCGTACCCTCAAACATTGGGTAGCCTGCAAAGGTTCGCAGTCCGTACCACACGGTCATGAAGATAAAAAACACAGCCATTAAAACTGCAAGCAAGCCCTGATGTTCGTGGCGATATTTGATTCCTACGATAATCATTAATATTGCAAGAGCCGCCCAAAGCCATACATACATATTCTGAAGAAATTCGCCCATAAAATTCACCCTTAAACATTACTGATAAGTAGATTATAGAGTATCCTCGGCACAATGTCAAACCGTGTTATGTGAAGATTTTCTGAAAACGAAAAATTTTTTCAAAAACGCTTGACTTTTACTGACTTTGGTATTATATTATGAGTATAGCAATTAGCACTCACCTATCGAGAGTGCTAAAACAGCAAAAACCGACACGAAATGAGGTGAACGGTATGGAGCTGGCTGAAAGAAAAAAGAAAATATTATCGGCAGTAATCGAAAGCTATATCAACACAGGCGAGCCGATTGGTTCAAAAGCGTTGATTAACGAAACGGGACTTGAGGTTTCATCGGCAACGGTGCGAAATGACCTTGCAGACCTTACAAATAAAGGCTACTTGGTTCAACCGCACACCTCGGCAGGACGAATTCCAACGCTGCAGGGCTACAGATACTACATCGACAATCTGATGAAAATTACCCCCGTAACCCAAGGCGGACGGGAATATGTTGAATCCGAGCTTTACAAAAGCGCAGATTCCCCCGAGAGCATCCTCAAAGAGGCAAGCGGTGTTATTTCAAGGCTGACAGGCTGCACGGCGGTAACAACAACACCTTCGGGTGAGGAAAGCAGAATCCACAGAATAAGATTTGTTCAGACGGGTTCGCACACGGCAATGGCTGTTGTGATTGCCTCAAACGGAATCATAAAAACAAAGCTGTTTCGTTGCGATTTCCTTTTGAATCCCGAACTTTTGACCGTGTTTGACAAGGCATTTAACGAAATCTTTTCGGGAATGAAGCTTTCATCGGTCAACCGACCGTTCATACAGACAGCGGCGGCAAGGCTCGGTGAACTTTCAATGTTTACCCCGGGAGTGCTTGTGGCAATTATGGAGGCTTGTGAAACAGCAAAGGAAGTCAGCGTTTATCTCAGCGGTGTGACAAAGCCATTGTTTATGTCCGATGTCAATTTTCTTAACGCACGAAATGTTATGGAGTTTTTGAACAACAGACACGACCTTGCAGAAATGCTTGAAAATCTTCCGCTTGACACCTCCGTCAGCATAGGCGGCGAAAACAGCAGAACAGAGCTTGCAGGGAGTGCGGTAATCTCCACACGATACCGACTTGACGGCAACCCGTCAGGTGTGCTTGCGGTGATAGCACCCGTGAGAACGGACTACGCAAGAGCAATTTCAATTCTTGAATGTGTGTCCGAAAGCGTTAGCACTCTTATTGATGAGCTGATAGAAATATGATAAATAAAAATCCTTGAAGGAGGATAAAGATGACTAAGAAAAAATCCGAGAAAACCGAAGAAAAAAAGGTTTCCGAAGAAACAGTTGCAGAAGAAACTGAGACTGAAAATACCGAAGAGCCTGCAAAGGATGAAAATGCGGATAAAATCAAGGTTCTTGAAGATGAGCTTTCGGCACAGAAGGATAAGTATATGCGACTTGCCGCCGAGTACGACAATTACCGTAAAAGAACGGCAAACGAAAAGCTTTCAATCTATGACGATGCAACTTCAAAGGCTTGTATCGAGCTCCTTCCCGTTGCAGACAGCATAACGCTTGCTCTTGCAAATCTGAAAGACGCCGATCCCGATATCATCAAGGGTATTGAGCTTATTTCAAATCAGCTTGCAAAGAGCTTTGAAAAGCTAAAGATTGAGTCCTACGGCAAAGCAGGCGATGCATTCGATCCGAACTTGCACAATGCGGTTTCAAAGATTGAGGACGAAAACCTCGGTGCCGACACAATCGCAGCCGTTTATCAGACAGGTTACAAAATCGGCGACAAAATTATCCGTCACGCAATGGTACAGGTTGCCAACTGTGACTGATTTCATATATAAATATTCAGCAGAAAACACACTAACAAAAACAATTAAAAATTCAATTGGAGGAATTTATCATGGCTAAGACAATAGGTATAGATTTAGGTACAACAAACTCATGCGTAGCAGTTATCGAAGGCGGCGAGCCTGTAGTTATCGCTAACGCAGAAGGCGCAAGAACAACTCCGTCTGTTGTTGCTTTTTCAAAAGACGGTGAAAGAATGGTTGGTCAGGTTGCCAAGCGTCAGGCTATCACAAACCCTGACAGAACAGTTGCATCAATCAAGAGAGAAATGGGTACTGCTCACAAGGTAACAATTGACGGCAAGAGCTACACTCCGCAGGAGATTTCGGCAATGATTCTTCAGAAGCTCAAGTCAGATGCAGAGGCTTACCTCGGTGAAACAGTTACACAGGCAGTTATCACAGTTCCTGCATACTTCAACGATGCTCAGAGACAGGCAACAAAAGATGCAGGTAAAATTGCAGGTTTGGATATGACTCGTAGTAGTGGCCAGCCTGGTAGCTCATTCAATTTTACAATTCGTGGTAATCGTTCATTGACGGCAAGTAATGCTCCGTTGATTCTGGTTGATGGAATTGCTGTGAAGGTAATAGATAATGATGAAGACGAAAAAAAGTAGCGGCAGGCGGGATGCTGGGAATATAGGACTGCTCATACCCATGTATGTGTTCACTGTGCTGTTCGTGGCGCTGCCGATCCTGTATATGTTCCTGCTGAGCTTTTTACAGCGTGCGCAGGTCTGGGGTGTGGATTTTACATTTACACTGGATAATTACAAACGCATATTGGAACCGTTGTATCTGAATACTTTTCTGCAATCTCTGAAGCTGGCATTCACGTCCACACTGCTCGTGGCGCTGATCGGCTACCCTTATGGGTATTTTATGGCACAGATGAATGCGGTATGGAAGCGCAGAATGTTGCTGCTTATCATGATCCCGTTCTGGACCAGTGGGCTGATCCGCCTATATGGCTGGATCATCGTGTTCCGCAGTAACGGCGTACTGGATAAGATTTTGATGGGACTGCATCTGACGGATCAGCCGTTAAAGCTGCTCTACACTTATCCGGCAGTCGTAGTGGGCATGGTATATGCTCTGCTGCCTTTTATGATCCTGGCAGTGTATTCCAGTGCGGAGAAACTGGATCATTCTCTGGTGGAAGCCTCCAGGGATCTGGGAGCATCCTCCTGGAAAGCGTTTTGGACAGTCAGCTTCCGGCTGACCCTGCCTGGACTTTTGTCCGGAGTGGTTCTTTCTTTTATCCCATCCATGGGTCTGTTCTTCATCGCGGATATTCTGGGAGGCAATAAGATCGTTCTGGTGGGAAGTGTGATCCAGGAGCAGATCACCAAGGGACGTAACCAGCCTTTTGCGGCGGCACTGTCAGCTGTACTGATGGTACTGACTTCCGTGATGATCCGCCTGTATCGTAAGATTACCGGAACCTCGCAGTTAGAAGGGATGCTGTAAGTATGAAGAAGAAAAAATGGCCCTTTATTTATGTGGCTGTGATCACGATCCTGACCTATATTCCGATCCTGTTAACCGTGGTGTATTCTTTTAATGCCTCCAAACTGACCTCTGTGTGGGAAGGCTTTTCCCTGAAGTGGTATCGGGAATTATTCCGGGACAGAGATCTGGGAGAAGCGCTGGCCGGCAGCCTGATCCTGGCGGTGCTCAGTTGTACCTTCGCTGTGCTGATCGGTACTTCGGGGGCACTGGGGATGAGTCGCAGGAAGAGAAAACTGAATGAGGCTGTGGCTTATGTGTCTACCCTGCCGATCATGATCCCGGAGATCATTCTGGGTACGCCCGTAAAGGTCAGCTGCGGAATGCCGGCGTTGCGGCATTTTTCAATGACGGCCAGCCACTGGTCGGTGTCCAGCTCCGGCACGGCGGAAAGCGGCTGGTTGGCGGCGTAGCAGTGCAGGCATTTCTGGTTGCAGTGCCACGCGCCGTCCTTGACCATCGAGCTGACCATCAGGTCCATGCGGTGGGGCGCGGCCATCCGCGGTGCATAATCGGCCAGACTGACCGGTTCAATCGAGAGCGGCGGCTCCCCGCCGCGGGCAATCGTACACAGGCAGTCCACAAGCGTTTTCAGGTCGCTCTCGATCTGCGCGTACTCGGTCTTGCGGTAAATTTTGCGGGTCGCAGCCACGGCCTGCGCGTTGATGGCGCTCCACTCCTCCGGGCGTATCTCCTTGCCGGTGTAGGGCTTTAAAGCCTCGATGAAGTTGGTCAGCAGAATGGCCCAGCTGACGTTGAGCGGCAGGATGTCCTGCCCGTTCAGAATGGCCGTGAACGGCGTCTCGCGGTCCGGCTTATGGCAGGGCACAAGATGGATGCGCACAACGCCCGGCCCATCCGGGTCGAGCGTAATATGCCGCACCCGGTTCAGCCGCGCCCGCAGGAACATACGTTCCGCGTAGGTAAGGTGTTTTGAATATCTCATAAAGAGGTTCCCCTCGTAAATTTTGTTTGTAAGCAGCATGGTGATACTTATAGAAAGTATACCATATTTACGGAGTGATTACAACTGTATGCACAGAAAAAGCACCCGTCCAAAAGAGGACGGGTGCGATGCAAAGGTTTCCCCCGCGCAGGGGGAAGCTGTCCGCAAAGCGGACTGATGAGGGCCTGGTTTGCCGCAATTGCCCGATAGCGGGGTTGCTGCTTCGTTGGGGCCGGGCATGCCCAGCCCGCGGCCTTCTCGCAGGTGCGAGCCTGCCTTTCCGCGGAGGGCCGGACATGTCCGGCCCCTACAGGGCGGCACAGCTTTAACTGGCCGCCGTGGGGGACTCCGCCCTCATCCGGCCCTGCGGGCCACCTTCCCCCTCGGGGAAGGCTCTGGTTTTTCAAATCGCCCGGAAGCCCTTGCCCACGATCTCGCTGCTGTTCACAATCGTGATAAAGGCGTGGTCGTCCAGACCGCGGACGTGCAGGCGGAGCTTCTGGGCCTGGCCGCGGGTCAGGACTGTGGTCAGCACCCATTTTTCATCGTGGGTGTAGGCCCCCTCGGCCTGTTCCATCGTGGCGGAACGGTGCAGGTCGTTCACGATAAAATCGCGCACCGGCTGCGGGTTGGAGGTGACCACCGTGCAGACCTTGCGCAGATTGATGCTTTCAATCGCGCTGTCCGCGACGGTGCTTTTCAAGATCATGCCCAGAATGCAGTACAGCCCTGTGGCAGGCCCGTAGAGATACGCGCCCACCAGCACAATACCAAGGTCACTGACCATCAGCGCGCGGCCAACGGGCATGCTTGTGTACTTGTTCAGGATCATCGCCACAATATCTGTTCCGCCCGTGGACGCGCCGATGTTGAACACGACGGCCGCGCCGACGGCGGACAGGATTACCGCGAAGCAGAGCTCCAGAAACGCATCGCTCGTCAGCGGCGCGGAAAGGGGGCAGACCCGCTCACACAGGCTGACGTAGAACGACAGCGCGAACGACGAGTAGATCGTCCACCCCATGGACCTGATGCCCAGAAAGACGAACCCCAGCACGACGAGCGCCGCGTTGATGAACCACATGAACGCGCCGACATTCCACCGCGGGAACAGCGTCGCCAGCACAATGGAGAGACCCGATGTGCCGCCGAACGCAAAGTGATTGGGCGTTTTGAAAACGGCGATGCCCACCGCCGTGGCGACCAGCCCCAGATTCAGCAGGAAGAAGAATTTCGCATCCTCCCACAGCTCGTGCGGGGTCAGGTGCTTTTTCAGCTGCGCCAGCATTGGAAACGCCTCCCCTTAGAACGTCAGGTTGCCGAACTCGGAGAGCTTGAGCGCTTCATTGTGCTGCTCGGCCCAGTTGATGCTCCACGGGCTGCCAAAGAGCAGCAGCGGGTTGCCCTTCATATCCTCGATGGCGCGGGTGTCGCTGGTCACGTCCAGATGCTTGATGTCCAGTTCTTCCGGGTCGTTCAGCACCCAGCGCAGATGCTCGTATGGCAGGGTCTGCATACGGATGTCTACATTGTACTCGTTTTTCAGGCGGTACTCCAAAACCTCCAGCTGCAAAACGCCGACGACGCCGACGATGACCTCCTCCATGCCGGCGCCGAGGTCGCGGAAGATCTGGATCGCGCCCTCCTGGGCGATCTGCTCCATGCCCTTGACGAACTGCTTGCGCTTCATCGTATCGACCTGGGTCACGCGGGCGAAGTGCTCGGGGGCGAACGTCGGGATGCCCGCAAACTGCACATGCTTTTTGCCGGTGCAGAGTGTGTCGCCGATGGAGAAGATGCCCGGGTCGAACAGGCCGATAATATCGCCCGCGTAGGCCTCGCTGACGATGGCACGGTCATCGGCCATCAGACTCGTGCCGGTGGCCAGCTTGATGTTCTTGCCCTCCTGCACGTGGAACGCCTCCATGCCGCGCTCAAACTTGCCGGAGCAGATGCGCAGGAACGCAATGCGGTCACGGTGGTTTTTGTTCATGTTGGCCTGGATCTTGAAGATAAAGCCGCTGAACTGCTCGCTGCACGGCTCGACCAGCTCACCGCTCTGCGCGTCCTTGCGGGGCAGCGGCGTGGGGGTCAGGCGCAGGAACTCCTTCAGGAACGGCTCTACGCCGAAGTTCGTCAAAGCGGAGCCGAAGAACACGGGGGACAGCTCGCCGTGCTGCACGGCGTCGAGGTCAAACTCCTCGGCAGCGCCGTCCAGCAGCTCGATGTCCTCGGCCAGCTTTTCATGGTTGGCTGCGCCGATCAGGTCGTCCAGGCGGGCGTCGCCCAGCTCGGCCTCGACCTCCTCGACCATCTTGACGCCGTTGGCGCGGCCATCGCTCTCAAAGGCCAGCACGCGCCCGGCATTGCGGTCATAGACGCCCTTGAAGTCCTTGCCGCAGCTGATGGGCCAGTTCATCGGGTAGGTCTTGATGCCGAGGATTTCTTCAATGTTCTCCATCAGCTCAAATGGGTCGCGGGCCTCGCGGTCCATCTTGTTGATGAAGGTGAAGATCGGGATGTGGCGCAGCGTGCAGACCTTGAACAGCTTGATGGTCTGGGCCTCAACGCCCTTGGCGGCGTCAATGACCATGACGGCGGAGTCCGCCGCCATCAGGGTGCGGTAGGTGTCCTCACTGAAGTCCTGGTGGCCGGGCGTGTCCAGAATGTTGATGCACTTGCCCTGATAGTTGAACTGCAGAACAGACGAGGTAACGGAAATACCGCGCTGCTTTTCAATGTCCATCCAGTCGGACACCGCATGCTTGGCGCTCTGCTTGCCCTTGACCGAACCCGCGGTCTGGATGGCCCCACCGTAGAGCAGGAGCTTTTCGGTGAGTGTGGTTTTACCGGCGTCGGGGTGCGAGATGATCGCAAATGTGCGCCGGGATTCGATTTCTTCGCGCAATGATGCCATGATTACTCCTTAACCTGTATTTGTATATAGAGTCCGTAGGGGCGCATTCACTATGCGCCCGCGGCGCTGTGCCCTGCGGAAACGGGTAAGCGGATATGGAATCCGCCCCTGCATTTTGGGGATGCTCATCCTGGTAACGTCACATCGGGGCACACTCCTCTATAATAATCCAATAGTATATAATACACGGTTTTGCGCGGAAATGCAACGGAAATTTCGCAGAGAAACTCCATCGTTTTGTATTATGCGGCCAAATTATACAAAACGTATTGTATTTGCCATGTATAAAGCCGCGCGGGACGTCCACACTAACGGCATACACAACACCTTCACAAGTAAAGGACGGGGGAAGATGAACCACATCAAACAGTTTTTCAGGGAAAAAGGGCTGTATCTGTTCTGTCTGGCCATGGTGTTTGCAGCCACCGCGGCGGGCATTCTGGCGCTGCGCACGGTTGTCAGCAACGTGGCCGACCTGACGCGCACCCGCAAGGAAGCGCTGCAGAATGATTCCGCCTGGACACAGCCCGACACCGCCATCGACAAGCCCGCGCAGGACGTGCCCAAGCCGACGACCACACCCGCCGCAACGGAAAAGCCCTCGGCCACCTCTGCGCCTGCTGCAGCGCAGGCCCCGAAGGCCACTGCTGCGCCGCCCGCACAGACCGTCACCAAGCCCGGTATCTGGGACGCGAAGCCGCTGGCGGCGTTCAGCGGCAATGAACTGGTCTACAGTGCGACCTTAGGCGACTGGCGCACCCACAACGGCGCGGACTACGCCGCCCCGGCAGGGGAGAGTGTGACCGCCGCCAAGGCGGGCAAGGTCGTCTCGGTGAGCGAGGACGCGCTGTGGGGCGGTGTGGTCGAAGTCGAGGACGCAAACGGCGTGACGTGGCGGTACTGCGGCGTCGCTGCCCCCGCCGTGAAGGCCGGGGACAGCGTGACAGCCGTCGCCGCGCTGGGCACCGCCGGCAGCATTCCCGCGGAGACCAGCGGTGACGCGCACATTCATTTGGAGTGCGTGAAGGACGGCGCGTATCTTGACCCGGAGGGGCTGATGTAAAGTGCCTTCCCCCGTGGGGGAAGGTGCCCGAGGCCCCGCCCGAGGGCGGATGAGGGGTGGTCTTCCGGTTGCGGCCCATGCACGGGTCGTGATGGTAAACTCTGCCCTCATCAGTCAGTGGTCTGGGCCACTGACAGCTTCCCCCGCGGGGGAAGCCATTTCAAAAAAGGCGTGTACCCACACCGGGCACACGCCTTTTCTATTGCAATTTTACTGATACTCTTTCACATTCAGCATCCGGGTCGCGTTCAGCACGGCCAGCACCATGACGCCGACATCCGCAAAGACGCCCCACCACATGTTGGTGATGCCCAGCGCGGTCAGGATCAGGCAGAGCGCCTTGACCGCCAGCGCAAAGACGATGTTCTGGTAGACAATGCGCATGCACTTGCGGGAGATGCGCATGGCCAGGCTGATCTTGGCCGGGTCGTCGTCCATCAGCACGATGTCGGCGGCCTCGATTGCGGCGTCACTGCCAAGCGCGCCCATCGCAATACCGATGTCGGCACGCATCAGGACCGGCGCGTCGTTGATGCCGTCGCCCACAAAGGCAAGCTCCTTCTTCTCGGGCTTCTGGGCCAGCAGCTTTTCGACCCACGCGACCTTGTCGGCGGGCAGCAGCCCCGCGTGCACCTCGTCGATGCCCAGATCCTTTGCGACCAGCTCGGCCACAGCGGGGGCGTCACCGGTCAGCATGACGGTGCGCACGCCCTGTGCCTGCAGGCCCTGCATGGCGGTCCCGGCGGTAGGCTTTTCCTCATCGGAAATCAGGATGGAGCCAAGGAACTGCCCGTCGCGGGCGACGTAGACAATCGTGCCTGCGCCCTCGGCGGCGGTGTAGTCAATATGCTCGTTCTCCATCAGGCGGGCGTTGCCGGCCAGCACGGTGCGGCCATCCACCTGCGTTTTCACGCCGTGACCCGCGATCTCCTGCGCGTCGGACGCACGCTTGGCGTCCAGACACGGGCAGGCCTCGCGCAGACTCTTGCTGATGGGATGGTTCGAGAAGCTCTCGGCCAGCGCCGCACTCTCGAGCAGGTCGGCCTCGGTCACACCGTCGGCGGGGGTGGTGTGCGTGACCTTGAAAACACCCTTCGTCAGGGTGCCGGTCTTGTCAAACACGGCCACGCCGGTCTTGGACAGGGCCTCGAGATAGTTGCCGCCCTTGACGAGGATACCGCAGGCGGAAGCGCCGCCAGCTCGAGCGCGGAAAGGCCGTTTTGAAGCAGCTCCAGCACGATTTTCGCCGGAACGGCCTGCCCGCCGAGCAGCGTATGAAGCTGGTCGAGCGTCGTCATCATCGCGTTCCAGACCTGCGCGCAGTCCTGCGCCTCCGCCGCGAGATCGGCGGCGTTCAACTCGTCGCGCATGTCTTCCAGCGTTTCATACGCATGGACGCTTTCCAGCAGCGTCAGGATGGCTTGGATGGTGTCGTCCGCCGTCTTTGCCGCCTGCAAGCCGCGCTGGAGCGCCAAAAGCGGCTCCATCACCTGCTTTCGACTCTCTTCCAGCGCGCCGAGCTCCTCCTCCGTCACGCCCTTGGGATAGCGAAACGGCTTGCGCATGGCCTCGCCGCGCACATCCGCCCCTTCGCAATACGCGCAGAAGCGATCCAGCGCCTCCTGCGTCAAGCCCAGGAAGCCGCTCTGCGCACATTCCAGAATATCCGCCTTTTCGGCGA
>OGXR01003001.1_pt1 | contig 10164 bp, 9 predicted proteins | sample 1576331 | NCBI WGS metagenome assembly OGXR01 (sample SAMEA3541473, study PRJEB24748) | human gut metagenome | biome: human gut; feature: human-associated habitat; material: faeces | place: China | collected 2012
GGTCACTTTGCCCTGCTGGCTCACCCAGGCTACATACTTGTCATCGGTGCTCCAGGTCACCGTCCCCTTCCAATCCTCTGGGGTCAGGGTGGCTTTCATGTCCAGTTCTTCATTGGCCTGCATGGTCACATCGTCATGGTTCAGCGCAATGGCTTGAGGGGGATCTACCTGGGGGGTATCCTCCTGCTTGGGCGCATCCTGTACCGGCTGGGCGGAGGTGGAAGCGTCACCGCTCTTGTCCCGCTCCGCAGAGCTGTCGGCATCATTGACCACCGCCGGTCGGGTGTGGTTGTCCCCGCTGGAAAACCAGGCCATCCCACGGGTGACGCCGGCGATACAGACCACCACAAAGAGCACCGCCAGCCCACCGGCCAGCCAGGCAGCCGCCCGACGGATCATGTGGTCAGCGCCGCCGAAGCCGCCTGCGCGATGATCGTCGCATACGCCACGCCCGCAACGCCCATCTTAAACGCGGTGACGAACAGGATATCCATGGCGATGTTGGACAGCGAGGAGCAGGCCAGGAAGATAAAGGGCGTTTTGGAATCGCCCATGGCCGAGAAGATGCCCTCCGAGATATTATAGAAGAACACAAAGGGCAAACCCCAGATGTAGATATCCAGGTACAGCGAGGAATCGGCCAGCACGTCCTCAGGAGTCTTGATCAATTGCAGCAGCGGCTGCTGGAAAATCAGCCCCAGCGCCATCAGCACAACGCACACCGCGCCGCTGAAAATCAGTGTGGTATGTGCTTTTATTTTTTTACACTCCTTACCTTATTTTTTTATTCTTCTCCTTTTGTTTCTCTTCTTTCGGGCTTTTTTTGTAGCTTTGTTATCAGATTGAAACCAGATAAAGAAATCGGGAATGTTACAGAAAACACTGGGAATTGTGCTGCATACCTTGAAATATAAGGATACATCTCTCATTGCAGACATCTATACGGAGGTGGCTGGCAGGGCTTCCTTCATGGTGTCCATACCCCGTTCGCGCAAGGCGGCGGTGAAGCCGGTACTCTTCCAGCCGCTGGCATTGGTGGAACTTGAAGCCGATTTCCGTCCTAATGCCACTATATATAAGGTGAAGGAGGCGAAGTCTCTTTATCCTTTCGCCACGCTTCCCTACGATCCCTACAAATCTGCCATCGCTTTGTTTCTTTCGGAATTCCTTTATCGCGCCGTCCGGGAGGAGGCGGAGAACCGTCCGCTGTTTGCTTATCTGTATCATTCCGTCATCTGGCTGGATGAATGCAGGGAGGGGTTTGCCAATTTCCATCTGGTCTTCCTGATGCGCCTTTCCCGTTTTCTCGGTTTGTATCCCAACCTGGAGGATTATCATGCCGGAGATTACTTCGATTTGCAGAATGCTTGTTTCACTCCCTTGCGTCCGCAGCTCCACTCCAATTACATCGCTCCCGAGGAGGCGGCCCGCCTGACACAGCTGATGCGCATGAATTATGAAACGATGCATCTTTTCACCATGAACCGGTTGGAGCGTACCCGCTGCCTGAACATTATGAATGAATATTATCGTCTGCATCTGCCGGATTTCCCGGTATTGAAATCACTTGAGGTATTGAAGGAGCTTTTTGATTGATTATCGTCGATGTAACGGCCCAATAAGTGTGCGCTGCCTTTATTATAGGAGTAGGGAGTTTTACTTACTGCTGTAAGGGTCGTTACGATAAGCTGTAACGGTCGTTACAATATAGGGTAACGACCGTTTCAATATAGGGTAACCGTCGTTACATCATTAGGTAACGGCTTTTACATCTTATGGTAAACGGTCGGTAAATATAATGCGTTGATAGATAGCGTATAATCTCTTGTGGGGGAGGATATGGATTGGTATGTAAAAAGCCGTGTTCAACAGACTTTGGACGCTGAGTCCCTCTGTTGAAGCACGGCTTATATGATAGGGGAAGTGTATTTCTTTATCCCAGCAACTCTTTTACTTTGGCTGAGATGGCGCGGCCTTCGGCAAGTCCGGCAAGTTTCTTGCTGGCTACACCCATCACCTTGCCCATGTCCTTGCCGCTGGTGGCGCCGACTTCGGCTATGATTTCCTTCAAGGCTGCCTCCAGTTCTTCGGCGCTCATCTGCTTGGGCAGATAGGTTTCAAGCACCTTTACTTGTGCCAGCTCATCGTCTGCCAAGTCCTGGCGACCTTGCTGTACATAGATTTCAGCGGCGTCTTTGCCTTGCTTGGTCAGTTTTTGGATAATCTTCAAAGCATCTGCATCGCTCAGGGTATCGTTGGCTCCGGGAGCGGTTTTGGCTTCAAGGAATACTTTCTTTACGTTTCTCAATGTTTCGAGAGCCACTTTGTCTTTGGCTTTCATGGCTGTTTTAATGTCTTCGCTGACTTTTTCAAATAAATCCATATTGTTATAGGTTTACTCCTGTTCCCCCGAAGGGGAGGAGGATGGTTTTACATATCGGGAACGGAAAAATCAGAAGGTGATGACTCCCCCTGCACCGCCTTCTGCCTCTTGCGCGGCTTCGGTGGCGAGCTGCCCTTCCTGCTCTGCCTTCATCTTGATGCTGTTCAGCGTGCTTTTGTCACGCAGATAGGTCGGAGAATTCTCTACCATGCTGATGATGTCGGCGTTGTCCATGTCTTCGGGATTGAAGAGATAGATATGGCGACGGCGGCTGCGCTGGGAACGGGCATTGGCATCCTTGCCATAGTACACTTCGCGGCGGTTGCGTCTCTGTTCCTCTTCCTCCTCCAGCTCGGCAAGGCGTTGCTGTTCTTCGGCGGTGCGCTGGGTGATGCGGTCGTCCATCTCCTTCATGTGGATGTCCTGGATACCGAAACCGGTGGCAAGCAGGGTGATTTTCACTTTCTGTTCCAGCTTGTCGTCAATGGCCATACCGAATTTGGTTTCGAAGTCGCGGCTGAAACGGTTCATGAACTCCTTCACCTCGTCCATTTCGCTCATCATCAGCTTGTATTGTGCACTGTAAGAGATGTTGAGGAGTACTTTCTTGGAGTTGAAGATGTCGTTGTTGTTCAGCAACGGCGAGTGCTGCGCGTTCTTGATGGCTTCGCTGACACGGTTGTCACCTTCGCCGTAGCCGGTACTCATGATGGCTACGCCGCCGTCCTTCAGCACTGTTTTCACGTCGTTGAAGTCGAGGTTCACCTTTCCATGCAGGGTGATGATTTCGGCAATACTCTTGGCGGCTACCGAAAGGGTGTCGTCGGCCTTGTCAAACGCGTCGTCTACGGATAGCTCGCTGTATATCTCGCTCAGCTTTTCATTGTTGATGACCAGCAGGGCATCTACGTGCTTGCTGATTTCCTCTACGCCATCCAGTGCCTGGTCTATCTTCTTGTCGCCCTCCCAGCGGAAAGGGATGGTGACGATGCCGATGGTCAGGATGTCCATTTCCTTGGCGGTTTGTGCAATGATGGGTGCGGCACCCGTACCGGTACCACCGCCCATTCCGGCAGTGATGAATACCATCTTGGTGCCGTCGTTCAGCATATTCTTGATGTCTTCGATGCTCTCTTCTGCTGCCTTGCGGGCACGGGCAGGGCGGTTTCCGGCTCCCAGGCCTTCTTTTCCAAGCTGTAACTTCACGGGCACGGGAGAGTCCTTCAACGCTTGGTTGTCTGTGTTGCACAGTACGAACGTCACGTCGTGTATACCTTCCCGGTACATATGGTTCACGGCATTGCCGCCACCTCCGCCTACACCGATTACTTTAATGATTTTCGGTGAATCGGTCGGGAAATCGAATTGTACTATATCTTCCATAATAACTTAATTTTCTGGCACATTATCACATTATTACTTCATATCGTCGTCCGAGAAGATTTCGTTGGAAAGCTTGTTGAAAGTCTTTTCGAACCAGCTGGGGCCTTCTTTCTTTTTCTTCTTCTTTTCTTCCTTTTCGCGCAGCTCCCTTTCTTTGCGCTCACGCTCCTTGCGTTCTTTCTCTTCCTTCTCGCGCTGTGCCTTGGCGGCGCGTGCGGCGGCTTCCTGCTCTTTCAGCGCTTCGTCGTCAACGAATATGTCGACCGGTTTGGGAGGAACATTGGAGGCAGGCTGCTGCACCGGCTTCACCTCTTGCAGGCAGCAATTCTCGTTGCCGGCAGCCAGCAGGCCCAGCAGTGTGTTGTGCATGCCGTCCTTCTTGGGCTCGTCGCTGCGTGTGTGGACGGTGGTCTGTACGAACTTGGCGGTCTTTACCTTTTCAATCTTGCTCACTCTATGGAAGGCTTTCTCAAGATTCTTCAGATTGGCTCCTCCACCGGTGAATACAACACCGGAGAAAAGTTTGTCCTCGTAGCCGGAAAGTTGCAACTGGTTCCATACGTTGGCAAGAATTTCTTCTGCACGTGCTCCGATAATATTGTTCAGCAGGGCCAGTTCGAAGGTACGGCCGTCTTCCGACGTGCATACGGCAGGGGTCTCGGCGTCTTCTTCCTCCTCGTAGAGGGCATCACCGTATTGCAGTTTCAGTTTCTCGGCATCTTCCTCTTCCATTTGCAGGGAAGTGATGTCGTGGGTAATGTTGTTTCCACCCAGCGGCAGTACGCTGAGGTAGCGCAGGATATTGTTCTTATAGACCAGCACGGTGGTGGTGTCGGCACCGAAGTCCACCAGTGCACAGCCTGAACGCATCTCGTTTTCGGTCAGCACGGCTTTGGCCAACGCAGTGGGAGCCACGAGCAGGTCGTCGGCAATTTCCACTTTGGCTTGCTCGAAGCTGTGTTCGAGGTTCTTCTTCAGCGAGGCACGCGCCACGATGTTGAGGAACTGCCCGGTGATGTATCTTCCGGCAACTCCTACGGGCTCCACATGCAGCGTGTTGTCTATCTTGTATTCTTGCGGGGCTACATCCAGCACACTCATGTCTACCAAGGGTACATCACGGTTCTCGTCGCAAATCTCGTCTACCAGTTCTTGCGAAATGATGCTCTCTTCCTCCAGCGTACGGCTTACCGCATTCCTCACCGTGCGCAATGATTGTCCGCCGATGCCTACATATACTTTGGCGATGGAGTTGTTCAACTGGCCTTCCAGCTTGTTGATGATGGAAGTCAGCGCTTGTGCGGCCTTGTCAATGTTGTAGATGGCCCCTTTGTGTATAAACGGGGATGCATCTTCGCGTGCATAAGCCAACACCTGGATACTTCCGTCACTGCTCTTCTTTCCTGCGATACCGGAAATCTTGGAAGAACTCAACTCGATAGCGGCGATGAAATCTGTTGTTGCCATATCTATTTATTTACTATTTTACTATTTACAATTTACTATTTGCTGCGCTTTGATAAAGAAGGGCTATTAGTAAATCCCTTTCTCTACTCTCTCTTTGTGCAGATGATTTGATTATCAAATTCAACGCTGATACGGGAGTATTTGTTCCAACCCACCTGGTTCAATCCTCTTTCGTAGAATGCCTTTACACGTTTCAGCTTCTTCTCGAATCCGGCAATCTTGCCTAAATAGATAAGATGGTCGCCGACACGGGGCACTAACTCGATGTTCTTGCCGGGCAATACGTGAATTTGCTCTATCTGTGCATTCCAAAAAGAATTCTTTTGCAAAAATACACCAAACTTATATAAATCCCTCATGGCAAACGACTTTTCTACATTTCCGGTTACAACGGCGAGGTGTGCAACGCACTTTGCATCGGGGGGCATCACGGTACCTTTGTTGTCCAGATAGTAGTTTTCGCCGTTGGCGCTCATCACGCGCAGGATGGGGATGCGCTGGGTCACTTCGATGCAGAGCTTGCCGCTCGGGGTCTTGTAGCACTCCACCTGGTCGATGAGGGGATGCTTGGCAAGTTCGCGCTCCAAGGTCTTGGTGCGCACGCGTTCCAGGTCTTTCCCAACGGGGCTGATACCTTTCTTTTCCAGCAGGGTAGCTACTTCCTTCTTCGTGATGAAGCCGGCATATACCGTGTCTTTTATCACCAGTTCCACGTCTTGGCACACCTGCGAGGTGGGCTTGCGGTTGAAAGCTGTGACAGCCACTACCAGGTAAGCAATGACAAGCAACAGAACGATAGAAAGTAGAATCCTTTTAACCATGATATTTTTCTGATAATAGTTGGGTGATTTGGGGCGCATAGTTGTCCAGGTCTCCGGCTCCCAGCACTACCAATACTTCGGTGTGCTTTTGGGCGAGGAGGCTGAGGACGTCTTCTTTCCTACAGATGCATTTCTCGATGCCGGGGCGGAGGTTGTCATAAATCAGCTGACTCGTCACGCCGGGAATCGGTTGCTCGCGGGCAGGGTATATCTCTGTCAGAATCACCTCGTCGGATAGGGAAAGGCTGTCTGCAAAGTCACGATAGAAGTCGCGAGTACGAGTGTACAAGTGGGGCTGGAAGATGACGGTTATCTTCTTGTCTTGGTACAACTCGCGGACGGACTTCACGCTTTGGGCTATTTCGGCAGGGTGGTGGGCGTAATCGCTGAGGAATACAATCCGGTCGTTCTTCAGCTTGAAGTCGAAGCGGCGGTCCACTCCGCGGAAGCTTGCCATGCCTTGCTTGATTTCTTCGTCGGTGGCACCGCTGAGATGGGCGAGTGCCATGGCGGCAACACCATTCTCGATGTTGATACTGACGGGAACCCCCAACTGAATATCGTTGATGCGGGTGTCAGGCGCCACGAAGTCGATGAAGATTTCACCGTTTCCGATGCGGATATTCTCGGCATGGAAGTCGCCTTCGTTGCGCGAGTAGGTATAGGTGGTGACGCCCGGTTGTACGTCGGCTTGCATTTCCAGTCCTTTGTGCAGAATCAGGGCGCCGCCCGGCTGGATAAGCGTGGTGTAGTGGCGGAAGCTTTCGAGATAGGCTTCTTTGGTGCCGTATATATCCAGGTGGTCGGGGTCGGTGGCAGTAATGACACTCATCCAGGGCGATAGCCAGTGGAAGGAGCGGTCGAACTCATCCGCTTCGATAACGGTATAAGGGCTGGTGGCGGAAAGCAGCAGATTCGTACCGTAGTTCTTCGAAATGCCTCCGAGGAAGGCGGTGCAGCCCACGTGTGACTGGTGCAGCAGGTGGGCAGCCATGGTGCTGGTGGTAGTCTTGCCATGCGTACCTGCCACGCACAGGCCTTTACTGCTGCGGGTGATGATGCCCAATACTTGGGAGCGCTTATGTATGTTGAAGCCGTTTTCACGGAAATAGGTCAGTTCTGCATGCCCTTGCGGCACGGCGGGGGGATAGACCACGAGCGTGCTTGCCTTGTCTTTACACTCCTCCGGAATAAGGTCGATATCCTCTTCGTAGTGTATCTGTGCTCCTTCCGTAATCAGACGTTCTGTCAGTTCGCTCGACGTACGGTCGTAACCCGCTACTTTCTTTCCTTTAGAGAGGAAATAACGTATCAGCGCACTCATGCCGATACCGCCGGCGCCGATGAAGTAAACGGATTTGATTGTTTCTATATTCATATCTTTCATTAAGATACTCTCCTAATTTATTTCTTAATTAACTTCAATACCTCCTTCGCAATAATTGTCGCCGAGTCAGGCAACGCCAGCTTGGCGATATTCTTGCTTAAGTCTTGCAACTTCTCGGGGTTAGCGATTGTCTCCAACGCCACCGGCAGCAGCTTCTCTTTCGCTTCCACATCCTTCACATAGATAGCTGCACCCTTATCCACCAGCGCCAGCGCATTCTTGGTCTGGTGGTCCTCTGCCACATTGGGTGAGGGAACCAGGATGACCGGCTTGTGCAGCAGGCAGAACTCGGAGATGGAACCGGCTCCGGCACGTGAAATCACCAGATCGGCAGCGGCATAGGCGTTTGCCATATCCTTAATGAAGTCCGTCACATACAGATTCGGAATGGCACTGATATGAGGGTTACGTACGGCTTCTCCCGTAGTGGCTGTAATGGCTTCTCTGACTTGGTCAATGTATATCTTGCCAGTCTGCCAGATAAACTGTACGTCGGGGTGGGTACGAATGATATCCAGGCCGGCGGTCAGTGTCTGGTTGATGGTGCGGGCTCCCAGGCTGCCGCCCAGAATGAGGATAGTCTTCTTTTCCGGGTTCAATCCGAAGTACTTTACGGCGTCTGCGTGCAGGATGGAATGTCCGAGTAGGTTCTGGCGCACCGGATTACCTGTCATGATTATCTTTTCTGCCGGGAAGAATTTTTCCATACCTTCGTAGGCCACGCAAATCTTGCATGCCTTCTGTGCCAGCAGCTTGTTGGTGACACCGGCGTAGGAATTCTGTTCTTGTATCAGCGTGGGAATACCCATCATGTCCGCCATTTTCAGCGTAGGACCACTGGCATAGCCACCTACACCGACGGCTACTTGCGGGCGGAACTCCTTGATGATGCTCCGTGCTTTCCACTGGCTTCGTATCAGTTTCAGCAGTACGGAGAAGTTCTTCCACAGATGTTTACGGTCGAATCCGGCAACGGGTAAGCCTATAATCCGGTAACCGGCATCTGGAACACGCTGCATTTCCATTCTTCCTTCGGCACCTACGAAGAGAATCTCTGCGTCGGGACACAACTCTTTTATGGCGTTGGCGATGGAGATGGCCGGAAAGATATGTCCTCCGGTGCCGCCGCCGCTGATGATAAGCCTCACCCCCGACCCCTCCCCCGTAGGGAGGGGGGTAGAGTTACTTTTGGTTGTATAGTTGTTCATATCTTTACTCATATTCTTGTTCTTTTTTATTTTTGTATTATTGGCATCCTTTCCATTGCTCAATCATTCTTTTCTCCCCTCCCTACGGAGGAGGGGTTGGGGGAGAGGCTGTTATTCAAACTCCGCATCACTGTTCAGCACCTTTGCCGTCGGCTCGGCGGCTGTTTGTGCCTCGCTGTCGACCGGTTGTTCCGGGCTCTTTGCATTTCCGGCATCCACCAGCATCGGCACTTGCGCATCATGCATCCGCTGTTCCTCCAGCTTGGCTGTATAGCGGCTGACACTCAGTATCATGCCGATGTAGGCACAGTTGATGAAAGTGGATGTACCACCCTTGCTGATGAGTGGAAGCGGTTGTCCCGTGACGGGTGCCAGACCTACGGCAACCATCATGTTGAACAGCGCCTGCGTGACGAGCAGCAAGGCTATTCCGGTAATGAGGAAAGCGGGGAAAGTGCGGTCGCATTTTTTTGCGATACGGCCCACTCGCACCAATAGGCAGACATAAAGGAACACAACGACTATTCCGCCTACCAGTCCCAGTTCCTCGATGATGATGGCATAGATGAAATCGGAGAATGCCTGGCTCAGAAAGTCACGCTGTACGGAGTTTCCCGGACCCTTGCCTACAACGTTGCTCGTAGCTACGGCAATACGGGCATGTGCCACTTGCCCGTCGCCGTCGATGTCGAATTTGGCGGCAGGAACTTCCTCCTTGTTGGTAAAGTCTGCAATACGGGATTTTACAGTGGTGAAGCGGTGCCCCATCGGTATATTTTCCAATGTCTTGTCTGGCGTGGCCAGCAGGAAGGCGACAAAGACTGTTACGAATGCCACAATCCCTCCTCCCAGTATCAGCAGTTTCCTGGCAGATACCCGCCCGATGAACATCATCAGGTAGACCGTTCCGAAGAGCAGCATTCCCGTCGAGTAGTTTTCCGGCAGGATAAGGCCACAGACAATGCAGGTAATAATCATGATGCGCTTAAAGGCTTTCGGACTTGCACCGTCTTCATCCTGCCCTTTCGAGAGGATAAAGGCGGTAACGATGACGACGGCCATCTTCGCTATTTCCGACGGCTGGAACTGAATGCCCATGAAGGTCATCCAGCGGGCTGCGCCGTTTACGCGGTCGCCGGTAATGAATCCCATCAGCATCACAAAAGCCAGCAGTCCGATGGATATCGGAAGCAGGAATACCGGGAACACCTGAAACCATTTATAGGGGATGTTGTGTACCAGTACTACAATGACGGCGCCTACCATCAGGAGGATGCTGTGTTGCGTAATCGGTCCCCAATGGTCGCCACTCTTGTAGGTCAGCGTACTGGCAGCACTGAATACCTCTGTGATGGAGATGAGGCAAAGGAAAAGGAAAATAATCCAAATCACTTTATCGCCTTTGAATATGCTCTTTAATAAATCCAATGCTTCGCAAATTAAAAATTAATAATTAAAGACACTACTGTCCAAAGAAATTTTCTCAGACATGATTTAAATTAGTTTATATTAATG
>OGXR01003005.1_pt1 | contig 10152 bp, 7 predicted proteins | sample 1576331 | NCBI WGS metagenome assembly OGXR01 (sample SAMEA3541473, study PRJEB24748) | human gut metagenome | biome: human gut; feature: human-associated habitat; material: faeces | place: China | collected 2012
TGGCGGCGCGTATCTGTTTTCTTGTCCATTCCTCTGGCCGCTGCCGTAAGTCTGTGTTTGTTGTCTATTTTCTTTTCTTCGTTCTTCTGTTGTGCCTTCATCTTACGTCGGGCAAGTCGACAATGTCATGCGACGATCGTCACTTCTTTTGTAAAATCATCGGCTAATCTTGAAGAAAAAGTAACGTTCGCTGAAAATTGGCGGACGCATCTTATAGTCCATATTCTTTGCGTCTCTTGTTGGCTTTGATGTAAGCGTCACTATCGGAACGAATGCCAACGACGATGATGGTCATGATTCCATTTCGCAGTAACGGTTTGTAAACAACGCGAATGCCGATATCCCTGAATTTGATTTTGCAAAGCCTGGAAAGTTTCGTTCGTTCGGCATTGCGTAACGGTTTGCCATACCCGCCTTGCGAGGTGGGCAGTGGGTTTGTGCGAACTTTCTCGATTCCCTTGAGTACTTGGATTTGCTCGGCTTTGCCGAGTTTGCGCATGTCTTTCTTGGCTTCGTCAAGCCATTCAACTTGCCAGTTCATGCGAGTTCCGGCTCAGGTGCCTCGGCGAGGTCGCTTGGGGAAATGCCGAGATCGAGCATGACCTCTTCGTTGCTGATAGTTGTGCCAGTACTGTTGGCGAGTCTTTTTTCGGCAAGAAGCAAGTCTTCGTTGTCTTCGATTCGTTCCATGAGAGCGCGATAGTTTTCGATATTCATGAGAACGTAGGACGGCTTGTTTCGTTTGATCAGAATGACTGGATTGTGGTCGGCCCGCTGCAACAATGCGGAAGTACGACCATTGCTGAGCTCGCTGATTGGAGCAAGGTCATCGAGTATGTCAAGTGCGCTTGCCATGATAAACCTTTCTTAAAACCGAATTTCATACCCAATTATATACCAGTATTAATACCAAGATTCATGGTTGTGCGACTTTGAATCTTGGTATAAAAAGCGATTTCGCTATGGAAAGGGCACCGAGCTGTTGCTTGGTGCCCCTGGGAAAACAGAGATAATCAGACTTTACGGCCCGCGCCGCAAAAAATTACTTGCGCTTGGACTTGCCGAAGGTGAACGCACGTACGATCGCGACGATGCCGATCGCCACAAGCGCGCATCCGCCGAACAGGATCAGCCAGGTCGTGGAGCTGACGGGGGAGAACAGCACGATGAAGCCGGCGACGATCGACAGCAGTGCGTAGATTACGGCCCATGCGGAGCTTGGCATGCGCCACGATTCCACGAGCGCCATCACGCCTTCCAGCATCCAGCCGAGACCGACCACCATGGTGATGAGCACGGCGAGTGTGGCTCCGGAAAGCGCCGCGTTTTTCAGCATGACCACACCGCCGACAGACAGCATCAGGCCGATCAGAATGTCAAGCACGCGCCATCCTCCCGGAAGCCCGAGTTCCACGATTGCGGTCACAATGCGGACCACACCGGAAACCACGAAGTATGCGCCGAGCGCGATTGCGGCGACCTTCAGTGTGGCACCGGGCCAAATCAGCAGTGCCAGGCCGAGAATGACGGCGGCGATGCCGAGTACCGCATACGTGCCGCGGATCGCGTTCTTTGCCTTCTTCGGGAGCCATTCCTCCATGAGCTTGAACGGGCTGATCGGCTGCCAATTGTTGGTGCCGTTGTCAGCGTCGGATTGGCTGTTCTGCTGTCCGTATGGTTGGCCGTACGGCTGACCGGTGGTGTAGCTCGCGTAGAAGAAGCCGTTCTGGTTGGGATTCGGGTTGGCGTTGGGACCGTCGAAGGAGCATGGGGTCTGAGGCTCGCTTTGATACGGATTGCCCGAATTGTTGGGATTGCCGCCCTGCTGCTGGGATTGCGATTGCTGGTTTGGTGCGTATGCCCCGTATTCCGGCTGGCCTTGCGGCTGCTGTCCGTTGCTGCCATTTTGATTCGGATTGTTCGCATACGGGTTGTTCATTGCGTCGCTCATGATGGCCCCTTTCCTGAAAGAGCGTGCTTCGTGACGCTCGGACGCGCGCGAATTTGCCCGCCTGCGCTCGAACGTTTCGGAAGTTCTGCCCTCATTCTAGGCAATCCGTCTAATTTAAGCCATCAACAAAATCCCCCTCATCGTCCATTTTGATGGTCTGATCGCATGTTTTTTCCGAATTGTCGCACGATCTTGCGAAATCGTGAGACAGAACTGCGAATCGTGAGGCCGAAAGTCAACTTGCGGCACAACGAATGCCTCCCGATCCTTGAAATCAAGAATCGGGAGACATTTCGCACGTAGGAATCGACTGAATCCTTGAAACTAGAACAGGTCGAGGGCTACGTCGAGGTTGAGCGGCTGGTCGGCGGGCAGCTGATACTGCTCGTGCACCGGGCTCATCCAGGAATCGTCGCCGCCGACACCCATCTGAGCGGCGAGCACGCGCAGGAACATGTGCTTCGGCTCCGGCAGCTCGTCCTGATGCAGCGCCTCCTCAAGCATCGTGCTCGAATACGGCAGCAGGCTCATCGCAAACGGCTTCGTAACGCCGGTTTCAGTATTCGCAGTCTGGCTCACGCGCAAGCCATGACCAGAATCGTCCGTAATCTCAGCCCAACGCACGTCCTCATGGTTGCCGGTTTCCTGCGGCAGCAGATACGGCGCGCGATCGCGGAAGGCGTTCGTATCCCAAATGCCCAGCTTCGCATGCTTGCGGTCGGCATACGTTTCCTCCGGGCCTACGCCATAGAATCGCAGATTCGAATACTCGACCGGCAGCATCCATTCAATGCCGAACGCCGGAATCGTCGGCAGATCGCCGTCCTTTTCACCCGGATATGCAACATGCAGATCGACGTGGCCAAGCACATCGGCAACGTAACGAATGGTGACCTTCGTGCGCTGCGCAATCGCAAGCTCATACGTGTAAGTGACGGAAACTGCGGTTTCGCCGAGCGGCTCAACCTTCGTATCAACGCAACGCGCATACTTTCCGGCAACCGCCCACTGCGCACGCTCGAACGCATGGCCCGCGCCGCGATCATTGTCGGTCAGCGCACGGAACGTGGTGATCAGCGGCTTACGCAACACGAATTCGCGCTCGCCAAGCTTGTACGACACCATGCCACCCTGTGCAAGGGAGAACAGGGCTTCACGGCCCGCACTGCGTGCGCCGATATTCCAGCGGCCCAAGGTGATCGCTCCATCGGAAGTGGTGTTAACTGCATCGCCCGCAGAGACGTTCTTGCCACCCGCAACCACGCACTGGCCGAACGAAAGCTCATACCCAGCCGGAGCCCAATCGCAAGCGGAAGTCAACTGCTGGGACGCCTCCAAAACCAGCTCCTGCGCACTTGCACGGTAATCGTCAACTGGCCAATCGATCTCAACATGCTCGCTTGTACCTGCGGCAACGTCGAAGCGGCGCGAAGAAGACCAAACCGGCTTGCCATCAGCCAAAATACGCAACACAAACGTGGAATCAGCCGTCGAAACAAACAGATTGTCGTTGATGATCGTAATGCCGGAAGCATCGACGGTCATATGCACGTTCGCGTACAGCTGCTTGACGTCCTGCGCCTTCGGCGACGGCGTGCGGTCGGCGAATAGCAGGCCGTCGCCGGAGAACTCGTAGTCGCTCGGGCGGTCGCCGAAATCACCGCCGTAGCACATGCGGCCGTTGCCGTCGAGAATCGCCTGATCGATGAAATCCCAAATAAATCCGCCCTGATATTGCGGATAGCGTTCCAAAGCCGTGTATTCGTCCATGTTGCCGACGGAATTGCCCATGGCGTGCATGTATTCGCAGGAAATATACGGTTTCTTCGGGTTGGACTTGAGGTATTCCTCGATTTCGTCGGCGTGCGCGTACATGCGGCTTTCGATGTCGGTCACGTCGTCAAACGCGCGATCATGCACGGAACCCTCGTAGTGCACCGGACGGTTCGGGTCGATCGCGTGCGCGTGGGCGTGCATCGCGCGGAACACTTCGCCGGCGAACGACTCGTTGCCGAGCGACCAGAAGAGAATACATGAATGGTTCTTATAGCTGTTGACCATATTACGCACGCGGTAGCAGCACTCGGCTGTCCAATGCGGATCACTGCGCGGGACGCGCGTTGCGAGGCCGTGGGTTTCAAGGTTGTTCTCGCTCATGACGAGAATGCCTATCTCGTCGCACAGCTCATAGAAACGGCGCGAATTCGGATAGTGGCAGGTACGCACATTGGTTATGTTGCTGTTCTTGAGCAGTTCAAGGTCGCTTCTGATTATGCTCTCGGGCACGGCGTGGCCGTAGTCCGGGTGGAAATCATGGCGGTTGACACCGCAGATTTTGAGCGGAACGCCGTTGAGCAGAATGAACGGACCTCTGCCCGTCTTGCGGTCATAGGGCGTTATCTTCACTTCTCTGAAGCCGAATTTATGCTCCCTGCGGTCGGTGTACTCACCGCCGGAAAGAGTGACACGGACAGTGTAGAGATACGGATCCTCATGGCTCCAGAGTTCAAAATTGCTGACAGGTATTTCAAGAGAAATGTTGCAATATTCGCCGTCCGAAAGGGGTTTTACATCCGCCTCGGCAGACGCGAATCCTGCGCCGTCGGCGCGAAGAATCTCGACCTTGAGCTTGCCGCCGTCGAACTGAGCGCGGCGCGCCTTGACAACGCAGTCAAGCTTGAACACGGCGGATTTGAAATCCTCCGCCATCTCGCTGCGCATATACATATCCTCTATAAAAACTTTCGGCTCATAGACGAGCGTCACATCGCGGAAGATACCGGAGAGGCGCCACATATCCTGATCCTCAAGATAGCTGCCCGTGCAGTAGCGGCGCACGGTGACTGCGAGGCGGTTGGTACCCGGATGAACAAAGTCCGTTATATCGTACTCGCACTCGTCGAAAGTATCCTGAGAATAGCCGACAAATTTTCCGTTGACAAACACTTCGCCGCTCGAATTGATGCCGCCGAAGTGAATGAATATATTATCCTCGGTCTCGTCGACCTCAAACTCGCGGACATAGAGCCCGCAGGAGTTGAGCTCCGGCTTTATGTAAGGAATCTTCGTGGTGGAGATTGCCTTGGGATAATTGATATTGGTATATATCGGGGTGTCGTAGCCCTTTATCTGCCACTCGGACGGGACTTCGAGATCGTCGAACGAGCTCAAATCAAAATCGGGTGCATAGTAGCCCTCGATGATATCGTTGACGCTCTCGCAATAATGGAATTTCCAGACGCCATTGAGGCTGACGGTCTTTTTCTCCCACGCCTCATCGCGCGGAAAGCCGGCTGCGCTTCGCGGCTCTGTGTTGACGGAATATACGTCTATATCCTGCCAAAATTCTTTCTCTGTATTTTTTGCCATAATGACCCTCCCGGGAAATGAAAGTCTTTTAATAATATTATCATACACCGAGCGTTCCAGTCAAGAACGCAAAAGTATAAAAACGGCGTGCGCCGCCTTTTTGAGCTTCGCACGCCTTCAGCCTCAGTTCAGCTTGTCGTATGCTTTCAAAAATTCAGTCACATCGGCGAGCATTTTTTCCGTGCCGCCCGCGGTGTTGCTCTCGAGATTCAAAACGAGAATCGGGTCATGCACACTCATGCGCAGCAGGAGCCATCCGTCGCCGTTATCTTTATCGGTGTTTATTCTGATGCCCTCGTAGTTTATCTTCTCCGCCTGCCAGCCGTCGCGCTCTTCGGCGAGAGCTTTCAGGTCGGCTATGACTTTTTCGCCGTATGATTTGAAATCTTCAAGGTCTATCTTGAACCTGCGCTCAAGCTCCTCCGCCGGCTCTTCGAGGTCGGAGATAAAGCTCTCGAGGCTGCCGCCGCTCTTTTTGAGCAGAGCCGCTTTTATAATCAGCTTCGTGACAAGATACGCGCCGTCGTCGAGATAATAATTCTCCCTGAACGCGGCATGACCGGAGGTCTCAATCGCAAGCGGGCAGTCGATGCCCTCTTTATTGAGTTCAATTTGCTTGTTGATAACATTCTTATAGCCGCGCTTAAATCTGATATGCTTGCCGCCGTGCGCCTCGATGAATTTTGTGAGTCCCGCTGAGGTTACGGAGTCGGTGACTATAACCGCGCCCGGCTCGTTTTCAAGTATAACAGCCGATATCATGGCGACAAGGCGGTTGCGGTTGAGTTCTCTTCCGTCCGAGAGGATACAGCCCGCTCTGTCAACATCGGTGTCAAACACAATGCCGAAGTCGGCTTTTGTCTGTTTGACCCGCTCGGCGGCGCTGTCTATCATCACGGAGGACTCGGGGTTCGGAACATATACGGGGAAGTTACCGTCCGGGTCAAGATTCATACTCGGCGAGACATCGGCGCCCAGAGGAGCGAGAACTTCGGAAGCGTAGAATCCGCCCGCGCCGTTTCCGGCGTCTACCATTATTCTCATACCCGCAAGAGGTTTGTCGGCCTCGTCCGCGCCGATGCCCTTGCAGATAAGCGAGCGCAGATGCGCGGCGTATTGCTTCATATGGTCGCATGCGGTTATTTGGGCAGGAACATCGCCGAGTTCGATATTCTCCGCTTTTTCGAGTATGTAAGCGATATCGGGCGAATCAAGTCCGCCGTCGACAGTGAAAAATTTGAGTCCGTTTCTGTCGCCCGGGTGGTGGCTCGCAGTCATCTGAACGGAGCCGTCGCAGGGCAGATCGAGCACAGCCATAAACATGGCGGGAGTGGAGCTGAGCGAGCAGTCGACTATATTGACCCCGCGCAGAGCGAGTCCCCTGACGACCGCCGCGCTTATACGCCCGGCCGAAAGGCGCGGGTCGTGGCCAATGGCAACGGTGAGCTTATCCGCCGCTTTGCCTGTCTTTTCGCTGAGGAAATCAGCAAACGCCGCGCTCGCCTTTGAGATAAACCCGTCGCTCATATAGAGCGGCTCGTCGCCGTTTCCGATGCCTATTCCGCGGATATCCGTTCCGCTCTTGAACTTTTTATAGATGCCTGTCATATCCGTTCCTCCCGTTTCTTCTGCGTCATTCGGCGCAGATATCGTTTTTGATTTTGCCGTAGGTCTTTTCGCCTATCCCGTCGACATTCGTTATCTCCCACGGATAGATAAACTCTCCGTGTTCTTCACGGTAGCCGACAATATTTTCGGCTTTCTTTTCTCCGATGCCGTCGAGCGCGGTCAGCTCTTCTTTGTCGGCGGAGTTTATGTCAATCCCGCCGCCGTGCGAAGAGGTATATTGAATTATACTCCCGGCGCGGCTCGGAGAGAACCGCAGGGCGAATGCCGCAGATATTGCGGCGGCGAGCAGAATGAACGCGGACGCCGCAAGCAGAATTTCGTTTTTCGATCTGCTCACAGCGTCCACCTCCGGTAAATTATTGAATTTATTGTAACATATGGAAGGAGGGATTTCAACCGATTATTATTTCAAAAATCCCACCAACTCATCCGTGTCGCGCGGGTTGATGCGTTTGGAGATTATATATGTCTTGTCGCTGCCGTCCGCGTTTTTCTCGCCGAAGCGGCCGTAGGACGAGGTGACTGCCGTGCCGTCGGGGAGCACGACATTGCCGCAATAAGCAGTGTCGGCGTTCGCTTCTATTTCGGGCTCGGTTTGACCGTCGAGATAAGTGTGAGCTATCTTGATTCGATAGTCGCCCTCGGTGCCGTTTTTCAGGTCGTCGTAGCTGCCTATCCACGCTATCCAGCCCTCGCTGTACCAGTCGCCGTTGTCGGAATGGAACTTCACTTTTTCCGGGTCACGCTCTATCGAGCGAAAGGTTATAAACAGCCTGCCGTCTTTCAGATAGTCCGCCTTGTGGCGCTCGCCGTTGAGAGCCGCAGAAGCATGGACTGGTTCCGACCATGTTTTGCCCTCGTCGCGAGAAAATGATATAAGCGAATTTTCTTTCTTCGTGTTCGAGCGCGAGATGAGGCAGAGCTCGTCGCCCTCTCCCCTGTCGCTTCGTATGACTTCGACCTCGCACATGTTCGAACGCAGTTCTATATCTCTGTGGGCGGCAAAATATTTTTCCGGCTCGCTCCACTGCACGCGCCCGTCGGGGGTGAAGCTGAGGATAGTTTTGTAGTTATAGAAATCGCCGTCGTGGAAAAAGCCCATCCATTTATCGACAAATTTGCCGTTCTCCTTGAGCCTTGTCAGCGACGCCATGGCGACTATCGGGATAAGCTCATAGCCGTCGGCTCGCGAATAAAATGTCTCAAACTCGCTCCATGTTTCGCCCTCGTCGCAGGAGACGGAGCAGTTGAAGCCGCCGGGGGTGTCCATTCCGGGCCACTTGGAGTTTGCGGAAATGAGAATCAGTTTGTCGGGCGTGCCGTCCGAAAATTCGAGGCGGTAGACAGTCGGTGTCTCGAGCGATTTTTTCCACGACTCGGGCGGAGAGACTATATTTTTTGTGTAGCTGCGCCCGCCGTCCGCGCTTATTTTATTGAGAACAGCGCCCTTGCCGTGGCCGTGGGGATATACAGTAAGAATATCGCCGTTTTTGAGCAGGACGGAGTCGGGGTGGCCAAGATAACTTTCGCTGTCGTCGACCACGGTCTGCTCATAGAGATAAGCGTACTCTTCCGCTGTATCCTCCGGTTTCACGCTCAGATCGAGCTGAGGGACGGTATAATTTTTGCCGATAAAATCATTCATAGTTTTACTCCGCTATCGCTCTTATTCTGAACGCCTTGACGCCGTGGGGCTCGACAAATGCGCTGAGCGTTGTGTTGATGACGGAAGTCTCTTTTGTCCACAGGTCATATACCTCATATTCCTGCGCGAGCGGAGTGGTGATATACGAGCGGCAGACGATATCGTCCATGCGGTGCTCGAAATATCTTGTGTCGCTGCCCTTGTTGAAGAAGCAGACCGCGACATCGCCGTTTTCAAGCGGCTTTATGAGCGTATCGGCTATGATAGTCGTCTTTATTCTTCTGCACTGCTCGCCGAGCGAATCCTGATCGATAGCTATCATATCTCTGTCGGTGAGTATTTTCAGCGTCTCATTCTCCGTGTCGGCGGTGCCGTCCTCGCGGATAAATTCACGCACATCGTTGCCGAGAATGAGCGGAGCCGCCATGAAGCACCAGAGGGTGAAATGGCTGCGGTTCTCTTCGGCGGTCAAATCTCCGTTGCCGACCTCGAGCATATCCGGGTCGTTCCAGTTGCCCTTGCCGGAATACTTGAAGAGATTGACATTGACTTCGTATATGCCGAGAACCGACTTCCAGTTCGCCTGGATATCGGGCGTCGTGCGCCAAAGGTTGCCTGCCGCCGCGCCCCAGCGCCACGAAAGGTTTCTGCCCCACTCGCAGATGGAATAGACTATCGGGCGCTCCTCGGTGCCGTTTCTATCGGCATATTCGGCGGTTGCACGCATGAGCTCTCTGCCCATCTTAGCATACTGGATAGCCGCGCTGTCCTGTCTCGAAGCGACGGGGTTTTCAAGCTCGATTGTGTTCGAGCCCGCTTCGAGGGTTATCTTCACCTGATGTCTGCCGTCGGCGGTGGAGCCCTTGGTCGGCGGAACGGTGGTAGTATACTTATCCTCGCCGTTGACGGTGACTTCGAGATATTTGAAGCTGTTGCTCTTCTTTCTGATTCCGAGGGTGAGTGAATATTCGCCCGCCTCCAGGACTTCGACGGTAAACACCGCCGAGCCTCTGTGGGCGGAGAGACCGGAGATATATCTTCCGGAATCGAGGCGCTTGTCCTCCATTATTTTCGCGTCGCCGAAGAGTGCCGCATCGTCTGCGGGGACGGTAGTTTCAAACGAACCGTCGGCGTTGGAGACGCAGATATATTCAATATAGGGCGCACGCATCGGGATAGGCACATTGTGGCAGAAGTCATATTTGAAATATTCGACTCCCCACTCGGCGAACGTGTCCGCATCTATAGCTTCATTGCCGAGGCTCGCGGGCAGATCCTCGCAGGTAAGCGATCCGTTGGATGAATATATGCCGAGCTTGAGCCCGAGCTCGTTTATGCTCTTTACAAGCGCGGGTATGCCGCTCGGGAAGTTTGCAAAATCGCCCTGGAGTCTGCCGTTCTCGTCGCGCATGGATGACTGCCAGCAGTCGTCGAGATTGACATACTGATATCCCGCGTCCGCGAGTCCGCTCACCTTCATGGCTTCGGCTGTTTCGAGAATGAGCTTCTCGTCGATTCTGTTTCTGAAAGTGTTCCAGCTTGACCAGCCCATCGGCGG
>OGXR01003010.1_pt1 | contig 10147 bp, 8 predicted proteins | sample 1576331 | NCBI WGS metagenome assembly OGXR01 (sample SAMEA3541473, study PRJEB24748) | human gut metagenome | biome: human gut; feature: human-associated habitat; material: faeces | place: China | collected 2012
GACGGTCTGCCAAGGCTTTCATTACCGAAGCGCCCCGGGTCTTGTCGGGAGGATTCCACTTAATGGCTTTTAAACTCTGGGCTTGCAGACTCGTCAAACCCAACATCAAAGTGGCTAATACACAAAAGATAGTTCTCATGACATTGTATTTTAAAGAATTACGAATGCAAAAATAACAATATATTCGTTTTCTCAAAGATTCCTAGAATTATTGTGCAACCTGTTTTACTTGATGTCCGTCTATATATGAAAAAATACTCTTTTTTCAGACTTCTTTAGAAGAAAAAGGAAATATGAACATTATTAATGACTTTATTTGTACGATGAAATCGTAAATAGTGTAATTTGCAGTAAAATGTATTATTTTTATAGTGATAGATGAACGTATGAAAGAGAAATTATTTACCTTATTTTGGGTACTGTTCCTTGCGCTTCCTCTGTATGCGCAGGCTGATAAAACCGGTTCCTATTCAATTAAGGGACAGGTGTTAGATTCGCTGAGTAACGAGTCCGTACCCTATGCGACGTTGAGAATTGCTTTTGCGAAGACCCCCGAGAAACCGGTCAAGCTTTTAGCGTGTGATGTGGATGGTAAGTTTCAGGCACCATTGAGTAGCGCCGGTAAATACATCATCTCTATGCAATCGATAGGAAAAGCTCCTGCCGAGAAAACATTTACGATCTCGGATAAACAGAGGAACTTGGATTTGGGTAAGTTATATATGCAGGAGGACAACCGCGGCCATGGTGGTGAACGGTCCATCGGTGACGGTGACCTGATCGCCAGGAGCGTAGGAGACCTCAAGCTTGCGCTTCTTGGCTGCGGCCGGCTTGTCTCCGGCGGCCTTGAGAGCTTCGGAAGCGATCATCGGAGCCATCATGGAGACGACTTCCTTGCGGGTCAGCGGTGCCGGATCCTTGGTCGGGCCGACAAAGCCGGTGACGCCTTCGGTCTCGCGGACGATACGACGGGCGTTCTCATCCGGCAGCATGCGGATCAGCACATAGCCGGGGACACGCACGCGGGTGATGACCTTCTTGCCCTTTTCGGTGTGCTTTTCGACTTCCTCCATCGGCACTTCGACCTGGAAGATCTTGTCTTCCATACCGAAGCTGGCCACGCGGGATTCGACGTTGGTCTTCACGCGCTTCTCATAGCCGGAATAGGTGTGCAGCACATACCACTTGCCTTCAAGCGTGCGCAGGCTCTTGGAGAATTCCTCGACGGCCTTGGCACCGGCATCCTGCTCAGTGTCTTCATCCTCAGTGGTTTCCGCGGTCTGCTCTTCCGGAGCGTCCTGCTCGGACTGGGCCTGCTCATCGGTCGCCTGATCGGCGGCGACGGCCTGGACGGCCTCGCCTTCGGCCGGCAGCGCCTCAACAGCGGCAGCAGCCTCGGTATCAGCCTTGGAAGCCTCGTCGAGGTTGTCGGAAAACACTTCGTCAGTCATGCACTTTCACCTTCAAGTTGTTTATCAGCCGAATATCCACAGGGTCAGCTTGCCCAGACCGTAGTCCATGCCGGTGACCAGTGCCATCAGCAGCAGCACGAAGATAAACACGGCGAGGGACCAGAAGAACAGTTCCTTGCTGGTCGGAGTGACGACCTTGCGGAGTTCGTCGATAATCTGTTTGATGAACAAGCCAATGCGCATGAAGATGTTCGGCTTAATGGCCTTCTCGCTGTTCTTCGCCTTCGCCATAATAATCCTCCGCTGGGCTTGTTGTAAGAAGCTTGGCAGGGAAGGCGGGACTCGAACCCACAACCTACGGTTTTGGAGACCGTTGCGCTACCAATTGCGCCACTTCCCTAGGTGAACTCTGCCGTCTCCACTTGCCGGCGAGGATTCTATGCAAAACCACGCAAGAAGCAGACGGCAAAACCGCCAAGTCGAAATAATAGCGGGTTTTCGCGACTTCGTCCAACCCGATTCACGACGAATCGCAAGAAACCGCTATTTTCCAACGAAAAAAAGATTCGCGCCCGGCATGTCACCGAAGCGCGAATCGCTAAAAATATCGTCTATCAACTGAACTTTCCGTCAGTTGAGCGCGGGGCCGGTCGGCTCAGTCCTCGACCCAACGCTTCATGCGACGCATGCCTTCGACCAGATCGTCGTCGGCAAGCGCGTAGGAGAAGCGCAGATAGCCGGGAGCGCCGAACGCCTCGCCCGGGACGGCGGCGACATGGCCTTCGTCAAGCAACGCGGCGGCCAGTTCGGAAGTGTTGGCGAACGTGGTCTTGTTGGTGCCGATCGGTTTGTTCAGCAGCGCGGTCACGTCGGCGAACGCGTAGAACGCGCCGGTCGGAGTCGGGCAGTTCACGCCTTCGATGTCGTTCAACGCGGCGACGATGGTCTGGCGGCGCTTGTCGAATGCGGCGCGCATCTCGTAGACGGCGTCCAGGGAGCCGGAGACGGCTTCGATGGCGGCACGCTGGGAGATGTTGTTCACGTTGGAGGTCATGTGACCCTGCAGTTTGGATGCGGCCTTGGCCACGTCCACGGGGGCGATCATCCAGCCGACGCGCCAGCCCGGCATGGCGTAGGTTTTGGCCACGCCGTTGAGCACGAGCAGCTGGGAGCGCACTTCGGGCACCGCGGCGCCGATGTACGTGGTTTTGGCGCCGTCATAGTTCAAGTGTTCGTAGATTTCGTCGGAAATGACCCACACGTGGTGTTCGATGGCCCACTGCGCGATGGCCTTGACGGTTTCCGGCTTCCACACCGCGCCCGTCGGGTTGTTCGGCGTGTTCACGATGATGGCCTTCGTGTGTTCGGTGCGGGCCGCTTCGATGGCTTCGATGCTGGGCTCGAAGTTGCGGTCGGCACCGGCGAACACGGTCACGGGCACGCCGCCGGCGAGCTTCACGGCTTCCGGATAGCTGGTCCAGTACGGGGTGGGGATGATGACCTCGTCGCCCTCGTTGAGCAGAATCTGGAACGATTCGTAGACGGCCTGCTTGCCGCCGTTGGTCACGATGACCTGGCTTGGATCGACTTCGTAACCCGAATCGCGCAACGTCTTGTCCGCGATGGCCTGGCGCAGTTCCGGTAGGCCGGCGGTCGGCGTGTAACGGTAGTTTTTCGGGTCCTGCACGGCCGCGGCCGCGGCCGCGACGATTGGTGCGGGGGTTGGGAAGTTCGGTTCTCCCGCGCCGAACCCGATGACGTCGATTCCGGCGGCCTTCATTGCCTTCGCCTTGGAATCGACGGCCAGAGTAGCGCTCGGAGCCACGTGATTGATACGGTCGGATAGAGTCTGCCAGTCAGCCATAGTCATGCCTGTAATGCTAGACCTGCCACACGAAAAACGACAACCCCACGACACACGTCTATTTCGCCGCGAACGCTTCGCTTGAAGCGAAATCGATGGCCTAACCACACCTTTTGCACTGGCTCAGACCAGTACGAGATTGTCGCGGTGCACCAGCGGATGCGCGTATTCCTCGCCGAGGAAACGCTTGAGCTGGGCCGTATTGCGTCCTAGCATCTGCGGGATCTCCTCGGAGTCGAAGCCGACCAGGCCCTTGGCCAAATGGTTGCCCTGCTCGTCGTCAACCCAGACGGCGTCGCCGGCGGCGAAATCGCCCTTCACTTCCACCACGCCGGCCGCAAGCAGGCTGGCCGCTCCCCCGCGCACCGCCTTGGCCGCGCCGGAATCGGCCACCAGCGCGCCCTGCGGGTGGGAGGCGAAGCCGATCCACAGCCTACGTGACGAACCGCGGTCGTTGATCGGCGCGAACGCGGTGCCGACCGGATCGCCCATCATCGCGGGACCTGCGTTCGACGCGCATGTCAACACCGCGGGAATGCCGGACACCGCGGCGACGCGCGCGGCCTCCATTTTGGTGACCATGCCGCCGGTGCCGACGTTCGAGCCGGTTCCGCCGACCTGAACCTTCGCCAGCGCGTCCTCGACGTTCGGCACATAGGAGATGCGTTTCGAGCCGGGTTCGCTTGGCGGCGCGGTGTACAGCGCGTCCACGTCGGTGAGCAGGACGAGCGCGTCGGCGACGACGATGTTGGCGATGAGCGCGGACAGACGGTCGTTGTCGCCGAACCGGATCTCGTTGGACGCGAGGGAATCGTTTTCGTTGATGATCGGCACCGCGCCCAAGTCGAGCAGGCGGTCGAGCGTACGGCGCACGTTGCGGTACTGCTGTGGGGCGATCGTGTCGGAAACGGTGATGAGGATCTGTCCGACACGTAGTCCGTACCGTGCGAAAGCGGCCTCGTACTGTGCCATCAGCAGGCCTTGGCCGACGGCGGCGCACGCCTGCTGGTCGGCCACGTCGGTCGGACGCTTGTCGAAACCGAGCGTGCCGAAACCGGCCGCGATCGCGCCGGAGGAGACCAGCACCACGCGGCCGCCCATCAATCGCACGCGGGCGATGGCCGCCACAAGCGCGTTCAACCGTTGCGGATCCAAGTGGCCGCTCGGCTCGGTCAGCGAGCTGGAGCCCACCTTCACCACGATGGTCTGCGCTTCGGCGATGGCCCTGCGCACTTGCGCTTGCGATGGCGTGTTCATAGTTCCTCCCGGTACCGTTACCGGCTATTGAAAAAGCCCGCCGACATGCCATCGGCACATCAGCGGGCTTCGTTGGATGGTTCTATTGTTCCACATCCTCGTCGTCGGCGGTCTCGCCACGTCCAAAAAGACTGGTTTCGTCGTGACGGTCGTCGTCCACGGAAGGATCGGCCCAGTGTCCTGCCTTGCGTTCGGCCATCATGGCTTCGCGCACGGCCTGACGGGCGTCCATCATCTCGTGGTACTGGCGACGGCGTTCCGTGTTGGAACGACGCTGCGCACGACCATCCGATTCCTGCAGTCGCAGGTCGACGCCGCGTGCGCCCAACTGGGTGCCGTCGAGCATTTCCGCGCCGGCCGCGATGGTCGGATCCCAATCGAATTCCACGGCACGGTCGCCACGGCCGATGCGCACTTCGTCGCCCGGCTTGGCGCCCTTGTGTCGCAGCTCGTCTTCGACGCCCAGCTTGGCCAGACGGTCGGCAAGGTAGCCGACGGCCTCGTCATTATCGAAGTTGGTCTGCATGACCCAACGTTCCGGCTTGGTGCCGAGCACCTCGTACCAGACTTCGCCGTTGCCGTTTTCCTTGCGTTCCACGGTGAAGTCGAGCGCGTTGCCGCCTTCGTCGTTACGGCGACGGCGATTGCGCGGCTCCTCGAGCGGCTTGATGACCACGCGGGCCTCTTCCTCGGCCTGCTCGCGTTTGGCGACTTCCGCGCGCATGTTGGTCACGAGGTCGGCCAGCGCCCAGTTGAGTTCCTTCAGGCCCTCGTGGGAGGCGGTGGAGATGATGTAGACCTTGAGGCCGAGCTTTTCGAATTCGGGCTTGACGAATTCGGCGAGTTCCTTGGCTTCCGGCACATCCACCTTGTTGAGGATGATGATGCGCGGACGTTCGGGGATCGGAATCGCGCCGAGCGGCAGTTCGAGCTTGCCGGCGTATTCGGCGAGCTCGTGTTCGAGCACCTGGTAGTCGCTCATCGGGTCGCGGCCGGGTTCGAGGGTGGCACAATCGATGACGTGGGCGATGATTTCGGTGCGTTCGATGTGGCGCAGGAATTCGAGGCCGAGGCCCTTGCCCTGGGATGCGCCCGGAATCAGGCCCGGCACGTCGGCGATGGTGTAGCGCATGTCGCCGGCCACCACTACGCCGAGGTTCGGCACGAGCGTGGTGAACGGATAGTCGGCGATTTTCGGCTTGGCGGAGCTCATGGCTGCGATCAGGCTGGATTTGCCTGCGGAGGGGAAGCCCACCAAGGCCACGTCGGCGATGGATTTGAGTTCGAGAATGACGTCACGTTCCTCGCCTGGTTCGCCAAGCAACGCGAATCCCGGAGCGCGACGGGTGCGGTTGGCCAATGCGGCGTTGCCAAGACCGCCGTTGCCGCCGGCCGCCACCACGAACTTGTCTCCGGCATGGCGAAGATCGGCGAGCTGCTCGCCCGGATGCTTAGGCTTGCCTTGCGGCCCTTTGGCTTCGAAAATCACGGTGCCCACAGGAACGGGCAGGATCAGATCGGCACCTTTCGAACCGTCTTTGGTGTCTCCCAAGCCCATGGTGCCGCTTCCAGCCTCGCGGTGGGGCATGAAACGGTAATCCAACAGGCTGTTGGCGTTCTGGTCGGCCATGAAGATCACGGAACCGCCATCACCGCCGTTGCCACCGTTCGGTCCCGCCAACGGCTTGTATTTTTCCCTACGGATGCCGGCGGAACCGTTGCCGCCGTCGCCGCCCTTCACATGGACGGTCACGCGATCGACGAAATCACTCATGTATCTACCTTAATCGTTTGTTCGAAACGGTCCGATTATTGTCCGTTTGATATGTCTTATGCAACTGTATGCAACGTTACGTGACGTTTGGGACGGGCTGAAGGAAACCAATCCTCAGCAATCATCAAAATAAAGAAAAGCCGCGTCCATAACGGGCGCGGCTTTATCTTGTAAGCGTTAATTGCGCGTATTTCAGGCGGCAATCACGTCGACGACCTTGCGGTCACGACGCACGCCGAACTTCACGCTGCCGTCCTTGAGGGCGAACAGGGTGTGGTCCTTGCCCATGCCGACGTTCTCACCCGGGTGGAACTTGGTGCCACGCTGACGAACGATGATGTTGCCGGCCACGACGGCTTCGCCGCCGAACTTCTTCACACCGAGGTATTGCGCGTTTGAATCGCGACCGTTGCGCGAGCTGGACGCGCCCTTCTTATGTGCCATGTCTGTTCCTTTCGGTCCTTGACTCTAACCCTACGCGAATCAGGCGATAGCCGTGATCTTGACGAGAGTCAGCTGCTGGCGATGGCCCTTGCGACGAGCAACGCCGGTCTTGTTCTTGTACTTCATGATGCTGATCTTCGGACCCTTGGCCTCATCGTTGACAACCTCAGCCTTGACGGTGAGCTTGGCGAGATCCTTGGCACCGAGGATGACCTTGGAGCCGTCCACCACGAGGGCAGCCGGGAACTCCACGGTGTCGCCCTTCTTGGCGTTGAGACGGTTGACGAGGATGACGTCACCGACCTCGACCTTTTCCTGATGGCCGCCGGCCTTCACAATAGCGTACATATCCGTTCCTTTATTAACTTGGAAAGCTTACTGCCCGGCACGTTCGAGCCTCGCGGCCAGACACCAGCAATCTAATTTACACATACCCGCGTACAACCGCAAGTCTGCTCCCGGCGTGTCAAGTTGACATACCGGGATTTTCCTTTATTCTTCTTGTTCTTCCTCGCCCAGGTCCGCATTGTTGGCGGCCACGGCTGCCGCCGCGATCTGCGCGAGTTTGGCCTTCACGTCCGGCGAGGAGCCCTTCGGCACCTGCACGTCCGTGCCATGGCCATGCTTGTTGGTCTTGACGAACGGATCGCCGCCCTTCAGGGCGTACGGATCGTCGTAATCCGCCGAAACGGTCGGTTCGTCATGGAGGATGAAGCCGCGGCCCTTGCAGGTCGGGCACTCCTCGGAGAACGCCTCCACCAGACCCTGGCCGATGCGCTTGCGCGTCATCTGCACCAGTCCCAGCGAGGTGACTTCGGCCACCTGATGCTTGGTGCGGTCGCGCGCCAGGCACTCCACCAGTCGGCGGAGCACCAAATCCCTATTTGCCGGCATGACCATGTCGACGAAGTCGATCATCACCATGCCGCCGATGTCGCGCAGACGAAGCTGTCGCGCAATCTCTTCGGCCGCTTCGAGGTTGCAACGGGTCACCGTCTCCTCGAGGCTCTTGCCGCGGCCGATGAAACGGCCCGTGTTCACGTCGATGGTGGTCATGGCCTCGGTGCGGTCGATGACGATCGAGCCACCGGACGGCAGGTAGACCTGACGTTCCATGCCCTTACGCAACTGGGAGTCGATCTGCCACTTGTCGAACACGTCCTTGCCGTCATGTTCGGCCGGATCCCACTTCTCGAGCTTGTCTTTCAGGTCGGGGGCCATCGTGTCGAGGTATTCCTCGATACGCTCGTACACGCGGTCGCCTTCAACGATCATCTTGGAGAAGTCGTCGTTGAAGATGTCGCGAACCACGCGGATGGCCACGTCCGGCTCGCCTTGCAGCAGCTTCGGACGCTTGCCGTGCAGGAACTCGTCGCGCTTGGCGGTGATGCGTTCCCACTGGCGCACCAGGTTCTCGAGATCCTTGGTGATGGCCTCTTCGGAAGCGCCTTCGGCCGCGGTTCGGATGATCACGCCCATATCCTTCGGCGCGATCTTCGACACGATGTTCTTCAGGCGGGCGCGCTCACGCTCGCTCAGCTTGCGGCTCACGCCGGTCATGCCGCCGGACGGCACCAGCACGAGGAAACGGCCGGCCAAGGTGACCTGCGAGGTAAGCCTTGCGCCCTTGTGGCCGATTGGATCCTTGGTGACCTGCACCAGCACCGGATCGCCCGACTTGAACGCCAGTTCGATACGACGCGGCTGGCCTTCCAGACGCGCGGAATCCCAGTTCACCTCGCCGGCGTACAGCACGCCGTTGCGGGCCTGGCCGATGTCCACGAACGCGGCCTCCATGCTCGGCAGCACGTTCTGCACGCGGCCAAGATAGATGTTGCCGACGGTGGCCACTTCCTGGATGTCGGACACGTAATGCTCGACGAGCACATTGTCTTCGATCACGGAGATCTGGGTGTGGCGCTCACGTTCGCGCACCACCATCAGACGCTCGACGTGTTCGCGACGGGCCAGGAAGTCCTGCTCCATGAGCTGGTTCTGACGGCTGCGTTCACGACGGTTGTCGCGGCGGCGCTGCTTCTTGGCTTCCAGACGGGTGGATCCTTCGACGTCGGTGATTTCGTCGATGTACTGCTGCTTGCGGGAGCGACGGGACATCGTCTCGTCCGATTCCTCGGCCTTCGACCCTCCACGGCGGCGGCGACGGCGACGGGTCACCGTGCCCTCTTCCTCATCGTCATCCTCATGACGGCGACGGGATTCGCGTTCGGAGGTCTGCTGCTCGTCGGCTTCCTCATGGTTGCCGCGTCCGCGACGGCGGCGACGAGTACGCGTCGGCTGCTCGTCATCATCATCGTTTCCATTGCGGGACTCGTCATCGATCGGCGCATACGTGATGCCATCGAGGACCAGGTCCTCCTCGATCTGCTCCACTTCGGCAGCGGCACGACGTTCCTGCGCGTTCAGACGACGGGAACGACGGGAACGACGGGAATCGCCATGCTCATCGTCTTCGGCGTCGTTGTTGCGGTCATTGCCATCATCACGGCCGCGACCGTCATTCGAAACGTCCGTGCGGTCCGCATCGGCCGTGTCGTGGCTGCGACGGCGGCGGCGACGAGTCGGACGGTCATCGTCGCGGTCATCACGGCTGTCACGGGCATCGTCCGAACCTCTGCGGCCCGTATCGTCGGCATCGTCATCGTCGGACGAGCCACGGCCCGCGGGGGCGGCCGGCAGAATCGGCTCCTGGAACAGCAGCGACGTCATCGGACGCGGATTATGACGCGTCTCATGGCCTTCCGGCAGCGCGCTGACGGCGTCGAGCGCACGGTCTTCGGATGATTCGTCACGATTGCCACGATTGCCGTAATCGTCACGATCGTCACGGTCATCACGCGGCTCGTCGCTGATACGGCGACGGCGACGCGACGGGCGATCGTCCTCGTCCTGCACGTCCACGGAAGAACGACGTCGACGGCGCGGACGATCGTCACGCATCTCATCGTCGTCATCGTAACGGATCACGCGACGACGACGCGGACGCGACGGCTCGGCGTCATCGGCATCATTGAAATCAGCGGAATCACGCGCAGGCTGGGCAGGCTCAAGCTTCGGCTCCTCAAACAAGGGGGCTTTGGCATGCTCCTCGACCTTCAGCTCCAAAGACGCGCCCGCGGCACCTACGCCACGCACCACGCGGCGACCCCCACGACGACGACGCGGAGCCGGATCGGCAGACACAGAACCCGCACTGCTTGCCGCATTATTGGTTGAATTATCGGATGACACAACAGCCTCGACCTGATCGAGGCCCTCATTGGTAGTAGGCACAACGCTCCTCGGCAACGCGCTGCAATCGCATCGCCTTCACTCAAGCCCCAACGGTTCTCACACCACGCTCTCACCGTGGCCGCGCATCATGGCGCCCGTAGGAAG
>OGXR01003011.1_pt1 | contig 10147 bp, 7 predicted proteins | sample 1576331 | NCBI WGS metagenome assembly OGXR01 (sample SAMEA3541473, study PRJEB24748) | human gut metagenome | biome: human gut; feature: human-associated habitat; material: faeces | place: China | collected 2012
AACCAAAGTAGAACAGGCGTTTTAAAAATACGGTGCACTGGCCGAATTTTTGCAGGAAAAAGCGATAAAAGGCTTGAAATCTCAGGGAAATTTCTGCTTGCATTTTTTATGTGAATCTCGTATACTCAAAACAAGGGTGGGGGAAAGTGGTGTATCATACCATGAAAATGGCTTACTTTCCCACATAAGCATCAGATCGGACGCGGCACGGCTTTTTCCAAAATGAAGAAAAGGCCGCGCTTTCGTGCCCTCTGTATGCGAAAATGCACAGAAAAAGGGGGTCAGCCGCCGTGACGGGTCAGTATCAGCACACGATCGACGCCAAGGGGCGGCTCTTTATCCCCGCGAAGCTGCGCGAGGAGCTCGGCGACACGTTTTATGTCACCATGGGCATGGACTCCTGCCTGAGCATCTATTCCGACGCCTCCTGGGCGCGCTTCACCGAAAAGTTTGAAAGCCTGCCCTACACGAAGACCAAGGCCATGCGCCCGCTCTTCGCCAACGCCGCCAAGTGCGAGCCCGACGCGCAGGGACGCATCGTCCTGCCGCAGAAGCTCAGAGCCTACGCCCACCTTGAAAAAGACGTGGTCGTGATCGGCGTTTCGAACCGCGCCGAGATCTGGAATGCGGAGAAGTGGGCAGAGATCGAGGCCGAGGAGCTCAATCCCGAGAATCTGGCCGCCGTGATGGAAGAGCTGGGATTCTGATATGGAAGAGAACTACGGCCATAAACCGGTACTGTTGCACGAGTGCCTCGGCGCGCTCGCCATCAAGCCCGACGGCATCTATGTGGACGGCACGCTCGGCCGCGCCGGACATTCGCTCGAGATCGTGCGCCGCCTGACGACGGGCCGTCTCATTGCGCTTGACCGTGACGAGACCGCGATCGAAGCGGCAAACCGCCGCCTCGGCGATTATTTGGACAAGGTCACGCTCGTCCACAGCAATTTCAGCGCGCTCGACGCTGTGCTGCACGAGCTGGGCGTCCACGGCGTGGACGGGATGCTGTTTGACCTCGGCGTTTCCTCCCCGCAGCTCGACGAAGCGCAGCGCGGGTTTTCCTACAAGCAGGACGCGCCGCTCGATATGCGCATGGACGAATCCGCCGCACTGACCGCGCGCGAGGTCGTGAATACCTATTCTTATGAAGAGCTGCGCCGCATCCTCTTTGAATACGGCGAGGAGCGCTATGCGCCCGCCATCGCGAAGAGAATTTGCCAGCACCGCGAGCAAAAGCCCATCGAAACGACGCTTGAGCTCGCCGATATCATCCGTTCGGCCATGCCCGCGAGCGCGCTGCGCGAAAAGCAGCACCCTGCCAAGCGCAGCTTTCAGGCCATCCGCATTGCCGTGAACGACGAGCTGGGCGAGCTTCCGCCGATGCTCGACGCGGCGGAGAAAAATCTGAAACCGGGCGGACGGCTCGCGGTCATCACGTTCCACTCGCTCGAAGACCGCATCGTCAAGAAGAAATTACAGGAGCTTGCACAGGGTTGCATCTGCCCGCCGGAATTTCCGGTGTGCGTGTGCGGACGAAAGCCAAAGGTCAAGCTCATCACAAGAAAGCCCATCGTTTCGGGCGAAGAAGAACTCGCAGAGAATCCCCGTGCCCGCAGCGCCAAGCTGCGTGTCGCGGAAAAGTGCTGACAACAGCCGAAAATACGCAAAAGAAAGGAGATCGCCATGGCCAGCCGCAGAGAGCAGAACATGAAATACCGCCGCTACAGCGGACGAGTCAATGGCAATCTCGCTTACGATCCCGCCTACGAAGAGCGCCAGCGCAGGCTGCGCCGCGAGCGTGAATACGAGCGCGAGCACGAGCGTCAGCGCGAGGAATTCATGCGTCCCCCGCAGCGGAAGATGCAGAAAAAGGCTGCGCCCGTCCGCCGTCAACGCGAAAAGGTCTCGCTCGGCACGCTGTGCGGCTTTATGGCGCTGGCCGCAATGGTCGCGCTGATGATCATGTGCCGCGCACAGCTGACGGAAATCTCCGCGCAGGTCGTCTCCGTGCAGAAGGAGATCTCCACGCTCGAGGACGAGCATGTCGCGCTGCTCACGCGCTACGAAAAAACCTTTGACCTCACCACCATCAAGGAGGCGGCGGCCGCAGCCGGTATGGCCAAGCCCAGCGCCTCGCAGGTCTACTACATCGACCTGTCGGAGCCCGACAGCGTGGTCGTCTACCAGCAGAAGAGCCAGAACGTTTTGTCGCGGGCGCTCACGTCGCTTGGCAACGGCGTATGCGCAGTGGTGGAATATTTCAAATGAGCGAAGCTATACATAAGGAGTAAGGAGCTTCCTTACTCCTTTTCCATTTTTAAGGAGGATGAACGACTGTGGCACCACGCCCCCAGAACCAGAAAAGACGGCCCGAATCCGCGCGCCGCGCAAACCGCATCATTCAGACAAGAACGCTGCTGCTTCTGGGCGCGTTCGGCGTGCTGACGTTTGTGCTGCTCTTCACCAAACTCTATCACTGGCAGATCACCGAGCATGACGAGCTCCAGTCCGTCGCTGTGCGCCAGCAAACGCTGCGCACCACGGTGGAGGCGAGCCGCGGCACGATCTACGATCGAAACGGCACCATCCTCGCGATGTCCGCCTCGGCGGAGGATATTTTCATCTCTCCGAAGGAGATCATCGAAAACGATCAGGATCAAAACCTGATCGCGGGCGGCCTTGCTGAAATTCTGGACCTTGACCCCGCTGACATTCTCAAAAAGATGGAGAAAACGAACTCGCAGTACGAAGAGCTCAAGAAAAAGGCGGACGATGAGCTCGCCGACAAGGTGCGCGAATTCATCAATGAGAACGACCTCAAGGGCGTTTTCATTCGTCCGACGAGCAAGAGGACCTATCCCAAGGGGACGCTCGCCTCACAGGTCATCGGCTTTGCCAATGAAAACGGCGGTGCGATGGGCCTTGAGGCGGCGTACAACGACGAGCTGACCGGTGAGAACGGTATGGTCGTCACCGCGCGCGACCGCGACGGCCGCTCCGTGCTCTACCAGTACGACCAGTATTTCGACGCGGAAAACGGCTGCGACCTGCACACGACGCTCGACACGACCATCCAGTATTACCTTGAGAAAGGTGTGCAGGAGCTCGAGGCGCGCTTCGGCACTGGCAAGGGCGCCGAGGGCATCGTCATGGATGTCAACACCGGCGCGGTGCTGGCGATGGCGTCGCTGCCGACCTACGACTTGAATTCCCCCGGCACGGTCTACAACGACTTTCTGACCTCCGGCATGACGGAGGAGCAGGTCCTCGAAAACATGAGAGACCTCCTCAACAAGCAGTGGCGCAGCAAGGCCATCAACGACACCTACGAGCCGGGCTCCACGTTCAAAACACTGACGCTCGCGATGGCGCTTGAGGAAAACGTTGTCGACCTGAACACGGGCTTCTATTGCAGCGGCAGCGTAAAGATCGAGGGCGAGACCATCAACTGCTCCAAGCGCGCGCCCGGTCACGGCCAGCAAAACCTGACGCAGGCGTTCGCCAACTCCTGCAACCCCGCGTTCATCAACATCGGCCTTCGCATCGGCAACGACATGTTTTACCAGTACATGCTGGACTTTGGCCTGACGGAGAAGACCGGCGTCGACACCACGGGCGAGGCCAGCGGCTTCGTCAACAGCGAAATTAAATATTCGACGCTGGCGCTGGCGTGCTACGCCTTCGGCCAGAACTTCAACGTCACGCCCATCGCGCTGCTGGCGGCGCAGTGCGCCTGCGTCAACGGCGGCTACCTCTATACGCCCTATCTTGTCGAAGAGATCACCGACCAGGACGGCAATGTCGTCTCTAAGCACGACTCCACGCCCATCCGTCAGGTCGTCTCCGAGGAGACGTCCGCGCTTGTGCGCGACATCATGGAGTATGAGGTCACAAGCGGCACGGGCAAGAACGGTCAGGTCGCGGGCTACCGCATCGGCGGCAAGACCGGCACGGCCGATAAGGTCGGCGGCGGCGTCATCGTCTCGTTCGTGTGCTTCGCCCCCGCGGATGACCCGCAGGTGATGATGCTCCTGACGCTCGACGAGCCGAGCAAGTGGACCGGTACCTACGTTTCCGGCGGTAACATGGTCGCCCCCGTGGCGAGTTCCGTCATGGGCGAGATCCTGCCGTATCTCGGCATTGAGCCGAGCTACACCGCTGAAGAGCTCGTCGGCGCGGATAAGACTGTGCCGAACGTCGTCGGCCTCAGCAAGGACGCGGCGGCCGAGCGCCTGAGCGCGAACGGCTTCAGCTTCCGCACCGTCGGCAGCGGCGATACCGTCACCGACCAGACGCCCGCAGGCGGCGCGATCGTACCGAACAGCGCGGAGATCATCCTCTACCTCGGCGCGGAGAAGTCGACTGACAAGTGCATCGTCCCGAACGTCGTGGGCGACAGCGCCGCGACCGCGAACCAGAAGATCGTGAACGCGGGGCTCATCATGGGCGTTTCCGGCGCGACGAACGCAAGCTCGTCCACGGTGCGCGCCATCTCGCAGAGCATCGCCGCGGGCACGGAGGTCGAGGCCGGTACGGTCGTGCGCGTCCAGTTCAGCGACAGCTCGGTGCGCGACTAAAGACAGCAAGACCCAATTCCGAAAGGAATTTTTCAAACGCAGTTATCTGAGCTTATTTCCGCATTAGAAGACAAAACGGTGCATGCGCCGCCTGACCTGATAGTCAGAGGCCTTGCGCTCGATTCCCGCAAGGTAGAAGAGGGATTCCTCTTCTTCGCCCTGCCGGGGGAGAAGGAGGACGGCGGCGAGTTTATCGCCGAAGCCAAAGCGCGCGGCGCGGTCTGCGCCGTGTGCGAGCATCCGCCGGAGACGGAAATTCCCTATATCTTAGTGCCGGATGCGCACAAAGCGCTTGCGCTTTGCGCGGCAGTATGGTATGGTACTCCGGCGGGAAAACTCACCGTGGTCGGCGTGACCGGCACAAACGGCAAAACGACCACGACGTATCTTATCAAACAGCTCTTGGAGCGCACGAAGGGCGCGAAGGTCGGACTGATCGGCACGAATCAGAATTTGATCAGCGACAAGACCATCCCGACCGACCGCACAACGCCCGACGCGCTGACCGTGCAGCGCCTGCTCGCCCAGATGGTCGATGCGGGCTGCACCTATGCCGTGATGGAGGTCTCTTCCCACGCGCTGATGCAGAGCAGGGTAGAAGGAATCCGATTCCGCGTCGGTGTTTTCACGAACCTGACGCAGGATCATCTTGACTACCACGGCACGATGGAGGCCTACTGCGACGCGAAGTCGAGGCTTTTCGACCAGTGTGACATCGCCTGCGTCAACGGTGACGATGCGTGGACGGAGCGCTTGCTCGCCAGCTTTACGAGCGAGCGGATTACATTCGGGCAGGGCATAACGAATGACCTTGTCGGCTGGCGTGCCCGCTACGAAAACGACTGTGTGCGCTTTACCGCCTGCACCGACTTCGACCACGAGGAGACGAGGATCGGCATCCCCGGCGGCTTTTCGCTCTATAACGCGCTCGCGGCGCTCTGCGCCGTGCAGGCGCTCGGCGTGCCGCTTTCCGACGCGGCAAAAGCGCTGACGGAATGTGTCGGCGTTAAGGGGCGGTGCGAGGTCGTACCGCTTGATGCACCGTTCACCGTCATCATTGACTATGCGCACACGCCCGACGGGCTCAAAAATATTCTCTCCACGGTCTGCGGCTTTGCCGACGGGCGCGTCATCGCGCTCTTTGGCTGCGGGGGAGACCGCGATAAGACGAAGCGATCCCGCATGGGCCGCATCGCCGCGGCGCTCTCGGACTTCGTTGTTCTCACGAGCGACAATCCCCGCACCGAAGACCCTTACACCATCCTGCGCGATGTGCTCCCCGCCATTTTGGAGAGCAGAACGCCGTTTGCCGTCATCGAAAACCGGCGCGAGGCCATCGGTTTTGCTCTGCGCGAGGCGAAAGCGCGCGACGTCGTCGTCCTCTGCGGCAAGGGGCACGAGACCTATCAGGAGATCGGAACGATAAAATACCACCTCGACGAGAGGGAGGTCGTGCGCGAGAGGTTCGCGCAAGTACAAAGGAAGGACGCCGCCGACGCGGCGAAGGAAAACGAACATGAAGATCATCATTGCCTGCATACTGAGCTTCGCGGTCTCCGCGATCACGGGAAAATTTCTGGTCCCTGAGCTGAGAAAGCTCAAGGCCGGACAGAGCATCCGCGAGGACGGCCCCACCTGGCACGCCGGAAAGGCCGGCACGCCGACAATGGGCGGCTTAATGTTCATCCTCGGCATCTTCGTCTCTATCCTGATCTGCGGCTGGAAGGGCATGATGGCGGGGGACTTTGAGCACCTCTACATCTTCTTTTTTGCGCTGATCTTCGGCGGCATCGGCTTTTTAGACGACTTTGAAAAGGTGAAGCACAAGCAGAACCTCGGCCTCACGGCCATCCAGAAGTTCCTGCTCCAGCTCGCCGCGGCGGTCGCGTTCCTCTGCCTGATGCGCTTTGAGGGCATGCTGACGCCGAACCTCTACGTGCCGTTTTTCAACACGCAGATCGTCATGAGCTGGTGGGTGTACATGGTGTTTGCGGCGTTTGTCATCGTCGGCACGGTCAACGCCGTCAACATCACGGACGGCATCGACGGCTTGGCCGGCAGCGTGACGGTGCCGGTCGGCCTGTTTTTCACCGTGCTCGCCATCTGGTGGCAGGGCTATGAGCAGCTCGGCATTTATGCTGCGGCGCTCGTCGGGGGAATTCTCGGCTTCCTCATCTATAATTTCCACCCCGCCAAGGTCTTCATGGGCGACACAGGCTCGCTGTTTCTCGGCGGCACGGTGGCGGCGCTCGCCTTTGCCTACGATATGCCGCTCGTGCTGATTCCCGTCGGCTTTGTCTACATCTGCGAGACGCTGTCCGACATTTTGCAGGTCATCTACTTCAAGGCGACGCACGGCAAGCGCCTTTTCAAGATGGCGCCGCTGCACCACCACTTTGAGCTCTGCGGCTGGAGCGAAGTAAAGCTCGTCGCCGTGTTCACCAGCGTGAGTGCGCTGTGCTGTCTGGCGGCGCTGTTCGGAGTACTCAACAGATTTCATTTTTGAGAAACGGCAAGCCGTTTCTCAAAAATGAGAGGGGATGCGCGGCGCTCTGTGCCTCGCCGCCCTTGGCGGCTCGACACTCACTCTGCGAGAAGTATTTTTCGCCACGCACCGGTCGCGGCGAAAAATGATTAAAAATATTTCGCGCCTGCGGGCGCGAAATGTTGGAGGTGCGTTATCTATTTTGAGGATAGCGAAATGATTTTGTCCAAGTTTCCCGATTGGAATTGGAAATAAATTGCGTGCGGCGTGTTCTTGCGCGTTCCTGTATCGCCGCGCTTTTCAATGAACGCGCGAAAAAGAAAAAATTTGAAAGGAAGTATCCGAACATGAAAAAGCTTTTGTCTCTGCTCCTTGCGCTTGCGCTCGTGTTCTCTCTGGCCGCCTGCAGCAGCAAGACTGACGACATAACCACCGATGACACCCAAGGCGATGCGAACGCCGAGAGCGTTGATCTCGTCGTCTTCGCCGCCGCCTCCATGACCGAGACCCTGACTCAGATCGCCGAGATGTACAAGAAAGTTGCCCCCAACGTCAACATCACCTACAACTTTGACTCCTCGGGCAAGCTCCTCACCCAGATCAGCGAGGGTGCTGACTGTGACCTGTTCATCTCCGCCGCCCCCCAGCAGATGAATGCCATGGACGGCAGCCTCATTGACGACAAGGACAAAAACCCCGACGGTCTTGACCTCATCGTGACCGACAGCCGCATCGACCTGCTTGAGAATAAGGTCACGCTCGCCGTTCCCGAGGGAAACCCCAAGGGCATCGAGAGCTTCGACCAGCTTGCTGAACTCCTCAAGAGCGGCGACATCATGCTCGCCATCGGCAACAGCGACGTGCCCGTCGGCCAGTACACCGAGAAGATCTTCGCCTATTATGGCCTTGACGAAGCGGCTCTCGCCGACTCCCTGACCTATGGCAACAACGTCAAGGAAGTTACCACTCAGGTGAGCGAGGCCAGCACCGACTGCGGCATCATCTACGCCACCGACGCTTACTCCGCCGGCCTCACAGTCGTCGACAGCGCCACCGCCGAGATGTGCGGCCAGGTCATCTATCCCGCCGCCGTCCTGAAGGGCGAGAAGGAAGAAGTCGCCCAGGCCTTCCTCGACTACCTCCAGACCGCTGACGCCATGTCCGTGTTCGAGAGCGTCGGCTTCTGCCCTGCTAACTAAAATAAAAGCCTAAAAGGCTTTCATTTTAAAGAGCTGCACTACGCTCTGCGCCTTGGCCGCTCACTTCGGTGAGCGGCCTTCGACGCTCGCTGCGTGAGAGGTATTTTTTGCCACGCACATGTCGCGGCAAAAAATTTCAAGATTATTTGCGCCGTGCGCGGCGCAAAGTCTGCGACGCTTTTTGATATCTCTTTCGGAAGAGATATCCCCTTTTGTCCCGTTCCCTGCCGCAGGATGCGGCACAAACTTCCCGCCGCCACTGGCGGAAAACCCGCTTGTCTTGTGGCAAACTTTTTTCACCGCATTTGCGGCAGCTGGAGATCGCCTGAATCTCCCAAACTCCAGAAAATCGGAGGTCACTTATGGATTGGTATCCTTTATGGAACTCGCTGCGCATTGCGGCGATCTCCACGGTCGTTATTTTCTTTGCCGGCATTGTTGCCGCCTATTATATCGCAAAGCTTCCGCGCCTGGTCAAAGGTGTGCTCGATGTGCTTCTGACGCTGCCGCTCGTGCTGCCGCCGACGGTCGTGGGCTATCTGCTGCTGCGCGTGTTCGGCCCCAAGCGCGTCATCGGCGCGTGGGTGCTCGAAACGTTCGGCGTCAAGATGGTCATGACCTGGTGGTCGGCCATCTTTGCCACGGTGGTCGTCATCTTCCCGCTAATGTACCGCACGGTGCGCGGCGCGTTCGAGTCTTTTGACGAGACGCTGGCCTATTCTGGACAGACGCTGGGCCTGTCGAATACCTACATTTTCTGGCGTATCCGCATGCCGTACTGCCGTCAGGGCGTGCTGGCCGGCACAGTGCTGGCCTTTGCCAGAGCACTTGGCGAATACGGCGCGACGAGCATGATCGCGGGCTACACACCCGGCAAGACCGCGACGATCTCCACCACGGTCTATCAGCTCTGGCAGACGAACAACGATGTGCTGGCGACGAAGTGGGTCTTGGTCAATATTGCGATCTCCGCCGTCGTGCTGCTGGCGGTCAACATGCTCGAGCGGCGTGACTTCCTCACGGATGCGAGCAAGGCGAGGAGGGCGAGAAGATGAGTTTGTCTGTCGATATTGAAAAAAAGCTTGGCGCGTTTCATCTGCGCTCACAGTTTGAAGCGCCGGACGAGACGATGGCGCTGCTCGGTGCCTCGGGCTGCGGCAAGAGCATGACATTAAAGTGCATCGCAGGCATCGTGACGCCCGACCGCGGGCGCATCGTGCTCGGCGGCCGCGTGCTGTTTGACAGCGAAAAGAAGATCAATCTGCCGCCTCAGCAGCGCAGGGTCGGATATCTTTTCCAGCAGTACGCGCTGTTCCCGAACATGAGCGTGGAGCAGAATATCCTCTGCGGCATCCGCAGCGGAGACAAGGCGGAAAAGCGCCGCGTGCTGGCGGAAAAAATTCGCATGTTCCGCCTTGAGGGGCTTGAGAAAAAGCATCCCGCGCAGCTCTCCGGCGGTCAGCAGCAGCGCGTGGCGCTGGCCCGTACCCTGAACCAGAACCCCACCATCATTCTGGCGGACGAGCCCGTGGCCGCGCTGGACCCGGTGACGGCCCATCAGGTTATGAGCGATTTCAAACGCATCAACGAAGAAATGAATATTTCTGTCCTCATCAACATCCACCATGTGGACTTGGCGCTGAAGTACGCCACCCGGGTCATCGGCATTCGGGCGGGCGAGATCGTCTACGACGGCCCCACCGCCAACGTCACGCAGGAGATTCTGGACAGCATTTATAACGGCGCTTCCGTGCCCCAGGCCGGGGAATGAGGAGGCGCAGCATGAAAAAGAAAGCAAGCGCTGAATACCGCGCCCCGCTGTTCGACCGGATCTTCCCGCCGAAAACCATCACCCTGCCCAACGGGCATACCGTCCAGCAGCCCCG
>OGXR01003019.1_pt1 | contig 10134 bp, 6 predicted proteins | sample 1576331 | NCBI WGS metagenome assembly OGXR01 (sample SAMEA3541473, study PRJEB24748) | human gut metagenome | biome: human gut; feature: human-associated habitat; material: faeces | place: China | collected 2012
GAGGACGTTTAGACGCAAGAAGGACGCTGAAGAGCTTAGTTGCGGATTTGAGGCTGTTGACCTAATCCATTATAATCAACAGCTTGTGGATTATATAATGCACTCCAATATTGATATTGACGTAAATCAGCAATATTTACACCTAAGGTAGTTTTTGCATAAATACCTTTTCCGAGATCAATCTGCAAATATGGGTTGAAGTTCAATGTTTGATTATTGTTTTCATTGATTTCACCAGCTTTTTCATCATATAAAGCTAGAGGATTATAATTACTGATATTGGCATAACTTCCATCTTCATTATAGAAAGGCATCATAGGATTCATAGAACTTATAGCTGCTACAGTAGCGCTGGACATAGAGCCACTTGTAGCTTGTGAAAAGCCGTTTTGGGTAGAATTACTGTATGAAGCGTTGACACCGATAGTAAAGCAACTGAACTTAGAGTCTAGGTTCAAACGTCCTGAATAACGTTTCATGTCAGAACCAATAATCAATCCTTCAGTATCTAAATAACCTAAACTAACATAATAACCAGTAGAACCAGAACGTCCTTGGAGGTTTACATTGTAGTCTTGGTAGTATCCTTTACGGGTGATAGCATCCATCCAATCGTAGGATGAAACACCATCCCAACCATAACCTTGATATACTTTTTTCAAATAATCATAGCTCTCATCATAGGTGTTACCATAAGCAACAGAACGTCCGTGAGCAAATAGATTCATAGATTCTTGAGCATTGGCGTAATCCATATTATGATTTCCCATTGAAACAAATCCTTGTTTAATGTCTAAGTTGATGCTCATTTTTCCCTCTTTTCCTTTTTTAGTAGTGATTACAATAACGCCATTAGCTGCGCGTGAACCATAAATGGCTGTAGCCGCAGCATCTTTTAGAACTGTAACACTTTCAATATCAGAAGGGTTGATTGCGGCCATCGGATCAAAATTATTATTTGTAGTCGTACTCATACCATCTGTTTCAGAGTTGACAGGCATTCCATCTATTACATATAATGGCTGAGTGCCTGAATTCAAAGAACCACGTCCACGAACATAAATCTCGCTCCAAACACCAGGCATACTGGTAGAGTTGCTCATTTGTACGCCTGGTACAGCTCCTTCTAGTGCTTTCACAAAATTAGCATCAGATTTTTTGGCTATAACATCTTCACCAATAATAGCAGCAGCACCAGTAAATGAAGCTTTGCGTTGAACTCCATATCCTGTTACTACCACTTCTTCAAGCACTTCGGCATCCGACTTCAAAGTGATATTAACAGTCTGTTTTATAGCTACTTCTTGTGTAGCCATTCCGATAAAGGAAACTACCAAAGTCTTTGCGGAACTAACAAAACATATAAAGTGTTTATAATCAAAAGATTAAAATTTGTCGATTCTATTTATTTACTCTGCGGGAATTACTTTAAACAAAGTTATGATAACCTTTTTTCTACTTTTGTTCTACCTCAGAATTACTTTATACGATAAAAAAGTCTAATTGCGATAAATCTCATTATGATAATTGTATTGTAATAAGATTATAATCTTTTTGAAAAAAAAATGCATGAAATAATGAAAGAGGAGATCCAAATTGGAATTTAGAAATGGGAGAGAGCAAAAAACGTCTGTTACTTTGGACGAAATACTTAGCTATCTAGGAAAAGCAGACAAAATCTGCCTAGTGGCGATTGACTAATTTCAAGTTATTGCTCAAGATCCGATTCGAGAAAGAACGTTAAAGCCATTTTGAGCATCGATATATAACATTGTACAATGCCCATTTTATATATTTAGGTTCACAATGTCATATGACGGGAGAAATTTTTATAAGTCTTCCGGCTTTTTATCAAAGTACTATGATTTTGGATCAAAAATCTATCAGACTGAAAGAATATACAAAATTTGTTACACACCATTTCCAGAAAAGCGGGAAGTACATTAATAAAAATGTTATATCTGAAATATATCAACTGTTTGACGGCATAATATGCTATATCCGGTCTATGATCGTTTTTTTGAGTTTTGGCTGGGAAGAACATTAAAAAACTGATGGAAGATTCCGTGTGTAATCAGAATTTGACTTCCCGTCAGGAATTACAATCAGTTCATAAGGATTGATGGTGGTTTGTTGTGTTCCTTCCAAATATGTAACTAAATATTTAACATATATGTCTTTACAGGCACATTTATATAGTAATCGAATTTGAGTTAACAGATGTTTATCGATAATTTCCAAAGACCGATTTACTATATAGATTTACCCAAGTATACATTAATTTTGTATACTTGGGTAATAATCTATTGGATAATTAAGGAGAAAGCTTCATCTTTTCCTCATATCTTAAATCTAAATTATTTAGCAGGTAGGTAAAGTATTTCTTTAAATTCACCAAAACCACCAACATTGGGTACATCATGCGACAGCTTCACAGTAATAACTCCGTCTTCCAAAGCACCTTTTCCTGAAACAAAAACTTCTCCATAGGATGCGTGCTTCCATGCCGGCTGAGATTCTACAGTGACCTCATTGGCTTCATTAACTTTGAAGACAATGTTATATCCTTTTTCATATAAGTTCATAGCTTTATACCATGATATCTGGTCTGCTTTTTGAACTTCTACTTCCCAAGTTGTAAAATCTTCCCCTTCCTCTGCCATAGCCGCAGATTTAAATGTTCCAGTTCCTAATGAAGAAAAAGTATAATCCCTATAAACAGTTATGACTTTATCCGAAGTCTGGTCTATCGTAACCATTTCCTCCGGCAAAGATATCTTGACTTTATAATTCTGTCCAGGAGTTATATCTCCAACTGTAACATGAATATTGGTCTTAAATTCCCCTGCTGCGAATGAAACCGAGGAAGGTACGGTAATGGAGGCAGGGAGTTCCTGCTCTTTATCACCGACAACTAATGTTGCTGATAAATTAATTGTAGTAGCTTCCGAAGATTTCGCGCGTAAGACTTCCACATCAAAACCCTCATATCCTGTGGAAGGAAAGGAAACCGATTGTGTACCTGTGGCGAATGTCACCCCCATTGTTGTGCCATTGTATATATCTCCTTCATTGTCGGTGTTGCACGATACAAAAAGAGTTGCAGTGGCAACAAACATGCCGATTATATATTTATTTACTTTCATAATTTACTTGCTTACAGATTAATACTATTTATGATCACCTATCGGATTCTGATCTTTGCTAGGATCCATGTTCGGATTACCATCAAATTCCGTTTGAGGAATAGTTAATACCCATGCATACGACTCAGGATCTTCCGTATCTGTACCAGCAATTAAAGCACTGGATGGCCAGCCCATGTCTGCAGTACGTCTGAACCCTTGTTTCAGACGACGTATATCATAGATACGTCCAAATTCTCCCCAAAGTTCAATACGGCGTTGAATTATAATTTCTTCAAGTAAAGAACCGGTTTCATCCGAGGTGAGCTTACCTAATGCCGTTCCTGTTTTTTTGCAAGTGTAATCCTCATCACGTTCTTGCATTAAACTGTTCAACATCAGTCGTGCGCCTTTGTCATCATTTAAACGACAAGATGCTTCTGCTGCGGTTAAGAACATTTCCTCAATACGCATAAAAATATAGTCACCTGTCCATTTCGCATAATCTTTAAACTTGAATTTTTCTTGTTGGTAACCATTCTTTTCATTATTCTCGTCTTGTGGATTCCACCATTTTTTGCGGACATCATTTGTGCCTAGCTTTGCATAAAGCAGTTTGTTTATCTGTTTTCGAGCACTAGCTCCATATTTCCCTTGATCCGCATCCATGTGTGTAAAGAAACCTGCATACATTCCGGACTGGTCGGCTATGATTTCGGCCGCCCACATCACATTATTGGCAGTAGCATCATTCATTCCACCGGTTACCGCAGTTCCAGTGCCGATACTACACCCACTTTTGCTTATTGCGGCATTCGCGGCATCCAAAGCGGTCTGCCAGTCTTCCATCACTAAAGCGACACGAGCCTTTATACCTGAGGCAACAGCCTCATTGATATGGCTGATATGTTTTCTTTTACCTGAGTTGCCTAGCATGGTAATTGCTTTGTCAAGATCCGAAGTGATTTGTTGATATACTTCTTCAACCGTTGCGCGCCCTTTACCTTCTGTTGCAATATCAGTCGGTTCTGTATAGAGTGGTACACAAGGTTCGCTTTCATGTCCTTTATAAGTGCGAGAAAACATTTGCGCCAGCATAAAATAACTGTAAGCACGTACAGCGTAGGCTTGTCCAAGCACATAATTCTTTTCGGTTTCACTTCCAGACATGGTTTCCTCTTCTGCCAAAATGTAATTGACATTAGAAATCCAAGTGTAATAGCCATTCCACATATCATAAGAACGCCATCCGGTAGAGGTATATCTTGATTTTACATTGTAAACGCAATCATACCAAAACCAGCCGCTACCTTGTCCGTTCATAATGCAATCTTCACCCATAACATCTGCCACCAGATTATAAGCTGTGATACCGAAGCATTGATGAGTGTTAGAGCTGTTTGAAACCCCTGCTGTATACATTGCTCGATATACACCATTCAATGATACTAATGCATTAGTTGCTGTTCCTAATAATTCGTTGCCAGAAACAGAAGATGAAGGACTGGTTTCCAAAGCATCCTCACTGCAAGCTACCACAGACATTGCAGCCATCCCGGCAAATATGTATTTAAATATTTTTTTCATACTTTCCTGTATTCTTTTAAATTGTTAGAAATTAATTTCAAAACCTACTGAATAAGTCTTGTTGGGAGCATAAGAATAGTCTGTTTCGCCCTTGAAGTTATACTGTGGGTCCATACCGTCCAAATGAGAAAATAAAGCGAGATTATCTACCGATCCGAATATGCGGACAGACTCTAGCCCGGCCTTCTTTAGCCATTGTTTGGGAATAGTGTAGCCCAAAGTGATATTTTTGATAGCAAAGTATGAAGCATCAACTAAAAAACGGTCTGAAGCTGTGTAGGAACCTCCAATTTGAATACGAGGTACATCTGTGATGTCACCAGGTTGTTGCCAACGTCTCAAAGCATGTTTGTTCCATGTATTGCCTGCATACATAACCTCCATAGAACCAGCGTATAATGAATCATAAACTTTACCTCCTATAGAATATGTACCCAATATTGACAAATCGAAATTCTTGTAAGAGAAATCGGTATTGATACTACCATATAAATCAGGTATACGGCTGCCGGAATAATATTTGCTGTTCGCAGCTTTTTGATAGTCACTGCTGATATATTCGTTAGTGATGTTGCCATTATCATCCTTATCATATACCCAATAGAGCTGCGCTCCTGTTGCAGGATCCACACCGGCAGATTTAGCCATATAATATGTATTAATAGGCATTCCCTCTTTAATACTGAAAACTCCCTTGATAATTTCAGGAGATTCCCCAGTCAGTTTCAGCACTTTATTGGTTACAGTAGAGCCCATCCAAGTTAAGTTCCATATAAAATCAGTGGTTTTGATAAGGGAACCACCTAAGCTAAATTCAAACCCGGTATTACGCATAGAACCGATATTCGCGTTGTATTCAGAGAATCCACTAGAAGTAGCCTTGGGGTATCCCAGCAACATATCCGTTGTTTTGCGGTTATAATATTCAGCACTGACATTCAAGCGTCCGTCAAACATACTTGCCTCAATACCGACATTTAAATTACCGCTTTTTTCCCATGAAAGTTTTTTGTTTTCCAAAGCACCGATCAGGCCTCCTACTTGATTGGCATTCGGATATTCCAATGGATAGAGTCCTTGCCAAGGATAATAATCTGGTACATATCCTCCTTCAAGACTATCATATCTTAACAGATTATCATTACCTTGTTCACCATAACTGATTTTAGCTGATAAATTAGAAATCCAAATCAAATTCTGCATAAACTTTTCTTGTGAAATTCTCCAGTTGGCACCGACAGACCAAAAAGTACCCCAACGGTTATCTTTTTGGAAGCGTGAAGAACCGTCCGTACGGATAGAGGCTGAAAAATAATATTTTTCATTAAAGTTATAATTGAATCTCCCAAAGAAGGATTCCACACGATAATCTTCCGAATATGAATCCGCATTGTATAGATTTGTACCCGGACGCAATTCAAGAATACCATTTACTAAATTGGTTTTTCCGGCAGACAGAAATTCATATTTGTATGCATAAAATTCATGACCAACCAAAAGATCGATGTTATAAAAGTTAAAAGAACGCCCCCATGTCAGTAACTGGTTAAAAGTATAAGATTGGGTTCTTCTGTTATATTTCATCAACAAACCGCCGGCAGCTGCCTGATTACCATGGTGCATATTCATATATGATTTTTGAGATTTGTTCCGGTAGTCCAGACCAAAGTTCAAAGTCAGCTTAATACCTTTAGCCCATCCGGCATCTTCCGAATCTGAGCCAAATGCCAAAAATGTGCGCAAACCAGCTACATCTGTTTTTATATCAGCCTTGTCATCTACCAAACCGCCTACGGGATTGAAATCACTATACTGTGGGCGTTGTACACTACCGTCACCGTAGTCCAGTTGGCGATTTCCATCGGCATCTAATACATCTTTACCATCTTCTCCCTTTATATACACCGGGTAAATCGGAGCCATAAATTGTGCAGAGTACCACACATTTGAATTAGATGAACCTTCGTAATCACTAAAATTTTGTGTGGAATTGGAAAGTGACACATTCAATCCAGTCTTCATCCATTTATTCACTTCAGTGTTTATGTTTGCACGGGCATTATAACGTTGGAAACCGGTATTAATCAAGATGCCATCTTCATTTAAATATCCCAAAGAGAACATATATTTGGTCTTTTCTGTACCTCCATTAACAGACAACTGGTGTTCATGACGAAATGCATTGTCTCTTTGTATTGCATCCATCCAAGATTCATTCCATGCGGATGTAGCATCACCCTGCACTCTACCTGTTGCAGGATCTATAATTGTTCCCCATGTGTAATTTTTAAATGGATTATATTGTTCTCCACCTAAAACGCCACCTAAATCTGCTGATGCTTGTCTACCGGCAGCTTCCCAGTTATATCCATTGTCAAAGATATATCCGTTGCGTAAACCTTCATACGTTAACTGTACAAATTCTTTTTGGTCAACCATGTCATAGGCTTTCAAGGAACGTGAAGACCAACCTGCCGTAGAACGCCAAGATACCTTAGTCTTGCCTTCTTTTCCTTGTTTGGTAGTAATCATAATTACACCATTTGCACCACGGGCTCCATAAAGGGCTCCGGCTGAAGCATCTTTTAAAACTGTCATGCTTTCAATATCGGCAGGATTGATAGAACTCATATCTCCACTAAAAGGTATTCCGTCAACTACATACAAAGGATCTTGTGAGGCATGCAAAGTGAGTCGCTGGCGAAGCTTGGACAGTTACTGCTAAACCGTGGTATGTGGGAAGGCAAACAGTTGCTTCCGGCAGACTGGGTAGACCTGATGATGGCTAAGCAATCCGATACAGGTAGCTTTGGCTATGGTTATGGTTATCATATGTGGCTTTGTGAATATCCGGGAGCGGTTCGCGTAGACGGTGCTTTAGGGCAATATGCGCTTATTATACCGGATAAAGATATGGTAGTAGTCATCACCGAATGTAGCATCATAGATGGAATCACGCAACGCCGCTTGGTCTGGAATCGTCTGTTGCCTGCCGTAGGCGATGAGCCTTTGACGCCGGGAAAGGATTTGCACACATCACGCATTTCCAAACGGTATTCCGCCATGAAAGGCCCCCCTAAGTACCTAGATTTTTTGCCGCCGGAGCATCGGGGCTGGAATGAGGAGGAGGTGTGTGGGCTTGGAGCACACGCACCTCCTCCAGGTCAGTGAATTAGTTCATGAACTCGTCTACGTTGGTCTGGGTGACCTTCACATAGTCCACATAGTACTGCTTTTCCACAGCCTGGCCATTCAGGAGCATCTCCATGACCTCAATGGCTTTGGCAGCCTGGCTGGCGGCGTCGTTCAGAACGGTGCCGGTCATCTTGCCGGCCTTTACCTGGGTGAGGGCATCGGACAGGGCGTCCACGCCTACCAGATAGATGTCCTGGCCAACTACGCGGTTGGCAGCCTCAATGGCCTGCAGAGCGCCCAGCGCCATGGCATCGTTGTTGCAGAAGACAACTTCTACCTCAGCGCCGTACTTGGTCAGGTCGTTCTGGCAGATTTCCTGCCCCTTGTTCTGGTCCCAGTCGCCCCGCTGCAGGTCCAGCTCTTTGACCTCCATGCCAGCGTCAGTGAGAGCCTTTACGGAGTACTGGGTCCGCAGCTGTGCATCGATGTTTTCGGGGTCGCCCTGGATCATGATGTAGGAGATGACGCCGTCACCGTTGATATCGCCCTTGTTGGCGGTTTCCAGGATCAGTTCACCCTGGAAGGTGCCGGACTGAGCGGCGTCGCAGCCCACGTATGCGATCTTGTCCCAGAGCTGCATGATTTCTGCGGTGGGCTCCCGGTTGATGAACACAGTGGGGATGCCAGCGGCCTTTACCTGATTCACAATGGCGTCGGCGGCAGTGGTCATCACGGGGTTAATGATGAGCGCGTCCACACCCTGGCTGATGAAGGTGTTGATCTGCTCGGTTTGCTTGGCCTGGTCGTTGTTGCCGTCTACGATGGTGACATCGTAGCCCTTGGCCTTCAGGGAGTCTTCCAGGTTCTTCCGATAGGTGGTCATAAAGTTGTCGTCAAATTTGTAGATGCAGATGCCGATGCTCTTTTTCTCGGAGTCGCCGCCGGTGGTGCTGCCGGAGCTGTTCTGGCAGGCAGCCAGAGACAGAACCAGAACCAGCGCCATAACCAGGGCCAGAATTTTCTTCATCTTCATTTCAAACGAACCTCCATATGTTTTATAGTTGCGGGTGTTCCGCATGTGTATACTTTACTGGCTTCCTAGATAAAAGTACATAGAAAAACTTACTTGAAAACCAGGGATTTTCTACGCAATCCGTCTTATTGCACAAAACCATAGCACCCATTTTGTGAGTTCTGACCAGAGACGCTGTGGAAGGTAAACCGTAAACCCAGTTTTGAAGGAGTACAAAAGTCCGGTTATGGCCGCACCCTTGTCTTCCCCCGGGAAGCCAAAGGTGCGGTCGCGCCAGTGAGAAACAGCAGCATCGTGCGTTGCGTCTTCCGTTTTTTGCAAAGGTCCAATTGCCTATTGACAGAGGCATTTTATAATAACTTGTGGCGCACGCAAATGCGGTTGCTCTGGGACCGGGCAGCGAGTGCAGATTTGTCAATGATGAGTTACAGACTTATGGTCAGAAAGAAGGAACGCTTTGGAGGATGCGGTTCGGGCCGCTTTGACGGAGTTGGGAATGGACACATCCATTGACCATGTGACGGATTTCACACAGATTGCCGCCTACGGAGTCATGACTACCCCGGCGCTGGTGGTAGACGGAAAAGTGGTGTCTTATGGCAAGGTTCTCAAAAAAGAAGAGGCAAAGGCTGTCACTCAAAGGGTGCGGACAGGCGCTTAAATGGAAAGACTGAAATCCGAGTGGTTGCGCTGAGGATGGGGCTCTGATAAACGATTCTCTCTACTGCCCCAAGGGCAATGCCATCTCAGGCAGTGGAGAACAGCATAGGGTGCCTTCAGGAGGCTGCACCCTACAGATTTCAGGCCCATGGATGCGGGGGGAATTGCATTGCGCCCCGATAGTGGCTCTGGGCTACCGGTGGTATACGCCTTCCGCCAGTTCGGTGCTGCCGGGGGTCAGGATCAGGAGGCTTTGGCCGGGGAGGGAGAGAATGGAGCCGGTGTTGGGGTCCTGTAATGCCAGAAAATGGGTGCAGAACAGCTTCCCGTCTACGGCAAACTGGTTCATGGGATCATAGCCGCAGATGCGGAAGGGGCCCGCCCGGTACCGCGGGGTTTGCTCCAGGAATCGGGCTACGGCCTGGCTCTCAATGAAAACTGGCTTACGGTGTCTTTTTGTACCATGGGAGACTTGTCAATGGAATGGGAGCGTGAAAGCGGGCTGCGTGGACAATGGCTTATTAATGGCAATTGCTGTTCCACCCCTGCAGGCGCCGGTTTTCACGCGGCGGCAGTCCGGTTCCTGGATGAACT
>OGXR01003020.1_pt1 | contig 10133 bp, 9 predicted proteins | sample 1576331 | NCBI WGS metagenome assembly OGXR01 (sample SAMEA3541473, study PRJEB24748) | human gut metagenome | biome: human gut; feature: human-associated habitat; material: faeces | place: China | collected 2012
ACAACGGGTTAAATCTAAGTTTAACAATTACTTACACAGCGACGTATCGCACCCACTCCTTGTTTATCTGGTTCCCGCGGGAGTAGCGGGAAAGGGACTGCATGTTACGCGCACGTTTCTCGAACATACGCAGGTTTTCGTCGCTGTCTTCCAGGAACACGTACTGGTTGTAAAGGTGGTCGCAGGAAAGCAGAAGCCCCACGGGGGCCGCGAACGAGAGCAGGCAGTCCGAACGGTCGGTGGAAAGACGCTCGTAACGGGTGTCCGTACCCACGCGCCCCGGCAGGTCTTCCGTGTCCGAGAGCGTGTGCAGGCACACCCGTTTGTTACCCACGCGCAGAACCTCGGCCCCCAGCTCGATGTCCTGAAGAGAAGTCGTCTCCGAGAGCGAGAGGGAAAAGTACCGCTCCAGCAGGCCCGGACAATCCGCCGTACCCGTGATCTCGTCCCCCGTGAGGCGGACAAGGGTCAGGAAACCCGAATCGTTCAGAATACGCTCGAACTGTTCCGCCGCCTCCAGGAATTTTGTCGCCGATTCCCGGTTTACCTCTTTGGGAATGATGTTGCCCCGGCAGAGGGTCGAGAAGTCTGAACGCATGTGCATACGCTCCCTCGTCGTTTTCGTCAGGTAGAGGAAGCAGGCGTGGGTCAGGAACGGACGCTCGTTGAAATGCCGCTCGTAACTGCGGGAGAGGAAACTCATGTCCCCCTCGCCCGTGGCCGGGCGGTAACGCTCGCGGATGAACCAGTCCTGCTTGTGTACCACGCTGTATTCGGGCAAGACCTTCAGGGCCTTGCACCAGGCGGCGTGGATCGCCTCGTACTCGGCGGACGTGACGGTGAACAGCTCCGGGAGTTCGACCCGATAGGCGACCGTTATGTCCGCATCCTTGCTGATGATACAACCGCCTTCCACGGCCAGGAGCGGGAACTTGCTTTCCAGCGTGGTGGCTTTCAAGATGTTTCTCATACGCGGCCCCCCTTTCTTTTCAGCAACCGGCGCAGGGACTTGCGGTTGAGCAGGTAGCGGGGATGCCGGCGCGCGGCGAGCAGCTTCATCAGCCCGTGTTCCCCGTAACGGGCGTTCAGGCGGAAGGTAAGCCAGACCAGCACCGAAGCCGCCGCAACGCCGAAAGCGATACATACCCACTGATCGACCCCTGCCATGTAGAGGATGACGAACACCACGAAGACGGCCAGCAGGCCGCCCGCGAAGATGAAGAGGTACTGCGCCTTCAGGCCCCGGAACTCCACGCTCTTGCCGATTCCCTTGTTGATTCCATATTCCATAATTATTTGCATGACAGGTTGGACTACAAGAAGAAAGAGCGTAGGATCGTCGCGGCGACAATCAGGAAAATACACGCGCCGAACCAGCTCGCGGCGGTCTTCGACGTGTCGGGGTCGCCGCTCGAAAACTTGTTATAGACCTTGATCCCCCCGATAAGGCCGACCACAGCCCCAATCGCGTAGATGAGCTTCGTTCCGGGATCGAAGTAGCTGGTTACCATGTTGGTAGCCTCCGTAATGCCGGCGATGCCGTTGCCCTGCGCGAAGGCGGAGGAGATGGCGGCAAAGAGAAATGCCGCCGGAAGAAGAATCTTGTTCTTTCTCATAACTCGATAATGTTTGAATTGTGGCGCGGGGATGGATAGGCCCCGCACCGGGTTAAACTTCTTGATTCGGATTTTTTCAGTGGTTCGAGGATAGCCTCACGCGCTACCCGTAGTCTTTTTCTTTCATCGTGATGTCATTATGGGGTTAAACAAACTCACGGACGTCGAAACCCGTGGGAACCGAACCCTGCGGAGATGGGCTTTCCGCAGACCTCTCGGACATACGCCGGTGAAAGGCCGAGAGGTAGGTGTCGATCAGGGATTTTACCCTGTCGTTCCCGTCGGGGCGGCCCGAAACGATGACCTCGAACATGTCGGTCTGTTTCAGGCCCAGGAGGACACGTCCCGTTTCCTCCCTTTGCTCGTCTGTTGAAGGTGGATCGTGTACCACGTGGCGGTAGGCTTCGCCCATCTGTTCAAAACTAACCCCCTGGGCAAGCGAGCGGCCCAAAAGGGGCAGCTCTTCGGTGTCGTCTTCATCCTCGTCATAATCCGGCTCCTCCGCGTCCGCATCCGGGAAAGATTCATCGTACAGCGGAAAGTCGATTTCCAGAGGTTCGTTAGGCTCCCCCTCGGGAGCGACACCGAACACTTCATCCAGGTCTTCCGGCGGAATCTGCCGGGGGTGTTCGGGTACATTCGTGGGCACAAATATATCGGCTTTTTCCGTAACTTTTTCAGTTTCAGATTCTACGGCAGCTTGTGGCCGGGAGTGGCGCGGGTCGAGGACAAAGCGGCTCCTGCCGATGATCTCCTGCCGGCAGGGAGTGTCTTCGGCAACGATCCCGTCTGCCGGTTCGTTACGTTCCATCCGCCGCAGGCGGAAAAACGCCCACAAGGCATACCCCACGGCAAAGAGGGGCAGCAGCCACAACGCCCCGTTCATCGCTCCTCCGCTTTGGGTTGCAGGGAGGCCACGGCCTCACGCTCCTCGAAAAGCCGCTCGATGGTTTCCCGGTTATCGTCCAGGTGCGCCTTGAGAACCTTGTCCACGTAGGCCGTGATCGTCACGTCGCCACGACCGATGACACGGGTGATCTCGCGGATACGCTCGTGGTACGACGGACGTATCTTCACGTGCTTGTTACCGGCGAAAGGCAGCCGCAGCAGGCAGATGTAACGGGCCAGGTACTCGGCCTCGGGGGTGGGGACAGTCCCCACGGCGACCTCCCCCGAAGGGCCGTCGGGGACGATAAGGGTTTTCATCCTGCGCCGGTAGCGGCACACGCGGAAGATGAAGGGTACGGCGACGCAAAGGACGGCCGCCAGGATAACAGATAAAATAATTGCTTTGTCTGACATGATGGATTGTTTTTAATGGATTGTAAAAATATTGGGTTCATAACTAAAAAATATCGGAGTTCCGTTTCTTGTAGAGTTCCGAAATTTCCTCCTGATAGGTCGCGAAATGCTGCTCCAGCACATTGTCCAGGTAGCTATACAGCGAGAGTTCGTTCTTACCGATAACCTGCACTATCCGGGTTATACGCTCGTGAAACTCCTTGCGGATATACACCGTTTTGCCGCTTCGGGTATTGGAGGGGGCGTTCCGGATAAAAAGACGCTCGTAATCCTGGCCTTTCCCTCTTCGGCGGCGTCCCTCCTCTTTCGTAGCCGACGAGGAGGCGGCCTCGCCGGACGGTTCCGATAGAGCCGATGCCTCCTCCTCTTTTTCCGGCGTGTAAGGATGTAATGGCCGGTTTCGGCTTTTGGCCTGGCTGATGATGAAGGAAGCGTCCAAACCGTCGTCATGTTCTTTTCCGCTCATAAGATTCTACTTTAACAGTTCGATCAATTCATCCACGAGTTTATCCAGGTTGCTGCCCCGGATCAAAGAACGGTCTGCCGGGAAGAGCGTGGAGCGGAAGACAGAGCGACGGCTGGCGTTCTGCTCACGACGAAAACGCTTGGTGTCAGGCAGGAAGGTCTTCAGAACAGGAAGCTCCAACTCTTTCATTACCGCCTCGTAAACCTGATATAATTCTGTCTTTTCACGTCCGTCCACCATGTTCCATAGCATATACAGCCCTTTCATCCGGGACTTCTCGCGGCCCATTATATGCTCCTTTACCACAACTGCGTAATTCAGGGTGCTTTCCATGACAACCCGGTCGGCACTGATCGGGGCGACGAGATAATCCATTCCGGCCAGGGAATGAATCAGATCCTCGTTATTGATCGTACCGGGAAGGTCGAAGAACACATAATCGAAATCACCTTGCGGCAGGAGGTAGTCGGCATCGGCCAACGCCTCTTTCGTGTTGCTTTCCACGACAGGATAGGCTTTCTTTTGAAGCCGGGTGAATTGTTCGTAAGCTAACCTCTTGTAATGTTCGTCTTCGAGGGCAAGCTTCAGGTCACGTTCCCGCATCTCCACGATGGAGTGTTGGGGATAATCGCAGTCGATGACCGCGACATTGAAACCCTTTACATAGTGCAGGTAAGAGGCTGCCAGCACCGTGAGGGTGGTTTTGCCCGCTCCGCCTTTCTGGGTGGAGAAGGCCACGAATTTCGTTTTCTCTTTCATTGTTCCATGCGTTTTTAGTTATACAATCGGGTAATCGTTCATCTCTTCACGTATCCGGGCAAGTGACGGCATGAGATTTTATGCAGGTATGCCGGCACGCATATATGCTGGTGCGCTGGCAGGCTGTTACGCCGGTATGCCGGTGCATGGGCGCGTGTCCGATTTTATACTCATGCGCAACCGCATTTGCTTATCCGGACAAAGACCCGCTTTTTCCTCTGCACACGGTGTTTTCTGCATCCGTCCGCACGTGTGCGGACAGGAGGATGTGTCATTGCCCGTATCCGTTCTCACGTGCAAAGTAAACCCTTAAAAACACGGGTTGTATGCTCTTTTTCCGCTATGGCCGCGTGTGGCGTCAAAGTGGACGCAAGTGGCATAATCGCTTGTGGTACAAGCGATTGAATAGGTCGGTATCTTTGCCTCGTGAACGATCCCGACGCTAATGAAGCCGTCCTTGCCCCGTTTTACGGCGGCTCTTTCAATGTTCTGTCCGCGAGCGGGCAGAAGGTATTTGCAAAGGGCAAATAGCAAGCTGTGTTTTCTGCTGCACGATTCTCGTTTTGCAGCAGAAAACAGCTTGCCCGCAAGGGGGAGAAAGCACCTCCGGAGTCGGTGCTTTTCAGAAGGGCGGCAAGCCGCGAAGGGATCGGAATTTTCAGGAACCGGTGGGGCCCTGGCCTCTCCTTAAAATTTCGATGCGATGGAAAAGAACAGAAAGCCCCGAGGGGGCAAAGGGGGACGACCCGCGAAAAACGACCCGGCCGTTTACCGCTTTTCGGTAAACTTTTCAGCCGTGGAACATGCCCGTTTCCTCGACCTTTACGAGCAGTCCGGGCTATTGTCCAAAGCCGCTTTTATCAAAGCGAGAGTGTTCAACGAGGCGTTCCGGGTGGTAAAGACCGACCGGGGAACGCTCGAATACGTGGCGAAGCTGACCGCTTTCCACGCCCAATTCCGTGCCGTGGGAACGAATTACAACCAGGTGGTGAAGGAGCTGCACGCGCATTTTTCCGAGAAGAAAACACTCGCGCTGCTCTATAAACTGGAGAGAGCGACACGTGAACTGGCGGCCGTCGGGCAGCAGGTCGTGTCGCTCTCCGAAGAGTTCAAACAGCGATGGTAGCCAATATCACCACCGGAAAAGACGTGTACGGCGCGCTGGCGTACAACCAGGAGAAAGTCGATCGGGGCGACGGGAAGGTGCTGCTGACCCACATCGTGAGGGAGCCGGCGGATGGGCGCTTCAACGTGGCCGCGACGGCAGAAGACCTCCTGCGCTGGATGCCCTCGCACTACCGGACGGAAAAACCCGTCGTGCACGTGTCGCTCAACCCGGCTCCCGAAGACCGCCTCGACGACGGGCAACTCGCGGAGATAGCCGGGGCCTACATGGAGCGCATGGGCTGGGGAGGACAACCTTATATCGTATTCAAGCATACCGACATCGGACGGGAGCATATCCATATCGTGTCGGTGCAGGTGGCCCAGGACGGGCGCAAGATAAACGACAGCAGGCGCAACGAACGCAGCGTGGCCGTTACCGAGGAACTGGAACGGGAGTACGGACTGCATCCCGCCAAAGGGAGAAGGCGGGAGAAAGGGCAAGGGATCGTCCCCGCCGATTACACGCGGGGCGACCTGAAACGCCAGGTGGCAGCGGTAATAAAACCGGCCGTGGCGACATACCGCTTCCAGACCCTCGGCGAGTTCCGGGCATTGTTGTCCTTATATAATATAGGTATAGAGGAAGTCCGGGGAGAGCGGAACGGAACCCCCTACCGGGGATTGCTCTACACGCTGCTGGACGAGAACGGGGACAAGGCAGTGGCCGCGCCGCTCAAATCCTCACTGTTCGGTAAAGAGGTCGGGTATGACGGGCTGGAACGGCACATGGAGCGCAACGCCGAACGGTTCGGGAAGGACGACACGAGGAGGCAAATCCGTGGCCGGGTCGATAAAGCGCTTCGGGGAGAACCCACGGAGGAAGAACTGCGCGAACGCCTGCGGGGAGCCCGGGTGGATCTCTACATACGACGCAACGAAAACGGCCGCATCGTGGGAGTGACGTTCATTGACCACGAAACACGGACGGTCGTGAACGGATCACGGCTGGGAAAGGCATACTCGGCCAACGCCTTCGAGCTGCGCTTCGGCGGGAAACGGAATCCCGGGGAAAACACGAGGGACTTGTCCCCGAAACAAGCGCCTGCCGGACGGGACGGGCAACGGAAGCGGAATACCTCACGACGGAGGAAAGTATAACATCTCAATTATCATTCATTTATTAAATTTTACGGTTATGCAACAGGAAGACGACCTTCGGGGTCTTGCAAAAACAATGGATTTCATGCGGGCATTGAGTATCTTGTTCGTGGTTATCAACATCTACTGGTTCTGTTACGGGCAGATACGGGAATGGGGAATCAATATCGGCGTGGTCGATAGGATTCTGCTGAACTTCGACCGCACCGCGGGGCTGTTCCGGAATATACTATGGACGAAACTTTTCGCCGTCGTGTTCCTCGCCCTTTCATGCCTCGGGACAAAAGGAGTAAAAGAGGAGAAAATTACCTGGCGGAAAATCACGGCATCGCTGGCCACGGGAGGCGTGCTGTTCTTCTTCAACTGGTGGCTGCTGGACTTGCCGCTGACGGCGATGGCGAACGCGGCTTTCTACATACTGACCCTATCGGCCGGGTATATCTGCCTCTTGATGGGCGGCGTGTGGATGTCCCGCCTGCTGAAGAACAATCTCATGGATGACCCTTTCAACAACGAGAACGAATCATTCCAGCAGGAAACACGCCTGATCGAGAACGAGTACTCCATAAATCTGCCGACGAAATTTTACTATAACAAACAGTGGAACAACGGGTTCGCCAATGTCGTAAACCCGCAAAGGGCTTGCATCTGCATGGGAAGCCCGGGCAGCGGGAAGAGTTATTGTGTTGTAAACCAGTTCATTAAACAGCAAATCGAAAAGGGCTATACCCAATACATCTATGACTACAAGTTTCCCGATCTTTCGGAAATCGCTTACAACCACCTGCTGAATCACCAGAAAGGTTACAAGAAAATCCCGACTTTCTACGTCATAAATTTCGACGACCCGCGCCGCTCGCACCGCTGTAACCCCATTCACCCGGACTTCATGACCGATATTTCGGACGCCTACGAGAGCGCCTATACCATCATGCTCAACCTGAACCGAAGCTGGGTGCAGAAGCAGGGCGATTTTTTTGTGGAAAGCCCCATTATCCTTTTTGCGGCCGTGATCTGGTTCCTGCGCATCTACGACAACGGGCGGTATTGTACCTTCCCGCACGCCATCGAGTTCCTGAACAAGCGGTACGAGGATATTTTCCCGATTCTGACATCCTACCCGGAACTCGAAAACTACCTCAGCCCCTTTATGGATGCCTGGCTCGGAGGCGCTCAAGACCAGCTCCAGGGCCAGATAGCATCGGCCAAAATTCCGCTTTCCCGCATGATTTCGCCCCAGCTATATTGGGTCATGTCGGGCGATGACTTCACGCTCGACATCAATAACCCGGACGATCCCAAGATACTCTGCGTGGGGAACAATCCCGACAGGCAAAACATTTACGGAGCGGCTTTGGGATTGTATAATTCCCGGATTGTCAAGCTCATAAATAAGAAAGGCCAGCTCAAATCGGGCATCATCATCGACGAGTTGCCGACAATCTACTTCAAGGGACTCGACAACCTGATCGCCACGGCCAGAAGCAACAAGGTCGCCGTGCTGCTGTGCTTCCAGGATTTTTCACAGTTGAAGAGGGACTACGGGGACAAGGAGGCCGCCGTCGTGATGAACACGGTGGGCAACATCTTCTCCGGGCAGGTCGTAGGTGAAACGGCCAAGACACTCTCGGAACGGTTCGGTAAGGTATTGCAGAAGCGGCAGAGCATGACGTTGAGCCGCAGCGACAAATCGACATCCATATCCACGCAGCTGGACAGCCTGATCCCGGCCTCGAAGATCTCGACGCTCACGCAGGGAATGTTCGTCGGGGCCGTGGCGGACAATTTCGACGAACGTATCGAGCAGAAGATTTTCCACTGCGAGATTGTCGTGGACAACGAAAAAGTGAAAGCGGAAACGGCCCGGTACAAGAAGATACCACAAATTACCGATTTCACGGACGAGAACGGGACGGATCACATGAAACAGGTCGTGCAGGAAAACTACGAACGTATCAAGGCAGAGGCCGGCCGCATCGTCGCCGAGGAACTGGAACGTATCAAGAACGACCCGGTGCTTTGCAAGCTCCTGCCGGAACAGAACTAAATGAACACAAACACCCCCGCAAACAACCTCCGTGACCTTAACCGGGGCTGTTTCCTGGTTTTATAACCGTACAGCCGGTGTTTTGGAGCATAAAGTAGTGATTATGTGAACGGAAAACATTATTTTTGTGTTCGGAATCCTTTTAATTATAAGTATGACAGTTACCGATATATACGAAGCAATGAACAGCAAGGCGGAAGCGTTTTTCGAGTGGTTGCAGGCTCACCCGAAATACGGGTTGCTGTTTGGTGTCCATGCTGAAGATTTTCTCCAGCTGCTCGTCCGTTACCTGATCCGCCGGATCGCTGGACCAGTGGCCGTTGGCAACGGTCATCCAGCCGTAGCTTTCATTGAACCAGTCGATGAAATCCTCCGAGTTGAAAGACGTGTCCTCAGCCAGGCCGCACACGGGCAGCATGACCAGAACCAGCAGCACAGACAGTACACGCAGGAATTTCTTCATGGGTTTTCCTCCTTTGTTTTCAGAAGCTTTTGCTTCCGCATACAGCAGAAGTATAGCACCTTGTTATGCGCTTGTCAATCGCTGCGAGGCTTGCAAAAACGGCGGTTTTTCATTATAATAATACTAGGTAAAAAGCATGGAGGTAGAGCGCATGAGACGAGTACTGCGGCGGTGGACGCTGCTGTGGATGGCGGTGATCTTGCTGAGCGTTCATGCGCAGGCGGAGGGGAAAGCCTTTCGGCGCCAGACCATGGACTATTTTTCCACCGTATGCATGCTGACCATCTATCCGGAGAATAACGTGGATGGCCAGACAATTTGGCAAGAGGTAAAGGCCACGCTTGCGCGCATCGAGCAGGCGGTGTCCGTATCGGACGCATCCTCCGATGTGGCAAGGTTTAACACCCTTCAGTTCGGCGAGGAAACGGCTGTCAGCAGCGATACGGCAGCCATGCTGAAGATCGCCATGCTGATACATGAACAGACAGACGGTCTATACGACCCAACGGTTTATCCGCTGATTGATCTGTGGGGCTTTTCGCCGCGTTTTAACGAGCAGGTATATACCCTATCCATGCCCTATGATCGCGCATATGTGAACGGGCTTTTACCGCTGCCGGAGGAAAAATATATAGAAGCGCTTCGCCAGCTGGTGCAGCTGCGCAGCGTGACGCTGACGGAACGCGACGGGCAGTTCTTCCTGCGCAAGGATATTCCGCCGGTTACTGTGGATGGCGTAACCTATCAGGCCATGCTGGATCTGGGCGGCATCGCCAAGGGCTATGCCTGCGACTGTGTGCGAACGCTGCTTAAGAATCATGGCATTGAACGCGGCGTGTTTATATGCGGAGAAAGCTCCCTGTGTGACCCATCTATGTCACATGGGGAGCAGTCAAATCAAAGAAAGGAGCGATCAAATTTGTCCGAAAAACAATCCAGCAAGGAGCGCATCAAAGAGATCACGGCTGGCATTGAAAAAGGCATCATGGAACTGTTTGAAAGTGACCGCTACCGGAACTACCTTACCACCATGAGCCGCTTTCACAAGTATTCCCTGAATAATGTCATGCTGATCCATGCCCAGCGGCCCGATGCCACGCTGGTGGCTGGCTTCAGCAAGTGGAAGAACAGCTTCGGGCGTCATGTGAAAAAGGGCGAAAAGGGCATCCAGATGTGGCAGAATCTGTATTATGAGAAGGCCGCGACCCCGGATTA
>OGXR01003029.1_pt1 | contig 10106 bp, 7 predicted proteins | sample 1576331 | NCBI WGS metagenome assembly OGXR01 (sample SAMEA3541473, study PRJEB24748) | human gut metagenome | biome: human gut; feature: human-associated habitat; material: faeces | place: China | collected 2012
GTTCTATTGTAGACAGAACCGACGGAAAAATTGATTCCGGCGTTCCGTATAAGGCTGTATATTCGGCTGATGTTGTTTCGTGGGAAGCTGATAATTGTCCGCTTTGCCGTGAAAGCGGATTACCGCTTGTCAAGCCCGGCAGCAGAAAGATAAAATAAAATGTCCGACTCAAGCCGTAATTTGCATGAAAACCATCGAGCAAGAGTAAGAAAAAGATTTGAACACGAAGGTTTGAAAACTTTTGCCGACCATAATGTGCTTGAACTTTTACTTTTTTATTCCATTCCGCAAAAGGATACAAATGATATTGCTCACAGATTGCTTGACGAATTCGGCTCTCTTTCGGCTGTGTTTGATGCACCTAAAGATGTGCTTATGAATGTTGTCGGTGTAGGAGAGAATACAGCTACCTTAATTAAGCTTATGCCGGAACTGTTTTCTCGTTATGAGCAGGATAAAATCAAAAACGAAAGTATTGTTCTTAATTCTGCCGAGGCTGCCGGTAAATATTTTATGTCGCGGTTCATCGGGGCTAATACCGAAAAGCTTTATGCTGTTTGTCTTGATAATAATTGCAAAGTGAAAAAGTTTGTTGAAGTTTCGGAAGGTAATCCTGACTACACCGATCTTAATATGCGAAAACTTGTAAGTGAGGCTATCAACACAAATTCCTCTTCGGTAATTATATCGCATAATCATCCATCTGGAGTTGCGGCTCCTTCCGCTGCCGATGTTGATGCGACGCGAGCCCTTATTTTGATGCTGAAAAAGCTTGGAATTAGGGTAAATGACCATATAATAGTTGCAGGAAAAAATTACTTTTCAATGGCAACCAACCGAAAATTCGAGTATTTGTTTATGTAATAAAAAACGCTCTCAAATGAGAGCGTTTTTTAATTATTGGTTAGAATCGATATTAAATATATTTTTTTATTTCCTGATTTATTTTTTCGCGATTTTCAAGCAGCCAAGAATTATTGTGCGGATATTCGGAAAAGGTTATAGGCTTGTTTGTAGAATCCTCCATAAGCTTAACAACGGCTTTTTTTCCGATTTTTGTTTCTAAAAGCTGCAACGCCATCATATCCTGCAGTCCGTCATAAAACACATTTAGCCTTAGTGAATTTAATGGCGTAAAGTTATCTCCCGGATAAACTACGAAAGAATCTCCCGAAGCAAAAGCTTTTCCGGCATCAGTCACCTTGTATGGGTCAATAGGATTTCTGGAATACTGGCTGAAGTAAAAATTGTAGCCCCAGTGAAGAAATCCTTTGACTGAGTATTTGTACATTTGGTAACCGAGAATTCTGTTCCTGACAGACGGCATTGAAAAAAATCTGTTAGAAACATTTTTTGACGATTGTGCGCTGCAATAATATGTCCAAAGCTCTTCGGTTTTTCCTATAAAGCTATCAATATAGTCGTTAGCAGGTATCGGGTAGCGAACATTGCAAATTTTAGCAAGCGGATAAGAAGACATCGCATCTATTATTTTGTATTCCGGGAAAAGATGATGGATTATTCTGTTTGCTTTTTTATATGACAAAAGACAACTGAACGGGGGCTCATCAGATACATGAACCAATACATTGTCTTCAAGATTTTCTTTTCGCAAAAAACTTTTTAACGCAAAGGCAAATTGACGTAAAAAGTGTTTGTATTCAATCCCGGTTGCTTTTGTGTTCCAACCGAAGATTTTCTCCTCTTTCCCATTTACGCAAGCTTCTATTTTAGGCGCGTGTTTCGCTCCCCATTGTGTGAAGAAGTGTGACAACTCAAAGTATTCGATTCCACACTCTTTAGAGATGCTTATCCACTTTTTCAATAGCGAAAAGTCAAAAGAGTAAGCACCGTTTCCGGCAGTATTTATCTTAACGAGTTGAACGGTAGGACGTTCCTTGCCGATTTCGGTATCAAGCGGCGGTGTGAAAATCGGTGTTAAAACGCAGTTCATACCGTATTTTACGGCTTTATTCAAATAATTACGCAATGTTTCCCAATATTCATCGGTAAATGCTTTGAAGCCATAATACGTCATAAGGCAGTCGGTGTGAATCCAATTTGTGTAAATAAGAGTTTGCTTTGGCAAAAGTGCGTCAATTACTTCAACAGATAACTCTGTTTTATATGAGATGCTCTTTGTTCTTACTGTTACTATTATATTGTGGTTGCCGCTCGGTAAAAGTTTTTCCTCGCTAGGTGAAATTTCAATCCAAAAGGCGAAGGTTCCGGAAGAGTCAAAGGAACAGCCTTCGGAAACAGGAAGTAAAAGATCAGGATAAAGTCCCGGTACTTTTTTTATGTAAAAGTTATCGGTTCTTTTCGGTGCCGCCAAGTCGCTAGGCACGTTTTTGACAACTGAGATGTTAAGAAAATCATTTAGCGAGGAGGCTATATCAATATTTATAAATTCACTATCAGTTATATCTAAAGCTATTTGAAAAGACTTTTTTTCATTTTTCAACATTGAAAAATGCTTTAACTCCGTGAGGTCCGATACATCTGAATCGATAAAAATTTTTTCAAGTGATGAGACTGCTTTAATTGATTTTAACAAAATTAACACATCCGGATACTTTTTTGTCTATTTTACAAAAAATTGAGTCGTTTGTAAAGCCGCAATTGTGTTATAATTTGCTTGCACATATTAAACAGTAATGGTAAAATATATGTCTGTGAAAAAATTTGTGAGGGTGAATAGTTTGAAATACAGAGAAAATCTCAGAAACGTAGCCATTATAGCTCACGTTGACCACGGTAAAACTACACTTGTGGATCAGCTCTTAAGACAGAGCGGTACATTTAGGGATAATGAGGTGGTTCAGGAGCGCGTTATGGATTCAAATGATATTGAACGCGAGCGCGGAATTACCATTCTTTCCAAAAATACATCTGTTCATTATAAATGAATAAAAATCAATATTGTCGATACTCCCGGTCATGCCGATTTCGGCGGTGAGGTTGAACGTATACTCACAATGGTTGACGGTGTTCTTTTGCTTGTTGATGCCTTTGAGGGCTGTATGCCGCAGACAAGGTTTGTTTTAAAAAAGGCACTTGCACTTAATAAAAAAGTAGTAGTTGTTGTTAATAAGATTGACAGGCCGGGGGCTCGTCCTGCCGAAGTTATAGACGAGGTCCTTGATTTGTTTATTGAACTCGGCGCGAATGACGATCAGCTGGAGTTCCCGGTTATATATGCTTCCGCTAAAGACGGATATGCATCGCATAATCCCGATGACAGAAGCGGTGATATGCGACCGCTTTTTGAAGAAATTATCAGTGAAATTCAGCCGCCTGAGGGCGATGTTGAAGATCCGCTTCAGTGTCTTTTCTCAAGCTTGGATTATGATGATTATATCGGACGTATAGGTGTCGGCAGAGTCCAGCGCGGCAGAATAACGGTTAATGATAAAGTCGTGCTTTGCAGAACCGACGGTACGCAGGAGAATGTAAAAATCTCTCGCCTTTATCAGTTTGAAGGCCTTAAAAGAGTTGAAGTTAATGAGGCTGCTGCAGGAGATATTATTTGTGTTTCCGGTATAGCGGACCTCAATATCGGGGAAACTATATGTGACCCCGAATGTGTAGAACCATTGCCTTTTGTTAAAATAGACGAGCCTACTCTTTCAATGAACTTTATGGTAAATGACAGTCCGTTTGCAGGAAGAGAAGGAAAATTCGTCACTTCTCGCAATCTTCGTGACAGATTGTTTAAAGAAGTTGAAACTAATGTCAGTATGAAGGTTGAGGAGACTGATTCCACAGACTGCTTTAAGGTTTCCGGCAGAGGTGAACTACATCTTTCTATTCTTATTGAGACAATGAGACGTCAGGGATATGAGTTTCAGGTTTCTCGTCCGCAGGTTATCACAAAGGTTGAAAACGGGCAGCTTTTAGAGCCTATTGAACTTTTGATAATTGAGGTACCCGAGGAATATGTAGGGACTGTAATGCAGAAAATAGGCTCCAGAAGAGGCGAACTCGAGAATATGGGAACGCGCGACGGCGGTTCAACACATCTGGAATTTAAAATACCTGCAAGAGGTCTTATTGGTTATCGTTCCGAGTTTATGACAGATACCAACGGTAACGGCATTATGAATAACGTGTTTTCGGGATATGAGCCTTACAAGGGCGATATTGAAACCCGTGAGCGTGGTTCGATAATCGCTCATGAAACAGGCGAGAGCACAGGCTACGGTCTGTTTAATACGCAGGACAGAGGCCGACTTTTCATAGGTCCCGGTGTTGAAGTTTACGAGGGTATGATTGTCGGCGAAAGCTCACGAAACGAGGATATTGTTTGTAATGTTTGCAAAAAGAAGCAAATGACAAATACCCGTGCGGCAGGCTCTGACGATGCACTTCGTCTTGTTCCTCATACCGTGCTCAGCCTTGAACAGTGTATGGAGTTTATCAAAGATGATGAACTTTTGGAGGTCACTCCCGAATCTTTAAGGCTCCGTAAACGTATACTCGCAAAGGATCAGCGACTTAAACAGCAATTCAGAAAGAAGTGATTGTTTGATTATAGATTTCCATACACATGTTTTTCCCGACAAAGTTGCGGCTAAGGCACTTACTAAGCTTGCTGCGGGTTCAGGTGGTATGGAGCCTGTTTATGATGCAACCGTTGACGTTCTTGAATCGTTTCTTAGTAAAAACGGTATAGACAAAGCGGTTGCCCTCAACATTTCTACTAATACGCATCAGCAAAAAAGTGTTAACGACTTTGCTGTTTCGCTTCTTAAAAGTGACAGAATAATTCCCTTCGGAAGCGTCCATCCCGACAGCCCCGATGTTTTCGACGAATTGGAAAGGTTAAAAGCGGCCGGTATAAAAGGAATTAAACTTCATCCCGACTATCAAGGCTTTTTCGTGGACGAAAAACGTATGCTGCCGATTTATAAAAAGATTTCGGAGCTGGGCTTTATTACCGTATTTCACGCCGGTGTTGACATAGGATTTCCGGAGCCGGTGCATTGCACACCTACGATGCTTTTGAGAGTCTTAGACGCTTTCGGTGACGCACCGGTTGTTGCCGCGCATTTCGGCGGATATCTTTTGTGGAAAGAAGTTTATGATGTTCTCTGTGGCACCGATATTTATCTTGATACCGCGTTTTCATCGGGCAAAATGCCTCCGCGATACGCAAAAGAAATTATCGACAAACATTCTCCCAATAGGATTTTGTTCGGCAGTGATATGCCTTGGAGTTCTTCTGTTAATGAAGTTAACTTTATTAAAAGTCTTGGATTAAATGCTCGGGATGAAGAGAAAATATTGTCGGGTAACGCTGAAAGGCTGTTAAATTTATAATAAATAAAATAACCTCTTGACTAATTTCGGTTAAGAGGTTACAATTATGCCATTACGCTTTAACAGATAAAAGCTTTAAAGCACAAAATCATTAAAGAGGAATGAAGAGATGGAAAATAACACCGTTTTATGGATTACCATTGCAGCATACATAATTTGTCTTGTTGTAATAGGTATTGTGGAAGGCAGAAAGGCAAAAAGCATTGCCGATTTGACGGTAGGCGGCAGAAATGCAGGCGCGTGGCTTTCGGCATTGTCTTACGGAACAGCTTATTTTTCGGCTGTAATGTTTGTAGGATATGCAGGCAAAACAGGTCTCAGCTTTGGACTTTGGGGCGTTCTTGCAGGTCTCGGAAATGCTGTTTTCGGCTCATTACTCGCATGGCTCGTATTAGCGAGAAGAACGCGCGAGATTTCCGGAAGACTTAAAATACATACAATGCCCGATTTCTTTGAAAAAAGATATAACAGCAGAGCCATGAGAATTTTTTCGGCTGTGGTTATCTTTGTATTTCTTATTCCGTATTCGGCATCAGTTTACAGCGGTCTTGCCAGCGTTGCTGATGTTTTACTCGGAATAGACGATACGATTTTCCTTATAATAATTGCCGTTCTTGCAATACTTTTGGTAACTCTCGGCGGCTATCTTGTACAGGCACGTGCCGATTTTGTGCAGGGTATTGTTATGATGTTCGGTGTTGTTTTCCTGATAGTTGCAATTGTAAGATGTGATAAGGTCGGCGGAATTGACGGCCTAATTGAATATGCGCATACAGACGTAGGTTTGCCGAAATTAAACGGTTCGCAATGGGTTTCGCTTATGGCAACGGTTCTTATGACGAGCTTCGGTACATGGGGTCTTCCGCAAATGATACAGAAATACTTTGGTATAAAGGACGACAAACAGGCGAAAAGGGGAGTTGTTATATCAACCTTTTTTGCATTGCTTGTTGCGGGCGGCGGATACTTTATCGGTTCGCTTTGCCATCGCTTCTTCACGGTAGGTGTAGATATGCCGTCAGCCGATTACATTGTACCTAATATGCTTAAAGCCGCTAATCTTTCTTCAATACTTCTCGGAATAATAGTTGTGCTTTTGCTGTCGGCTTCGGTTTCAACTCTTTGTTCCATAACTCTTTCGGCAAGCTCTACGCTTACCATTGATCTTGTTGCGACGAAAATAAAGCCTGATATTGACGATAAAGGGAAAAGCAGGCTTACAAAAATTTTCTGCGTGCTGTTTATTATACTTTCTTACGTGGTCGCAAATACAAAGACCCCGATACTTGATATGATGAGTTATTCTTGGGGCATAATCTCCGGCTCGTTCCTTGCTCCGTATGTACTCGCTTTGTACAGTAAAAAGCTTAATAAGCAGGGCGCGTGGGCAGGCATTATAACCGGATTTGTAATTGCGATAATTCCTGCCGGATGCAAAATGCTCAACCTCTGCGGTGTAAATAGCAGTCTTGTTTTAAAATTACTTGCACAAGGGCCGCTTTATGCGTGCATAGCTATGATAGCTTCAATAATTATGTGCCTTGTTGTAAGCTTTGTCACAAAAAATAAAACTGATAAAGAAAATGTCGAATTCTTTTATAATGGTGTTGTAGACAACGAATAATTATGCTATAATTATTTAAATTTATATATTCTGCCGCAGCTGATAACTGCGGCTTGTTGTCTGTATAAATTCAGAAGATTGGAAATGGTAAAATGTTTTTTCAAAAAGATGTCGAAACAATGAAAAGAAAGGATATTGAGGCTCTTCAGCTCGAAAAGCTTCGTCATATGGTAGATTATTGTTATCGTAATGTTCCTTTCTACACAAAAAAGCTTGATGAAGCTCATGTTACGGCTGATAAAATCAAGTCTCTTTCTGACATTAAGTACATACCTCCTACAACCAAGGCAGATTTGCGAGACAATTATCCGTTTGGGATGTTTGCAGTGCCCATGAGCGATATTGTCAGAATCCATGCTTCATCCGGCACTACCGGTAAACCGACCGTTGTAGGGTATACAAAAAAAGACCTTGATATGTGGTCGGATTGTGTTGCTCGTATCGCCGTAGCGGCAGGGGCAACAAAAGAAGATATAGTTCAGATTTCTTTCGGTTATGGTATGTTTACCGGTGCTCTTGGGCTTCATTTCGGTCTTGAAAAAATAGGATGTGCCGTTGTTCCAAATTCGAGCGGCAATACGGAAAAAGCTCTAATGTTTATGCGTGATTTTAAGACCACCGCGCTTGTAGCTACACCTTCGTATGCCCTTTATATGGCAGAGACCGCAAAAAAACTCGAATATCCAATGAGTGATTATCATCTGCGTCTCGGTCTTTTCGGTTCCGAAGGATGCACACCGGAAATGAGAACACAAATCGAAAAAGGCTGGGGACTTTTTGCAACCGATAACTACGGAATGAGTGAGCTTATAGGTCCGGGTGTTTCGGGTGAATGTACCGAGAGATGCGGCCTTCACATTAACGAGGACCATTTCCTTGTTGAGGTTGTTGACCCGGAAACTCTTGAACCCGTTGACGAGGGTGAGGACGGTGAACTTATTGTAACGCCGCTTTCCAAGGAAGCTTTCCCGTTATTGAGGTACAGAACAAGAGACATTTCCAATGTTATATATGAACCTTGCAAATGTGGAAGAACATTTGCGAGGATGGAAAAAGTTAAGGGCAGAAGCGACGATATGCTTAAAATACGCGGAGTTAACGTATTCCCGTCACAAATTGAGAGCGTACTTGTCGGAATGAAAAATGTCAGTCCGCATTATCAGCTTATCGTCAGAAGAGAAGGCTTTGCGGATACTCTTGAAGTTCAGGTTGAGCTTTCCGATAATTCTCTTCTTGAAAGTTTCGGTATGATTCAGGATCTCCAGAATTCCATAAAACATAATCTTCATACGGTTCTCGGCATTCAGTGTAAGGTCAGTATTGTCGAGCCGATGACAATTGAGAGATTTGTCGGAAAAGCAAAAAGAGTGATAGATTTAAGACACGAAAAAGACTAATTTGGGGTGAAATAATGAGTAAAAAACTTTTAATCGGTAATGAGGCTGTTGCCCGCGGACTTTACGAGGGCGGCCTTAGGGTAGCTTCAAGTTATCCCGGTACGCCAAGCACAGAAATAACGGAATGCATCGCAAAATATGATGATGTTTACAGTGAATGGGCTCCTAACGAAAAAGTAGCCATGGAGGTTGCTGTCGGTTCATCTATCGCCGGCGCACGTTCTTTCTGCGGTATGAAACACGTTGGGTTAAATGTAGCTGCCGATCCGCTGTTTACCGCTTCTTATACAGGTGTTAATGCAGGTATGGTTATAGCTGTTGCCGATGATCCGGGGATGCATTCCTCACAGAATGAACAGGACAGCCGCCACTATGCTAAGGCAGCTAAGTTATTGATGCTTGAGCCGTCGGACTCAGAGGAATGTCTTGAGTATGTCAAAGCGGCTTATGAGCTTTCGGAAAAGTTTGATACTCCCGTCATATTAAGATTGACAACAAGAGTCGCCCATTCAAGAAGCATAGTTAATATCGGTGAAAGAAACGATATAGGCGTTAAGGAATATGTTAAAAATCCGGGTAAATATGTTATGATGCCTGCCATGGCAAAGAAAAGACATATTGTTGTAGAGGACAGAATGGTTGCAGAGCGCGAATGGGCTGAAACCGCCTCTATAAATACCGTTGAATATAACGATAAGAAAATCGGTGTTATCTCTTCCGGTATTTGCTATCAATATGCAAAAGAGGCATTGGGCGACCGCGTTTCGTATCTTAAACTCGGCTGTGTAAATCCGCTTCCGATTGAACTTATTAAGAGCTTTGCCGCTAACTGTGACAAGGTCTATGTTCTTGAAGAGCTTGACCCGTTTATTGAGGAGCATTGTAAGCAGATAGGAATAGATGTTATAGGTAAAGACGCTTTCACATTACAAGGTGAATACTCACAGAACCTTATAGCAAAAGTCATTTTCGGTGAAACAAAGCCGACTATGAAAGCGGATATTGATATTCCCGCACGTCCGCCCGTGCTTTGTGCCGGTTGTCCTCATAGAGGTCTTTATTATGCGCTGAAAAAATTAAAATTGACGGTAAGCGGCGATATAGGCTGCTATACTCTCGGTGCACTTCCACCTATCGGTATGATGGATACCTGTGTTTGTATGGGTGCTTCTGTATCTGCACTTCACGGCAGGAATAAGGCTGATGAAAACAACTGCAAGAACTCTGTAGCGGTTATCGGCGATTCAACGTTTATTCATTCCGGTATTACAGGACTTATTGATATTGCTTATAATCAAAGTAACTCAACCGTTATCATACTTGATAACAGCATTACGGGTATGACCGGTCACCAGGACAATCCGACTACAGGAAAGACAATTAAGGGCGATCCAACTACCGCAGTCAGCTTAGAGCTTCTTGCAAAGGCTGTCGGTATCGACAGAGTCAGAGTAGTAGACCCGTATAACCTTAAAGAGTGTGAAGATGTAATCCGTGAAGAAGTTGCCGCAGACGAGCCGTCGGTTGTAATTTCGAGAAGACCTTGTGCTCTTTTAAAATATGTTAAACACAATCCTCCGCTTAAGATAAACAAAGATAAATGCGTCGGTTGTAAAATGTGTATGAAGATTGGCTGTCCGGCTATCAGCATGAGAGACGGAAAGTCGGAGATTGATTTTACACAATGTGTCGGCTGTAATGTATGCAGTCAGCTCTGCAAATTTGACGCAATAGAGGAGGGCAAATAACATGGAAACAAAAAG
>OGXR01003031.1_pt1 | contig 10100 bp, 9 predicted proteins | sample 1576331 | NCBI WGS metagenome assembly OGXR01 (sample SAMEA3541473, study PRJEB24748) | human gut metagenome | biome: human gut; feature: human-associated habitat; material: faeces | place: China | collected 2012
TTGGGATAATCCCAAGCCCTTATTCCTGATTGGAAATATATGTCGAACTGGTAAACACCGCTGACGATGTCGCGCCGCAGCTGGTGATAGAGCTGTAAATACGCGCTCTGCGCGGCGGTTTTGTCGATGTGATAGTGCATAGAGCTTACTGCTGCTCGTCCGGCGCGGTAGGCTCAGCGGCGGCTTCTTCCGCCTCCGTTGTCTGCTGCACACGCTTGACAAACAGATTCGACCCGTCGGCCTTTTTGACCTTGAACTGATAGACGAGGATCCCTGCGCACACGAGCACCATCACGAGCGACAACGCCTGCGACACGCGGATGCGCTGACCAAACAGCGTCCAGTGGAAAAGATACAGACTGTCGGTGCGCAGCCCCTCGATCCAGAAACGGCCGAGACCATACCAGATGAAGTAAAAGCAGGTGTTCTCCCCGTCGAAGCGGCGGGCGCGGGACACGACAAAATAAAGCAGCAGCAGACCGATCACATTCCACAGGCTCTCATAAAGAAACGTAGGGTGTACATCCATATACGTCGTGGCCGACGTCCAGAGCCGCATGCGCCAGGGGAGCTCCGTCGCCGCGCCGAAGGCTTCCCGGTTCATAAAGTTGCCCCAGCGGCCAATAGCCTGCCCAATGAAAAGTCCCTGCACGCAGCAGTCCGCCAGCGCCCAGAAGGAGATCTTGCGGCGGCGGCTGAAAAGATACGCCGTCAAAAAGCCCGCAATGACGCCGCCGTAGATGGCAAGGCCGCCGTCCCAGATGCGGTAGGTCGACGACCAGTTGATCGAGCCGTCGCTGTTGCGGAACAGGTCAAGGTAAAAGAGCACATAGTAAATGCGCGCACCGATGATGGAAAACGGGATGACCCAGAGCACCGTGTCGATGATATTATCCTCGCTCAGGCCGTATTTCGGTGCCTGCTTCATGCAGAAATAGAGTCCCAGCAGCATGCCCGCGGCAATGATGATGCCGTACCAGTAGATGCCGTTGCCGATGTTCAATGCCTTGGACGGCACGGTGAACTGCCAGTCGCCGAAAAGGCCGGGAAAGCTGATGGGCGCGTCGGAAAAGCTCATGGGATCGTTATCCTTCTTTCTTGGGTTCGATGATGGAGATGGCGCGGCGGCTGTCCGTCAGGTTTTCGCGCAGGAAGCGCTCGACATCCGCTTTTTCGATGCTCGCGTACGCCTCGGGGAACCGGAGCGCATCGAAGCCGCGGAAGTAGCCGTCCGCCATGGAGATGGCGATATTTTCAAACGAGTTGAGCGCGCGCAGCGTCGCGCCGAAGCTCGCGCGGCGGATCTGCTCGAAAAAGTCAGGGTCGATGCCCTCGCGCGCGAGGCGCTGCGCCTCTTCCAAGATCGCGTCGCTCACCTGCTGCGGCTGCTCGCTCTCGCCGCCGGCGCACAGAACCGCGACGCCCGGCATCTGGTCAAAACCGCCGCCAAAGCTCGAATTGATGAGTCCCTCGTCGTAAAGGCGCTGGTAGAGCGGCGACGAATCGCCGAGCAGCACGTCGCTCGCCATCTCGCCGATGAGCGACTGGCGCAGGAGGTCGCCCTCGTTCGTCTCGCACTTAAAGCCGACTAAAAACTGCGGCAGCGCGACCTCCATCTGCGTGACGGTCTCCTTCTGCGCGGCAGCGTCGTCCTCTTCTTCGCCATAGCAGCGTGCGATCTCCTCGCCGCGCTCGCGGGGCAAGACCTCCTCGGCCAGCGCGATCACCGTGTGGGGATCGACGTTGCCAACAACGCACAGCGCCATATTGGACGGACAGTAGAACGCGTGGTGGCAGTCGTACAGCGTTTCCGCCGTGATGCCCGCGATGCTCTCGACCGTGCCGGCGATGGGCACGCGCGCGGGCGACGAACGGTACAGGCAGGCAAGGAGCCTTTCGTAGACCTGCCAGTCGGGCGAATCCTCGACCATGCGGATCTCCTGACCGATGATGCCGCGTTCCTTTTCCACGCTTTCGTCCGTAAAGTACGGAACGGAGACAAACGAGAGCAGGATGCGCAGGTTTTCTTCAAAATGCTCGGTGCAGTCAAAGTAATAGCCCGTCATCGCGTTGGAGGTAAAGGCGTTCGGCTCTGCGCCGTTTTGCGAGAGTACCTGTAGGGCGTTGCCGTCCTTCGTGTCGAACATCTTGTGCTCTAAATAGTGCGCGATGCCCGCGGGCGTGTCGCACTTTTCGCCGTTTCGGATGAACTGCATGTCCATCCCACCATAGCGCGTGGCGAAAAAGGCGTATTTTTTGCGGTGCTGGGGCTTGGGGACGATGAATATCTTCAAGCCGTTCGGCAGCGTCTTTTCCAGGACCGTTTCCCCGATGCGGGGGTAGCTTTTCTCATTCATCCTTGCTGTCCTCCCCTGTCAGGAAATACACCGTGTCAAGCGTCATGCTCTGCGCGGCCTCGGCGATGCGCTCGTTCGTCACGGCGCGCAGCGCCGCGATGAGCTCATCCGCCGTCTCGCGGATGCCCGTGGCCGCCTGACCGAGGGCGTTTTCCTCCATGCGGCCCGCGCTGTCGCCGCGCGATTCGAGCGACGCGATCAGGCACGCTCTCGCGCCCTCGACCTCCCATTCCTCAAATTCGCCGCGCTGCACGCTTGCGAGCTGGGCAAGAATTTCACGCTTGGCGGTCTCCACATCCCTGCACTCAATGCCGGACGAGACCGTCACGATGCCCTTGGAGCGGTGATAGGCGGAAGAAGCATAATAGCAGAGGGACAGCTTTTCACGCACGTTCAAAAAGAGCTTGGAATTGCTGTACCCGCCGAAAATCAAATTTGCCAGCATCATCGCAGGCGCGTCGTTCGTCGACGCGCGCCAGCCCATCGAGAGCCTTCCCTGCGTCACGTCCATGCGCTCGGTGATCTCGCGCGGCGTCTCCGGCGCGTTTTTCTTCTCCGCAATGACCGGCGGCACGACACGCCCGCGCTGAAGCGGCGCAAACGCGCGGGAGATGGCCTCCTCCACGCGCTCGCGCTCGGCGCTGCCGCAGTAGAAGAGCTCCAAGTGCGCGGTGGAGAGTAACTCCTGATAGTAGCGGAAGAGCGTCTGGTTCGTGATCTTCTCAACGCGCGCGATGGAGCCGAACTTGTCCACCCCGTAGCGCTCGCCGCGGCACATCTCCTGAAGTAAGCGCAGGTCTGCGTAGTCGCGCTTGTCGTTGAGGATGCTCTCGATGGCGTCGATCAGATTTTCCTTCTCACTCTCCACATAGTCGCTCAGGAAGCGCCCGTTCCGCGTGAGCGGGTCGAGCAGCAGCTCGCCGAGCAGGTCGGCCATCGGCTCGAGCAGCCGCTCTCCACCGGGAACGTAGCGCTCGTCAAGAAAGCTGCCGACAAAGCCGAGGCATTGATTCTCGCCCTTCTTGCGCACGGTGTAGGCGATGGACGCCCCGTAAAGGCGGTCCAGCTCCGCGGCGATCGAGCGCATATCGCGGTGCGCGGTCGTGCCGCGGCGCAGCACGGCGGCCTCGGCGTCGGTCAGCATCGGCTCGATGATGTCCAGCTCCAGATTCTGCGCGTGGGCGCTGACGTAATGCGTCGCCACGGTATGCAGACGATTGGGCTGCAAGCGCGTCGTGCCCACCAGGCGGGCGCGGACGAGCAGCTCCAGCACGGCGTCGCCCACAAAGGCCAGCGCCAGCGGCGACATTTCGTGAATGTCGACTTCGGATTTTTGTGTAAACAGCATATTTTCTACTACTTAGTACAGATAATCGAATTCGTACTCGCCGATCTTGATCGTGTCCTCTTCCTCAACGCCCTGGGCGACCAGCTCGTCCAGAATGCCGGAATCACCCAGCTGCGTCTGGAAATATTGCAGGCTCTCGTAGTCCTCGACGTTCGTACCGGCGAGGATACGCTCCAGCCACGGGGCATCGACGGTGAACTCGTGGTCGCCGGTGCGCTCCACCGTGAACGGGCGGGTCGGCTGGGCGTTCTTGTCGGGGCGCTTGTACTCGGCCTCATAGACCTTGACCGGGGGCAGATCCTTCAGGCGGTTGTAGACCAGCGCGGGCAGGTTGTCCACACCCTGACGGGTCGCCGCGGAGATGGGCAGGAAGGTCAGACCCTTGGCCTCGACGTACTGCTTGAACTCCTCGACCTGCTCGGGGCTTGCAATGTCGCACTTGTTGCCCAGCACGATCTGCGGACGGTCCGCCAGCTCGGCACTGAACCCGGCCAGCTCGTGGTTGATCTGCTCAAAGTCTGCCTTGGGGTCGCGGCCCTCGCAGCCGGAGACGTCAACGACGTGCAGCAGCAGGCGGCAGCGCTCAACATGGCGCAGGAAGTCGTGGCCGAGGCCGACGCCTTCTGCAGCACCCTCGATCAGACCGGGGATGTCGGCGCAGACAAAGCTCTGCTCCGGGCCGACGCGGACGACGCCCAGCACGGGGGTCAGCGTCGTGAAGTGGTAGTTGGCGATCTTGGGACGCGCGGCAGAAATAATGCTGATGAGCGTCGATTTGCCGACGTTCGGGAAGCCGATCAGGCCCACGTCCGCAATGACCTTCAGCTCGAGCTTGAGGTGCATATCCTCGCCGGGCAGACCGGGCTTGGCAAACTTGGGGATCTGGCGGGTCGGGGTCGCAAAATGGCTGTTGCCCCAGCCGCCGCGTCCGCCCCTGGCCACGACAACAGGCTCACTGCCCGTCAGATCGGCCACGACGAGGTCGGTCTCGGCCTCCTTCAGCACGGTGCCGCGGGGCACGCGGATGACCAGGTCGTCACCGTCTGCGCCGCTCATCCGCTTGGCACGGCCGTTCTCGCCGTCGGGCGCGGTGTACTTGCGCTTGTAGCGGAAGTCCATCAGAGTGGACAGGTTGTCGTCGGCCACAAAGATGATGTCGCCGCCGCGCCCGCCGTCACCGCCGTCGGGGCCGCCCGCCGCCACGAATTTTTCGCGGTGGAACGTCACCGCACCGTCGCCGCCCTTGCCGGCGTGCAGCCAGATCGTGGCGGTATCAATAAAATTACTGGTTGCCATGTGGTACCTCATTTACAATAAATTACAAAAAACGAGCGAGCCGCAAAGGCCCGCCCGTACCGGTTTTTTTACTGCTTGACCGTGCAGCGCTTGCGGTCACGGCCCATGCGCTCGAAGTGAACGCGGCCATCGACCAGAGCGAACAGGGTGTCATCGCTGCCGATGCCGACGCCCTCACCCGGATGGATGTGGGTGCCGCGCTGACGGACCAGGATGTTGCCGGCCAGAACAAACTGACCGTCGCCGCGCTTGACGCCGAGGCGCTTGGACTCGGAATCACGACCGTTCTTGGTAGAACCTACGCCTTTTTTATGTGCCATTGTGATTTACCTCCTTAGCCGTTGATCGCGGTGATTTCCACCTTGGTGTAAGGCTGACGATGACCCTTGCGGACCATGCTGCCCTTCTTGGGACGATAGGTCAGGATGTTGAGCTTCTTGCCCTTGCCGGTCTTGACGACCTTGGCAACAACGGAAGCGCCCTCAACAACGGGAGCGCCGACCTTGACAGAGCCCTCCTCGCCAACGGCGAGAACCTGATCGAAGGTGACTTCGCTGTTGTCCTCAGCGTTCAGCTTCTCGACGTAGACGACGTCGCCGACCTTAACGCTGTACTGCTTGCCACCGGTTTTGATAACTGCGTACATAGTGGATAACCTCTTTCAATAAGTCTCGCTGGTCTGTAGGGCGTTGCACCGATAAAAGCACACACTTATAGAGCCCATACCATGCGGCTCTAGTATCATACCATATAGGAGCAGGGCTTGTCAAGGGGTTTTCGGGCGTGGGAAGGTTAAAATTTTAGAATTTCTTTTGCCTTCCCCCCCTGGGGGAAAGGTGGCCCCGCAGGGCCGGATGAGGGGCAAGTCTGCGGTTGTATCCCATCAGTGGGCTGCAATGGCAAGGTTGCCCCTCATCAGTCCACTTCGCGGACAGCTTCCCTCAAGGGGGGAAGCCTTTATTAGCGGCCCTGCCGCTCTGCCGCCTCCACCGTGTTCAGCATGAGCATGGCACGGGTCATGGGGCCGACGCCGCCGGGTACGGGGGTGATGTAGGCGGCCTCTTCGGCGGCCTCGGCAAAGTTCACGTCACCGTGCAGCTTGCCGTCCGCACCGCGGTTGATGCCCACATCAATGACGACGGCACCGGGCTTGACCATGTCGCCGGTCACAAAGCCCTCGCGGCCCACGGCGGCCACGAGAATATCCGCGGCGGCGCAGACTTCTCTCAGGTTCTTCGTCCTGGAATGGCAGATCGTGACCGTGGCATTCTTCGCCAGCAGCAGCAGCGCCGCGGGCTTGCCCACGATGTTCGAGCGGCCAATGACGACGGCGTTCTTGCCCGCAATGTCGGTGCCCGTGGACTCGATCATGCGGATGCAGCCCGCCGGGGTGCAGGGCAGGTAGCACGGCTCGCCGATCTGCATACGGCCCACGTTGACGGGCGAGAAGCCGTCCACATCCTTCTCGGGCGGGATGGCGTCGATGACAGCCTTCTCGTCGATCTGGGCGGGCAGCGGCAGCTGCACCAGAATGCCGTGCACAGCGGAGTCATCCGCCAGCTTCTTCACCTCGGCCAGCAGGGCGTCCTGCGTGGTGTCGGCGGGCAGGTTGATGCTGCGGCTCTCAATGCCGCACTGCGCACAGTCGTTGATCTTGCCGCGGACGTAGACCTGGCTGGCGGGGTTCTCCCCCACCAGAATGACCGCCAGGCAGGGGTTGATGCCCTGCGCTTTCAGCGCTTTGACCTTTTCTGCGGCCTCGGCCTTCGTGGCGGCGGCCAACGCCTTGCCGTCAATGACAGTTGCTCCCATGATAGTTCCCTCTTTCAAATGTATTTTTTGTCCGCCGGGGCGGGCAAAACGGTGTCGGGTCTTACACCAGCAGCGCCTATCGCCGCGCTGCAAAGCGTTTGTTTATTCCTTCGGCGTCTCGATTTCCTCGATCTCGACCTCGCTCAAATCCAGCGCATCCAGACGCGCATTCATGGCATCGGTGGCCTTGACAAACTCAGCGTGGGGTGCGCCGGCGGGCAGGGTGTCCGCCGTGAAGCGGTCCCCTGCCTCGGCCTGCTTTTTCAGGTCCTTCACAGCCAGCGGCACCATGAGCGGCTTGCCCTTGGCATTGCGCAGACCGATGACCATAAGCGCGGCGGCCACAATGACCGACCCAATCGCCACCAGCTGGCTGGCGCGCAGACCGGTATTGCCGATCAGCAGCGAGTCGGTGCGCAGCCCCTCGATCCAGGCGCGGCCCAAGCCGTACCAGATGATATAGCCCAAGAAGATTTGTCCGTTGAACCGCCGTTTTTTGTAAAACGAAGCCAGGACGGCGAAGCCAACCAGACACCAGATGCTCTCATACAAAAACGTCGGGTGAACCGGCGCGGCGGGGTCCACGGTCACGCCCGCGGGCAGCGTGACCTGCACGGATTTGAGATACGCCTCCGTGCCCTCGCTGTACATGCCCCAGGGCAGCGTCGTGTTTGTACCGAAGGCCTCCTGATTGACGAAGTTGCCCCAGCGGCCAATGCCCTGCCCAATCAGAAAGCCCAGCGACACCAGATCAAACAGCGGCAGCAGCGGCACCTTGCGCCATTTGGCGGCCAGGGCGCCGAACACAAACGCGCCGATGACCGCGCCATAGATGGCGATGCCGCCCTTGCGGATGTCGATCATCTCCCAGAGGCTTTGATACGCAAAGGGTGCCATAGCTACGTAATAAATACGGGCACAGACGATGGCCATGACCGTGCCGATGGCCACAACGTCCACCAGACGGTCCGAGTCGATGCCGTAGTCCACGGCATTGCGGAAGGCGTAGAGCATCGCCAGCAGCATGCCCGCCGCGATGATGACGCCGTACCAGTAAATGTTGAACCCGCCGATGGCCAGCGCCACACGGTTGACCGTCAGATCCAGGCCCAACCCGGGAAATTGCACATGATAGACCATTTTCAACTTAACCTCGTTATTTTTCTGCCGGGTCGATCTGCACGTAGGCGCGGTTTTCCTCCCGCAGGGCCGTCTGCAGCAGGGCGTTGGCGTCCTCCACGGTCAGCGCGGCCAGCGCGGCGATCTCGTCCGCCAGCGTGCGGCCCTTCAGGCAGGCCGCGGCGGCCTCCTCGGCGGCATCGTCCACGGCCTCCACGTCGCCCAGCAGCTCGCCGTACATCTGGTTTTTCACAAGCATAAAGACCTCGGGGTCAACGCCCTCGCGGCGCATCCGCTCGATCTCCTCCTGTAAAAGGTCCACGACCTGGCGCGGGGTGTCGCTCTCGCCGGTAAAGGCCACAGTGCAGGCGCCGCGCACGGCGATAAAGTCACCGGAGAACTCGGGGTTGACCAGCGCTTCATCGTACAGACGGCGGTAGAGCTTCGTCAGGCCGCCGACGACCAGATCGCCCAGCATGTCCAGCAGCAGCTCGCGCTTCAGGTCACCCTCGGCCAGCGGCTCCTCGCGGTAGGCCACGCCGAAGCAGGGCTTCGTGACAGGCATCGTGAAGAACGCTTCCTTGTGGGGCAGCGGGCCGGTCTGCGCCGGGATGTCCCACTCGACCTCATGCGGGGCGCGAGCGCGGTACAGGCCGTTGCGCTTGCAGGCGTCCACAGCCTGCGCCAGCGTGATCTTGCCCGCGACGCTCAACACCATATTGGACGGCGCGTAGAACCCCCTGGTGCAGCTGTAGAGCATCTGGGGCGTCAGCTCGGCAATGCTCTCCACCGTGCCCGCGATGTCGTCGCGCAGCGGGTGGTCGGCGTAGAGGCAGCGGAACAGCGCGTTCAGCAGCCGCCAGTCGGGGCTGTCATCGTACATTTTGATCTCCTGCCCGATGATGCCCTGCTCCTTGGCAATCGTGGCCTTGGTGAACCACGGCTTGCCGACCATGCCCAGCAGAATGTCAAGGTTCTCGTCAATTTTCTGGGTCGCCGAGAACAGGTAGCAGGTGCGGTCATAGCTGGTAAAGGCGTTGGCCGACGCGCCGGTCTTGGCGTAGAAGGTGAAGGAGTCGCCCTTGGGCGTCTCGCACATTTTGTGCTCCAGGAAATGCGCCGTACCGGCGGGCAGCGTGACCTGTTTGCCGTCCAGCCTGAACGCGCGGTGGACGGAGCCAAAGCCCGTGGCGTAAATCGCGTGGACGCTGCTGTAGCCCGGCATCGTGCGGCAGAGCACGGTCAAACCGCTGGGCAGCACGACGCTTTCACAGCTGACGGCGGCAGCGGCGCGCGCCTGGGCAGCGGCGAAGCTCTCATGATCGTTATTCAACATCCTCGCTGCCTCCCTTCCCCTGCGTGCCCGGCTCGGCGGTCACGGCGTAGCAGACCGAATAGCTGTAGCTCTGCAGCGTCTGGCGCACCTCGTCCAAGCTGACGGCGCTGGTCAGCACCTTGCCGTACTCCGGCGGGTAGAGCGGCTCGCCGCGTGTGATCTGGCCGTAGTACCAGTTTTCCAGCGCGGCCAGGCTGTCGCCGAGGGCGTCCATGCTGGACAAAAGACCACGGCGGCAGTCGTCCACTTCTTCCTGGGTGATGGGGCCGTTTTTCAGGCCCTCCAGCTCGGCAATGATGGCGGCCTCGGCCTGCTGCTCCTTGCCCGGCTCGACGCCGGAGTCGATCATCATGACGCCGGTGGCGCGCTGGGCGGCAGAACCGCAGTAGTAGCAAAGGGACTGTTTCTCGCGCACGTTGCGGAACAAACGGCTGGTGGCAGAGCCGCCCAGCACGCTCATGGCAACGCGCAGGATGCTGACACTGGGCGGGTTGGCTTCGCCTGTGGTGAACAGCATACAGAGCTTGGCCTGGGTCAGGCCGGGGATCTCCTCTTTAAAATGGCGCAGCGGCGTGGCGGGCATGGCGACGGGCGCGGCAAACGGGTGCGGGTCACGGCGGATGCCGTCGAGCTTTTTCAGCAGCATATCGGCCACGCGGGCCTCATCGACACCCTGCACCATCACGTCGATGTACGCGGTGGAGAGGATGCGGTCATACTCGGCCTTGAGGCTCTGCGGCGTCACATGGACAAGCTCGCCGGGGTAGCCGCCCAGCTCGATGCCCGCGGGGGTGTCGCCGTAGAATTTGCGGCGGGCCTGCCGCACGCAGTA
>OGXR01003033.1_pt1 | contig 10091 bp, 6 predicted proteins | sample 1576331 | NCBI WGS metagenome assembly OGXR01 (sample SAMEA3541473, study PRJEB24748) | human gut metagenome | biome: human gut; feature: human-associated habitat; material: faeces | place: China | collected 2012
ACATTGAAGAAGAATAATTAATGAAAAGGGGAATTACGCCGAGGCGCGTATCTACATCGATAATGCGATGAAAAGCGATCAGGAAAAAAGTGATGTCATCGTAGAGCATTGTGGTGATATTTATTATATGACCGGTGATGTGGATGGGGCTTTGAAATATTGGCAGCAAGCTCTGGATATGGGTAGCAAGTCGAAAACGTTGAAAGAAAAGATAAAGAAGAAGAAATATATTGCGGAATGAGGAAGATTCTATATTTGTTGCTGCTAATGGTTGGGTTGGCCGGTTGCCGCAGTTCAAAGCAGGCTGCTGGCATAGCTGTTCCCGAAACAGCACACTATTTGTCGTCAAGGCTTCAACTGACTATACCTTCCGGAACAAATGGGAGTATAACTACCGGAGGAACGATGAAAATGAAGGGAGGCGAGCGTGTGCAACTCTCCATACTTATGCCTATTTTACGTACAGAGATAGCCCGCTTGGAGATAACTCCCGATGAAATTCTGCTTGTCGACCGAATGAATAAGCGTTATGTTCGTGCTTCGCGTAGCGAATTGAATGATATTCTACCTAAAGAGGCCCGATTTTCTAAATTGGAGAAACTGCTTTTGGATGCTTCATTGCCTGAAGGGAAATCAGAATTGAGTGGTAAAGAATTAGGAATACCTTCCTTGGAGAAAGCAAAAGTGCGGTTGTACGATTTTTCATCCAAAGAGTTTGTAATGACTCCTACGGAGATTTCCGACAGATATACTCAAGTGCCGCTTACGGAATTGTTAAATATGCTGACTAAATTATGATGAAACGCATCTTTGTATTATTGGCATGTATCTTTTTGGGGGCTGTTTCGCTTTCTGCCCAAAGCAGTAAGTTGATCAAGGAGCTGGAAAGCAAACGTGGCGAATTGCAGAAGCAAATTGCCGATACGGAGTCATTGTTGAAAAATACAAAGAAAGACGTAGGCAGTCAGTTAAATAGTCTTGTTTTGCTGACCGGGCAGATTGAAGAACGTAAACGCTACATTCTTGCCATCAACAATGATGTGGAAGCCCTTGAACGCGAATTGAATGCATTGGAGCGTCAGCTTCGTACGTTGCAGCGTGATTTGCAGGATAAGAAAAAGAAATATGAATCGTCTGTGCAATACCTGTACCGGAATAAGTCGGTTGAAGAAAAACTGATTGAGACAGAAGATGAAACCTCTCAGAAGCATACTGTTGCTCATTTGCTAAATACACTCTCTCCCAGACAGCGAGAGATTATTTACTATCGTTTTTTTGAAGGATTAGATTACAGTGCCATTTGTGAATTGATGGGGCTTAATTATCAGTCAGCCTATAATTTACTTCAGCGTTCTCTCTCCAGATTACGTGAAATGTATGGTATATTACCATTCTTTTTTCTATTTTAATATTCTGTTTATCAGTAGATAATAAAAAAGTAATAAAAAAAAACCATTTACACTGAGTAGATTTCGAAACTCTGTTTGTCTTTTTATGAAAAGAAGAAAATGGAGAAAAATCACTATATACATTATACTGCTGCCGATTTGTTGAATGACGGGACTTTCCTGGATTCGATGCAACACCCTACGGAGCAAAGTGAAAAGTTCTGGTCACAACTGGAAAAGGAAAATGAAACTTTTGCCGGAGAATTACGTATGGCCCGAAGCTTTTTAATGGCTGTGGCGGAAAGCCCTCAAAAACGGATGACAGACGATGAAGTGGGGACACTTTGGGAGCGAATTAGCCGGCAGGTAGCGATGGAAAAAAGAGTGAAAAGAAAAAAACAGTTGCTTTTCTTACGTGTGGCCGGGATTGCTGCTTGCATATCAGTGTTGGCATTGAGCAGTTACTTTGTTTTTTCACTTATTTCATTTTATGAAGAAAGTTCTTGTTACAGTTTGGCCGGTATTTCCGAGCCGGATAGCAGTAATGACATACAGCTGATTTTATCGGAAGGACGTAAGTTGGTTATGGATGGGAAAGAGAGCAGGTTGCACTACAAGGAAGGTGGTAAGATAGCTATTAGTTCCGGAAAGACCCAATTGGACGAAGAAAATGAAACCGGTTACAATCAATTAATTGTTCCTTCGGGGAAACGTTCTTTCATAACTTTCTCCGATGGTACCCGAGTAGCCGTAAATGCCAATACCCGTGTAGTATACCCGTCAGAGTTTTCGGGACATAAGCGGGAAATTTATGTGAATGGAGAAGTCTATCTTCAAGTATCTCCTGATAAAAAGCATCCTTTCGTTGTGAAAACCAATCGCATGGAAGTAGAAGTGTTGGGTACGGAATTTAATGTGAGTGCTTACGATTTTACAAAAAATCAATCGGTGGTTCTAGTATCAGGTAAAGTAGAAGTGGATACATATAAATATCCTAAAAAAGTTCTGAAGCCCAATGATATGTTGACTTATGACGGACAAGACGACGGGCTACGGGTAAATACAGTAGATGTGTCTGAATATATAAGTTGGGTGGATGGTTATTATTGTTTCAACCATGAGAAGATTGAAATCATAACCGAAAAGCTATCTCGATATTATGGAAAGCGTGTCATACCTGATTCCGGATTGATAGGATTGACTTGTAGTGGTAAGCTCGATTTACGAGACGATTTACGGGATGTTCTGGAAGTATTAAGTAAAACTATACCTGCACAAATAGAGACCAGAGATAATTATTTTTTATTAACCAAGTGATTTTTAATACTATGAAACAAGGACCTTAAATTTTAAAAGAAAGGGTTGGATAATACCCTCATATCATCCAACCCCTGATTAGATTAAACTACGTAAAAACAAATTTGTTAATCAAATCGTACAAATGTATGAATAATCATGGAATTTTTAGTCCCGATAGGACTAAAGTAAGAACTTTATTATCAATAAAAAGTATTTTTTTGTTTTTGTTATTCACTTTTGCATTCGAAATGGCTTATGCTTCAAGTGTTTACTCTCAAACCAAAGTCTTTACTATGCAATCTGCCGAGAAAACCGTATTACAGGTTTTTAAAGAAATAGAGAAGAATAGTGAGTTTATAATCTTTTATAGAGACGGTGTTATTGACTTAAACCGGAAGGTTAGTGTAAATGTGGTTAACCAGTCTGTTGATAAAATACTGGAGCAGTTACTGGCACATACCGATAATGGTTTCACCATTAAAGACCGTCAAATAATCATTTATAAAAAAGAGACTTCTGCGACACCTTCGGTTTCACAGCAAAAAAACAAAATTAAAGTAACCGGGGTTGTTACTGATGCAAAAGGTGAGTCTATCATCGGTGCTAACGTTGTCGTAAAAGGGAATCCTACCATAGGTGCCATTACCAATATGGAAGGACGTTATGAAGTGATGCTTCCCTCGGACGATGTCATTTTATTGGTTTCATATTTGGGATATAATACCGAAGAAATCAAAGTAAAGGGACGTCGTAATATCAACGTTGTTTTGCATGAGGACTCAAAAGCACTCGATGAAGTAGTGATAGTTGGTTACGGTAAGCAGAAGAAGGAAAGTGTGGTGGTCTCCATGAGTTCTATCAAGCCCAAAGATATTGTTGTTCCTTCCCGCAGCCTTAATAATAGTCTTGCCGGTCAGGTAGCAGGTCTGATCGCCGTACAACGTTCTGGAGAACCCGGTTATGACAATGCTGAATTCTGGATTCGTGGAGTCAGTACTTTTGCCGGGGGAACTTCTCCGCTCGTACTTGTCGACGGAGTGCCGAGAAATATGAGCGATATTGAACCGGATGAAATAGAAACATTTTCTGTTCTGAAAGATGCAGCTGCTACTGCTATTTACGGCGCAGAAGGAGCTAACGGTGTAGTATTGGTGACTACTAAACGTGGCCGTGTTGAAAAAGCTAAAATATCTTTTAAGACCGAACACACCATTTCATCACCTACCCGCCTTCCTGAGTTTGTAGGTTCTGCCGATTATCTTAGTTTATATAATGAGGCATTGCGTAATGATGGTGAAGGACCGCAGTTTTCAGATGAACTGATAGCCCATTACCGTAACAACGACGATCCGGATTTGTATCCCAATACCAATTGGATTGACGAACTTCTCCGGAAGAACACCTTTAGTCATCGCTATACACTCAATGTACGCGGCGGTACTGAAAAAGCCAAGTATTTTGTGTCGGGAGCCTATTATAACGAAACCGGATTATTCAAGAACAGGCCGAATGGGATTTATGATACCAATATTGGTATAGACCGTTTTAACTTGCGTTCGAATATCGATATGGCTGTATCTTCCACCACTACTGTAGGGGTAGATCTCGCTATGCAATACCTTATTAATAATTATCCGGGAACGGGTACTTCCACCATTTTCCGTTCTATGTTAATCACGCCTCCTTATGCTTTCCCCGCAGTGTACAGTGATGGTACCGTAGCCACGTATGCCCAGGAAAGAGATGCGAACATGCGTAACCCTTATAACTTATTAATGAATTCCGGGTATGCCAAAGAATATAGGACAGGTATACAATCGAAAGTAAATGTCAACCAGAAACTTGATTTTATTACTAAAGGTTTGTCTGCAAACTTAAATGTAAGTTATGACTACGATAGTGAGATGATTATTCGTCGCGAGTATAATCCGACACGATACCATGCCACAGGCCGTGATGAATTAGGGCAGCTGATTTTTTCCACAGTAGTATCGGGTAATCCGGATATTCAAGATCCCAAAAACAGTGCGACATCTGCTACCAAGAAAATTTATATCGATGCATCTATCAACTATAAGCGTACATTTGGAAAGCATTATGTGGGAGCAATGTTACTATATATGCAAAAAGAAACGCAACAGCATAATGTTCCCCTTCCATTCCGTAAGCAAGGATTCGTAGGACGTGCTACATATGGCTATGATGGGCGTTACTTTATTGAAGGTAATTTTGGTTATACCGGTTCTGAGGCATTTGCTGAAGGCAATCGTTTTGGCTTTTTTCCGGCAATAGGTGCCGCTTATTACCTTTCCAATGAATCATTTTATCCGGAAGTAATAAAAAAAGTGGTAAATAAACTAAAGCTAAGAGCGTCTGTCGGGCGGACTGGTAACGATAAAACCGGACGGGAACGTTTTTTGTATCGTCCCACTTTTACTACCAATGCCGGCGGATTTACGCAGGGTATCGGTGATACGGGCGGAACTAACGGAATTGGTAACGGAATTGTTGAAGGACGTTTCGCCGCTCCTTATCTGGCTTGGGAAATTGAGGACAAGCAGAATTATGGTTTCGATCTGGGACTGTTTGATAACCGCATCGATATTATCTTCGATTATTTCCGTTCTGAGCGTAGGGATATTTTGTTACAGCGTCGTACTGTTCCACAATTGGGCGGGCTTCGTCAAGACCCGTGGCAGAATTTTGGTAAAGTACGTAATCAGGGTATAGATATGTCGATGAATCTCAATCAACAGATAGGTAAACTGAAACTTAGTGCTCGGGGAACCTTTACTTTTACCCGGAATAAAATTCTTGAATATGATGAACTACCTCAGAAGTATGGATATCAAGCTGTTACAGGTACAAGAGTTAGTGAGAATACTCTTTATATAGCCGACCGCCTTTATACAGAAGACGATTTTATAGTCAGTACCAATGCTAACGGATTGAAAACCTATAAACTCCGTTCGGAACTTCCACGTCCTACTTTAGGAGGACTGATTGGCCCGGGTGATATCAAATATGTCGATGTAAATGGTGATGGCGTGATTGACTCTTATGATCAGGTAAGAGGAGTGGGTAATCCGAGTACTCCTGAAATTATTTATGGATTTGGTCTTAACGCTGAGTACAAAGGCTTCTATGCGAGTATCTTTTTTCAGGGAGCAGGCAATACATCTGTTCTTCTGGGAGGAGCCACTTCCGAAGGGTGGTATCCGTTCTCTTGGGGCGTCGACCAGTCCAATTATCGCACGTTTGCTTTAGACCGCTGGACTGAAAACAATCCCAGTCAGGATGTTATTATTCCGCGTTTGCATAAGAACAATGCCAATAATGCCAATAATCGGGTGGCAAGCACTTGGTGGTTGCGTAATGGTTCCTTCTTACGACTGAAAAATATAGAGTTCGGTTATCAGCTTCCTAAGAAATTTATGGATAAGATTGGTTTTGAGGCTGCCCGTATTTATATTATGGGATATAACCTTGCTGTGTGGGATGACATTAAATATTTCGATCCGGAAGCCGGTAATGCCAATGCGGGTTTGAATTATCCTTTGCCCCGTACTTTCACTCTCGGTTTAGACTTTACATTCTAAAAAGACAAAATTGATTAATAAATAGAAAGATGAAAAAGCAAAATTCTATATACACTTTGTTGATAGCGCTATTGTGCTTTGTTAGTTCTTGCGACTATTTGGGAGTTTCCGATCAACTTGCAGGAGGTTTGCAGAATACCGAACAGGTGTTTGATAATGTATCGTATACAAAGAGATGGTATGCCAATGTTTTTGCCGGTATCCCCGATTATTCAGGGATTAACAGCGTGAATGTGGGAGCTTTCAAAAATCCCTGGACGGGTATGTGTGATGAGCTGGTCGTTGGGTATGGAAACTCTTCCAAATACAATAATTCGGATAGAAATGCTGCCAACATGGGTTTTCATCGTTATGGTGACTGTTACAAATACATTCGTCAGGCTAATATTTTTTTGCAGAAAGCACATCCGATAATGACTACGGGAACCCAAGGAGACCAGTTGTTGGAAGACGAGCTGACACAAATGAAAGCCAATGTGCGTTTTATGCGGGCATTTTATCACTATTTGTTGTTTGAACAATACGGTCCGATCATCTTGGTAAAGGACAAAATATACAATGCGACTGAGGATCAGGATGTACCCCGGAATACAGTAGATGAAGTAATAGAGTATATTGATTCCGAGCTCACAGCTGTTGCTTCTGAATTGACTCAGGAGCCTATTTTTGAAGATAAGGACTATCGTGCCTGGCCGACTAAAGGAGTTGCTTTGGCTGTTCGGGCAAAATTGTGGTTGTATGCTGCAAGTCCTCTTTTAAACGGTGGATACCGCGAAGCTCTGTCGGTGACAAATCCGGATGGTACCCGTCTGTTTCCTGATTATGACGCCGGTAAGTGGGAGAAAGCTCTTGCTGCTTGTAAAGACTTTATTGACTATGCTGAGGCCGGAAGATATGAATTATACAAAGAGTATAAAGACGATAACGGTGCTGTCATTGATCCGGATAAGTCTGTGTATAATCTGTTTCAGAAATATACACATGAGATTATCTGGGCTACGGCAAATAATGATTGGGGGGGAATGAATGGTGATGCTTTCGACCGTCGTATTGCTCCCCGTTGCGAAAAAAATGGCTTAGGTTCCACTGGAGTTACTCAGGAACTGGTCGATGCTTTTTATATGAAAGACGGTTTCCCTGTTTCGGCTACAGCCTATTTGCCGCAGTCTACACTTTATCAGGAAGAAGGGTATGGGACTTACAAAGATCAGAATGATATCTTTTCTAAGAAGTATACCAATGTGACTGTCAGCAATCGCTATCTCAATCGTGAACCTCGTTTTTATAATACAGTCTTTTTCAATGGACGTCAATGGCCAGTGAGCTGTAATCAGGTATTATTTTACAATGGTGGTAACTCCGGCGTACAGGAAGGACAGGCTACCCTGACCGGTTATATGCTTTTCAAACGTTTCAATCGTTCGGTCAGTTTAACTAATCCGGGAGTAGCCTCCCAGTTCCGTCCCTCTATTATTTTCCGTTTGGCAGATTTCTATTTGATGTATGCTGAGGCAGCCAATGAAGTCAATCCTAATGACGCGAGAGTTTTGAAATACCTCAATCTGGTGCGTGAGCGTGCAGGACTCCCCGATATAGAGACTTTGAATCCGGCTATTCGTGGTAATCAGGAATTGCAACGGGCTGCCATTCAACGTGAACGCCAGATTGAACTGGCCACAGAGGGGCAGCGCTATTTTGATGTGAGAAGATGGATGATTGCTGATAAAAACGGGGAAGGTCGTCAGAATGGCTATGTGCACGGAATGAATGTACGCGGTGAGTCGAATGATAAAGAAGATTTCAATCGCATAGTGGAAGCAAGCCAGATTGTATTTAACCGGAAAATGTATCTGTATCCCATGCCTGATTCCGAAATGAGAAAGACCAAGAATCTGGTACAGAATCCGGGATGGTGATTTTTGAATAAATAAAAAAGATGTACTTATGAATAGATTTAATTACATAGGAATGTTAGCTTACGTCGCACTGTCTATGAGCAGTTGTGATGATAGTTTTGATGTAAGTTCCAAAGCCGATGGGGTTTTGGCTGTTTCTCAGGAAGGGTTTAATACATTGCAATCTTATAATGTAGGCGAAAAGTATACAGCAGATTTATGGATACAACAGGGGGGCTTGAAGTCAACTGCCAGTGTAGTAAGTTTTTCTGTGGACAAAGCTTTGCTCGATTCAATGAATATTGCCGATGGAACCTCATATGAACTTCTTCCTGCTGACTGTTATCAATTAACAAAAAGTTCTGTCGATATTCCCGCAAACGAAAGGCTGTTGAAAGGTGAGCTCACTTACGACCCGGCTAAGATACAAGAGCTCTCCGGATATGATCATTTGAAATATGTGTTGCCTTTACGTGCTACATCCAGTGGAATGCCTTTTGTTTCAGGACGTTCTGTTGTGTTGTTGGGTTTTAAAGTTTCAGAGCCGATTGTAACTATTATGAATGCCGGAGTAGAAGAGATCAACCTGGCAGAAGTAAAGGAGTTACCTGTACAGATCGGGGTCCCATTCACCAATAAATGGGAAATCAGCTGTCGCTTGGAAAGCCGCCAGTCGGTGATTGATGCCTATAATACGGCTCACGGTACTTATTTCAGCATGCTTCCGTCCGATGCCTATGTGGCTCCCGAAACTCCGATTCTTCATAGTGGAGTAAATCAGGTTACAGCAACTTATAAACTGAAAGACGATGTCCTGCCGGGAAATTATATGTTACCCGTGCAAATAGCAGAGGTAACTTCTGATGCTACTATACGGGCTGATAAGGATGTTTATGCAGCTTATAGCATTATTAAAGAAGGGGATAAACTTTCTAAAACAGATTGGAAAATTGTATCGTTCACTACCGAGGAGGCTTCGGGTGAAGGCAGCAATAATGGACATGCCAAACATTTAATTGACGGAAATGTCGAGACTTTCTGGCATTCGCGTTGGCAGGGAGGATCTGATCCTTTACCTTATGAAATAATTATCGATATGAATCATCGGGTCAAAATAGCTCAGATAGAGTTATTGCCACGTGGGCGAGGAAGTAATAATCCGATAAAGGTAATACGTTTTGAAGCCAGTGAAGACGGGACGAATTGGGAATCGATCGGTCAGTTTGGTTTTACGAATCAGGATGCCGCACTAAAATATTATGTAAAATCATCCACGGCACGCTATATCAAATTGGTCATTCCGGATGGGGTGGGTAATGGTACAGTAGCTGCGATTCGTGAATTGGATGTAAGGGGTACAGTCGTCAACTGATATAAATAAATTAATAATGCGAGTTAATAGTTGTAAATTCAATTATTAACTCGCATTTATATTTTAGTGTAATGTCATCAGATTGTTTTCATGCTACCAAAGATATACCGTATACAACTTTTGACTTAGTAATTATTTTACAATGATCTTCTATAAAAATGTTATTAATATGCACTTCTGTTGGGAAATAAATAAATTCAAAAGTACTTGAGAAAAGTTCCTGTAGAACTTGGAAAGTTTTATGCATTATACATACAGATGCTACCTTTTAGATTGTGAAGTTAACAGTTTTAAAAGTTCGTAATAAATGGTTCTTTTTCGTGGCAAATATACTAATAACTTTAATAAAACAATTATTTAAGCATATCTTTTTTTAAAATATCGTAATTATGACTCTAAAAGTTCCTTTCTATAAGATGGCTTTCTATACTATTTACTATCAATGATTTGACCTTCTAGCTTTTGATTATATACTTTTTCATGGAAAATATCCAGGGGTGGAAAATAGGTATATTTCTTTAGGATTCTGAACTACACT
>OGXR01003036.1_pt1 | contig 10085 bp, 11 predicted proteins | sample 1576331 | NCBI WGS metagenome assembly OGXR01 (sample SAMEA3541473, study PRJEB24748) | human gut metagenome | biome: human gut; feature: human-associated habitat; material: faeces | place: China | collected 2012
GGCGGGCGAATAAAAGGACAAGCGACCCGTTTTCCGCTTGCCGCCGACGGCAATCCACCTTCCCTGTGACAAAAAAGATTGAAATTTGTCACAAATATGACGCAAATATCACTTTGCCGTAACGGGATTCGTGTTATAATACGTAATGGATTTCCCAAAAAATGAGGAGGAATACAAACACATGAAAAAGGTTGTTGCGGTTCTCCTGGCTGCTCTCATGATCCTGTCCTGCACGGCCGCCCTGGCGGAAAACATCAAGCTGGACAAGCTGACCACCTTGCAGATTCAGAAGCTGTACAACAAGCTGTTAAGCGAGGGCCGGTTTGATCGGCCCGAAGCCAAAGGTCAGCCCAAGGGACTCAGCGGCAAAACGGTGCGGAATATTCACACGGTGATTCACTCCGCCTGCGAAAAAGCGATCATGGAGCGGCTGCTGGCGGTCAATCCGACAAAAGGATGCCGCCTCCCCAAGAAGGAGCGCACAGAAATGAAGGTACTGCCGCCGGAGAAGTTGGCCCATTTTTTCCGGGAGGCGAAGGAAACAGGCGTGTTCGAACTGTACTACCTGGATCTATCCACTGGACTCCGCCGAGGAGAATTGCTGGGACTCAAATGGAACGACATCAACTTTGAGACTCGGACGCTGCAGGTGAAGCGGCAGATTCAGCGAACGCGACCGCAAGCGCAATGCAGCAGCCCGCAAAAATGATCCAAAGCCTGTTTCTGCCGCCGTTCTTCCGACTGCCTGTATTTTTGCGTGTATTTTTTCTTTTTGCAGCTTTTTTTGCCATATTCTCCGCCCCCATATGCATTTTTGTTTCTGCGGGAGCGTTTTATGCCTCGCAGGACGGCTGTGCATTATTTTCCGCCGCATTTTTTTGCAATGTTCCGATAAGCTCATCAACCCGCAAATGCAGCTCGGCCTCGGTCGTATCGTTTTCGATTATGTAATCCGCATAGCGTTTTTTCTTCCATTGCGGCATCTGCGCCGCAATTCTTGCACGCGCCTCGCGCCTCGACAGCCCGTCACGCTTCATTATACGGGCATAACGTGTTTCAATATTCGCCGTCACAAGAATCACGCTGTCGCATCTTTTATGCAGCCCGCTTTCGATAAGCAGCGGCACATCAAGCACCACCCCACGGCAATCCGGAAGCTGTTTCGCCGTCTCCGCCTGTTCGAACAGGCTTTCAATCACGGCAGGATGAACAATATCATTCAGAAGCTCCACGCGACTCTTTTTCTCGGCTGCAATTCGTTCCGCTGAAGCATTTGCCGCATTGCCCGGGCAGGTTTTATCCTGCACTTCGTTTTTCTTTTCCCCGAACACACATACAGAAAGCTTTTTTCGGTCTATATTACCCGATTCATCCAGTATGCCCTCGCCGAACGCATCAGTAAGCTTCCTTAAGACTTTTTCCGTTTGAATCACATCATGTGCCGTTTTATCCGCATCGACAATAAAGAACCCGCGCTCAGCCAGCATTGCCGAAACGGTGGATTTGCCCGCCGCCATGCTTCCCGTAAGCCCAAGCAGCGGAATGCGCTTGTTTTCGGCAATGATTTTTGCGTCAAAACCATTTGTTCTTTCGCTGTACATAGAGTCGGTTCCTTCCTCCGTTTCTTTATGATAATGCTTTACTTTGTATCAAACCAGCTGTGTCCGCATTCAACATCCGCTTTGAGCGGCACGCGAAGCTTTACAACATTGCTCATGCAGTCCGAAAGCAAAGCCTTCACGCGCTCCGTCTCCTCCTCCGGTGTGTCTATAATCAGCTCATCGTGAATCTGGAGTATCAGCCGTGCGCGGAGTCCCTGTTCCTTAAGACTGTTTGCAACCTTCACCATTGCGGCTTTAATTATATCTGCCGCCGAACCCTGAATCGGCATATTCATCGCTACGCGCTCACCGAAACTTCGCGTATTGTGGTTTGAAGATACGATTTCGGGAAGCTCGCGCCTTCTGCCCATAATGGTCACGGCATAGCCTTTTTCCCTGCCGTTTTCAACCGCAGCTTTCATATAGTTCCGCACTCCCGTGCAGCGGTCAAGGTACTTTTCAATGTATTCCGAAGCTTTCTTCGGCGAAATATCCAATTGTTCGGAAAGGCCGTATGCACTTATGCCGTACACAATGCCGAAATTGACAGCCTTTGCCGCAGAACGCATTTCACGCGTCACCTCGTCCTTAGGGACGCCGAAAACTTCCGCCGCGGTGCGTGTGTGGATATCATCCCCGTCGTTGAATGCGGCAATCAAAGCCTCATCCCCGCTTATGTGCGCAAGCACGCGCAATTCTATCTGCGAATAGTCCGCCCCGACAAGAACACAGCCCGGGCTTGCAACAAAAGCGCGGCGGATTTCGCGTCCAAGCTCCGTGCGGACCGGAATGTTCTGCAAATTCGGCTCCTGACTTGAAATACGTCCCGTTGCGGTAACATTCTGGTTCAGGGTTGTGCGGATTCGTCCGTCCGAACCGATTTTTTGGAGCATTGCATCGATGAACGTTGATTTGAGTTTTGTCAGGAATCTGTACTCAAGCACCTTGCCCACGATAGGATGCATGGTCTTCAGCCCTTCAAGCACCTCACTGTCGGTCGAATATCCCGTTTTTGTTTTCTTTCGCGGCGGAAGGCAGAGTTTTTCAAACAATACCACGGAAAGCTGCTTCGGCGAAAGGATGTTGAAACTTTCCCCCGCAAGCTCGTGAATTTCTTTCGCAAGCTCTTCGGAACGCGCCGCCATGGTTTCGCCGAGAGAACATAAAACCTCCCTGTCGAGCATGAACCCCGCGCTCTCCATATCAAACAGCACATGTTCAAGCGGCATTTCAACATTCCGATACAGCTCCGTCATGCCGCTGCGTTCAAGCATTTGTTCCAGTTTCGGTTTCAAAACGATAAGCGCAGCCGCTCCGCGCTCACCGATACCGCTCTCCTCGGCAAGCACATCAAGTGTTTTTGCGGGATGCAGTGCGTTAAGCAGGTAATCCGCAAGCATGGCATCGAAAATTTCACCGTTGAGCGCAACACCGAACGGCGCAAGGATATGCCGTTTTGATTTGGCATCAAATACGGTTTTTTTGATTTTTTCCGACTCAAAGACGGGCTTAAGTGCGCAGAGAACCTGTTCGGGCAGCAATGCCGCACTGAACAGATCTCCTCCGACCGAGGCATTGAAAAGCACTGTGTCTTCTCCCGTTATTGCAGCGACCGTGACGCTCTGTTCACAAATATCGAACGCAATCTCAGTGCATTGCAGAAGCGTATCAACGCAGGCCTGCAGCTCTTCATCACTTTTGACATCGCGGAGATCAAATTCGGCAGTTCGAACCTCGGCAGCATCTTTCCCGTTTGTTTCAGGCATGTTTGCCGCATTTTGATTCTGCGTGCCTGCAAGTTCACGCACGCGTTTAAGGACGGCGCGAAGTTCAAGCTTTGTCAGCTCCGCCGCACCGTTTGCAAGCAGAGCGGGATTGAACCTGCAATCCTCCACCCGCTCGCTCACGGGAGCATCGGTGTTTATTGTTCCGAGTTCATAGCTCATCCTTGCGGACTCCGCACCGTCAAGCAGCTTCTGCCGCAATGCGCCTTTTTCATTTTCCGCATTTTCAAGCACGGATTCCATCGTTCCGTATTTTGAAAGCAGCTTCAGCGCGGTCTTTTCGCCGACGCCCTTAATGCCGGGCAGATTGTCTGAATTGTCGCCCATTAAGCCTTTGAGATCAACCATGCGTGCAGGTTCAAGTCCGTATTCGGCAAAAAGGGTTTCTTTATCGTATTCAACGGTTTCGGTGATGCCCTTTTTCGTCATCAGAACGTGTACATTATCGGTGATAAGCTGCAAAGCATCCCTATCCCCGGTCACAAGCAGAGAATCAACGCCCTCCTTCTGCGCCCGACGGGAAAATGTGCCGAGAATATCATCCGCCTCAAAGCGTTCGCATTCAATAACGGCAATGCCCATTTTTTTCAGCAATTCCTGCAAGAGCGGAAACTGCGTGCGGAGATCGTCCGGAGTTTCCCTTCTGCCGGCTTTATAATCGGCATATTTTTCATGTCGAAAGGTTTTTATCGGCATGTCAAACGCAACAAGCAGGTAATCCGGCCGCATATCGACAAGCTTCAGCAGCATCGAAAGGAAGCCGTGCAGTGCGCCCGTCGGCGTACCTGCTTTGTTGGTCATGTTAGGAAGCGCGTAATACGCTCTGTGCATCAGTGAGTTGCCGTCAATTGCAATAAGTTTCATTTTGTATTATCTCCGTTGTTATCCATTGTTCGGTCATTCCTTCCGGCACAGGTTTATGCGCCGAAAATTTTCAGCAAGGCAAAGAGTGCGATGCTGACCGCGACGCTCAGAAGCGTTCCGTAAAGATAGTATTCCGCAAAGGAGCGATCTTCAAAGTCTTTGAATCTGACTATCGATTTCGCGGTGAAAACAAGCGCAACAGCGGAATACTGCCCGAGCAGGAGCATGCAAATTATTATAAACCGTTCCAACGAACCGATGCATCCGCCGTGCTTCAGGCGTGTTTTCACCTTTTCATCAGGCTTTTCGGTTACAAGCACCTTTTGAACAAAAACATTTGCGGGCTTCAGCACGGCAAGCAGCATCGTCAGTATGCTGAGCATTGCAAAGCCGTCAATGCCAACGAGGGCTTTTATATCGTTTTGCAAAAATTCTATCCCGCGCCCCTCACCGTAAAATGCCGAAGCAAACGATACAGCAAGGATTATCGAAAGGTGCAGTGCCTGATCGATAAGATATGCGGCTCTGTCCTGTTTCACGGTCAAACTGCCGCGCTTTGCGGCACCGTTTAAAATCAGCTGCTTCACAATGTCAATCACCGCATGTGTCACGGCACAGGCAGCAACCGCATATAAGTATGCATTCGAATAACACAGCAGCAGCGTTGAAAACATCACTGCCGCATAAATCCCTGCATGAATCAAAACATACAGTGTGTTCCTGCTCTTCAGTTTTGCAAGGCACTGCGGTTGAAAATAATAATCTCCGAGCATATGCGCAAGCATCAAAAGTGTGTATTCCTTCATCGATTCATCCTCTGCTGTCGTGTTAAAATTTCAGGTTAAAACGGTTTTATCGGCACATTCCTTATCACCGGTTTCCGCATGCTCACCGTCGGTTTTCAGTGCCGAAAGCAAAGCTTCCGCAGCGATCAGGCCTTCGGCATACTCCCTTGCGTTTGAAACGGAAAGGCTGATATTGAACGTGCTCTGTGTTATTCCGAGCCGCTTTGCAAGCTCTGTTTGGGTTTGTGCAGCGTTTGTGACCGCATTTCGAACATACATCGCTGCCGCCTCGTTCTGCCGTTTGGTTCTCTCCCGCCGCAATGCGGACAGGAGCAGCAAAACGGTATTCACGCCGGTTTCAAGCTCCTTCCGCCGCGCATTCCGCTCGCAGTCCGAACATTCCGCACCTCCGGCGTCAAGCAGAATTCTTGAATATGCTCTGCCGCGGTTTTCGGCTTTCCTGAGCAAATTCATTCCGTGCCGCGCACGGTAAAACGCTTCTCCGTCCGCCCCAATCGCCGCTTCCCTTCGGATTTGTGTTGCAATTCCGCCGAAACCGATTGCAATTCTTATGCGAACCGGAAACATTTCGTCGATTATCCTGTCGGCAACAAAAATCGGATCCGCACCTTTTTCCGCAAACAGAAGCCCTTGGAACTCATCACCGAGTGTTATCAAAAAATCTGCCGCAATATGCGCCGCATGTTCGGCATTGACGGAAGAAAGTATCGATTGCAGCTTTTTCTGCACATCGTAACGATCTTGTTCGTGCCGCGAGTCGATAATATCTCCGATCAGCGCAAAATAATGCCGCTCACTGTTCATTTCACCCGGGTTGTGCATAAAACCTCCGCAAAATATACTTATAATATTGTACCACATTTTGCACCGGGGTTCAATCCGATTATTGACGATTTCGTGAATTTATCGATCGGTTATCGTTTGTTTTGCATTCATTATGACTAAAAAGCCTGCATTTTTTCAAATTCAAATGCAAGCTTCTCTTACACATAAAGTCATCGTATCTGTTAATCTGTCGTTATGTTAATCGTCTTTGCATGGGCAACCAAATCGAGAACTGCAATCCGCTTCGCCGTTAGGCATTATGCATTTCTCCCAAATCTACTGCTTTTTTTATTCAAAAATTCTGTTAAGGATCCCGTTCTCCATGTCGGTTATGTTATAAATATTTTCAAGAACATTAAAAGTTTCTTCCAAATTGCGTCTTGCTGACATCCACCCATAGCCATCAGTTATCCAAACAAATTCAAAACCCGGGATATCCCTTGACTCTTCTGCAATCATTTTATAGCTTCGTGCAGTTTCGTTCAGCTTCGAACCGGATGATGCGTAGAAATTCGTTTCGATAACAAAAATCTTACTCTTGGTCTTCACAACAAAGTCCCAACGTTTGGTGGAAGTGCCTTTTGCAGAAACAGCAGAAAGATCTATGTTCCATTTGTTTTCAATCTCCGTCAAATACATTTCTTTATAATACTCTACGCACGCATTTTTCAAATGCTCCTCGACCAAGGCCTCCATTTGATGGCCGCCTCGGTTTTTTCTGCCGTTTGAACCTATCCCCACTTCGACACCCGTTACATAATCATACAAACTGCTGACAATGTGATTGCTTAGCATATCGAAAAGTCCTGTTTTCCGCATAAAGTACTTGTATTGTTCAACGGTCTGCAGCATTTTGTTGAACCTGTAATTGACAGCGCCGTTTGAATCCTGACAGAATATTTCATTCTCACGAACTGCAAGCAAAATAGGAACAGCTTTTAAGCACTCCGGATATCTGTTAAGCAGTGACTCGAATTCCGTTTCTATATCGGAAGAGCCTACAAGAGAATTCAGTATGCAAATCTCAACTTTCAGCCTCTCCGCATTTTCATACACTTTTTTAAAGTCTGTGTAGTATTCATATCCGTTGATTGACCTGCGAAATGTGCTGAGCCACTCTGAAAAATCCCTTTTTTTCATACATGCGTAATCCTTTCTTTAGATATTTCAATGTATTCAATGCAATTGTCAATTCCAATATAAAACCGTCCTGATTTTCGGCAAGCAACGCCTGTCGTTGAAGAACCGCAAAACGGGTCAAGAACAATGTCTCCTTCTTTCGTAGAAGCAAGAATAATGCGTTCGAGTAAATACAATGGTTTTTGGGTCGGATGCTTTCCAAACTTTTTTTCTGCGGAACTCGTCAACGGGCCTGTCCACACATCCTTCATTTGCTTTCCTTCATTAATGTTTTTCATCAATTCATAGTTAAACAAATGATGTGCAGTTTTATTTTTCTTTGCCCATAGCAACGTCTCTGTACTGTGGGTAAAGCATCTGCACGCCAAATTGGGCGGTGGATTTGTTTTCTGCCAAACAATATTATTGATTATTTTAAACCCTTCTTCTTCCAGTGCCATTCCGACCGAGTATATATTATGCATGGTTCCGCTTATCCAAATCGTTCCGTCCGGTTTTAAAACACGCTTGCATAATGAAATCCATTTTCGATTAAACTGATGTTTCTCCTGCAGAGTGCTGACCTTGTCCCACTCCCCTTTATCAACTCTAACCGCTTTTCCTCCGCTGCAGGAAATTCCCCCATTGGACAGGAAATACGGGGGATCTGCAAAAATCAAGTCTATACTCTCCGGAGTCATTTTGCTCAAAACTTCAAAAGTATCATTCCGATAAAGAGCTGATACATTGTCTACATAGTATGGTTTTATGCCGTACACCGATATTGCCATATCAATAATTGGTAATCAAAACTTCCCTCCCTTTTCTGCGGGAGGCATTGCTGTTAATCATTCTCCTGACATCAAGATGTTGAATTTCATATCCGCTGTAGAGCTCATGTACAAGCTGCACATCATTGTTTGAAAGCATAACCTTTGCTCCGATTCTGTCTAACCGCCTGAATAAATCGGCAAGACGTTCATGATCTCTAAGCGAAAAACCATCTTTCGTATAATCAGTAAAGTCCGCTGTTTCGCTCTGCGGAACATATGGACTGTCGAAATACACAAAATCATTTTCTTTTACTTTTTTACAGGCATCCTCAAAATCAGAACAGGATATTTGCACTTCCGCTCCCCTGAGATATTCGGATATCCGCATCAAATTCACATCATCAATTGAATTTCCTGCAATCCTGTTGTTGTACGGAACGTTAAATGTCCCTTTTCCGTTTACCCTGTACAATCCGTTAAAGCAATGCTTGTTTATCCATATCATTAACGCGGCACATTCAAAGTCAAGTTCATTCGAAGTTATCTTTGTATTATACCGCTCTCTGATCCTATAATACATTTCTTTATCGCACGGGCTGCTGTCCAATTCTGTCACAACCTCGATCACACTCTCAGCATTGTCCCTAATCTGAATATAAAGGTTTATCAGCTGTTCGTTAGTGTCATTTATATACGCTTTTTCGGGTCTGAGAAAAAGCAAAACAGAACCTCCGCCTATGAAAGGTTCATAATAATCATTGTAAACGGTCGGCATGCGTGCAGAAATTGCATCCAGAAGCTGAGTTTTTCCGCCGGCCCATTTCAACACCGGCCGCATATGGTTCTCGGCGTCTGTAATTACGGAGCTACGCATAAAATGTTAATTCCTCATATTAATCTTTGGCTGTTAATCGTCAAATACATGTTGCCGAACGTAAAATCCGGCACATGCCGTCTCCGCTTTATTTCCCGTATTTTTTCAGGAAATCCGGAAATTTTTGAAGTCCGTAAACTTCATCAACGATGCTGCCGTTTTCAAAATAGCTGAGTGAGTACATGCTCTGATCCGGCTTTTTCGAATTGATATAGCACGAGAAGATGAATTCCCCGCCGACTATGTACCTTGTGAAATCATAGCCGTTATCGCCCGTGTCGCAAGCCTTGTCCCGCGGGAGTTCAGCAGCCGAAAGTCCCGTTTTGCCGTTTATCAGCGTGTTGAATTCCGCAAAAGAGAGCTGCGGATAACTATCCGGATTATTGATTATCTGTTTCAATACCTTTTCATTTTTGTTTGATTTGCGTGAACAGCCCGCAGCGGAGGTCAACAGTGCGGCGACGGACAGAATAACGCACATGATTCTGATATATTTTCTTGTTTTTGACATTGAGTTTTCCACCTTTCAGATTTAATCCGACAGCATTCCCTCTGCACAGCAAAGCGAGTGCGAACCGTGATCGGAGTATGCTTATTATAAACCATTCCGCGAAAAAACGAAACTGCCGCCAAGCACTATATATTGTTCTGTGCGCAAGTTTCTGCTGCATCCGAGTTTTGCGCATTCTGATACGTCTTCACAAGCGCAAGCAGCGTATCTATATATATTTTTTGATTCTGAGCCTCCCAATTTTTCTCCGCAAGACGCGTATACTCTGCATTCGGGAGCTTGATGCGGATTTCAAATATCGCATCCCCGTTTTCAACGAGTGCAAAAGTTGCATCGAAACCGCCGTCCGGCAGCGGGGTTGTGATAATGCGCGAGGTATTCTCCCGACGGAACTCATCTTTGTTACTGCCGACAAATCCCTCAATCGACTCACGCAGGGATTTCGGAAGGTTTTTGCCGAAAAGATTCATAATCTCCTCTCCGCGCGGAGTCATAACTATCATCTGCATTTTGAATGTCGGCACGGATGCAATGCAGCCGTTTGCTTCCAAATCGATTATGTGCTCGCACACGTCAAAATAGTTTTCAACCCCGTTTTCGCTCATTACGGTTGCAATCTGCTCACGTGAAAGAGGCATTTCGGCGCACTCAAGGGTAAAAAGTATCATCAACTTGAGCTTGTCCTCGCCGTTCGAAAAAAAAGCCATAAATTTTTTCCTCCGTTCAAATTCAAAAAATCCTTGTTTTAAAAGCCTTTCTGCTCCGTTTTTAAACATTATACTCATTATACCACAATTTCCCCGAAAAATAAATTTCAAAAAAGGGGTTGCAAAATTCAAAATTATGTGTATAATAGAATCTACCGAAAGGCAAGGGGTTATAGCTCAGCTGGTCAGAGCGCTACGTTGACATCGTAGAGGTCGTTGGT